>JAABUJ010002085.1_pt1 | contig 26121 bp, 25 predicted proteins | sample 5559131 | NCBI WGS metagenome assembly JAABUJ01 (sample SAMN10711875, study PRJNA513366) | rock metagenome | isolation source: Antarctica rocks | place: Antarctica: Victoria Land, Mt New Zealand nord | collected 2016-01-07
GCCACACGCTCTGCGTACTTCTGTGCCAAAAACAGGGGCTGCCGCCCCTGAGTATGGCACGGCTGTTGACGCACTAATACTTGCACACGGGGTTTGCTACTATCTGCCGATTGCGGGACGGCAAAATCTACGAGATTGAAACCTATCTGTCCGATGTAGACGGCATGAACACTTTCTTCACCTGATCCGCCCGGAGCCAGGGCGCGCCGCACGGACGCTCCCCCTCGCGCTGCAAGGCGGCGCGGGAGCGTGGCGGCTACGAACTCATCAAGCCTCGCACCAGCGCGGCGCGTTCAGGCTCGCCCTGCGAGTCCAGCCATTCGGCATCCAGGCGCAGCAGGTCGGCTAGGGGCGACTCCGTCCCAGCGCGCACATCGTCCTGCAACGTTGCCAGCGTCGTGCTGTTGACGCTCGCTTCCAGGGGCGGGGCGGCGGGCAGGTTCTGGTAAAAGAAGGCGGAAATCGGCTCCGGCAGGTCCTCGCGCCTGCCGTCGTCGTGCAGCAGATGCAGGGTGAGGACGCGGGCATCAATCGCCACCGGGTAGACATCCGGCCTGCCAAAGCGCCACCGGTAAGCATTGAGGAAGCGGCGCAGCAGTTCATTGCCGGTCGCGAGGGCACTGGCGCGCACGGCGTCCGTGTCGGGGTCGCCGTCTCCATCGCGCTGCTGAACGAGGCGCAGGGTCTTGCCTGTCCACCATGCCCAGTCGCCGAAGATGCCCTGCCCGTCGGTCTCGTCGCTTAGGGACGGCGGGAACCACAAGACGCAGTCCAGGCCATTGAGGTGGCAGGTCAGAGGCTCCACATTGGGGCCGATGGCACAGAAGTCCAGCGTGTAGGGCAGATGAATGAGGGCATCGGCGATGAGCTTCAAAGCGGCAGGCTTTCTAAGAGAGTGGGAATGGATATGAGAAAGTGGAAATGGAAATGTTATTGTTGCATGCGTGCTGAGAGTATACCCAAGCAGCAAGCGAGTGCAGGTCGCCTGCGCGCAGTCCCTCTCCCAACGGTGCTGTTTGCATTGACAGCCAGCCGAAAGAGCCAAATCAGGTACAATCTGTGCCAGAGGCTAAACCACCATGTCCGCACAAGCGCAGTTCTTTTGCACGCCTGAAGAATACCTGGAACGCGAGCGTGCCGCTTCCCACAAGAGCGAATACTATGCGGGTGAAATCTTCGCAATGGCGGGAGCAAGCCCGTCCCACAACCTGCTTGTGGCAGGCATGATTGCCGCCCTCAGCGCTCGCCTGCGCGGTACGCCCTGCGCGACATTCGCCAGCGACCTGCGCGTGGAGTGCGGCCCCTCCGGGCTGTTCTGCTACCCGGATGTGTCAATCATTTGCGGCCCGCCCCAATACCGCGACGAACGCCGGGATGTGGTCACCAATCCAACCCTGGTTGTGGAAGTGCTGTCCACGTCTACGGAAGGCTATGACCGGGGAGCCAAGTTTGTGCAATACCGCCGCCTCGCCTCGTTGTGCGAATATGTGCTGGTGTCGCAGGACGAAGCTCGCATGGAGGTCTTCACGCGGGGCGACGACAAACGCTGGACATTAACAGAAGCGGTTGGGCTGGATGCTGCCTGTCCGCTCTCAAGTTTGGACATCGCGCTGCCCCTCTTCGAAGTCTACGAGCGCATGGAACTTCCGGGCGCGGATGGCGTCACAGGAGAGGCAGTTCCGGGGCAATCGGCTGGTTGAAAGCACGCGCCGTGCCGTCGTCTGCGACAGAGACAATGTTTTCTAGGCGCACCCCAAACTTGCCGGGCAGGTAGATGCCCGGCTCAATAGAAAAGCAGTTGCCGGGGAGCAGCTTGCCCCGGTTGCCCGCGACAATAAACGGCGTCTCGTGGTCGTCAAGCCCAATGCCGTGCCCCGTGCGGTGGATAAAGAACTCGCCATACCCGGCGTCGGCAATGACGCGGCGCGCGGCGGCATCGACGTCATGGCCCGTCGCGCCTGGGAGCACGGCCTCAAACGCCGCCGCCTGCGCCTGATAGACGATGTCGTACACGCGCCGCGCTTCCTCAGAGGCACTGCCGACCGCCACCGTGCGCGTGATGTCGCCATGGTAGCCGTCTAGCTGCGCGCCGAAGTCCAGCACAACAATGTCGCCCGCCTGGAGCCTGGACTTGCCGGTATGGTGGTGCGGAGAGGCCCCATTCGCGCCTGCCCCCACAATCGCTTCAAACGACGCTTCCGCGCCCAGGCGTGCCAGGCTGTTCTGGATGGCGGCGGCGACATCCCTCTCGGTTGCGCCGGGCACGCAGGCGGCATAGGCAGGGGCGATAAGGGCATTGGTGGCATCGGCGGCGTGCTGCATGGCGGCCAGCTCCTGCGTGTCTTTGACGGCGCGCAGGGGGCCAAAGACCGGCGAGGCAAGCTTCAGCAGCGTGGTCGGCATGATCTCCTGCATTGCCAGCGAAAAGCGCGCGGGCATGTCGTCATCCAGGCCAATAATCCCAATGTCCAGCGTCAGGTCGGTGCATAGCTCACGCAGGAGTGTCTGCCAGCCCTGCGTATCGTCCCACACGCGCACATCGGCAATGCCTGCGGGATTGGCCCGCACCTGTGCGGCGTTCAGGGCAGGCGTGACAAACAGCCACGGCTGGTCATCGGGGATAATCAGTGCTAAGAGGCGCTCATGCCCTGTCTCGGAAAAGCCGGACAGGTAGCGCATCGCCGCGCCGGGCGTCAGGATCAAGGTGTCCAGCCCGTGCTCGTGCATCGCCGTGCGCACGCGGCTTAATCGTATGTCGTACAGGTTCATGGGGTGTTGTTGGGGTGTGACTGTTGTTCTAAGAAGTTGCGCAGCATCTGCTTGCCGTGGGTTGTCAGGACGCTTTCCGGGTGGAACTGCACGCCTTCCAGGGGCCAGGTCTTGTGGCGCAGGCCCATAATTTCGCCGTCTTCTGTTTGGGCCGTGATGGCAAGGGTATCGGGCAGCGAGCCGCGCTCTACGATTAATGAATGGTAGCGCGTGGCTTCCAGGGGGGACGGCAGCCCGGCAAAGACTCCCTCGCCGCTGTGCATGATGGGGGATGTCTTGCCGTGCATCATGTGTTCCGCGCGCACAACCCTGCCGCCCAAGGCCTGCCCAATCGCCTGCTGCCCCAGGCACACGCCGAAGATGGGAATGCGCGGCCCGAACCTGCGGATGACGTCCAATGTGATGCCTGCCTCATCGGGCGTGCCCGGCCCGGGAGACAGCAGTATCTTGTCCGGGGCGAGCTGCTCAATCTCGGCTAAAGACACGGCATCGTTGCGGCGCACGTCTAAAGTTGCCCCCATCTCGCCCAGATACTGCACGAGGTTATAGGTGAACGAGTCGTAGTTATCAATGACTAATATCACAACAAAGCCTCTTCTATGGCAATGCGTATCGCCTGCGTCATGACGCTGAGCGGCAGCGAGGGCAGATGCGCTTTGTTTTCCAAAACTGCCTGCTCGCACGATAAGGGCAGGTGGATAAACCCACATTGGCCTGTCATGCCCTGCGCCTGCATCCAGTGCCGCGTTTGATAAAGGATATGGTTGCACAGATACGCGCCTGCATAGCCGTGCGCCCGTGCCGGAACTTGGGCGCGCTGTCCAATAGCACAGGCCACGCGCTCGGTGTCAATGCTGGCGAAGTAGGCATCCGGGCCGCCTTCCACAATCGGGGCTTGCGGGCGATTGGGCACCAGCGGCTGATTGGGCAGCCAGGCTTCCGCCACGCGCAGGTTGACGGCAAACCGTTCTATATCCAGGCACGACGTGCCCGCCGCCAGGCCAAGCGATAGAACCAGGGCAGGGTTCATCTCTGCAAGCGCAGTCTGCACGCGCGTTGTGCCCTCCCCAAAAACCACAGGCAGGACGAGGCTGGTGACGCAGGCCCCGCCGATAGTCTGGCCGTCCAAGGCTTCCACTACCTGCTGCGACGGGTTGATTTGGCTGTCGCCGAATGGCAGAAAGCCGGTGAGCAATATATGTCGTGGCATTGGTTACTCCAATCCTGCCTGGTCTACTCCAGCCCTGCCTCGGCCCACTCCACGGCGCGGGTCAGCGCGCGCATCTTTGCCAGCGTTTCCCGGTACTCGTATTCCGGCACTGAGTCCGCGACCACGCCGCCTGCCGCCTGCACATAAATGGTGTCGCCCTTCACCAAGGCCGTGCGAATCGTGATTGCCGAGTCCATATCTCCATTGAATGAAAAGTACCCGATGCCGCCGCCATAGTGGCCCCGGCGCGTCGGCTCCAGCTCTTCAATAATCTGCATGGTGCGCACTTTGGGCGCGCCGGTGAGCGTTCCCGCCGGGAACGACGCTCGTAGCACGTCAAACTGATCCAATCCCTCGCGCAGCCGCCCCTGCACTTCCGAGACAATGTGCATGACATGGGAGTATTTTTCTATCACCATCAGCTCGGTCACCTTGACCGTGCCGTACTCGGCGATGCGCCCGATGTCGTTGCGCGCCAAATCCACCAGCATGATATGCTCGGCCCGCTCTTTGGCGTCGGCAAGCAGGTCTTGGGCAATGGCGTCGTCCTCCTGCGGAGTCGCGCCGCGCCCGTGCCGCGACCCGGCGATAGGCCGAATAGTCACCAACTTGTCCTGCTCGCTGACCAAAACTTCGGGCGATGCCCCCACCAGCTTGGTTTCGCCGAAATCCAGATAGAACATATAGGGCGACGGGTTGATGGAGCGCAGCGCACGGTACACGTCAAACGGGTCGGCGTGCAATGTCTTGGACAGCCGCTGCCCAATCTGCGCCTGGAACGTATCGCCTGCCGCGATGTATTCTTTGGCTTTCAGCACGGCGGCTTTGTAGTTTTCTTCCGTGCGGTTGGCGGCAAACTCGCCCGGCGCGGCGCTGCCGAGGGCCGCCTGAGCAGGGAGAGGGCCGCTGAGCCTTGCCAGCAGGTCGTTTATCTTGTCCACGGCCAGGTCGTAGGCATCGTTGGGATTGGTGCCCGGCGCGACGTGCGCATTGCACAGGGCCAGCATCTTGTGCTTGACATGGTCAAATATCAAAAGCGCATCGGTGAACAGGAACAAGCAGTCGTCCAGCCCCAGGTCATCGGCGGCAAGCGTGGGCAGCTTCTCAAAGAACCGCACGAGATCGTAGCCGATCATGCCGACCGCGCCGCCGACAAAGCGCGGCAAATCCGGCGCGGGCACGTATTGGTAGCGCGCGAGCAGAGACTTCAAAATGTGCAGCGGGTCGCATGTCCCCGGCTGGAGCGCGACTGTCTCGGTCTGCCCATTTTCGGTGATTGTGGCCGTCTCGCCTTTGCTGCGGAACACTAAAAGCGGGTCTGTGCCCAGAAACGAATACCGGGCCAGCCGCTCCCCGCCTTCCACCGACTCCAGAAGAAAGCTGTTCGCGCGCCCCTGCGTGATCTTGCGGAACGCGGAAACGGGCGTTTCCATGTCGGCCAGCACCTCGCGCCAGACAGGAATCAAGTTGCCTAGGCGGGCTTTTTGCACAAACTCATCACGCGAAGGAAGCAGCATTGCCGTCATTAATTGTCCCTCATTGGGCGGAAGCACTCAAAAACTAGGGCGGAAGCACTCAAAAAGGCCGGGGCATTTCCTGGCTTTAGGAAACGCCCCGGCCTCTGAATTACTGTCTACAGAAAGGTTACGGTCACCGGCAGGCAGCGCACGGCAGGCATTTCCCAATGGAAAGCTCCCGCCAGCCAAAAATGGTTTGCCCGTCAAAGCGCGTCATGGCGTGATTATACTCATTTCTTGTTTGTTTGTCAAGCCATCTGCTCCTCTAGGAGTGTCTAGTTGAGCGCAGGAAGAAAATCAATCAGGTGCGCTGTCAGCTTGGAATAGCGCCGCTTGTGCAACTGCCGGGCATTGTAGCAGTACGCAAACAATGCCAATGCCCTTCCCAGTGCCGCCACATTGCGCGAAAAGCAGCGGCTTCGGCGTCCCAGCCGGTTCTACCCGTGCTAAATGATTTTGCGCTGTGAGGAGGATGATTACCCATTGCCAAAAAAGGCGAGCAAACGACGGGTAAGTTCTTCTGGCTGCTCTTCGGGCATCCAGTGGCCGCAGTCCTTAATCACCCCACCTTGTACGCTGAAGGCAACCGATTGTGCGCTCTGTTTTACTATCGAGCCAAGGCTCTGTGCACCCCCGAGCGCAAGAACAGGCATCGCCAGCTTGGTGTTGGCGGTTATGGCGTTATCTCGCTCATCCTGTGGGAAGGCGCGGAAATACTCGAAGCCAGCCCGCATTCCACCCGGCGAGGCGTAGTGACTCACATATTCATCGATGTCGGCCTCCGTGATTGCCGCCGGGTTGTAGGCCAACGCTTTGTAGAAGCCCGTCGTCAGGTACGTCCGCTCCCGGCCCGCTGTCATAGCTTCAGGCAGATTGGGAACGCTGTGGAAGCGAAAATGCCAGACCTGCGGTGACTGCTTGAGCTGATCCCAGGGCGTGACACCCGGCACGGGAGCCTCAATAAGGGCGAGGCGACTGACTTCGCTCGGGTGGGCGGCAGCGTAGGCGTAGGCAACCATCATTCCGATATCATGCCCCACCAGATTTATCCGCTTATAGCCGAGGGTTTGGGTGAGGGCGTAGATGTCGGCAGCCATCGTTTTTTTGTCATATCCGGTGTAAGGCTTATCCGAATCACCTGCCCCACGCAGATCGGGGGTGATGATGGTATAGTGCTGAGCCAGCGCGGGCATAATTCGATGCCATTCCCACCACGTCTCTGCATAGCCATGCAGCAGCACAAGCGGTTCTCCCTTGCCGCCGATGACGTAGTGCAGACGGACGCCGTTTACGACGGCGGTGTGGTGGGTGAAGGCGGGATCGAAAGTGGCTGGCGTGGCGGCGGTCGCTGCGTCGCCATTGGCGACGGCAGACAGTTGGGCGTGAGCAGGCAGAGTTGCCAGCAGGAGGAGTGCCAGGAGGAGGCGGAGAGAGTGACGGGTGGTTTCCATGAATTACATTCCTATCGTTTGTCAATATTGCTACTGTGTCAGTAACATGCCATCAGTTTACGCAAGAAATCAGCCTCGTTGCCGTATTAGTGCGGCGATCTCCGCTAGGGTCGTCTGCGAGAGCGTCTTCGCGACCGCTTGATCCACTGTCTCCATGACACCCGCCATCACAGGCAGGATGTTACGGCCTACCAGACAAGTGTCATTTGGAGTGGAGTGGTGTGTGACAACACTTGGACCGGCCCCTATCGCCTGGTACACATCCCAGAGAGTGATCTGCTCCGGTGCGCGCGCTAAGCATGAGCCACCGCCCTTACCCATGTGGTTCTCAACGAGACCCGCCGACCGCAAGTGTCCCAGCAACTCACGCAGGAAAGCGGGATGAGTGCCTATGCTGGACGCGATACTCGCTGATGGCAGCAACGTCTTTTCATCAAGCGCCAAGCAAGCCAGAATATGTATTGCAAGCGCGAAGTGTGTGTTGCTAGCCATAGTGAATACTGTCACTATTATACCAGCAGTTTAATCCCTATGTCAATAGAGTTGTCGCGCAGGAGTGTCTAGAGCGTATCTCATAAACAAATGGCTACTGTGAAGGTAGGTTTTTGGCCGCACTCGGGGCAACGTTCGCGACGCCCATTAAGAGTGAACTTAACGTTGTGAGTGGCTACATTCAGCCTCTGTTTTTGACCGTAGGCATTTATGAGATACGCTCTAGTAGGAGTGTCTAGTTGAGCGGCGGTGGGTGTACCAATCTGGCCTAAAAGAAGCCGGGCGCACCGTCCATACTTGCTCGCTCGGCAGGGCAACGGCAGACAGCAAACCGCCGCGCCCGCAGCCGGTATCCACGCCGACATAGCCTTTGCGCCGGGCGAACATGACCTTTGGAAATGGCACATGGCCGCGCACAATGGTCTGCGCCCACACGGAAGCCTCCTGCCCCTTGAGGCCGCCCCAGCGCATCGCATCGGGCGACTGGCGCTCCAAAGGCAGGGAGAGGTTCCAGCCCGCATGCGTGAAGATGTAGTCAGGCGTGATGTAAAACGGCAGTGTCCAGCCCAAGGCCTGCGCGTAAAGCTGCGCATGGGCCGGGGGAATTGTGTCCGGCACGCCCGGCTGCGCCGCGTATCCCGCCCGCGCATACGAGTCCAAAGTCGCCTGCCCGCCCATGCTCATCAGAGTGGAGGCGTCGCCCATCTCCAGATATGCCAGCATCGCCTCTTCATGGTTGCCCTGCACAAACACTTTGCGGCAGCGATCAAAGCCCAGCACCTGCTCCACGCAGTCAAACGAGGCCGGGCCGCGATTGATAATATCGCCCAAAAGCACCAGCAAATCGGATGGCTCCACAGGAAGCAGGCCCAGCATCTCGCGGAGCGCCTCGGCCTCGCCATGGACATCACCGATGCAGTAAATCATTGACTGTAAACTATTGTGGCTATGGAATATAAAGATGAGATGAATGCAAACGCTGCGCAGGCGCAGGCGTTAGGGCTGACCAGGCGCAGGCGTTAGGGCTGCACCGAGTCGCGCGCGGCAGACTTGGGGTTTGGCACGGCGGCCTGCATCTTGCGGTACAGCCGCCCCAGGGCCGCGCGGGGCGAGAAAGAAGCCAGAAGCGCCGCCCGCTGCCGCCGCGAAAAGCGGTGCAGAAAGGCTAAACGCTCCCACAAAGTGCCGTGACGCAGGCGGTAGCGCAGAAAGTGCATCGCGTTCGGCATCAGGCTTTCGCATTGGTAGCCCGCCCAGTGCAGCATCGGCATGGGATGGCGCACAGTTTTATCCGCCATCAAGCGGCAGCCGGATTTGCCTCCGTGCAGCGGTGTCAGGGCGGCCCAAATGCTCGGCCCATAGGCGGCGTAGATGCCGGAAATGCTGCCCTGCCGCGCACCGGACGTGTCCACCAGGTAATTAAAGAACGACTGCTCGTACTGCGAAACAAACTCGCTCTTGACGCCCGCCGCTTGGCAGGCCGCCTCCTGCACTTTGGGCAATGTCAGAACGCCGCGCGACGACACAAAGCACCCCGAATTGAAGCCCTGCGCCCCATGCTGCGCCCGCATAGCCGCGCGCAGCGCGCCCGGTTTGTACACCTGTTCTATGTCGGTATCCGCAAACGCGAACTCAAGATGGGAGCGCTTGTACGCGGCAAACAAGCCGTCCAGCCTGTCTTGCACAATAATATCGGCATCCAGAAACAGAAAGTGCGCCAGTGGCCCCCAAAACACGCTCAGCTTGCGGAACACGCGGGCGGCGTGCGCGCTTTTGCCCAGTCGTATCCGTGCCGTCTCCTCTAAAAGGGGCAGCGTGTCGCTTTGGTAGAACTCAAAACGGTAGCGGCTTTGCAGGGCGGTAAGCTTGGCAATGTTGTTATCAAAGGGAATGATGTACAGGCGGCAGTGGGGCGCGTGTGTTTTGAGGCTTTCCAGCAGGCCAATCAGCCAGTCCAGCATGCCGTCGCTGCCCAGGCAATAAATGCCGCAGTCGGGGTTTAGGGCTAAGGCAGGGGCAGGTTCTTGCGGGCGGGCGTGTGTTTTCATGGCGCTGTGTGTATTATTCCATACTTGGGCACAACGACCGCATCTTTGCTTGCCGCATCAACGTATCATAAGAAATGCGCTGTTTGAGCAACATCGCTTGGTAGTGTTCGCCCTTTTGTGCCCTCATTCCTGCATGCCATTGTGCCTGGGCAACGCAAAATGCCCCTGCTCTTGCGAGCAGGGGCATTGGTTTGGGCGCACTACTTCTGCGTTTGCGCGAACTCCCGCACCGATGCTAATTGCCCTTCCGAGCCTAGCAGGGCCGACCGACTTTCAATAAACTTGGCATACTCGGCCATGAACACTTTGCCCGGACTGCGCAGGTCAAAGTCTTCCGGCTTGCCCTGGAAGAACTCGCGATGCACGCGTGTCCACACCAGCCGCCCGTCGGTGTCAATGTTGATCTTGCAGACGCCAAGCCTAGCGGCAGGCAGGTACTGGCTTTCGTCTACGCCCTTTGCGCCTTCTTTCAGCTTGCCGCCCGCCTCGTTGATGCGCCTCACTTCGTCCTGCGGCACCGACGATGACCCGTGCATGACTAGGGGCACCCCCGGCAGCGCCTTTTGGATTGCGGCTATTCGGTCAAAGTGCAGCCCCTGCCCGCCTGAGAACTTGTACGCGCCGTGCGAAGTGCCAATTGCGCAGGCCAAGCTGTCGCACCCGGACTGCGCCACAAACTCTTTAGCCTCGTCAGGGTCGGTGAGCAGGGCGTTCTTTTCGTCTACCTGAATGTCTTCTTCCACGCCGCCCAGCATCCCAAGCTCGGCCTCCACGCTGATGCCCTTGGCGTGGGCGCGCTCCACAACCCGCTTGGTGATTGCGACATTCTCGTCAAACTCGGCATGGGACGCGTCAATCATCACGCTTGAGTAGAACCCGCTGTCAATGCAGTCGTAGCACGTCTGCTCATCGCCGTGGTCCAGATGCACGGCAAAGACCGCTTCGGGGAACATCTCGTCGCAGGCCCGGATAATGGCTTCCAGCATGCGCTTGTCGGTGTAGCCGCGCGCGCCTTTGGAAATCTGAATGATAAACGGCGACTGCGAGTCAATGCTGCCCCGGAACAGCCCAATCGCCTGCTCGGCGTTGTTGATATTGTAGGCCCCCAGCGCATACTTGCCATAGGCGTGTGCGAACAGGGTCTTGGTGGTCACGATCATGTTTTTCTGTCTCCTTGAATCTCTCGTAGGCAGGCTGGCGCGCCTGCCCTTCGTGCCGCGATTATACCCGCGCCGTGGCAAAAAAGAAAGGAGGCAGGCGCACCCGGCTCCTCAAGGGCTGCCTGACGCGCGGCAAAGGCGTTGCAAGCCATAACTAACGACGGATGGATTTCGTCCGTCGTTGGTATATGCTTGATACACAGGAGAAATGCCTGTACGACGGCTTTGCAAACCGTTCGCCTGCCGCCTTTTTAGCGGGGCAGATGCTGCGTGACTGCCGCTGTGCGCAGGGGCGTCGGCGCGAGGTTTGCGCCGGAATGGATGACAAACGGCCTGTCCTCGTCCCACTGAAAGTCTACCGGCCCGTACTGCTTGCCGCCCATGTTTAGCGTGAGCGTGTGGGTTCCCGTCTTCAGCGGCGACTGCCAATGGCAGGCCTCCTGCCTTTTGTTATAAGCAAGCCGCTTCCAGCCGCCCATGTATTCGTCTAAACTTGCGGTGCATGCCCATTATCCACCAGGCCCAATATAGGGCATTCCCGTAAATAGAGAGCCGCCGAGAGCGTACCGGCGCGGCTTGCCGTCCAGCGTAACAAACGACAGCAGTGGCAGGTCAGAGATGTTCATTGACTTTGACGTGTCGTTATCAATAAAGGCTGCAAACTCCGGCGCGTGCTAGGATTGGTCAAAGGCGGGAAGGAGCGGCAGGTTAGGAAGATACTTGACATGGGGCGTTTGCCGCGAGGCAGACGCAAAGCAGCAAGGCCGAAAGAGTGGCGCGGGCAGGGGATTTCATCGGGGGTGTCCTTTGTGCGCGGCATCAGTGTGGCATGTCCTCATTGCAGCCTAGATGCTGCGCCCAATCGGCCCTGCCAGGCCCGCAGTAGGCTAACAAAGTCGCAGCTCGGCGGCGGCAGCGGACGCAATGCTGAGTTGCAGTTCCGGCGCGGCACCGTCGGCAAGATACCAAGCTGCCGAAAGCCCCGACCAGGCCAGCACCCATTGCAGCAGCCGTTTGCGCTCCAAACCTGACTCGGCGGCAGCAATCGTCGCCCGCCGCGCCAGCCTGCCGGGAACTGTCGCTGTTTCCCCATCGGGATTGCAGAACAAGTTTGCATAATCAAAGCCGCGCTCGCCCCAAAGCCCTTTAGGGTCAATCGCCAGCCAGCCGCGCGCCCCAAAGTGGAGCACATTGCCATGATGAATGTCGCCATGCAGCACACCAGCATCCTGCGGGCGGGCCAAAAGCATTTGTGCGGTGGCCGAGCACAGGGAAAATAGGCCGCCATGCCCAGCGGCGGCAGGCGCAAGCTCCCTAAACCAGTGCGTCAAAGGGACAAGCGGCGGCAGCGGGCGGTTTGCGGGGCGATGCAGCCGGGCGGCAGTGCGGCAAAGAATGCGGCACGCTTCGTCATCGTTTCCCTGACGCGCAAGGGCGGCAAGCGAAGTTGTGCCCAATGCCCGCTCCAAAAGCAGAGCCTCGCCTTCATGCGCCAGGACGCGGGCCGCGCCTTTCCCGCCCCACCAGCGCATCAAAGCCGCGCCGTGCCTCTCTTCGGCTTCCAGGGCGATCTTAAGCATCGCCGGGCTGCCATTGTAAAGCACAGGCAAAAGCCTGCTGGTGGAGGTGACAACGGGCGTGCCGTCCAGGGTCAATTGCCAGCGGGCAATGCAGGCGTCAAACACGGCGGGAGTTCTCACAGGAAGGGACACGCCAGAAAAGCGCTACAGGACGCGCACGAAGGCGTTGCCCGGCAGGCGGCGAGCCAGCCCCTTCATCTCCAGCAGGGTCAGGATGCCGGACACCTGCGGGACAGTCAGGCCGCTTTCAGCAATCAAGCTGTCCATCAGGCGGGGCTGCAAAGTCAGCAGGTCTAAAACGAGCCGCTCTTCCGGCGGCAGAGTAGGGGAGGTTTTGGCGGCGGGGGGCGGGGAAGCGATGTCGCCGGGCGCACGCAGGGTCAGCAGGCCCAGCTCGCCGAGAATATCATCTACAGACTGCACCAGCTTCGCGCCATCCTGAATAAGCGCATGGCAGCCGGCATTGCGCCCGGTATCAATCGGGCCGGGGATGGCGAACACATCCCGCCCCTGGTCGCCCGCCTCGCGCGCGGTAATCAAAGAGCCGCTGTCGGCGGGGCTTTCTATCACCAATGTGCCAAGTGAAGTGCCGGAAATCAGCCGGTTGCGGGCGGGAAAGCGCCACGGCTCCGGCTTGGTGCCTAGGGGAAACTCGGACACCACTGCCCCGCCGCCATCGGCAATCTGCGCAAACAAGCGCCGGTTGTCGGCGGGGTAGGGGACATCCACGCCGCAGCCGAGAAACGCGATAGTGCGCCCGCCGCCTTCCAACGCGCCCTGATGAGCCAATGTGTCCACGCCGCGCGCCCCGCCGGACACCACGGTCAGGCCGTGGGCACTGAGGTCGCGGGCAAAGCGTTTGGCAAGGGACAGGCCATACGAAGTCGCCCGGCGCGAGCCGACAATGGCAAGGCTGAACTTGTCTTCGGGGACTAGCTCGCCGCGCACCATTAGAACCGGCGGGGCATCAGGCAAAGGGCGCAGGCCGGGCGGGTAAACGGGATGATTTAATCCCACGACGTGCCCGCCGACCGCATGGAGAGCGTCCCACGCTTTGCTCAGGTCGCGCGTCTGCACCGCCGCCATCTGCGCGATGTGCTTGTCGGCAAGACCAGGGCAGCAAAAGCGCCATTCCACATCGGAGGCCGCCCAGACTGCCTCGGCGCTGCCGCCAAAGGCCGCGAGCACGGCATGGGCACGCTTGGGTGACCATTCCAGCGAAAGCAGGCGCAACCAGGCGGTTTGGGCGTCGTGCGCCTCAGCATCAGAAGCAGTAGGAGCGGGAAAAGTCACGCAAGCTCTTTCTGGCCCAGGGCAGGCTAAGGGGCCGCAGGCGGGGCGGGCGAAGACGGCGGCGGGGGCGCAGTAGGGCCAGTCGGCGGGGCAGGCGTCGGGTTGGTAGGGGCGGTCGGCGGAGCGGGGCCGGTGGGCACTCCACTAATGACCGGGCCGGGCAGGCCGATAGGCGGCGGGGGCGGCGGGCCAGAGCCTGGGCCTGATGCGGTGCGCGCGCCGCCCCCGCCGCCCGCCGCCCCGCCGCCTCCGCTTGCTGCGGGAGCTGCCACATTGGGAGCAGCGTCCGGGCCGGTGGGGCCAGTGGTTGTGTCATCCGCTCCCCCCTCTGTCACGGCAGGCGTCACTGCGGGATTGAGGCGGTTGTCTACAGTAAACGCCCAGGTGCGGGACACGGCATTGCCGCGCCAGTCCTGCGCCTTGAGCAGGATTTGGTGAGTGCCATCGGGAAGGGGGCGGTTGGCATCGCCCCGCGTGTCCCGACTGAGGTCTACGTACAGCGCATTTCGGCTGGGGTCATACTTGGCAAGGCCGACGGGGCTGCGGTCCACCGATAGGGAAACGGTGCTGGGATTGATGCCTGTGCCGATGTCCACGAGAGACGCAGAGTAGGGAACGCGCACTCCGGCAACAACCGAAGCCGGGGCAGGGGAAAGCTGCGCAATCTGCGGCGGCACCGTGTCCACGGCCCCGGCGCGAAAGGCGCTCAATGTGCCGTCGTCGCTGAGGATATACAGGGTTCTATCCGCCCAGAGGGGCGCGGCATTGACATTGGTGGACGAGTACAGCGGCTGCGTCGCCGTGCCGGATGCCTGGACAACATATTGCCACTTCAAGGCCCCCGTCTGCGCATCAAAGCCATGCACAACGCCCTGCTGGCTGGGCAGGAGCAGGGTCGTGCCCGCGAGCAGGGCGGGTGCTCCGGTGGGATACGCTAATGTTGCCTGCCACCGCAACTGCCCGCGCGTGGTGGACAGGGCGTAAAGCTTGCGGTCTTCGGTAGCCACATAAACCTTGTCGCCGTTGACAGTGGGAGCATCGGAGAGTTCTGACGGCAGGCGTGTGGACCAGCGCACCGTACCGCTGCGCTGGTTCAGGGCATAAAGCGTGTCGCCTGCGCCGGTAAACACCAGGCCGTTCGCCAGAACCGGCGGCGCGACACTAGGGTCTGAGGCCAGCCGCGATGTCCAGCTTAGCTTGGCTGTCGCGGCATTGATGCAGTAGATAAGGTTGTCTGAGCAGGCAAAGATAACCTGCCCATCACTGACAATCGGGGCGGTCGTAATGGAGCCGCCCGCAGCAAATGCATAAACTTGAGTGCCGGTCTCGGCGCGCAGCGCGTACAAATGGCTGTCCGCACTGCCGAAGTAAACAATGCCGTCCTGGACAACGGGGGAAGACCGCACCGGGCCGTCCACTTTCTTGCTCCAGACCTGCGCGCCGGTCGCGGCGTTGACTTTATAAAGCCGCGCATCGTCGCCGCCGAAGTACAAAAAGCCGTCCGCCAGCGTGGGCGTGGTGCCAAAAGCTGCCGAGGCGGTGCTATTTGCGGGGAACTGCCACTTTTGCGTGCCGTCCGAGGCATTAATAGCATAAATGGAAGGGCCGGAGCCGAAGTACACCACGCCACCGGCGGCGATTGGCGACGAGAGGTTGCCCCGTGCTGCCTTTGTGGTGTGCCGCCACAGCAGGGAAAGCGGGGTGGGCAGCGGGTCGGCAGTGTATCCTGTGTGCCCGCTGTCGCCCCGGAAGTAAACCGTAGGAGCCGGCGCCGCGGAGGCCGCACCCGCAGAGGGAGCCGTCTGTCCCCACGCGGCGGATGCAGTGCTCAGCGCCAGCAAAGCGGCAATGATTTGAGGGCGGTAGTGTGTCATGTCAACGTCTGTCCTTTTGGAAGAACCGTCTTCAGCGGCAGCAAGAAGACTTGTTATCTGCGGCAAGAATAACTGTCACCGACGGCGGCGGCCTTCATCATCGCGCTGCTCGCGCTCAGGGTCGGAAAAGCCGGAGTTCTTCCACAGCTTTTCCAGCCGCTTGCGCTCCTGATAATCTTTCCATCGCCCGGCGAAATCCAGCATGCTGCGGCTTGTCGGCGAGCCGTCAGTCGTGGTGCGGGGGCGCGTGTTGAACCGCGAGGCGGGGGGATACGCGCGCAAATCCGGGCCTCGCGAAGCACTGCGCGGGCGCGCGCCATACGAATCTATGTCGCCCCACGAGCGCCCGTAGCGCACATACAAAAATGCCGCCCCGATGCCGCCCAGCGCGAACAAGCTCATCACCGGCCCCAGGCCTGCGGTGAAATAAGCATACAGCGTCACAATCAAAGCGATGTATTTGCCTTTGATCGGGAAGAAATAAAACGTGAGTGCCTGCTCTGCATTCAGCATGCAGAATGCAACAATCAGCCCGGCCAGCGGCAGCTGGAACCCGTAAAGCGGGATCATCATGCCCCGCGAAAGCATCCAGCCCAGCTCTACCGAACACGCTGTGATGGCGGTCAGCGCGAAGAAAAACAGCGCATACCGCGCGCTGCCCCAGCTTCGTTCCAAGCTGCCGCCCGCCAGCCACAGGAAAAAACCGCCAATCAAAACGCTGATAAACCCGCCCGCCCCGCCGTTGTAAACCGGGTAGGTGAGAAATGTCCACGGCTTCACCCCCATGTTGGCGGGCAGGAACGTGATATTTGTGACCACAAGTTCGTCCACGCGCCCGGACGCGAAGAACGATGCCAGAAACAAGGCGATGCTGATTGCCAGCAGCGTCAATGTCACCGGAATGCCGCCGCGCGAGACGAAGCTACGCAGGCTGTCCATCGGGTTGTTTGAGTTAGTGTAGCGCATAAACTGCACGCTTTCCAAAGCAAAAACTATCTTCGCCAAAGCAAAAGCCGTCTTTAATAACTTCTAATTATTCCCCCCACCCGCGAAACAGCGAGAGGATCAGATACCACAGCGTGAGGTACCATGCCCGCTTGCCCAAAGCCTGCGTCCCGCGCTCGGCCAGCCGCCCCGCCTCGTGCAGCACGGCTTTGGGGCGCACCGGCACCTTGTTGCGGGCGCAGGCCCGGCAGCGCGTGCCGGCAGGCGTATGCACCGTGCAGCGCGGGCAGATAGGGGTCTCGCAGCGTCCGCACCGCAGGCGCGTTTGCACCCGCGCGTGCCGGGCGCACTGCCACCCATCCGTGTCATTGACAAGAACCGCAGGCGCAGGCACAAGCGGCGCGGCGCAGTTTCCGCAAAACTTGCTTGCTGCCGGGTTTTCTGATTTGCAGTTCGTGCAGACCATCGCTTTTGCCGCCTTGAATGTCTTGGCTTGGTTTAGTTACGGGCGCACGCGGAAGAATGTTTCCCCGCTTTTTCTGTTCGCCTAACCCTTTTATAATACCCGCAGGACGCGCCGCAAAAGAACTTGCCTTTGTGTGTTTTTACACCAAAGCCCCGTGTTTTTCCTGCCTGCGCCGCATCGCAGCTTGGAAAGCAATACAAGAAAGCAGTTCCTGCCCGCATTGAAATGCGGGCCTGTCAGTGCAGCAGGCGGGTTTTCTCCATTCAGCACAGGGTTTTAACCCCGTGTTTAACCCCGTCAATAATGGGCGTTACCCCGTGGTTTCTGCTTTTTATGCACATTCCAAGCCCTCATCAACGACGGAATAAATCCTTCCGTCGTTGGTGTGCGCTCGCAAAGCCATACAAAGGCTGATATAATGCGTTTGCGCTTTCGCCGCCTAGAAAGGAACACGGGCCGACAAACAATGACACGCACACGCCAAACTTTAGCACGCACACGCCGAACTTTTTGCACACTGCCCTTGCTGCTGCTTCCCTGTGTCGCGGGATGCGGCGGCGGCAGCACCGATAATGTTTCCCTGCCCGGCCCCGACCCCGCAGCGCTTGCCGTGTCCGCCCCGACGCCGGAAGGCTTGACGGCAGCGCTCAGCCAGGACAAGTCCACAATCCCCGTCTCAAAGGGAACAGTCACCTACACCATGACACTCACCAACACCGCCCAAGGCCCGGTCGCCGTTTCGGTGCCCCAGGACAGCGCGGGCAACCCCTTGCCGCCTGTCGCTTTGCTTGTCCAAAGCACGGCGGGGGATACCATTTATCCCGCCTCGCTGGGTTCGCCGGCAAAGGGCAGCGCCATGCAGACTTTAACCTTGCAGCCCGGCGACTTTGTGCAGCAAACGCTGCAATTAACCAACGCTTTCCGGGTGATTAGCCGCTACCATGCCACGGCCACGTTCACCACAAACAGCAGGCAGACCGTTGTCGGCCCGCTTGTTTTAACTGCTCGTTAGCGCGAGCGCGCAGAAAGAACCGTTATGAAACTTGTTTCGCAAATGGGCGGCTATGAGCCGGAAAAGGGGCGCAAATCGCCGGTTGCTCGGTGGCTGCGCCGGGCGGGAAAGCGCATTCCATGGGGCACTGTCGCCTGGTGTGTCTTTGCCGCTGCCACATTGCTCATCGCCCTCAAGGCTGTGTCGCTTATGGCAGGTGCCATCAAGACTGTTGGCGGGGCCGGGTAAAACGCTGCTTGCTTTGCGGAAGGAATAGCCGGCAAACATGGAGAACCTTTGCGTGCGCAGGCGGTTTACCGCAGGGCTTATCTGAATACAGCTTTTGTTTCCAGCCTCCGCTTCTTACCCTCCGCTGCTGTCGCTCTCTCATCCTCTGTTGTTATCGTTAAAGGAAAGCAAGAATGTCCCAATCAACATCGCCGCCTTCTTCAATCGTCGAGACGCAGCCTCAAAGTGCCGCCCCGCCGAAAGAAACGTCCCGGCAAATCCTGATGCGGCGAATTGGCGTTTGTGTGTGCTGGCTTGTCGGCCTTGGCTATCTTGCCCGTCTCCTAAAAACGATTGCGTCCCGGCTGCGAGTAACTTTGATCTGGGATGACAGCTACATGTTTATCCGTTATGCGGACAACATCCTGAAGCATGGCACTGTAAGCTGGAACCCGCAGGGGCCGCCGACTTACGGCCTGACATCGCTTTTATACATGGGTGTGGTTCTGCCGATGCGCGCGCTGTTTCGGCACAATGCGGCTGTTGCTATAGAATGCTCAAGCTTGTTTTGCGGCGCGTTGTTCCTGTGCTTGTTTGCCATGCTGGTGTTTCGCAGCTCAAACACGGCAGGCTGGGCAAGAACGGTGATTGCTTTGGTCGTGCTGCTGCCGATTGCGGGGCGTTGCTATTCCCTAGCGGGCCACTTTATCAGTGGCATGGACACGATGTTTGCGCTTTTTTACCTGTGCGCTTACTTTCTTGTGTTCCGCCATTATGAGCAATCCCCGTCCCGCGCCGGGGCCGTGCTGCTGGTCGTGCTGGGCGGAATGGCCTTTTCCGCGCGCCCCGATTTGCTAGTATACACGGCGACGCTGCCTGCCGCGCTGTTTTTGTTGGCTCCCGCCCGGCGGCGTCAAACAGGCCGCATTCTTTTGGCAAGCGGGGCGCTTGTGCTTGTTCAAATGGCAGCGTATGCCGTATACTTTCACTCGCCGCTGCCGCTGCCTTTCTATGTCAAAGGGTTCCATCACTATGGCGGCTTTCCCTATGAAGGGTATCGTGTTGTGGCCGCGCAGGAATTGGCGCACTACCTGCACGACACCTGGTTCTTGTTTGTGCTGATTGCACTTGGTTTTCGGCGTCCGCTTCGCGAATGGACAGCTATGAGCCTAGGTTTGCTCGTGGCGACTGTGGCAGCACTGATCTACTTTCGCTTCTTCGCCGTTCAGATTATGCACTTTGACCAAAGGTTTTATTATCCAACGCTGCCGGGGCTTGCGGCTTTAGCGTCTTACTCGTGTGGCTCCTTCTGGAAACAGGTTCAGGCGCGCGAGGTTCGCTTTCCTGCCTGGCCACGTCCTGTTTTGGTGGCCGGCGGCGCTGTTCTCGGCCTCGCCCTTCTGCCGGGCGTGCTTTGCATCCCCGCCGCCTCGCGCGTTCTGGTCGGCAAGATGCATTCCCCAGGCTTTCAAACCGAGGCTGAGTATCATGCTATGCTTGAACCCCTCTGGTTTGCCCTCGCTCCCTTAAGCAAGCTTCCCGATCACCTCACCATTGCCAGCACCGATGTGGGTATTCCGTCAGTGCTCAATCCCGGCAAAGACATTGTGGATATGGCGGGCCTGCACGAAACGCATTTTGCCCACAAACCGTTCCGTGCCCAGTGGCTCTTTGACCATTATCACCCCGACTGGCTCTATTTGCCGTTTTCAGATTACGTGCAGTACAACCAGGATATTGCGAGCAACGCCTATTTCCGGACGCACTATGAGCTGTATCCCGCCGCCAAACTCCACACGCTTACAGGGGTCGCGCTTTGGAAGGACAGCCCTTATTACGCGCAGATGCGCGACATCATCCGCCGCCAGCCGCCGCCGCGCCCTTATGTTCCTGCCTCGGATACGCCGATTGACCTGGCGCTGCTTGGCAGGCTGAAGGCCCACTTCCACTAACTTCTGTCCCTGGACCCAGGCAGGCAAGGATGTCGTTTCACGGGAATAAACTTCTGTCTTCCGGCGGCAGGAATAGCGGGCAGGCACGGGGAATAGCTTTCCAGCCGGGCATGCCGCCCCGGAAAGGAAACTTCTGCCGCCATGCTTGCCCAAATCGACTCGAGCGCCATTCTTGGAATAGATGCCTATATCGTGCGCGTGGAGGTAGACATCTCCTCCAGCGTGCCCATGTTCACCATTGTCGGCCTGCCCGATGCTGCTGTTCAAGAATCGCGCGAGCGTGTCCGCAGTGCGATCAAGAACTCTGGGCTGGAATTTCCCCTGCGGCGTATTACCATCAACCTGGCCCCTGCCGACATCAAAAAGCAGGGGCCGGCTTTTGACCTGCCCATTGCCATCGGCATCCTTGCCGCGACCGGCCAAATCCGCGATGATGCTCTCGCACGCGGCTTGTTTGTCGGCGAGCTGGCCTTGGACGGCGCGGTCAGCCCCGTTGCGGGCATTCTTCCCGTTGCCATTAAAGCCCGCGCCGACAAAAAAGAGTTCCTGGTTGTCCCCCAGGCCAATGCCCGCGAAGCCGCCATTGTCGGCGATGTCCATGTGTACGGCGTCAAGTCTTTGGCTGAAGTGGTGACCCTGCTTGCCGACCTGGATGCCGCCGTGCCCCTGGTTTCCGACCCGCGCGCCCTGCTTTCCCAGCGCGCCAATGACGAACCCGACTTTTGCGATGTCAAAGGGCAGGAGCATGTCAAGCGTGCCCTGGAAGTTGCCGCCGCCGGAGGCCACAATATCCTTCTGGTCGGCCCGCCCGGATCGGGCAAGACCATGCTGGCCCGACGCGTGCCGTCTATCCTGCCTCCGCTCTCGCTGGACGAAGCCCTGGAAGTCACCAAAATCTACTCGGTGGGCGGGCTTCTGGGCGCAAACCTCGCCCTTGTCACCCAGCGTCCCTTTCGTGCGCCCCACCACTCGGTTTCCAATGCCGCATTGACCGGCGGAGGCAGCATTCCGCGCCCCGGCGAAGTGTCTTTGTCCCACCACGGGTTGTTATTCTTGGACGAATTGCCGGAGTTCCGGCGCGACGTGCTGGAAACCCTGCGCCAGCCCTTAGAAGACGGCCATATCACTATCGCGCGCGTCGCTGGCACCATGACCTACCCCGCGCAGATTATGCTGGTCGCCGCCATGAACCCCTGTCCCTGTAATTAGCTACTAAGGCACTCTTGGGCTGGATAGGCCCGAAACAGTAGCGGATAGTCACCTCCGCTCGCTTATCCTTCTGAGCTGTTCCCTCCCCGATAGTCTCCACGGTAATCTTCTCTACCAAAGTTTCAATTAGATGCCGCTTTAGCTCCCAGGTCAGAGGCGCGTCTAGCTTCTCGTTCAGTCGTTGGAGCAAGTCGCCGACAGAAGCAAGCCTAACCTCCGAAGCGTCTACCTCTAAGGCTTCATGAAGAAGTCGGTCAACCTCCCCTTTGATGTTTTCCCCGTCGGTGCTAATCCGGTCGGACTGCTTCTTATAGGTCTTTTCGTCAAGCACTCCCTTGATAAGAAGAGTCGTCGCCCGTTCCCGCTCGGTATCTAAGCCCGCCAGTGTCTTCTTTAGCTTTGCCGCCTCGTCACGGAGCCGGTCGGCCTCACCTACTTTCTCGCTCTGTTGGTCTGCAAGCTGGGCTAGAACTTCCCCTGGATTGCGTAAGAACCGCTCTACATCTTTCCAGACATAGCCTTCTATTGCCTCCCCGTTGATGGCTTTACTAGGGCAAGTTTTGCCCTGTTCCCCGTACTGCCCCCGGTAGCCTATCTTACCGTTGCAGGCATAGTAAACCTTGAGCCGATTATTGGAAGCGGCCCAGGCCGTCCCGACATAGGTAAGGCCACAGCACCCGCACTTAATCTTGCCCCTTAGCAGGTACTCGCGCTTATGGTTCTTCGGGGCGAAAATCATATTGCGCCGTAGGGCGTCCTGCGCCTTTTGCCAAAGCTCCGGGGTGACTAGGGCAGGGCAGGTTCGCTCTACTGGCTCCCTGCCTGTTGTAGAAGTCTTAGCAAAGATGTGAGTACCCTTATAGGTCGTATTAATAATAAGGTTACGGATGCGCGATGGCCTCCAAATGCCGGAAGTCTCTTTCTGCCGCTTACCTCTTGCTTGGTCGTCTTCACTTTGGCGGCGGCAGTATACGGTTGGCACTCCGAGCTTAGTAAGGTACTTGGCGACCCAAACGCAGGAACGCTCCTGCTCTCCGACAGCGCGGTAAATCATTTGGACGACCTCGGCCTCAGAGAGATTGATACCTGGAATAGTTTCCTCGGAGGGAATGAGCCGGGCAGACTGCTTATGGCCTTTAACCTCGTATCCAAAGGGAACGATACCCCCAAGGAACTGACCACTGGAGGCGACCCGATCCACTCCCTCTTTAGTGCGCTTCGCCGTAGTCATCCATTCAACACGCGCTACCCCGATATGGATAAGACGCATTAGCACCCCATTGGCATCTGTCAGGTTAACCTGCTGCTCTACACACTCAACCGGGATACCGTAGCCATTAATTCGCCTAATATCGGCTAAGGTTTGGTCAGGTTCGCCCCGGCCTATACGGTCGTACCGGGTTGCTAGTACCTTATCAAAGCAATGCCGCTCTGCATCCCGCAGGAGCCGCGCCCCATCTGGCCGAGCCGCCATAGGCTTATCCCCGCTCACTCCGTCGTCATTATAGGTGTCAAAGACCTCTAAGCCCTGCTGGTCGCAGTATCGGCGTAGCTTCTCTATTTGTATTTGGATTGATTCCCGCTCGGCCTGTTCCTCGGTTGAAACCCTGACGTATAAGGCGACTTTCATAATAGTATACTCCTTTGCTTATAGTATAATTATTATACCTAGTTGTTGCTAGATAAAGCCAGCAGAATACAGTGAGGAACACAAGAATTAATCTAGATTTTTATAGAATAACTAGATTTTATCTAGGTGAATAAGGTACTATATATTTAGCTCTAACAAGGAGACTTATAAATGGCTGAAGGCTACATAACGACGGCAGAAATGGCCCGGCGACTCGGCGTCCACCGAAACCGTGCAGTCGTGCTTTGCCGCGAACAACGACTACCCGCCGTGAAGGTTGGTGGATCGTATCTAATCCGTCCCGAAGATTTATACTTGGTTGAAGACCGACGACCCGGACGACCTCGGAAGGTTACTAAAGAAGAAACAAAAAAAGAACCGCAACTCGCCTAAAGTTGCGGCTCCCTAAGATTACTGTCTTTGCTCTCTATAAGTATACCTGCTTTCAAATTAGAAGGCAAGCAGGCTAGAAAAAACTTATACTGGCGGCGAGAATACTTGTATTTTCCCATTGCAAGGATACAATCTCTTGGGTATGCTCTTCTTACAACTCAATAACGGCGCAACAACGAACTGGTCTAGTGGATGAGACGATTCATTATAACAAAAGGCCAAGTATAGCACGCCAGCCGCACTCCTCATAGGCCCCGAGCTATATACCAGTTCTCTTAGCACATCAAGTGCCGATTACTCGGCTCGTCATGTCTCAGGAGAACTGTCAATGCTCATCGTATTTCAATTCCAAGACGTACCTCCGTCTGCCTCCAACAACTTTACCGGACTGACTATGAAGGCGCGGGTAATACCCGACCCCTTCTCGGTTCGGCGTGAGTATGTCCCCGACCCATCTAAGCAAGTCGCCGCACTTGCCAAGCTCTTGACTGCTCACACAACAAAGGGGGCCAGCCATGAGTGATTTTGAGAGCGTCTGGATAGACGTTAAGCAGCATGGGGGAACCCAAACTGTATGCTGTCCCGCCCATGATGACACGACCCCAAGTTGCAGCCTCTGGCTCAATGCTAAAGATAAGGTCGGAGTCAAGTGCCATTCCCACGACTGCGACCCGGACGAGATATACAACGCGCTCGGCTGGCTGACGCTCTACGACTATAAGAACGAGCGCGGCGAACTGCTTTATCAGACGCGGCGCGTTGACTTCCCCAATGGGTCTAAAGAACTATGTCAACGCCGCCGCGTTGGAACCAAAGGCTGGATTTGGGACTTGCAAGGTGTTACGCCATGCCTCTACAACCTGCCAGCGGTCTTGGGTTCTGAAACCGTCTATATCGTTGAGGGTGAAAAGTGCGCAGAAGCTCTGATAAAACAAGGATTAACGGCGACGACGAACCCGCTTGGGGCTAATAATTGGCGAAATAGTTACTCCGGGCCTCTACGGGGTAAGGCTGTTCTGCTCATTCCCGATAACGATGATCCAGGCCATCGGCATATTGAGAAAGTCGCTAAATCGGTTGCGAAAATTGCCGAGAGCGTCAAGATTTTAGAGCTACCCGGACTGAAAGATAAAGAGGATGTATACGACTGGCTAGAAGCGGGCCATACGACCCAAGAGCTTGACACCCTAGCCGATGAAGCCGAAGAATACAAGCTACCTTCTAACGAAGAAGCAGTATCGTTGCAGGGCCAGACTAAGAGCCGACGGGGTGAGCGTCCGAAGACGGAGTTAGGGAATGCCGAGCGGTTTGCTGACGAATACTCTAATCAGCTTCGCTTTGTCTCGGAGCTTAAATCGTGGATTGAGTACGACGGGAGCCGCTTTAGGTTTGTTTCCGAGGAACGCGCTTATCAGTTGATGAAGGCAATCGTTCGTTGTATTGATTGCGAGACAGTAACAGCCGAGAGTGAGGAAGTCAAGGCAGGTTTAAGGAAGTGGGCTACTATGTCTGAAAAGAAATCGGTTCTTTCTAACTCTCTGTCACTGGCAGAGAAAGAGGAACGCTTGACTGTCTCGGCGGGTGATCTTGACTGCGACCCATGGCTAATTACTGTCCAGAACGGAACGATTGATTTACGAAACGGCGAGCTTCGGAGGTCGTCTACCGAGGACTTAATCACTAAGCAGGTTCCGGTTCTCTTTGATCCGGCGGCGACCTGCCCGCGCTGGATTAAGTTCCTAGAGCGTGTTATACCAGATAGCGACCTTCGGCTATATCTGCAAAAGGCGACTGGCTATTCGCTAACGGGGTTGACCTCGGAGCAAGTGCTATTCTTTCTCTATGGCCCCGGCGCGAATGGTAAGAGCAAGTTTATCGGAGTGCTTGAAGCTCTGCTTAGTGACTATTGGGCTAAGATGCGTGCCGACCTGCTGATGCTAAGTCGGAATGGTCCAAACCGAGGGGCGACCCCCGAACTAGTCTATCTCAAAGGGAAACGGATTGTGACGGTATCTGAAATCCAGAACGGCCACCGACTAGACGAGGCATTGATTAAAGACTTAACCGGAGGCGATGCTATTACCGCGCGTGACCTATTTGCGAAGCCTATCACCTTCTTACCGAACTTTAAGATATGGATGTATGGAAACCATAAACCGAATATTGGCAACACCGACGAGGGTATCTGGCGGCGTCCAAAGTTGATCCCATTCCTAGAAGTCATTCCCCTAGCGGAACGGGAGGGAGATTTACTTGATAAGCTCTTAGCCGAGCTACCCGGCATATTTAATTGGGCGTTAGAGGGCTGCCGACTTTGGCAGAAAGATGGTCTAGGCGAACCCGCGCTTATCGCCGAGGCGACCCAAGAGTACCGCGAGGAACAAGATATACTCGGAGTATTCCTAGCCGAGATGTGCGAAGAGAACGCGGGCGCGAAAGTAAAGGTGGCAGCGATTTATGAAGCCTATAAACTCTGGTGTAAGGATAATACCGTCTATACGCACTCTGGTATTAAGTTTGGGAAGTCACTATCAGAGCGCGGCTTCGGAACGGGAACTCCGGGTGGTGTGCGGTGGCGCCTAGGGTTAAGACTCACGGAAGAAGCGATAAAACGGGCCGGACTTAATAGTAACTCAAACGGCTAAAGAGGAACCAAGACAATCAAGACAATTTAAGACAATTTCCTAAAAGGTTCTATATAAGGATTTCTTAGAGAAAAGATTTAGGAATTAGTAATAGATTGTCTTGATTGTCTTAGGTAGAGAATTGGCATGACCTTAGAAATCTAGGAGCAAACACAATGGAAGTAGCTAACCCCATGTGCAGGTTTCGTTGATCTGATAAAGTATCCAAGTCCACGGGTACTGTGAAGTTGCTTAGATACTCACAGGAGGCACCCGATGGACTTGGACA
>JAABUJ010002086.1_pt1 | contig 26081 bp, 31 predicted proteins | sample 5559131 | NCBI WGS metagenome assembly JAABUJ01 (sample SAMN10711875, study PRJNA513366) | rock metagenome | isolation source: Antarctica rocks | place: Antarctica: Victoria Land, Mt New Zealand nord | collected 2016-01-07
ATTTTAACATCAAAACACTGAATTTGAGTGTGATTTTCAAAAAAAAGTTGCAAAAAGTTCTGAGCAAACCGAGGAGCCAACATTCTAGGAATTGCTGTAAGTTACTGGACCTACTGTACCTTACCCTAACCATCCCCAATCGCTACCCTCCATCAAATCGCGGCCCGCTATCTAGCATCCGCACTCTTGCAGTAAAGCCCTCAATGCGCTGCGCTGTATAAAGCGGGTCCCTGCCGATCATAACGCGACCTGCCATATGGCGGGTCCCTGTGCGGGTGAGATCGGGTTACGGCAAAGCCAAAGACTGCAGACACCTCGGTCTCGCGCCAGCGGGGCATTCATCCTGCGAAGCTTTCTCTAGATGAACGTCTAATGTCACTGCTCCGCAGCACAACATAAGATGAGAGCAATCGCACAGGCAGTGCGGTTCGCACCTTCGAGGTTGGCTCTTCTCAGTAACGCTGCTTTGCCTGCTGGAAGATGTTTCTCAACCACTGCGGGGAGGCAGGCGACCTGGGGCTTCATCGGCCTTGGTCAGATGGGTGAGTTTGACTGTTCGATGACCGCGCACGCGATGAAGATCTGCAGACTAATGATGGGTCCTTAGGTTACCCTATGGCTAAAAACTTACGAGCGAAGATACCTGCGACGGACACGCTGGTCATCTACGACCGTAACACCGATGCCACCACACGGTTTGCCGAGGAGGTCGGGAGAGCAGCTTCGAGCGATGGCGCTTCCGAGAATGGGACTGGCATTGAGGTGGCAAGAGGGCCTCGAGAAGTGGCCGAGAGATCGGTGAGGCACTTTCCACACACCAGCGTCTCCTATCCCTTCACGTGATGAGCATGTTCTATCCATGATCTAAGTTGGGGGCTACGCTCCAGGAGCGTAGCTCTTCTCATGATTTCATATACTCTACATCAAAGCCAATCCTCTGAACCCCCACCCAAACTCGCCGTCACACTCCCTGCAACCGCCCACCGCACACCACCAGACAGACTAACACACAAACAAAGGAAACAATCATCACCGTCCTCCCCGAACCCTCGCACGTCAAAACCGTCTTCCACGCCATCCTCGAGCCCCCCCTCCCCCCTCACCCCCACCCCGCCGCCACACAAGAGCGCCTCTTCATCGACTGCTCGACCATCGACCCCACCTCCTCGCGCGAAGTCGCCAACGCCGTGCACAGCACAGCCCAAGGCCGCTTCGTCGACGCGCCCATGTCCGGCGGCGTCGTCGGCGCCCGCGCCGGCACTCTAACCTTCATGCTCGGCGCCTCCTCCAAGACGGGCGCCCTCGTCGAGCGCGTCCGGCCCGTGCTCGCCCTCATGGGCCGCCGCGTCCTGCACCTCGGCGACCAGGGCGCCGGCCTCTCCGGCAAACTCGCCAACAACTACCTGCTGGCCGTCAGCAACATCGCGACGGCCGAGGCAATGAATCTCGGTATCCGCTGGGGGCTGGATCCGAAGGTTCTGGCTAGCATGCTCAATTCGAGCACGGGGAGGTGCTGGGCGAGCGAGATCAATAATCCGGTGCCGGGCGTGGTGGAGGGGGCGCCGGCGTCGAGGGATTATGAGGGCGGGTTTGGGGTTAGTTTGATGAAGAAGGATTTGAAGCTGGCGATTGCGGCGGCGGAGGAGGCGGGCGCGAGGTTGGAGCTTAGTGAGCGGGCAAGGGAGGTCTATGAGGAGGCGGAGGCGGAGTTTAGGGGGAAGGATTTTAGTGTTGTTTATAGGTGGCTTGGGGGGAAGGAGCGAGCTGGTTGATGAGATATTTTCCATGCACCTTTGTGCTTTGAGGGCGGTGTATACTATCATGTTGTTTCGAGGGATAAGATGGCTCGGTCACGCTATGTCGTGTATGGTTGCGAAACAGTTGACGTCTCGCTGTTGTTCCTGGCTAAGCTTTCTCCATTCCCTCTGCCCTCTGCCCTCTGCCCTTTTGGCCCTGCGTATTTCTCCGGAGCCTTGAAGAGTCTTACGCCGTCCATGAAGCTCTCTCTCCTCTCGAACTCCGATTGTCCCGCACAGCCTGGACACTCACCTCATGCGCCTTTCGTCTGATACGAGTGTATATACACAATGCTCAGTGGTCAAGATCAGTTATCATAGCATCACATCACGGTGCCAAGTTGGAAAACACCAACGGGGCTTGATGTTTTGGTATTGATCTATCTATGTAAGTGGGGGAAGGGGGGGGGTGTAGCCGTCCGTTATGTGAAGAGATGAAAGTGAAGGTGTCAACTTCTTCGGAAGTGACTCGCCATCAAGTAGTGGCGCGGCCTTGCGGCGAGGATGCAGAAGCCTTTCTCTTGTGTCCAGCCACCACAGCCGCAGCCGCGGCGCGCTGTTCGCCCAACGTTTTCAGAACTTCCTTGATCTGGTCTTTTCGCTCGACCGTGCCCCAAGAGAGGATGTTGTGCAGGACTTTATGCAGCTTGGTGAAACTGTTCTCGTATTCAGCCCAAAGGATTGCCAAGATCCTGGTAGAGTGCCATTCAATCCTGCCATCTTCGTTGAATCGAAACCAATGAACGAAAACTTCGATGGTGAGTCCCGCGATGATACAGGAGAAACATGCCGTCCTTGCGGTGAGGTGGTCGGGGTATAGAGAATCGGGGTTCCCATCAGGTGCAATGTGGGCATACAGGTTTCTCATGTCGCTCACAATTGCGGCACCGCTTCTGGCAGCCTGGGTCCTGGCAATTTCGGCGTTACCTAGGTGAGCTTCTGACTTCCACTCGATGGTGAGGAATGGGAAGTACAACTCTGGCGCGACCCTGGTGTCTTTCTCGATGATGGCCAGGATATTGACTTCATCCTTGGAGAAGACTCCAAATCTCCGCAACCCATACAAGTGATCTGGTACGGGATTTCGTGGAACCTGGCAATCCTTCAACAAAGTCTCCAAGTCATAGTCGTCGGATGTATCGGGGATAGGGACGGAACCAGGGCGGAATGGGACTTGCGCGACACATTCAAGGGGCGCAGAAATTGTCTCCAGGAACCCTGGTTTCGTGAAGATGTGGTCCTTTAGCTTCTCAGAGAATACGGATTCGTGAGACTTTCCGTACTGCCGATAGAGCGAAGTGATCTGCTGGTGCTTCTCCACGGTGATAGTTGGGGAGCTCCGAGTGGACATCACCTTCGCTTCAATGAAATCGGCTAGCTGACCATTGAAGGCCTCCGACTTGAACATGATCTCGTCGACGCAGATGTTGTATTTCTTAAGAGCACCCAGTATCTCTGCAGGGACACCCAGTGTTTTCTTGGAGGCAGCCGACTTGGAGGTGGAGGGGCCGGAAGTAGTGCCTTTGTTCTTGGGGGTAGAGGGGCCCCCCGATGCCATCTTGGTAAGAGCCCGGAGATTTTCGTAGGTCAACGGTAATGGCGGTGATGTGGGAGTAACGGTGGCGTCAGGGGTCTGAAGCACTCCACAGTCAGCTCAACTCAGAAGCAAATAATCTCCAAGACCTCAAACGGAGCGTTGTAATCACTTACGGTAAGGGCAGGCACAGGAGCTGGCGGTGGAAGTTCGATAGATGGTTGCAGACGTCTTCGCTTGGTAGGTCTATCGGATGCTGGAGATGTAGGGTCCAAGTCGCTCTTGGTTAACATGTTGTGAGAAAGAAGAGTTGAAAGGTGGGCAGTGAGCTTGCTTATAAGCGGGGTAACGGTCGATGAGTGAATGTACAAGCTTCAGCAATTGTCAAAACCTTTCTGGATCAGGTAGACGTGTCTGGCGGTGACTCATAGCAGTGAAGGATTGAATCAGAAGCTCGGAAAGGGATATGGGGGCTGAATGCGGCGTGGTGTTTCGAGAGTATTGGTTCGACGAACGGACGCTTGAGAGGAGCTTTCGTAGGATACCTAGAGCAGCCTGAACTAGTAAACGAGCTGCAGCGTCTAGAGTAGTTTAATGGAGTGGGCTGTACGGATTGTTGCTTGATCGGACGCGTCGTTAGTGAAGCTGGTGAGGTGTTGACTTGTGAACATAAATATTAAACAAAAGGTCAGGTACGCATGTACGAGTCACCCCCACAAGCGGAATGGTTCCGCCAACGCCAATGTCACCGTGGGGTAGGTTACAGTAAAGCCTCGGCCGCTTGGAGTAGCCCTTCTCCGACTTCCAATAACAAACTTTCTTTCGGTGTTCAGAAATTAATTGAAGGTCTCTTCGTTATATTTGTCAACTGGCTCGTGGATTTGTTATTGCTCGACCGAAGTCTGTTTCCTCTTCGAAATCTACGGTGCATGTCTATCATCAATCGACTCTCCACAAAATCACCCCGCATTCTAGCAGCAACAGCTCGACTTTGCTCAATCCAATCCCAACTCCAGAGTCCATCTCTATCCAGAACAATGGCGACTTCGAGCTCTATTCCAAAGACCATGAAGGGTGTCTTGATAGAAAAGACTGGTGGCACAGAAGTCCTACAATACAAAACCGACCTACCCGTTCCCACGCCTAAAAACGGCGAGATCCTCGTCAAGAACGACTACATCGGCATCAATTACATAGACACGTAAACGCCCCTCCTACCCACATTTACTCCACGACGCAGCTGACAAGTCCCTTGAAGCTACTTCCGCACCGGCCTCTACCCCTCCCCCAAACCCGAAATCCTCGGCCGCGAAGCCGAAGGCAAAGTCGTCGCCACCGGTCCCGGCAACGTCTCCTCCTTCGTGCCCGGCGACCGTGTCGTGTGGATGGCGACAGGAGCCTACGCCGAGTACACCGCCTGCCCCGCCGAAAAAGCCATCAAGGTCCCCTCCTCCATCCCGGAGAAGCACGCGGCTGCCGCGATCCTGCAGGGACTGACGGCACTGACCCTCGTGCGGGAAGCGCACAAAGTCGAGAAGGGAGACCACGTGCTCGTGCACGCGGCGGCGGGCGGTGTAGGATTGTGGTTGTGTCAGATCCTGAAGGCGATTGGGGCCACGACGATCGGGACGGCGTCGACGGCGGAGAAGTGCCAGCTTGCGTTGGATAATGGGGCGGATCATATGATTGATTATTCGAAGGATTCGGTTCCGGAGAAGGTCAAGGAGATTTGTGGCAGTGGGGGTGTGAAGGTCGTCTTTGACGGTGTGGGCAAGAGTACTTTTGAAGGAAGCATGGAGGCGGTTGGCAGGAAAGGCAGTATGATCAGCTTCGGCAATGCGAGTGGCGCGGTGCCGCCGGTTACTATTGCGTACTTCTCCCATCTCTCCCTCCTTCATTTCCAAGTCTGGGCGCGTGGTTGCTGATGGTCATCGACAGTCGTCTGTCTGCCAAGAACGTCAAACTAGCACGTCCGACATTGTTCAACTACATCTACACGAGAGAGGAGTTTGAGCACTACGCCAACGAGCTGTTCGAGATGATGAGCAAGGACAAGATGAACGTCCGCATCCATGAGATCTATACGCTGGAGGAGGTGGCGAGGGCACATAATGTGAGTGACGACAACCCACGCCCCCTTCTACTGTTGTACCTTCTGCTAACAAAGGTATATAGGATCTCGAGGGCCGGAAAACTACAGGAAAGCTCCTGTTGAGACCTTGATTATTCTACAGCTATTCTTAGAATGTTGGCTCCAAGGGGCACGTAGCAAGAATTTGTAGAAAATAAACAGTAAAATCTGTCTAAATTCTCTCTTTCCTAATCATCATTCACAAAATTGACCTCACTGCCTTCTTCAATGTTGCTGTCATCATCATCACTATGATAAAATAAAAGACTCTTACAAAGACTTCTTCTGTAAAGAAGAAGTCTTCTATAATGTAAAGATCAGTGTTTATATCAATATTTACATCAGTCTGTTCACTGAATCTTGATAACAATCTCATTAAAATTCTCAATCTTAATGTTGCTGTCAATAAAGATTCAATGTCATTCATACAATATACTGTGTCTTACACAGTATATCTGAACAAAAAATTAATGAATGAGAACTTAAATGTCTTTAAATTAAATAAGAAAAAAAAAGCTTTATGTGAAGAATTTAAGATCTTAAGCAGTCAGCAGTAATCAAGAAATATTGTAATGAAAGAAAATACTTTTATTATAGATATTAAATAAAAATAAAAATCAATTATTTAGCTGTAAAGAAGAATGCTGTGATTACTGTAATTTTTAAAAATACAAATAATTAATAAAAAGTAAAGAATCTTGTTAAACTGTGAGACAGTAACAAAAGAAAAGAAATAACAGTCATTATAAAAATTAATTAAAATAGAAAGACAGCAGAGAATATTATTACAGTAAGTGAGAAGTCAGTAAAGAAAGAAATTATAAAGAAGAAAAATAAATTTAAATATTAAATATAAATTTATTTTCTTTCTTCATTGATTTTTAATGTCTTTACTAATAAATATCAAAGAACAGCTACTGTGATATATAAGAAGAATGCAGATCAATATGTAAAGACTTTGAAGAATATTAATTATATATTAAATGTTATTGTTGTTCACTATTAATGTAATGACAAGACATATCTTAATTATAATTATTACTGTCTTTTTCACAACAGCATTTATAAGATTCTCAATTCTGCAGCTATTTAAATGTAAACAAAGACTGTTAATAAGAATAAAGTAACAATTTATATATTACTCATCAGCATAAAGATTATGTTAGCTGATCAGTTAAAGAAGAAAATCTCATTATTAATTACATTATTTTCTTTTTTTTTTATGTCATCAATATTCACAACATCTTCATCATCTCACTTCATTCAAATTTATACTTTCTTATCAACATCAACATCAACATCAGAAATCTTTACTTTTACAGTTTCTTTCAGTGATGTTGAGATTATATTAAAACTATTAACTTCATTAATTATAACATTATAATATTTTTCTTCTTTTTTACAGTCTTTACAGTCTTTACAATCTTCACATTATGTTTTATATATCTCAGCTCAATACTCTTCTTTTTTATTTTCTTTTTAACTGCTTTCTTCACAGTTCATATCTTCACTGTCTTCTTCATTATCTTCATTATTTTCATTATTTTCATCATCTTCATCACAGACTTTACAGTCTTCATAAAAAACACATTTCATCACATCTTTATCAGCATTATCTGCAATATCATTTGTCAGCAATTTACTTAATTTAAACATCAATTCTAAAACATAATTGCAGAACTTCTTTACTTAATTTAAGTGAAAACACTTTATTTTGAAGATATAATTAATGAATTATTGTGATATTCTTTTAAAAAAGATGTACAATTTATAAAATATATAGCTGATCACTGAGCAAACATAAAGAAAGCTAAGCATTTCAGTCAATCTTAAATGACAGTTAAAGAAAGTTTTATATTCATATTAAAAGAAAAGAAGACATGTAATAACTATAGAGACTTATTTTATAGAGATTTATGATTTTAAGAAGAAGTAGAAAACATTATAAGTGTTAAAGATAATAAGAAATGATAGTTAATTCATTATAATAATATATTTATATACAATTAATAAAGCTGTTTCAAAAATGTCTTTCTGAATTATCTTTCATCTTATACTTCTGTATAGTCATATAAATAAATGCTGAAAACTTATTCTTAAATTTCTTTATTAATGTCTTATATCTTTACATTCATGTCTTTAACTCACTAAATAACTTCTTAATAGAGTTGTAGTCTGACAAATAGAAAGAAAGAAATATAAAAATGATGTTAATCTTATAATATATAATTGTAAGCTTCTATCATTAAGATTAGCAATAGCAATAACAAGAATACTTATATTAGTATGAAGACTTATCTCTGAACAATGTATTTCACAATTATTTATGCATAGAACACTGCATAACTCTAAAAATTACTTATATAAAGATAAGATTTTCTTTTAAATAAAAATATTAAATATTTTCTTATTTATTTTTCTCTCATAGATCTCTCAAGCAATATAATCATCAATTATATATGCTGAAAAAATGTTATAATACTTTTTTTTTTAAAAAAACTTTTTTATGACTACTTACTTTTTCACAACAGCTCAGTCAAACTTTCTGTCTGTAATACAGAGATTGACAGCACTTTTATTAATAAAAATTAATTAATTAGCATGTTAGCTACTCAGCTGCATTATTTAATTATTATAGATCTTTTAAAAACATTTAATAATTTATTTTTAATATTAAAAATCATTCTCTTAATAATAATAACAATAACAAAAGAATACTTATCTGCTTTTTTGATCAGTCAGCTCATTTAATGATGAAATTAACAATATTAATGTTAATTTAAATCTTATATTCATATTAAATATATCTTTACATCTTATTTAAATATGCTGTGAATCAATTCTTAAGAAAATTGAGTACTTTTTATATTAATTATTAATAAATTAAATCTCTCTCTCTAAATTAAGATCTATCTCTGTTATAGCAATTATAAGTAGTCTTGATGTTCTTAATTTAAATAATTTAAATATAATGACTAATTTTCAATTTTATAAATTTCTTTACATTCTCTCAATATACTTTCAACTATATTCTGTGATCTTCACTATAATTTTAAATGACATTTTATACTTTAAATTCATTTATATATTGTCTTTAATGTTGTAATCAAGATTATAAGGATGTCTCATAGTGACAGTGATGACAGTGATGTTGAGAAAGGCAGCAAGATTGATTTTGTGAATGATGATTAGAAAAAAGAGAATTTAAACAGATTTTACTGTTTATTTTCTACAAATTCTCACTATGTGCCCCTTGGAGCCAACATTCTAAGAATAGCTGTATTGAGGATGTTTGTCTAATCTAGCGGCATAGCAATCTCCTTGTCATGTTTAGATTGGTTGTGTAGCATATTATCAGACAGACCACCCACCACTTTCTCCCAAGAGCGCCAACCTTCAATGCATTGCTCCCAAAGATACTCGCCCTATTTCTAAACAACCCACCTAATGCAGCCGCCTCAACCCCTCCACAATCAATCTGACATCTTCCACATCAACTCCCAACCCCGCCACAATCTCCTCTTGCACCCCGCCTCGACAGTCCAGAAAGCGTTCAATCAAATCGCCATCAACGAACCGAAACGGCTCCTCCGCCTCGCGCACCTGGTTCTTGAAAGCGCGGTATTTGTTAAAGGGCATGTTACCAGGGCTCTGGACAAATTTTGCCATGTTGGTCTGCAGACGCATGAGGAGGTCTTGTTTGTTGGGCGCGATGAGCGCGAACAGGTAGATTGATCCTTCGACCTGCGGAAGCAGTCAGCGACTTGCGTCCAGCATGGCGGTATTGGCGTGTATGGCTAGAAAAGGGAAAGATATGGGAAGAGGAGGTGCTTACCGTGCCGAGAAAAGCGCGCGGCATGACCGTCGCGTCCGGAGACGTCGGAACCGTAATCCGTCTGATGCGATTGACCATCTCGCCGAGCAACATCTCGCTGGTAACCTCGAGACGGCGCCTATCATCAGCCGTGACGCCGTTGACGTTTTGATGCAAGACCATGACGTTGCCTTCGGCGTCACTCTCGAGGAACGTGTGCTCTGCGACGTGCGCGACGGCCGTGCCCCAGGTCGTCTGGAAGTGGCGTGCTATTTCGGTCAGGGTGTCAGGGAGGCCGTCGGTGCCCTTTTTGTAGGCGACGATGGAGACGCTCTTCATGAGGTCGGCGATTGCGATCAGGTTGTCCGTTACGGTGATGTCGATTGGAGCGGTTGAGGTGCGGTAGCTGGCCACTTTGTTGAGCGTGCCGTATTCGAAGGCGTAGACGACGACCTGGTGCGTTTGTTAGTGTCTGAGACCTTAGAGAATACGTTGAATGTGAAGAGGGATATACTGTTTTCACAAGAGCTGCGACGACGTTGCCTGCTACAATACCCAGCGCTCTGCAGGCTCCTTTGACAGCTATCTGCGTGACCAGACTGAGTCCTCGCTCTGGTGTGACTTCGAACACGAGAATTCGTCCTCGAATGGATTCGTCTCGGTCGTCATCTAGATATGCGGTACCAACAATGAAGCGTTCAACAACGTTCCCTGGTCCTTCCTCCAGATCTGCCCTGATTACACTTTCCACAAGCTCGTCCTGGTTGAGAGCAAACGTATCTAGTTCTTTGAACAAGACTTCATCAGCGAGCTTGAAGTGGCTTTGTATGACTTCTGCACCGTCTTCGAGCGTCCGCTTGATGGTGCCAAGGCCGAATGCTTTCAGTTTTGTGGAATAGGCTACTCGCCGCACCGTTTCGTTCAGCGGCAGTGTCTGGACGTGGGTCATGCGTTCTGTGTCCACCAGCGCTATTCTAAGATCCTCCGCTGTGGCGATAGCTATGGAACCGGGATATGCTTCGGCGTCAAAGGGACAGGTACACAACGCTTTTTCGGCAGTGATGGCGGAGTATACGATCCGACCTTCGGAGCCGTAGATTAAGCTTGGGTGCTCACACGTAGCAAAGACGTTGAAGAGGCCGTCACTACGAGGCATTGCCTTGAAGTTTGCCTGCTGTGTGCCAAGTACTATGCTTTTCTTTCCGGAAATGGAGTAATCTTCGGTGTCGAAAGAGAAGGTGATCACGTTTCCATCAGCCATGGCCACGAACAATGTCGGGGGATGTTCTGGTAGGATCTGTGTCAGGAGGATGTTCCGTGGGACAGCGGAGCCTTGCTCTCCAAGAACTTCGGTGTGTAAACCTTTGAGTGTATCAAGTCGATGTATTGAGATTGCAGCATTGTGCCAGAAGCCAACAATACAGATCTCTGATATTGATGCAGGGATTGTGACACATGAAATCTGGGTCTCTGCATGGAACACCTCTCGCGTCGTCTCTTGGAGATCGCTGTCTATCCTCAGCACGACAAGAATAGTCCCGCCTATTGAAAGTACAACGTTGTGTTCGTTAGCAGAGACTGCTGTAATCGCTTGTCCATCTTCAGGTATCCAATCCGAAACCACCATGTCACTTTCCCAATCAATCAGTCGTACAGCTGTTCTTGTAACTTGAATGACTCGGTCATTCGGGACATTTGTTGCAAGGAGCGTGCCTTCCGACAGCGAGAAGGCCTTGTAATCATCTACCTCCTCTACCTCTCCCTCCGCACTGAAACGAAACACTCGAGTCTCGTCAACGAAAGACACCACCAATGTATCGACTTGCTCGCTTGATCCAGACGGTCGGAGTGCAAAGATATCATTGATGTGTTCCATTTCCGCCAGAACACCCAAGTCTTCAAGGCCGACTCCACTTCGAACGCTGCGTAAGCTGCCATCCTTGAAAGCCCCTGAGCCTGTAACAATCCGCGCTTGCCCTGATGAATACTCGTTGGTTTGACCCTCACCAACTCGACTGCCCAAATCCATGATGGTGAAATCTAGGATTGGTGCGATATTCGAAAATGTTTGAACCACCTCAATCGATTTCTCGTGGATCTTGATCAACTGAGAATCTCCTTGATGCGAACCCACGAACACATATCCCCCGTCCAAGTAAACAAGCACCGACGCTCTTGATGTCTCACCGATCATATCAAGTTTCCACCCTTGAACCTCATCTTCATTCTGTAACAGAAGCATCAAAAGATATAGCTTTCCATAGTCATCTGCAATAAGCCATCGCTGGGCATCGATTCGTTCCCATGTCGCAAAGATTGTGGACTCCTGAAGAGGCCGGCACATCGACTCGTTGCTGACATCGTCAAGGTATGTTATTGAGGTCTCCCCCAGAATCAGTGCGCCATCTGACGCTGTTTAGCATCGATCTTGAAGATGGCGGTTGTACGTACATGCTGGTGCCGGTACCGGTATGATATGGCTTGCCCCCAGTTCCAGCTCTTCCGTGATACTATCTAATTCATCCAGTTTGACGTACCCTTCGCTTATCGTACCGCCAGGAGCATATTCCAATTCTCTCAACCTGACCCTAACCTTCTGGTGATTATCCTCGTACAACAGCGCCAACCTAGGCTTCTGCGCCAATCCCTTACGCGGAAATAAGAATGCTGACGAGCGCACGAACAACTCCGATATCCGTGACGGTAGCGGATCCCCCAGATTGCCCACATCGACCTCCGGAGCACCCTTCCTCTTGCTCTTCTGCAGGAATGGTATGACAGTAACTACCCCTTCGAAGAGTTCCAACGTCATGAACTTCCCCGTCGGATCTATCAAGCACCTATCCCCCGTTTGCGAGTCCCTTGCCGCCTTGTCTGCTGTATCCACATAGCTCTTTTCTGTACGCAGCTGTTTTGCTTTTGCATCCCAGGACACCGTGAAGTATGTGTACCGATCTGTGCCGACGAAGAGATGATCTGTACTTGCTGAGGCAGGCCTGATCTTCTCAAGCATATTTACCTTGCCATATATGGCCTTGGAATGTTGTAGCGTGAGGCCATCGGGTGTTCGCGTGTATATCTCGAGGCGGTTCGCTTTACTGCCGTTATGTCAATGGACTGAGACACAGATCACATGAAATTTCCCATACGCTACCACCAAACATTCTTCATCCGGACGTAAGAAACTGAGTTTGAGGGCATGCCTGACACTGCTTGGCTGGTGTATGGGGGCGATGTAAGCCATCTTGCGGACCGCCCAATTTGTGTTCCTATGACATGAGTATCGGCATTGATGGTATATGAAAAATAGCTAACCCCAGATTCCACGCCTCTTCGACTAAGAAAGCCCGAGAACATTTGTGCTACGGTTCCGTGGGAAGCTACCTACTCGACGTCAACAACGTGATTAGTAAGCAGAGCCGGAAGTGCCAGTACACTTGAGGTACTTACCTGACTCTTCCACATCGTACTGTCTACAGCTCTGCTGCTCTACAGGCCCTAATGTTCCAGCGGCTTCGTGTGTCAGCATTACACGTACTCTCCTCAAGTTTCGGTTCCTATCTAAACCCTACCCGTGACCGCGGGGACCTTGAAGCCTCCACTTCAGAGGAGCGCTTGTGGATGAAACTACTGCCTGGCGCAAGTATGAGACTGAGCGCATTTGTTAATAGAACATGGGCGCAGTCGAAGTCTTCCGAAGAAACAGTATCTCAAAGTCTTAAGCGGGTCTACAATTCATGCTGTTCCCGCAAACTATGGAGGTCTGTCGCAGAAACCAGGACAAGGGATTCGTTTCACAGCCTCTGACGGGTACAGGTAACACCAGGCTGTGATCGTCTCGAAACAGGGATTCATCTTCCGAGCAAGTACTGCGCAGCCTCTCGAGCTGTTGCTACTGCCGCACGTTTTTCCTGCATTCACATGTTGTATATAGAGAAGGCTTTGACCTTCTCTGACTGTAGTACAAGCCTCTCTTTTCTCTCTTGTCTTTTACAAGTAACCGCTACGTCAAGTTTCTGCTTCGATCCGATATCTCTTCAACGGTATATCAAAAGCTGTAAAGCCTCAGTCTTTTCCCGTCAGTCTCAGGTCTAAGTGCTTTCTTTCGATGCTGAGCCGAACAATCTCGACATCAGCCACAACATGAAGATCTCCTTAACGACCACGCTTCTCGGTGTCTCCGCTGCTCTGGTCAACTGCCAGCTCTCCCAGTAAGGGCCTCTCATCCCGTCCTAAGCCATGCTCAAAGCAATATGGCCTCGTTTCCCATCGTAAACTTCAGACTAACAAAACCCCCCTCAGGAATTCCACCAACAACGCCTTCATCTGCCCTCCCAACGCCAATGCCTTGTGCGCTGGAACCTCACTGACTCAGAACTTCATCATCCGCTGTAACAATGGGGTTGGCACACCTGGCAACTGCAACGACAAGTTCGTCCTCACCCTCTTCACAAGAGCCCCGCTCCGTTCATTTATATCACTAACATCCCTCAACCAGTCTCGCCAGTATCCCTCCCAGGGGAGTGAAGCCCAACGCGCTCTGTACGTAGTTAGCCCACCTCTTCCTCACGCAGCCTTATCCCCAAACCCTCTCCACACCAGACTTCACGACCCCACGCCTCTCACACCCAACCCCTCCCGACCCCCAAACTAACAATAACCCTCCCTCCGGACCAGGCTACGAATCCTCCCCCACAGCTGGCGACGCCGCCTGTTCACTCAACGGCACCGTCTACGGCGAGGGTCCCAGCGCCCACACCTTCACCGTCACCCTACCCAGCAGCACGGCCTCTCCCGGCCCCACCCAACACCTGCCCGGCCTCCCGCCCTATACCCCACCCTCCTCCAGTACCACGGGCTCCACGCATGATTCTATCTGCAGCGCTAGCTCCACCACTACCACTACGACGACCGCTGCGTGCGGCTGTAGCGCTAGGTCTAATACGACTACGACAACGACAACGGGCGCTGGAATGGCGGGCGGAAATCATACCACTGTCGCGGCGGCGCCGAGCGGCACGCCTAGCGGTACGGCTAGCGCGGTGGCGGCAACCAGTACGGCAACAAGTACGGCGACGAGTACGGCGACTGGCGGAAATGCGTCGCAGAGTGGGAGTGGGAGTGGCAGTGGCGGTGCCGGCGGTAGCAGTACCTCAACATCGACGACGACCACCAAAGCGGCACCCGCGACTTCCACCGGCGGTGCGGCGGTCATGAGAGGGAAGGCGGCTGTCGCTGGCGGGATGGTAGTCGCTGCTGGGGCGTTTGTGGCTGCATTACTCTAGTTCTGGTGGTGTGTCGTGTCTGAAGAGGATGCCCCCAAGGCGATAGCGAGCTGCAGGCATTTGGAAAATTCTTTATAGACGGTCGAGGGGTCAATGCGGTGTAGGAACTTAATAAGATTCGATTCTGGGATGGGCCGGTGGCGGAGATGAGATGTTGGTTTGTTCATTCAGTTACCCGTTCATCTTTTCTAAGCACCCACTCCTACTAGGAGGGGCCAAGCTCTATCACCAATCCCACCAACATGATGAATTTCCTCGTATGTACCTGATACCGACGAACCCTTCAGACGCATGCAATACCCAAAGATAAGTTCATGAAATTGGTTCTTTGGGCCTTGTGCATCAAAGGAGCAGGCCAGGGAAATCTCCCCGCAAAGTTTAGGACACCTTGCCAAACAGTACAGGCGTCAGAAATAAAATCCGAACTTACATTGTTCATCCAAAAGGCTACACAATTCAGTTCAACCGAAGCCAACAGAACAGAATAACAACACCACAGTCACTAACGAGCAGGATACCCCATAGAGTCCAATATTCATCCTACTGACTCTTCTCTCCTTTACTTGCTCTCTTCTTAGTTTCTCTGTTTTGCTCCCTCCCTTTCATAAAGGCACACTCAAGACTCACAAACATCCTATAAGCTATTGTAACTTATCAGTTCTCTCACTCCTCAATCCTCACATCTTGAATCTCTCAACACCCTTACCTTACTGTTCTTCTCACACTAACCCGAAGCCTCTAATTCTGAACTCAATCTTTTTCTGTTCTCGTCTTCTTCCATTTCTCCTCTCATTGACAGGTTCAACAACTTTGTGCTCCCTGCACTAAAAGCTCAGGTGTGAATTCACAACATCATGGATGCCACCGCTACTCCCACCTCACCGCCGTTACCGTTGACCTACGAAAATCTCCGGGCTCTTACCATGGCATCAGCGGGCCCCTCTACCCCGCCAAAAGGCGGTTCTACAAAGTCGGGTTCTATGAAGTCGAATGCTACTTCCAGGGTCCCCGTTAAGATACGGAGGCACCTCAGACATTTTAACATATTCGTCGACGAACTAAGGTTGCCCCAAGCTGATCCTTCCATCCGTGATCTGGAGGCGCGGTGTGTTAGACCTTCTCGGGGTTCTCCAGGTCTTTCCGAGAATGGAACATGACGAAATTGAGGGCCTCTTCCGGACGTATGAAACTCTTCAGAGGCAAATATCTCCTATGCATTAATCGACCGGATTTTTACGGTACCAGAAGTTCTGAAAAAGGATATGGTTGTTCATCGTCTTCATGGTACCCCTTTCCTCACGGGTCGTATGCCTATCCCCAATACAGCCAACGACCCTGACTGACAGATTCTATTGGATCAGCTCAAGGCTCCAGCCAATCCCAGGCCAGATTTCATGTTTGGGTTGGAGAAATCAGGGCCTTTCTATCCGCAGCGAAGACTCATTGAGGGACTCGATAACAACATCGCAATCGCAGATGAGATAGACTTCCCATTCCTGATCGTACAAGGGAAGTCAGAGGGTTATGCAGTCAATGTGCACGCAGCAGAGAGCCAGGCTGCCAGCGGTGGCTCCGCAATTGTGAACACAATGAGAAAGCTGTATGGGAAGATCGCACATGACGGCAATCCTGAAGCACTCAGTTACAACAATCTCGCCGCTAGAACAGCCTGTTTTTCGTGTGTCATTGCGGGCTGGACCATTGGACTTTGGGTCCATTGGTTCCGCTTTACTGACGGTGTAATCCAATGGCACTCGACCATTCTTTTCGAGACGCGAGTGCGGACATACAGCGATTGCGTCGAGCTGCGCAAAGCCATTCACAACATCTTCGACTGGGGGTGTGTTGAGTGCGTCCATCAGATCCAGGAAGTTCTCCAGACAATTAGTGAACAGCGACGTGCTGCTGAGCTCAAGAGGAAGGCACCCTCATCCTAACCTTAGGTAAATCACCACTACCTTTTAAATCACTCCAAGTGATTTTGAACTTGAACACTTACTTCTCACTTCTCTAGACTCTCTACCTCACATCCACCCTTCTACCCGAACGATACTTCTGCTTTTCAACCCATGGACCTCATGGATGTCAATGTCACTCCCACCTCACCACCGTTACCATTGACCCGCAAAAATCTTCGAGCACTTACCAAGATGTCGTCTCGCAGTCCGTCTTCGCAAAAGAGCAAAAGCCAGCCCTCGGTGTCTACTGGCGACTCCACGGCTCACTCCAGCAGTAACGCGCGTCTCCGAACTCTTCTCGCACGGCTTCATATCAATGTCGGCAGGAAGAGCTACACGGAGCACGCCGAGACCAATCAGTTAATAGCGACTCTCATCTCTCAAGAACGGAGCTCCCCAGGCATGACGGAAGCGAAGGCCAAGGCCCTCGTAAATGTCTCTCGCAAGGTTAGCGATAGGAACGCGGCGGACTCTATTCAAGCCCTCTTGCCCCTCATATTCCCCGAGCCGGAGTACTTCGAGCAGGGGAAGCCCAGTCTGGAGCGCTCGATCAAAGTTTGTTTTGAACCAGGTTGCATTCCGAAGCCGAAAGGCCCTCCCGACAATCCTCGATTGCAAGCACTACTTGCGAGCCTCGAAGCACCGCCAACTCCGCACCTCGACGTTGCCTTTGGCATTGAAAACTCGTCCTGGTCAGCACTGGAGGCCTTCATCAACGACGAAATCAATGAGCTCTACGGCAGACTTGCACACCCCTTCGGCGTAATTGCCACAAGTTATCCATTCCTGATCACCCAATGGACGAGTCAGGCGGCCGGTGGCAATCAGTTCCAAGCCGCGAACCAAGCTGCCAGCGGCGGTGCCGCCTTGCTCGGCAACATGCAAAAGCTCCTCGCCGCAACGGCGGACACCTGTTCGCTGACCGAAGAGGACCGCACCCACCTCAACACCGTCTTCTCCGTCACTACTGACTCCGAGAGCGTCCACATCTATGTCCACTGGTCCGAGCCAATTCCTGGGACGAGCGATCGGTCCTACGAGATGTCTATAGTTAAACGTGTCATGCTGGACTGCCCGGATATGTTCCCTGCGATGCAGCGCATGGTCAACAACATCATCGACTGGGGTTTGCTGGAGAGGAGGGCTGCAATCAAGAAGGTTATTGCTCTTCAAATGGCTCAGATTGATCGCTCCTCCTGAATTGCTGCGGTGGAAGTAGGGTCACGTACCTCTTACCTGTTGAGACTCTGCTGCCCTCACGTTGGCCATCCTAACCCCGAAGATAACGCCTACTTCCACCAGCTAGAGATACACCTACTTCACCACCGAAAACCTCCCTCCTTCCACCACCGGCAATGATCTGCATGACAGAAACACACTCAGATATACACCGTATTCACACACATGGCGATAGATGCACCAACCTCTCACCATATTAGACTCAGGGCCCTCACATTGAGCCATTTTACCCCCACGAAAACGTCTACTTCCACGCCAGCTAGAGATACACCTACTTTCAACACCGGCAATCTCCCTCCTTTCACCACCAGCAATGATTTGCACGACTGCAACACACTCAGAAACACCTTTTTCACACACATGGCGATAGATGCACCTACCTCCCTGACCTGTTGGACTTGTTACCCTCACATTGGCCAATCCACCCCGACGTCAACGCCTATTTTCACCACCAGTCAGTGATACACCTACTTCTACACGAGCGATCGTCCTGCTTTCACCACCAGCGATCTTCCTGCTTTTACCTCAACGATACCCCTGCTTTCACCACCAGCGATGATTTTTATGACAGCTACACACGTAGACACACCTAATCTGCACACATAGAGATAGATGAATACCAATCATCAATGCCCCAATTAGATCTCACACACTTGCACAGTGACCTTTCTTGACGTTTTGGTATCAAACCTCAACCATTGACGATTATGTATATACACACCCACGCAACGATCCAACCCAACCCGATCCGGTCCACGGAAAGGAGATATCAACATAGAAAAACCCCATCGCTGTCGCTAACGAGCGTGTTTCGGTTCCATTCATCCCAATTTGGACGATCTGTCTGTCTCTCTGTATATCTGTCATCTTACAACCAAATCCCTACCCCCACCTTTATCGACCGATGCTATATGATTCCACCCAACTGACTCTCCTACACATACACCCTCGCGTCCCTTCGTTTCTTCCCTCTTCCCATCCATCCCATCCATCCCATCCCATCCATCAGCACCACCTACCGTCCTCCCACGTTACACACAAACACGCACCCAGATCCCTGCAACCCCACCAACCCCAACACCCCCCCATCCCACCAACACCCTTCCCCGACGACCGCCCCGAAGCCCCCGACCCGGAACTCAACCTCTTCCCACCCTCGCCACCTCCACTCCTAGGCGGCAGATCCAACAGCTTCGCGCTGCCGGCACTGATATGTCTGACGTGCGCCGTGCCGACGCTCGTGGCGCGCTGGACGGAGGCGGTACGTTGTTCGGGTTGGTGGATGGGGCTGGACGGTCGGTCGTTGTCGGAGTCGGCGGAGGAGGAGGAGGAGGAGGAGGATGAGGACGAGGAAGATGAGGAGGAGCGGGAGGAGGAGCGGTCGAGGTCGAAGGAGGAGGGGTCGGCGTGTTGGGAGTGACGCTGGTGTTGGCGTTGATGGTGGGACGGAGCGGAAGACAAAAAGTCATTCAGCAGGCCTTCGCGCGATTTGGCGCGGACGCCTTGCTGCCGGACGATGGTGGGTTGGCGGGCGAGGGCGCTGTGCCAGGTTCCTTCGTCGTGGACGGGTCGGGACGACGGGACGACGCCAGGCAGAGACAGAGGGAGAGGCGGGACGTTTCGATCGGGGCGGTGGATGTCATCGTCGAGTTCAGGATCCTCGTCGTCCGAGCCGTGAGCCATGGCCGTGCTGCTCGCTTTGCGATGGCCATGGCCGAACGGCGGGCTCAGCGGGTCGGAGTCGCGGTGCTCGGCGCGACCCGGGTGGAGGCGGTTGAAGTATTCGTCTTCGGCGACGCCGACGCCGAGGTCCTCGTCGTCGGAGTTGTTGGAGAAGTCGTCGAGGCGTTTCTGCAGCGAGCCGATGCTGCCTCGGTTGAAGGGGGGTTGGGAGGTGCGTTTGACGGGCCGGCCGGAGAGCCAGGAGCCTTCGGAGTCGACGGAGGCGAGGGATTGCGAGAGGAGGGCGCTGGAGGGGCCGTTTTCGGGCGAGGGGGCGGTGACGGTTTGTTGGCGGATGTGGGCCACTTCTTGCCGAAAGGCCGGGTGGATGTGTTCTAATGGGACGTCGGTCATGCTCGAGCCCGCGGGCACCCTGGACGTCTCTGGCAAAGGGGACACTGTGCGATCGGGATATGGCGATCGACTCAGAGTCGCCACTTCGGGTGATTGCACTCTGGAGTCGGGAGGCGATATGGGCAGTTCCGGTAGGTCCTCTCGGAACTTTGACTGCGTGCGGACCGGGGTGCCGGATCGGTTTCGGACGTTTCGCTGGAAAGCCACCGGCGGAGGTTGACGCGCGAAAGACTCCCTTGACGTGTTCGAGAACTCGGATGGGGTGATACGTCCTCGATCGGTTGAATGCCGCTTTCCTCTCGTGCCGCCACGCTTGAAGAAAGATGTCCAGCTTCCCGCCGCGCGGCCACTGGTATCTGAACTTCTTCGGTTGAGGTCCGATCGTTCTGGTCGTCCCGACGTGCTTTGCCTTGGCCAATCGGTAACAGTGGAGATATTCGACGGACCACGAATGTATTCCTGTGGCGATGTAGGAGGTGACATATTGGCTTGTGACAGTCGTACGACGTTTGCAGTACCAAGGACGGGTTCGTCGAGTTCCTCTGCGGGCGTCGGGTCTTCTGTACGCGGGACATCGCCCTCTTGTGTTGGGTCTACGAACGGATCTTCCGGAGGTAAATGCTCCTTCGAGGGATCCGGTAACCACGACTCTGGTGACGTTCTCGCATCTTCTCTATTATGAAGGAAGGGGATGGTTTCTCCGATTTGTGGGGAAATCGGTTCATCAGTGCCGACTCCTTCGTCTTGACCCAGCACTCCGCGTTCGAGTTTCATATCGGACGTGCTCAGTCTCTTTTCCATGCCAGCCTTGGCGTCCTCTTTCTTCTGTTTGTCTGCCCTGCGCTGCAATCTGCGCTGCAGTTTCTCCATGTCCGTCTGTCGCTTCCTCTCCCTGCGTCTTCGGTCTCGTTCCATGAGCTCCCTCAAGCCGGTCGCATCCATGTCGTCGGCCAAGTCCTCTATCCGCTTGCGCTCTTTGATAATCTCATCGGGTATTGTGGCTCGTTTCCCTCTCCGCGTCGAGTTTCTCGAAGGGCCCAGGCTACTCGATCCAGTCGCGTAGCGCGAACCATCCGAACATCGTATCGTCGGCCTCGGCGTGAGAACGTCAAGTGAACGTACTTTGAAGGCACGCTGTTCCGACGCTTCCGACGCTGATGAATGCATCGAATCCGGCATCGGGAGAGAAATTTCGGAAGTTGGTCGCTCGAGCCGTCGATTCAGGCCACCATGAATTTTCCTCGTGTCGCGCCGCAGCGGACCGCCACCATGAGTGGCTGGACGGACCTTCGGGACAGGCATCGTAGAACTCATCGCTTTGATCTCTTGCTCTCGAGCATGATCTTCAGCCTTCCTCTTGCTCGACTTCCGTCTCGGTAGGTTGGACTCGGTTGCGCTGCGTTTTGCTCGCAAGGTCGGCGGCCGTCTCAGGGCGGTGAAGTTCTCCGGCTGTAGGCTCGATTGTGAGGTGGGATCCTGGAAGTAATAGGATGGAATGTCTCCACGGTTCTGGGGGATTGCTGCTGGGTCGACGTTCTTTCGTCCAACGTCTGGGGCCAGGCTTGATTTTTCGTTCGCGCCCTGTTGTCCTCGAGAATAGGCGGACTTCTGTACGAGAATGGCGCGAGGCTGTGACGGTGCTTCCTTCTCCGGATCCCTTGCCGCCGTTTGTTGAGATTTGGAGAGCATCTGAGAAGCATCGTGCTTTCGGCACTGGCTGTCCTTGCGACTGACCATCCTTCCTCCCGCCATTGATGAATTCAAGTCTCGTGACGTAGCTTCATGCACCTTCTCCCCCACGTCCGCACTGCTTGTATCGACGGTTGTACTGGATTTCCTACTCCTGCGGCCAAATGGCCAAAATACCATGACGCCGTCGGGATCAGGGCCCTTGGCTGATGGTGCTCCTCCACTGGCCCGCCGCCTCCGGCGACGCCAACACATGTACCTCGACAGCTTGTAAAGGTTTTCAACGCAATTGGTCACGTGTCAACCGTTGGATGGAAGGTCAAGAGCTTAGATGCAAATGAGTGATGCGCGTAGATGGTAAGGTAGGTAAGGTAGTTGAGGTAGCACTCAGATATGGCGGATCAATTAACCACTAGCAAATGTTACCGGCAAGGTCCGTCGTGCGACCCGCGAGCGCAAGATGGAAGAAACGGAGGATTTGTCTATCAATATGAAGAGGATTTAATGATTGAAGAGATGGTTGAGAAGATATGGAAATAAGACGATGGTCAGAAAGGAGAGGTAAGGGGGGAGCTACAGATATTGAATGTTGTCGGCTGACTGGTGGTAAGGAGGGAAGGAGAAAATGGCTGAGCAGAAGTGTGTTGGATACAGTATGTATGGTAAGTTGTGAGTTTGGTATCTGTAAGATATACTCGAGTACTGATATTTAGTATTTAACGTTAGCGACAGTTTGTGTTAAGAGACGTCATAGCCACAGTCCCAGGACGACTAAGGTAGGTAAGGTACAGGCTTACCATTCAGCAAGGATATTAATTATTATTGCCTGCAGATCAAACACGTTCATAACTTCATATACGATAAAGGGCAGGTCGTCATCACTACCATCTGAACTTGTACCAGAGATGAGCGCCACGTCAGGACTCAGTTGCTGTATGAACTACCTACGCTTCGTAGTTAGGGTACCGTATCACTACCTAACTGATATGTATTATTGCAGGTATTGTACGGAATAATTTCAATCGAGTAACGTATGGTAAATTATAATGTACTGTACCTTACAGGCACCCTACCCATCACTGATGAATAGATGACAGATGATAGATGTATGATGGCGGCTGTTCCTGCGTACCTGCCATGCAGCCTGTGGTATGGTCAAACAGACATCTACTGAGTACCTAAGGTACTGTCGGAAGCAATCTCGAAGAGACCCTTCGTTCGTACGAATCATCGACGAAGCTCTGCCGGTGGAGGCTGGCGCCACCGACGCCAAGTGCGAAGCCAAGCTGGACTACGAGGGTAGTGAGTGGTAGTCGAGAGGCTGGATAACAGGCTTGCCGGAGGAGGGCAAGGTCGTACAGCAAGGACCAAGGACCCGGGGGACCGTCCCTCGGTCTCAGGCTGTGGCTTGAAAGGAAAAGAAGTCATACACACTACTGTGTCTGCCATGAGAGCCTGGGCCCGCCGCGGAAGCCGCTTCAGTTTGGACCTGATGCAGTGGCTGTACCGTAAAACCCTGAGCCGAGGGTAAGGTACAAGTAGGTACTGTACCTAAGGTGATTGTTCGACCAGACCCTGATCCTGTGATGGCTAGATGAAGATCTTCCCTTCGACCTCTTCTCTTCTTTGCCACAGGATGTCATGCCTCCTTTGAGCGACTCCAGAGTCCATCTATTCGGAAGATGATGAACATGCCTATCACATGCAAAGTCAGGCTACGGGGAACCCCAGCAGAAGAACATCCTAAACCATGTATTTTACGGAGTACCTGAACATCCAATGTTTCAAAGGGATTGGACACAAGACAATCCGAATATTTTCAGCTCCTGATATGACTGCCGGAGTGTCATTTTACTGGATGCTCCAAATATGAAGCTCAAAGTGATGATTTCGGGGAAGGTAAAGGTAAGTTACCGTGAACCAGAGGGAGAGAGAGAGGGAAGAGAGACATGATTCGACGACTGATTAATGTCAAACATAGGAGGAGTGGCTAGTGGAATGAACGTGTAATCATAAGTGTCTAGCTACTCTATGGAAATGTGGCCCTATAAGAAGGCCTCCAATCGGCGAAAGGAAAAACTTTTATCCGTAGCAAACTGTTTGCCCTAGCAAACTCCGCATGTTCCCGAAACCTCCGTAGGGCTCCGAACCACTAAGGTAACGAAACGAGGCTGAAAGTTTGACAATTAATATGAAGTCTTACTAGCCGTTATAGGTTAGCGTGAAACAACTCGCTTGAGTGCTTATGTAAGCCATTTTAGCTTCCGGTTGGCGAGAGCCCGGCTAGAGTAAACAAACCGAACACGATCAACAACAAATTTTAGTCGCGGGACGAAAGGATCGCAAAGCTTGCACAGACAAACTCCAAGTGAGAATACAGCCTGGAACTTTGAGCCATGGATTCCGCTGTGCGCATGAGCCAACAATTTCGCAATCCGAATAGTAGCAACAACAGCAACAACAACAATGGCAGGGGCAGGAGGAAGGAAGACGATAGCGACGCATTCATGCGACTCGTAGGTGTCCAGGACTAGAGTGACACCGGTCTCTCCGCGCATTCTGACAGAAACCCTAGCCAGATCGAGAGATCGCCGGATGTATCAGCGACATCGGTGTTCCCTTCTCCCCCGCAGACCTTCAGAAGCCCAATCCGCAGCAGATCCAACTGGTCTTCGAATGGTTCGTCGAACTCCTCATGAACACAACGCGGGAAACGGTCGAACCGGCGATGCGTGCCGCGGCCGAGGACATTTGCGGCGAGTACATGGACATCGTCCCCTCCGACACGAGGAACTTGATGGGGTTCTACATCAGCCTGCGAAAGCTCCTCTCCGAGGTACCCTGCCCATCTCAAAACCCAACAACGCGCAATCCATATACTAACGCCACCAGTGCGGCATCCACGACTTCTCCTTCTCCGACCTCCTCAAACCCACGCACGAGCGCCTCGTCAAAATCTTCTCCTACATCATCAATTTCGTCCGCTTCCGCGAGTCCCAAACCGCCACCATCGACGAGCACTTCAACAAATCCGAACGCACCAAGTCCCGCATCGAGACCCTCTACGCCGAAAACACGGACATGCAGCACCACCTCGACCAGACCCGCCGCTCCCGCAAGTCCCTCGAGGCCCAAGTCAAGGACAAGAGCCACCGCAACGAAGACCTCAAGCAGCGCCTCCTCGAGCTCAAAAAGGGCCAGGAGAAAGTCGTCGAGCGCCTCGAGTCCGTCCGCGCCGACAAAACCCGCCTCACCCGCGCCCTCGAGGACAAGACCGAACGCGCCCTCCACCTCCGCCACGACTCCGAGAAACTCCGCCCGTACGTCTCCCAGCCCCCCGCCGCGCTGCAGGCCTCCCTCGCCGACCTCTCCGACGCCCTGGGCCGCGACAAAGGCCGCATCGACGCCCTCGAGCGCCGCACGCGCGCCCTGCACACCTCGAGCGACACCTTCGCCACCGTCTCCGCCGACGTCAACTCCTGCGGCAAACTCCTCGCCGACGTAGCGGGGGAGCTCGCGCGCGAAGACGACGAATCGCACCGCGCGGCGCGCCACCGCGACGCGCTGGCGGAGCGGGGCAACAACGTGCGCGAGGTGGAGCGGACGGAGGCGCTGCTGGGGCGGCAGCTGGAGCGGTGGACGGAGCGGACGGAGGCGCTGCGGGGCGCAAGTCGGGGGAAGACGGCGGCGGCGACGGCGAAGATGGAGGAGTTGAGGGGGGTGCATCGCGCGCTGACGGAGGAGAGGGGGGGTCGGGGGAGGGAGATGGAGAGGAGGCGGGTGCGCATCGAGCAGACGGAGAAGAAGATGGCGGATTTGAAGGAGAATGTGGAGAGGGAGATTGGGGCGGCGAGGGAGGAGTATTTGTGTATGGAGGCGCATGTTAGGTTGTATGTTACGGAGATGGAGGCTGCGCTTTGAGGTTTCTCTCCTTTTGACGGCGGGGGATAGGTGTGTTGGAGGGTTGGTATGTGGGGCGTTTGGCGTGTAAGGAGTCGGCGGGGAGCCGGAGTCGGATATCTAAATTGCATCACGATGTCTAGGCCGGTCTTGCGCGACGTAGTTTCCCCATAGGCCAACTCTCTGCGACAGGCGCTTCCTTCACCCTTCAGGAACGAGGTGGTTCCTGTTTCGTCCCCAACCACACTTTCGAGAAATCCCACGAATGCGTGTGACGCGTTTCTACTTATTATCTGATAATCGTAACCCCACGCGCAAAAGAATCTGCTAGACATCACTTGACCAGCCTCTCCTTCTCGTCGCCATCTTCCTCTTTCACTTCCTCCTCACTCTCACTCTCCTCCTCCCCACTACTCTCATCCTCCGTACTCTCCTCACTCTCCTCACTCTCCTCATCCTCATCCTCCTCCCCGTCGCTCTCCGCCAACCAATCATCCAACGACTTCCCCTTCCCCTTCTCCTTCCCCTTCTCCCCACCCCCAACCCCCACCCCCATCCCACCTCCATCCCCCCCACCATCCACCCCCCCGTTCATCCCCCGCTGCCGCTGCTCCTGCTTCTGCCTCAACAACGCCCCATCCAGCCTCTCCCCCGCCGAC
>JAABUJ010002087.1_pt1 | contig 26075 bp, 27 predicted proteins | sample 5559131 | NCBI WGS metagenome assembly JAABUJ01 (sample SAMN10711875, study PRJNA513366) | rock metagenome | isolation source: Antarctica rocks | place: Antarctica: Victoria Land, Mt New Zealand nord | collected 2016-01-07
GTACTATGCGCAGCGGACCGTCCTCAAGGAGGAGGTCCTGCCGGAGCACGTCGCACTGGCCGTCATCGCCCTGACCAACGGCACCCTACCGGTGACGACGGGGCTGATCATCCCCGTGGACTCCGGTGTCCCGCAAGCCTTTGTCCGCTGAACCCGCACGACGAGAGGAGCACGACATGACGAACCCGATCGGCATCCACGCCCTGGTGTGGGTCGGCGGCTGGAGTCGCGACGAGGCCCGCACGGCCATCGAGTCGACCCGCGAGGCCGGCTACGACCTCATCGAGCTGACCATGCCCGACGTGGCGACCTTCGACGCCGACCTGACGGCACAGCTCTTGCAGGAGAACGGGCTCGGTGCCGGGGTGTCCCTCGGGCTCAGTCCCGAGACCGACATCTCGAGCGAGGACCCCGAGTGTGTCGCCCGCGGCCGCGCGATGCTCGCCGACGTCGTCTCGTTGACCCGCGACGTCGGCGGTCACTACCTCGGCGGGGTGATCTACTCCAAGCTGGGTCGGTATGCCGTGCCGGTCACCGAACGCGGTCGGGCCAACTCGATCGAGTCGATCGCGTGGCTCGCCGACAGGGCGGCCGCGAGCGACATCAACCTCGGCCTGGAGTTCTGCAACCGCTACGAGACCAACGTCCTCAACACGACCGAGCAGACGCTGGCCTTTCTCGAGGAGGTCGACCGGCCGAACGTCGTCGCCCACCTCGACGTCTACCACATGAACATCGAGGAGGTCTCCTTCTCGGCGGCGGTGCACGCGGCCGCCGATGCGGGCAAGCTCGGCTACGTCCACCTGGGCGAGTCGCACCGCGGTGCGCTCGGCACGGGGTCGGTGCCCTTCGAGGAGTTCTTCACGGCGCTGCACGAGGTCGACTACCAGGGGGTGCTGACCTTCGAGTCGTTCTCGTCCGAGGTCGTGCACCCGACGCTGTCGTCCAACCTTGCCATCTGGCGCAACACCTGGACCGACAGCATGCAGCTCGCCACGGACGCCCGCGAGTTCATCCGAACCCACTACGGCGCCTGACCAACACCTCGATCGGAGCAGACCATGACGACGACGACACGGCTGAGCGACCTCGACACCTTCACCATCGAGTTGCCCTCGTGGGCCTTCGGCAACGCCGGCACCCGCTTCAGGGTGTTCTCCAGCCCCGGCGTGCCCCGCGACCCCTTCGAGAAGATCTCCGACGCGGCGCAGGTCCACCGGGTCACCGGCCTCGCGCCGCGGGTCTCGCTCCACATCCCGTGGGACCTCGTCGACGACTGGGACCGGCTGCGCGAGCATGCCGAGGCGCAGGGAGTGCGGATCGGTGCCGTCAACTCCAACCTCTTCCAGGACGAGGACTACCGCTTCGGGTCCCTGGCACACGTCGACAAGGCGGTGCGGGACAAGGCGATCGCCCACCACGCCCAGTGCATCGACGTGATGCGCGCAACCGGGTCGACCGACCTCAAGCTGTGGCTGCCCGACGGGACCAACTACCCCGGCCAGGATTCGATCCGCGGCCGGCAGGACCGGCTCGCTGACTCCCTCCAGCAGGTCTACGCGTTGCTCGACCCTGGCCACCGGCTGCTCATCGAGTACAAGTTCTTCGAGCCGTCCTTCTACACGATGGACATCCCCGACTGGGGCACGTCGCTGACCCACTGCCTGGCCCTGGGGGACCGGGCGCAGGTGGTCCTCGACACCGGCCATCACGCGCCGGGGACGAACATCGAGTTCATCGTCGCGATGCTGCTGCGTGCCGGACGGCTCGGGGCCTTCGACTTCAACTCCCGGTTCTACGCCGACGACGACCTCATCGTCGGAGCGGCGGACCCCTTCCAGCTCTTCCGGATCCTCCACGAGATCACCGAGCAGGACGCCCACCTCCCGTCGTCAGGGGTCAGCTTCATGCTCGACCAGTGCCACAACATCGAGCCGAAGGTCCATGGCCAGATCCGGTCGGTGCTCAACGTCGAGGAGGCCCTCACCAAGGCGCTGCTCGTCGACCGGGAGGCTATGGTGGCCGCCCAGCGGGCGGGTGACGTCCTCGGCGCGAACGCGGCGCTGATGGACGCCTACAACACCGACGTGCGGCTCACCCTGGCCGATGCGCGAGAGGCCAAGGGGCTGCCCCGCGACCCCGTGGCGGCCTTCACGGAGTCGGGCTACCTCGAGCGGGTCAGCACGGAGCGGGTCGGGGGCCATCAGGCGTCCTGGGGCGCCTGACTCGTCGCCGATCAGCCTCCGAGCCATGCTCTCCGGGCCACGAGCGCACGTCGAGCGGATCACCGAACACCGCGACGCGATATCAGCTCTCGGACCCGAGCTCGAGTGCTCAGCCGGCCGACTTCAGGTCACACGAGATGTCCGTCGGCACCGCGCGATCCCCGCACGGAACGCCGCGGACGAGCAGCTGAGGCGTCCCGGCTGCCACGGCCGCGATGTTCCACGCGCTCGTCGAGCCCGGCTCGAGGTACTGGCTGTGACCGCCGCTGGCCCCTCCCGTCGTCCCGTCGGGCAGCGTCGCCCTCGAGGTCGAGAGCAGGTCGGCGCCGGGCAGGTGGTCGGGGTCGCGCCCGAGGCGCGCCGAGTCCGCGACGACGTCGTCGCCGGTCTCGAGCACGTGGAGGTGTCCCGGCGCGAGTCGCAGCGCACCCGTGTCGGTGACGCCCAGGCCGGGCGACCCGAAGGCGACGAGGTCGTCCACACCGGTGTTCGAGCCGGCGAGGGCCAGCCCGGCCGTGGGTGAGCCGTAGGAGTGAGCCCAGACCGTGAGGTGCGGCGCCTCGCCCGGCCCCCGGGCCGCGTCGAGGCCGTTGGCGAAGCTCGCCAAGTGAGGGGCGCCCGCCTCGGCCGCGCGCCGCAGGAGGACCGAGCGACCCGGCTCGATGATGTCGTTCCACTGCGGCGCCTCGTAGCCCAGCCAGGTCACCGCGGCCACGTCCCAGCCGTCACCGGACGCGCGGGACTGCCGCCGGGCAAGGTCCGTCATCTGGCCCATGGTCGTGTCGTACCGGCGGACGTCGCCGCCCACCGTCGTCGCCAGGCCCCCGACAAAGACGGCAACGTGGCCCGCGCGGTCGACGTCCCCGGTCGACACCGCCGCCTTGGTCAACCGCCCGGAGGTATCGACGAGGAGCAGCTGACGAGGGCGCCCGTCGCGTTGGGAGAGCACCGCCCGGAGCGCCGCGACGGAGGCGAGCTGCGCCACGACCCGGCTGGACTGCTCCACCCACGGGTTCCCGGACGCCAGGAGTGGCGGGATCGGGCCGGCCGGTGGGGACAGCCGGGCGCGCTCGGCCTGGAGGGCGACGTCGGCGCGGTCGAGCAGGACCCGGTTGGCGCGGTCGCGCGCCCACGCCGGAAGCCCGTCTGCCGGCCCGACCACCTCCGGGTGTTCGGCGATGACGGCGTCCTGCTCGCTCGAGGCGAGGAGGAGCCACCACGCCGCGCTGTCCCACGGTGTCCATCCGGTTCCCCCGAAGGCCGCCGGAACCCGGACCGGACCCGGTTGGGCGCCGCTGGCGGCCGCCCACACCCTGGCCACAGTGTCCGCCGCCGAGGCCAGTTCCGGTGCGGACCCCTCGACCGGGGTGGTGACCAGTCCACCGGCTGCCTCGAGCAGTGCCGCACGGAGGGTCGCATTCACCTCTGCGGCTCGCACCAGGAGCTGCTCGAGGTCGTCACGCAGCTCCCAACGAGCCGGCTCGCGGGCCAACGAGAACAGCTGGGCCGCCGAAGGATCGGCGGGGCTGGGCCATCCGGGCACCGCGACCACCTGCCCCTGGTCCGTGATGGCCAGCCCGTGTCCGTGCGCAACCTCCTCGGCAGCGGCAGCGAGGCGAACGATTCCGACGACGTGTCCAGCGGCTCGCTCGAGGGCGGCCGCGGTCGCCGCCACGGCGGCCACCGTCCGGAGGTGGCCCTCCACCAGCTCGGTATGCCGGGCCTGCGCTGACCGGGCCGCCTCGCCGGCCCAGGTCTGCGACCGACGAGAGCCCTGGGTGAGCAGCCGCCCGAGGGCCTCGAGGCGACCATGGTTGGCACCCACCGACCGGGCGCACTCGCCCACGACGTCTGCGCGCCAGAGCCGCACCTGATCGAAGGTGAGGGTCACGACGGCGCGGCAGGTAGCCGCCCCTCGTGAGGATCGAGCAGGGTGCGTCCTGCGGACAGCGAGCCGTGCGCGGATGCCTCCGCACCGGCATACGAAGTGCTTGCCCGCTGGAGCCGCGCCGCCTGCCCCGTGGCGCCCTCCCTCAGTCTTGCGATGACCATGGTCCAGTGCGCGCTGAGCTCCGGCACCGTAGCGGCGGCGCTGCTGGCCGGCAGGGCCAGGGCCAGCGGCGCGAGGTCCGCCGCGAGGTCGAGGTTGGCCACGGCGTTGGCGAGATGGCTGAGCGGCGCAGCCGCCGCCCCGACGTCGTCCGGATCGACGGTGAAGTACATGTCCCCTCCCGAGCTTGCTGACGGACCCGAGCCTACGGACGGCGAACCGCCCCTTCGAGGTTGTCCACAGCGTCGAGGGGCGGCGAAGGGGCGCCTGCCCGCAGCACCGTCGTAGCCGGCACGTCATGGAGCGGCCGCCCGTGCAGGGACGCCGAACGCCGCCCACTGCGTCGGTGGACGGCGTTCGTCCTCTCGCGAGGTCGACAGCCAGGGGGTCGAGGCCTGGTGCCGTTCGGGAGGTCGGGCGCACGGCCCGACCGGAGATCGACCGGAGATCGACCGAGGACACGACCACGGTCGACCGGGACCTCAGCCGACGACCGGGATGGCGAGCTCCTGCCCGGCGTGGACCTGGCTGGTGCTCAGATCGTTGGCCAGCTGGATCTGGGCCACGCCCTCGGCCACCGGGAGCCGGGGCAGCTCGGCCGTGGCCACCTCCGAGAGCGTCTGTCCGGCCCGGACGCTCACCCTGTGGTCGATCGATGCTCCCGCGGCGCCGATGCCGAGCAGCGTGACGACGAGGATCGTGGCGACGAGCACCGCGCCGGTGGTGACCACCAACCGTCCGAAGCGGCTGATCCTCAGGCGGGTCCGGCCGGCCACCTCGTCCCGACCGGTCGGGACGAGGTGCAGGGCGGGCCGGCTCGGACGCACCTCGGCCGGGCGGATCTCCCAGGCATCGGCAGCACTCATTCTGTCCTCCGTCTCCATGTCCCCGAGGTCGGGGACGGGAACTCCATGGGCCAGCGGATGGCGGCCCGATCGACGCCTCCTCGAACGCGTGTGCGAGAGAACGTCTAGACGATGTGTAGCACGGGTGTTCGAGAAAGTCGAGACACGCCCCGAACAAACTTCTGGTACGGACGTTCGAAGCAGGTAGCCTGTCCTCATGGCAGACAGTCCAGCACCGGGGTCTGACAGACCCTTGACCTGCGCGAACACCACGGTTGAGCGGACTGTCGAAGCACACCCGCCCGGCCGACGGGCACCAGAGAGAGTGACGAAGGGGATGGGACAGATGGCAGACGTCCACGAGATGCCCGAGCGGGGCCAGGGCGATGGCCTCACTGTGCGACAGCGGCGCGTCCTGGAGGTGATCCGCAACTCCGTCGACCGGCGCGGCTACCCACCCAGCCTGCGGGAGATCGGCGAGGCGGTCGGCCTGACCAGCCCGAGCAGTGTGGCCCACCAGCTCACCTCGCTGGAGCGCAAGGGCTACCTGCGCCGTGACCCCAACCGTCCCCGGGCGATCGAGGTCGTCTCGCCGGACACCCTCCTCGGCGAGCGCGGTTACCGCTCCGGTGACGGCGGGGTCAGCGAGATGATTGACAGCACCGGACGGCTCGACAGCGTGACGGACTCCGGCGACGCCCGCCCGGAGGCGTCCTACGTCCCCGTCGTGGGCCGGATCGCCGCAGGTGGCCCGATCCTCGCCGAGGAGGTCATCGAGGATGTCTTCCCGCTGCCGAAGCAGATCGTCGGCGAGGGGTCACTCTTCCTCCTCAGGGTGGTCGGTGACTCGATGGTCGACGCCGCCATCTGCGACGGCGACTGGGTGGTCGTCCGGCAGCAGCCGAACGCCGACAACGGCGACATCGTCGCGGCGCTGCTCGACAGCGAGGCGACCGTCAAGACGTTCAAGCGCAAGAACGGCAAGGTGTGGCTCCTGCCGCACAACGCCGACTACCTCCCGATCGACGGGGACCAGGCGACGATCCTCGGAAAGGTCACTGCGGTCCTGCGCCGCATCTAGGAGGCGATGGCAGCTCCGGCCGGCTTCGCCGACTTCCCGTCCACCCCGGCGACCAGGGCGTGCAGGGTCTCGCCCAGGAGAGTGTGCAAGCGCACCGTCGCCTCGGCGTCACCGCGCGTGGGACTCGACGTGAGGATGGCCACGGGTATGCCGTCGCGAGCCGCCCGCCGGACGAACCGGTAGCCGCTCATCACCGCCAGTGAGGAGCCGAGGACGAGCAGGGACGACGCGGCTTCGACGACGGCGAAGGCCTGCGCGACCTTGGGCTTCGGCACCGACTCACCGAAGAACACGACGTCCGGCTTGAGCGTGTCCGCCCGGCACACGAGGCAGCGCGGCAGCCGGAAGGTCGCGACCACGTCGTCATCGAGGACGATGTCGCCGTCCGGCCGGATCTGGCTCGAGACCCGTGACCCGTCCGCGACGAGGGCGCGGACCCGGTCGGCGAAGCCGGGGTTCGCCAGGTCCATCCGCTCGTGCAGCACCGGACGGCTGCTGCGGTCCTCGCAGGTGAGGCAGACGACCTCCTCCAGGTTGCCGTGCAGCTCCAGGACGTCGGCGGCGCCTGCGGACTGGTGGAGGCCGTCGACGTTCTGCGTGAGGACTCCGGCGAGGAGGCCGAGCTGCTGGAGGCGGGTGACCGCACGGTGGCCGACATTGGGCTCGGCCCGCGAGAAGCGTTGCCAGCCGATGAAGCTGCGCGCCCAGTACCGGCGTCGTGCCGCGGTCGAGCCGGTGAACTCCGCGTACTGCATCGGCGTCACCCGCCGGGTGCCGTCGGGCCCGCGGTAGTCCGGGATCCCGGACTCCGTCGACAGCCCGGCGCCGGAGAGGACGACGACCCCGCCCCGGCGCACCAGCTCGCTCAGGGCGGCGAACTCGGTCGAGGTCGTGGACGGACGGGCGCTCGCGGTCACCGGTCCAGTATGCGATGCGCTGGCGCCGGGCTCAGAACCGCCCGAGGAGCATCCGCCGGTGAGAGTCCCGCAGGGCGCCCAGCGCGTATGCCGGGTCGGTCACCTCCTCGTGCGGTGGCATCAGGGCCGCATCGACTGCGATCAGCTGCCGTGCGTGGCTCCTGACGACCGCGTCCGCCACGACGTATCCATGCCGCTCGAGGATCTTCTGCTCGTCGAGCGAGAAGCGGTCGAGGTCGGTCCGGATCACGTTGATCCGTTCGCAGACCTCAGCCGGATAGCTTTGCGCGACAACCGTGTCCAGTGCCCACGTCGCTCCGGCCAGTGCGCCGCGCCGGATGCTGGCGAGAAGCCATCGCACCCGGGTCGCTCCCCCGCCGCCGGCCGCGATCGACAGGATCTGGAGCAGCCGGCCGAACACGGTGTACTGCGATCCTGCCCGGAAGACGCCCCCGCCGTCGGAGAGCAGGACGGTCGCGTGGTCCTTCCAGACTGGCTCGAGCCCGAGGTTGTCGTAGATGCCGCCGTCGCCGAGCTGGATGTCATCCATGATCTCGGCCCGGGCCTGCGCCCTCTCCTGTCCCGGGTGGCCGCCGCTCAGCCCGAGCGCGTGGCCGTCGAAGCGCATCGGCGCGAAGAAGGGCGGGAAGGCGCACGACGCCGCCACCATGTCGGCGATGCGGACGTCTGCCGGAGGCACGGCATACCCCAGGCGGTAGTCGCCGATCCGCCCGTGTGGCCGGGCGGCGTTGGGATCCATGAAGACCCAGTCGACGCCGTAACCGATCTCGGTGGCGCCGATGACGACCGCCGGCCCGTCGGCGCCGTTGTCGCGCAATGGAGTCGACCACCACGGGACCTGCCGGACGAGTCCGTCGGACAGTGCCCGGACCCCGGCATCCTTGGCGAACCAGCGGGTGGGGCGCAACTTGCCGAGCAGCGCGGGAGTGCGGACGTTGTGCCGGCTGAGCGCCCGGAGCGGTTCGGCGACGAGCTCCTCGAACCCGAGCACGTAGGGGCTGCCCGCGGGCGTGCCCTCAGTCGGCCAGACGAGGTCGGGGTCGCTGAGCAGGGTGGCGATGATCGAGCCACCCGAGACGCCACTGATCGTCCGCACTCCGCCCAGGATGCCGAGCTCGTCGAGCCGGCGCAGCGCCCCCAGGTGGAACAGCGCGGCGCGGTAGCCGCCACCCGAGAGACAGACGCCTGTCCCACGTCGCCGGGACGGAGCAACCTCCTGCGCGTCCGGCGGGGAGATCGCCCGCTCGTGCGACGAGGGGGCCGGGGAGTCCGGACGGGGCATGAGGCGAGCCAAACACATCGGGCTGACACGCGCCCCGCGGAGGGCCGCCCGACTCGCGTCGTGCTGCTCGCCGGAGCATCGGACGTCCGCCGATCGGTCGGCTGGTGTCCCGGTTCTCCCGTCCAACCCAGATCACCAGCGGCGCGGGAGTGGGTCTCAAGGATAACCAGGCGTTATAGAGTGTCGCCATGATCGATGCCGCCGGGCTGCGCGTGGTGCGCGCCATCGCCGACGAGGGCAGCTTCACCGGTGCGGCCGTCTCGCTCGGGTACTCCCAGCCCGCCGTGTCACAGATGGTCCGGCGACTCGAGCAGCGCAGTGGCACCGTGCTCGTCGAGCGGATCGGTCGCCACGTCCGGCTCACCGAGGCCGGTCAGGTGCTCGCCCGACACGCTGTCGGCGTCCTTGCGGCGCTCGCCGCCGCGGAGGGAGAGGTTGCCGCCATCGCCGGCCTGCGGTCCGGGCGGGTGCGGCTCATGGCCTTTCCGTCCTCGTCGGCGTCACTTGTGCCGCGGGCCCTGTCACTGGTCAAGAAGCGCTTCCCGGACATCACGGTGACCTTCAGCGAGGCGGAACCGCCCGAGTCGCTCGCCGCGCTGCGTGCCGGGGAGTGTGACATCGCTGTGGCCTTCGCCTACGAGGGCGGTGAGATCGCGCGCGGCGAGGACCTGGACTTCTTCGTCACCCGCAAGCTTATCGACGACGAGGTGCGGCTCGCCGTGCCGAAGGGGCACGCTCTCGCCGGCAAGGACGGCGTCGAGCTGGCCGACTTCGCGGACGAGTCGTGGATCGCCGGCTGCCCCCGGTGTCGCGGCCACCTGCTGTCCCTGTCGCAACGCGCCGGGTTCGTGCCCAACGTGTTGTTCGAGACCGAGGACTACGTGGCCGTCCTCGGACTCGTCAGCGAAGGCCTGGGAGTGGCGCTCGTGCCCGACCTCATCCTTGCGGCGGCGCACAACACGGACGTCGTCACCCTCTTCCTTGAACCGGCATCCCGTCGCCAGATCCATGCGGTGACAACCGAGGGCCTCCAGCGCGTCCCGGCGGTCAAGGCAACCCTGGAGGCCCTCTGCGCCAGCGCCCGGGGCCACGCCCTCGTCCCGACCTGACCGCAGCTGCACGTCCGAAGCACCAGAACCACTCACAACAGAGACGCCGCCCCCGGGTCAGTGCCGGGCCGCGACGACCACCGTCCCGTCGGGCGCCTTCGCGAAGGCGATGTCACCGTCCTCGTCCGTCCGCGACACCGTGAAGCCGTCGGCCTGCAGCGCACCGAGGGTGGACGGTGCGGGGTGGCCGTAGTCGTTGTCCGCCCCGACGCTGATCACTGCCATCGGCGCGTGCAGCGCCGAGAGCAGATCGTCGTCCCGGTTCGCCGAGCCGTGGTGCAACCCGCACGGCGAACACCAGCACGGCGGCGAGGACCACGACGACGAGGGCCACCACGGCTTGCCACGAGGCGTGGACTCTTGCTCGCCGCAACGACATCGGCGTGGTGACCAGCGCTGGACCCGCTGGTGGCCGATGTCGCCCGCGACGCCCCATCCCCCGCTCCGGGCCAAGCGGGGTCGACACGTCCGGCTCGTGGGGGTCGTCCGGCTCGCCCGACACCGGGACAGGAGGGTCCGGGATCCAGCCCCACGGACCTTGCTCGTCCGCCCGGGCGACCCGTGCCGCGACATCGACGGCCCGGCGGCGGCCCTCGACGTCGATGCCGAGGAGCGCACGCACCCGGGCGGTGACCGGGGACGGAGGTGAGTGGCGCGGCATGCGGACAACGCTATGAAGTCCCGGTCCGCACCGGCGACGCCGCCGACCAGCCTGTGGATCGTGTGGCGTCAGGACCGGGGGATGTGGACAGCGACCGCCAGGACCGACCCGACGACCAAGGCGACGACCGTGCCCGCCGCAGCCAGGACGGTCGCCGGGGCCGCGTCGTTCATGCCGACGGCCGCGGCGAGACGACGACGGCGAGCGTCCCCGGCCCGACGTGCGCACCGACGACGGCGCCGAGCTCAGCGACGATGACCCGGCCGGCGTTCGGAGCCCGTTCGCGCAGCTGCTCGGCGAGGGACCGGGCTCGCTCGGCGGAGTCCAGGTGCTGCACGGCGATGTCGACGACTTCGTCTGCCGATCGTGCGGCGGTCACGGCCAGCTCGGCGAGCCGGGCCAGGGCGCGGCTCGCCGTGCGGACCCGTTCAAGCGGGCGGATGCTGCCGTCGACGAGGGTGAGGAGCGGCTTGATCGCCAGAGCGGACCCGAGGAGGGCGGAGGCCGCCCCGATCCGGCCCCCTCGGCGCAGGTGCTCGAGGGTGTCGACGTAGAAGGCGACAGTGGCCGCCTCGGCGCGCGAGAGAGCAACTGCCGCAACGCCTTGCAGGTCCGCCCCGGCGGCCGATGCCGCGGCGGCAGACAGCACGGCATACCCCATGGCCATGCCCAGCGAGCGCGAGTCGACGACCTCCACCGGCACCGGCGACTGCTGCGCCGCCAGCTGCGCCGACTCGCAGGTGCCGGACATCTGCGCCGAGAGGTGGATGGAGACGATGCCCGTGGCTCCGGCCGCGCCGGCCGCCTCGTAGGCGTCGAGGAACCTCCGCGGCGACGGCCGGGACGTGGTCACCGGCGTGAACCTGCGAAGCGCGGCCGAGAGCTCTTCCGGGGTGACATCGCTGCCCTCCTCGTGCTCCACACCCCCGAGGACGACGTGGAGCGGGATGACGGTGACCGGCACCGCAGCGGCGCTGACGAGATCCCGCGGCAGGTATGCCGTGGAGTCGGTGACGATGGCGATGCTCACCTCGCGACGCTAGCGGTTCACGGTTCACGGTTCATGGTCCCTGCCGGTGCTGCGCTCAGACGTGCCTGGTGTGGACGACCTCGCACACCACGGGATCGAAGCTGGCCAGCGCGGCAGCCTGCTGCATGTGCCCGGCCGCGCGGGGATCACCCTGGATGGCCTCGAAGTCCTCGCGGCTGCGCCACTGGGCGTAGTTGACGACTCGACGGCCGTCCGCGCTTCGATGGATGTTGGCGGAGATGAACCCGCGAAGCTGGCACATCACGGCGTCGGTCGCCTCGGTGAGGACGTCCACGAGCTCCTGCTGGTTCTCTGGTTCGACGGTGAAGACGTTGACCAGGGTCATGAGGTCCGCGCCCTGAGTGATCGTGGTGTCTGTCATGCACCCATCGTGGCACCGGCCTCTCCGGCCAGCTGTCACGTGGTGATGGGGAAGGTTACCGGTTGAAGCTCGGTCAGAGGGGCACGACGTTGACCAGTCCCGGCGCGCGCACAACGACCGTCCGGATCCCGCCACCAGTTGCCGCCCTGACCTTCTCCCGGGCGAGCACCAGCTCGCGCAGGTCGTCCTCCAAGATGTCGGCCGGGACCTGGACCCGGTCGCGGACCTTGCCCCTCACCTGGATGACGCAGGTCACCTCGTCGTCGACGAGCAGGGTCGGATCGGCCACCGGGAAGGGGACGAAGGTGACCCCGCCTGAGTGACCGAGCCGGCTCCACAGCTCCTCCGCGATGTGGGGAGCGACCGGCGCGAGCATGACGACCATCGCCTCCACGGCCTCACGAGGGGCGACATCGAGCTTCGTCACGACGTTGTTCAGCTCGATCAGCTTGGCGATCGCCGTGTTGAAGCGAAGGGCCTCGTAGTCGGATCGGACGCCCGCAATGGTCCGGTGGATCACGGTCCTCGTCGGCAGGTCGGGCATCTCCTCGCTGATCCGCACGCCGCCGGACTGCTCGTCGATGACGTTGCGCCACAGGCGTTGCAGGAAGCGCTGGCTCCCGACGACGGCCCGCGGGTCCCAGGGTCGGCCGAGCTCGAGCGGTCCCATCGACATCTCGTAGACCCGGAACGTGTCCGCGCCGAACGCGTCGTACATCTCGTCGGGGCTGACCGAGTTCTTCAGCGACTTGCCGATCTTGCCGTACTCCCGGTGCACCGCCTCGCCGTCGAACGTGAACGTCGCCTCTCGGCCGTGCTCGCCGGGATGCTCCTCCACCTCGGTCGCCTCGACGTACTGGCCGCGCCCGTCGGTGTAGGCGTAGGCCTGGATCATCCCCTGCGAGAAGTACTTCCGGAACGGCTCCTCGCTCGAGACCTGTCCGAGGTCGAAGAGGACCTTGTGCCAGAACCGGGCGTAGAGCAGGTGGAGCACCGCGTGCTCGACGCCGCCGATGTAGAGGTCGACGCCGCCGGGGTCCGTGGCATCCTTCGGCGCCCCGGCCACGGGCCTCGCCTGCTTCGCCATCCAGTAGCGCTCGTTCTCCGGGTCGACGAAGACGTCCGGGTTCTCTGGATCGAGGTAACGCAAGTAGTACCAACAGGATCCGGCCCAGTTCGGCATGGTGTTCGTCTCGCGGCGGTAGGTGCGCACCCCTCGTCCGTCGCCCAGGTCGAGCGCGACCTCGACCCACTCGGGCACCCGGGACAGCGGCGGCTCGGGTGAGCTCTGGGAGTCCTCCGGGTCGAACGTCTTCGGTGAGTAGTCGGGCACGTCCGGCAGCAGGACCGGCAGCGCCGAGTCGGGGAGCGCGTGCGGGGTGCCGTCCTCGTCGAAGACGATCGGGAACGGCTCGCCCCAGTATCGCTGCCGGCTGAACAGCCAGTCGCGCAGCCGGTAGTTGACCGTCCCGTGCCCGTCGCCGGAGCCCTCGAGGTGCTCGATGATCCGCGCCTTTGCCTCGGCGACCCCCAGCCCGTCGAGCGACACCGCGTCGTTCGAGGAGTTGACGGCCGGCCCGTCGCCCGTGAACGCCTCGTCTTCCGGGTGACCGTCACCCGGCTGGACCGTGCGGACGATCGGCAGCTCGTATGCCGTCGCGTAGGCCCAGTCCCGCTCGTCCTGCGCCGGCACCGCCATGATCGCGCCGGTGCCGTAGCCCATGAGCACGTAGTCGGCGATGAAGATCGGGATCGCCTCGCCCGACAGGGGATTCGTCGCGCACGCACCGGTGAAGACGCCCGTCTTCGCCTTCTCGTCCGTCTGCCGCTCGACCTCGCTCCTGCGCGAGGACGCCAGCCGATATGCCGTGACCGCGGCCTGCGGGGACGCGGCCGCCGTTGCGTCGTCGCCCTTCCAGACGTCCTTCGTCCCGTCCGGCCACTCCCCTGCCGGCACCAGCTCGTCGACGAGCGGGTGCTCGGGCGCCAGCACCATGAACGTCGCCCCGAAGATCGTGTCGGGGCGCGTCGTGAAGACCTCGATACCCGTGGCCGAACCCGCCGCCGTCGTCACCGGGAACGTCACCCGCGCGCCACTGGAGCGACCGATCCAGTTGCGCTGCATGGCCTTGACCTTCTCGGGCCAGTAGACGCGGTCGAGGTCGTCAGCCAGCCGGTCGGCATACGCGGTGATCCGCATCATCCACTGGCGCAGGTTGCGCCGGAAGACCGGGAAGTTGCCGCGCTCCGAGCGCCCCTCGTTGGTGACCTCCTCGTTGGAGAGCACCGTGCCGAGACCGGGGCACCAGTTGACCGGCGCCTCCGACGTGTAGGCCAGCCGGTGCTCCGAGAGGACCGCCTCCCGCTCGGCGACGTCGAGCTCGGCCCAGGCCCGGGCACCGGGCACCGGACGGGCACCGGAGGAGAACGCCTCGACGAGCTCGGCGATCGGCCGCGCCGCGCCGTGGGACCCGTCCGGGCGGACGCCGTCCGGGTCGTACCAGGAGTTGTAGATCAGCAGGAAGATCCACTGCGTCCAGCGGTAGTAGTCCTCGTCGATCGTCGCGTAGCTGCGCCGGTTGTCGAAGCCGAGCCCCAGCCGGCGCAGCTGGCGCCGCATGACGACCATGTTCTCCTCGGTCGTCTTGCGCGGGTGCTGACCGGTCTGGACGGCATACTGCTCCGCTGGGAGGCCGAAGGCGTCGTAGCCCAGGCAGTGCAGGACGTTGCGGCCGAGCATCCGGTGGAACCTCGAGTAGACGTCGGTGGCGATGTAGCCGAGGGGGTGTCCGACGTGCAGGCCGGCCCCGCTCGGGTAGGGGAACATGTCGAGGACGACGAGCTTCGGGCCGAGCTGCGCGACCTTGTCGGGCTCGGCCCACGGGCCGGCAGGGTTGGGCGCCTCGAAGGTGCCCTGCTCCTCCCAGAGGTCCTGCCAGCCGACCTCGATCTGCTGGGCCATCGCGGCGGTGTAGCGGAAGGGCGTCTCGTCGCTCATCGTGTCCTCAGTCCTCGTCGTTCTCGGGTGCCGGTTGCAGTCCCGGACCCGGGACATGAGAAATCCCCTCGCACAGGAGGGGATGCCGCGCTGCTGTCCGTCCGGTCAGCGCGGCCACGGGAGAAGGAGCTGCGGCGCCACGAGGCTAGGTTAGCGCAGCCGCCGCACGGGCCGGCAAGCCAGTCGGTCACGGCTGCCACCGCCAGTGCGCTGAGAAGCGCTCACCCGAAGATGTTCAGGGCAGCCACTCTCCTCCCGGGTCAGGCGGCGGACGACCAACCTGCGCCGGAAGCCGATCCGATGTGCCGCGCCCCCGGGAGACCGTCCGGGCGTGGCCGGCCGCGCTCGCGGTAACCGGGCGCCATCGCGGTCAAAAGCGGCGCCCGGGGGGGCCGGCTGCGGCCCGGCTACGCTTGGACTGGTGAGCACCTTCGAACGCACCGTCACGGAGGCCGATACCGCCGAGCGGCTCGGCAGCGGTGACCTGCCGGTCCTCGCCACCCCTCGCCTGATCAACTGGCTCGAGCGGGCGGCGTTCGCGGCCGCCGCAGAGGGACTGTCGTCGGGTCAGACGACGGTCGGCACCCTCGTCAAGGTCGAGCACATCAAAGGGCCCCCGGTCGGTGCGACCGTCGTCGTGGGGTGCTCGAAGCCGGTCAGCGACGGTCGGCGGCTGATCTTCCACATCCGCGTGACCGACGAGGCCGGGGAGGTCGTCGCCGAGGGTGAGGTGCACCGGGCGGTCGTTGACCACGAGCGCTTCCTGCGGCGGTTCGGCTGCACGCCGGACCCGTCCACGCGGGCCGCCGGCTGACCCAGCGACCCGAGCACCGGCCGGCGCGCCACCGGGATCGGTGTCGAAGAATCACCCTTCCGCGCCCGAAATAGGCGATTCTTTGGTGGAGCTGAGGGGACTCGAACCCCTGACCCCCTCCATGCCATGGAGGTGCGCTACCAGCTGCGCCACAGCCCCGTGCGAGTTTCCCGCGCGGATCCTCAGGGCTCTCAGCGAACCGGCGGGACTGCGGAAGTTTAGCCAGTCAGGGCCCCGGCACCAAATCGCGCCCCGATTCAGCCGAACCCACCGGCCGAGACGTTCCAGGCCCGGACGCGCCAGCCGGGCGAGTCCTCCGTGAGCTCGGCCCAGTGGCAGTTGCCCAGACCGCCCAGGAGCGTCCATGCGAGCTGCTGGTCGAGCCCGGTCAGCTCAGCGACGACGGCCCGCCCGGTCACCCCGTGGGTGGCAACGACGAGGCAGTCGTGCGGCGCGGCGGCCGCAAGGAGATCGTCAAGCGCCTCGCGAACGCGGTCGGCCACGTCGGCCACGGACTCCCCGTGGCCGCCGCGGGCGAAGTCGACTCCGCTGATCAACCGGTCCTGGTCCTCGGGATAGCGCTCCTTCACCTCCTCGGTCGTCAGGCCGGTCCACTCCCCCACATGGATCTCCCGGAAGCGCTGGTCGAAGGAAATGGGGATCCCGCAGGCGTCGGCGACGTCCTGCCCGGTCCGGGCGGCCCGCTGCAGGTCGGACGCCACGACCCGGGTGGGCCGGTGGGCCACCAGCGCCGTGGCGGCCGCCCGGGCCTGGGCGTGACCGAGCGCGGAGAGCGTCGTGTCGAGCTGACCCTGCCACATCCCCTTGGCGTTGTGCTCGGTCTCACCGTGTCGAAGGACGATGACCCGCCGGCGGCTGCTCCCGTCGCCACGTCGTGCCGTCGCCGCGCTCACGAGCGCGCGCTGTCCACGTCCTGGCTCCGGTCCACGTCCTCCTCCCGGTCCTCGTCCGCCGCGTCGGAGGGATTCGGCGCCCGCTGTGCCTCGACCGTCGAGAGGTCGACCTCCGGGCAGTCCTTCCAGAGCCGCTCCAGCTGGTAGAACTCCCGCTCATCGGCATGCTGGACGTGGACGACGATGTCGCCGAAGTCGATGAGCACCCACCGGCCCTCGCGCTGGCCCTCGCGACGGATCGGCTTGCAGCCGACGTCCCGCAGCCGGTCCTCGATCTCGTCGACGATGGCGCCGACCTGCCGCTCGTTGCTGGCCGAGGCGATCACAAAGACGTCAGTGAGGGCGAGCTGCTCGCTGACGTCGATGGCCAGGACGTCTTGGGCGATCTTCTCCTCGGCGGCCAGGGCGGCGACCTTGGCCAGCGCCAGGGCGCGGGGAGTGGCGGACACGGTTCTCCTAGGTGCGAGGGGCTGCGAGGGCCGCGTTCGCGGCATACAGGCTGTACTTGTTGATGTACTGCACGACCCCGTCGGGGACGAGGTACCAGACCGGCTGGCCGACGGACACCCGGCTGCGGCAGTCGCTCGAGCTGATCGCCATCGCCGGGACCTCCTGCAGGTTGACCTTGCGGGTCGGCAGCCCCTTGTCGGTGAGGGGATGGCCGGGGCGGGTCACGCCGATGAAGCGGGCCAGTTCCCACATCTCCTCGACGTTCTTCCACGTGAGGATCTGGGCCAGGGCGTCGGCGCCGGTGATGAAGTAGAGCTCGGCCTCGGGCCGTTGGGCTCGCAGTTCGCGCAGTGTGTCGATGGTGTACGTGGGGCCGCCGCGGTCGACGTCGACCCGGCTGACGGTGAAGCGGGGGTTCGACGCCGTCGCGATGACGGTCATGAGATAGCGGTGCTCGGCTGAGCTGACGTCCCGCCCCTCCTTCTGCCACGGCTCACCGGTGGGCACGAAGACGACCTCGTCGAGGTCGAAGCGCGCCTGCACCTCGCTCGCGGCGACGAGGTGTCCGTGGTGGATGGGGTCGAACGTCCCGCCCATCACGCCGAGCCGCTGGCTCAGGGGTGCCCCGCATCCGCCGACTTGTGCCGGTCGCCGACCTTGTTCGCAGTGTTGCGGAACGTCCAGAGCACGCCCAGCGCCACGAGGAAGAGCCCGAATGCGAGTGCCGCGAAGATGATCGGCGGCATCGGGAGCTCGCGGGGGGCCTCCGCACGGATGAGAACAGGAAGGACGCTTGCTGACATGGGCACAGCCTAACGTCCTGCGGGCGAGAGGGCCCCCGTATGCCGGGTCAACCGGCAGTCACGTCACTCGCCGCTGGTCGGTGCGGGCTCACCACCCGTGAGTCCAGCGGCAGGGCCGCCCACGGGCTGGGTGTGGGAGGCGACCTCGACCCAGCGGTGGCCGACGCCGGCCCACGGCTCCGCATCTGCCCGGATCGACGCGGCGACCTCGGCGCACGAGCGCCGGGCGAGGTCGATGACGTCCCGGGGGTAGCCGTAGGTGACCTGGTGCTCCTCGAACTCGTCCTCATCGTCGATGGCGACGGTCCCGTCGAGCCGGCGGAAGACGTCGAGGTCGAGGTCGACCGCACGCATCGTCGGGCCTTCCAAAATGTCGGCACCGTGGTGATGTCGACGTAGATGTCGCACCAGTCATGGGGCCGACCGTTGAACGAGGCGACGAACGGCCGCCCCCGGGGGACGAGCATCGCCATGTCGTAGCTCGTTGTCGCCGACATTCCGGGACGGCTCATGAAGAGACCGAGGGGCGCCCCCAGCCAGGTCCCGTGCTCGTCCTCACCGAGGTGGCGCAGGTCCATCTCCCAGTGCCGGTGCTCGCCCCACTTGGCGAAGCGCACCTGGACGACGTCCCCGACCCGCAGCCTGAAAGCACCATGTTCCGTCATCCCTCAAACGTAACGATTCCATACCCCAAGGGGTCACCCACCTCGCCCACAGCCACCTCCTGATCTCCACGCCGTACGCTGGGAGGCATGGGTCCCGAGTTGTCCGTCGTCATTCCGATGTACAACGAGGAGGACGTGCTGCCGCTGCTCGTCGAACGCCTGCGCCCTCTTCTGGAGAACCTTGACACGCGCTACGAGGTCGTCGCGGTCGACGACGGCAGCACCGATCTGACCGCTGCCCTGCTCCAACGCCTGCACCGGGAGTGGGCGGAGTTCCGGGTCGTCCGGCTGCGCGCGAACGCCGGCCACCAGGCGGCCATCTCGGCTGGGCTCCTCTCCGCGCGGGGCGACTACGTCGTGACGATCGACGCGGACCTGCAGGACCCGCCCGAGGTGATGGCGCGGATGCTGGCCAAGGCCAAGGGTGAGGGCGTCGACGTCGTCTACGGCGTGCGCAACGACCGGTCGACGGACTCGATCTTCAAGCGGGCCTCGGCCCGCGCCTTCTACACCGTCATCCGGACGATCTCCGGGACCAGCGCGCAGAGCGACGCGGGGGACTTCCGCCTCATGTCACGCGCGACGGTGGATGCCATCAACGAGCTGCCGGAGCACAACCGGGTGCTGCGGTTCATCGTCCCCGCCCTGGGGTTCCCCTCCGACACGGTGGAGTACCGCCGCGAGGAGCGGGCCGCGGGCGACTCCAAGTACCCCTTCCTGAAGATGCTCCGGCTCTCGCTCGACTCCGTGACCGGGTTCTCCATGGCCCCGCTGCGCCTGGCGACCGTGCTCGGCATCGGCGGCGGCCTGCTCGCCCTGCTGCTCGGGATCTACGCCCTCATCGTCGGCGCAACCGGCAACACCGTGGCCGGCTGGACGTCGACCGTGCTCATCGTCGCCGCGGTCGGAGCCGCCCAGCTGCTCTGCCTGGGCCTGCTCGGCGAGTACATCGGCCGGATGTACACCCAGATGCAGGGCCGTCCGACCTACTTCATCGCCTACGACTCGCTCACCGCCTCGGTGGGCAAGCACGGTCCGACCGACACCCCACTGCCTCCGAACCCCCGGCCACGAACAGCTGCGCCCGTGGGCGAGAACCGCGTGGACAACAACCCCGTGGTCGACAAGAACCCGGCGGTTGACGAACCGGCGGCCTTCGGTCGCGCCGCGCTCGTCGAGTCGGTCGTCGAGTCCCGCGTCGAGTCCCGCGTCGAGCAGGCCGCTGAGCCGGCGGGCCAACCTCGGGTCAGCGACGTGGCCGGGCGGTGACGAGCAGGCTCACCCCGGGCAGCCGCTTGACCGGCAGGTAGCGCTCAGCGGTGATGATCGCCCGCAGCCCGGAGTTGACCACCGGGTGCAGGTCGTCGAGGTCGCTGCCGGACGCCTTCTTGCGACGCAGCGCGACGACAGGCCGCAGCAGCACGTTCCATGAGCTCATGTCGACGACGTCGAAACCTCCGCGGTGCAGCACGCTGGACAGTGTCTCCCGGGTGTAGCGCCGGACGTGGTCCACGGCCACGTCGTGAGCCGACCAGAGCCTCGGATCAGCCGGCACCGCCACGAGGAAGGTGCCCTCCGGGCGCAGGATGCGTGCGACCTCGCGCACGGCCAGGTCGTCGTCCTCGATGTGCTCGAGGATGTCGAAGGCGACGACGAGGTCCAGTGCCGCGTCATCGATCGGCAGCCGTGTCGCATCCGCCCGCAAGGTGAGCAGTCCCCGCTCGTGGGCCACTTCGGCCCCCTCGGGGCCGTACTCGAGGGCGACGGGACGCCAGCCACGCTCGCGCAGGACCCGCGTGTTGCCACCCCCCGCGGCCCCGATGTCCAGGGCGTCCCCCGGCCGGAGCCCGTCCAGGGCCCTGGCCAGGAGGTGCCGGCGCTCGCGGTACCACCAGTGGGTGTCCTCGAGCGCGGCCAGCTTGCGTACTTCGGTGCCTTCCACGATCGGTCATCATGCCAGCGCGAAGGCCAAGGGAAGAAACCGGCCCGACAGCCAGCCGCATGCTGACCGAGCGCAGCCCTGTCGCACGTGACCGAGCAGCGCAGGTCCGGTCAGGCGCGAATCTGGCCGTCGCCCTCGACGACCCACTTGGTTGTCGTGAGCTCGGGCAGTGCCATCGGCCCGCGAGCATGCAGCTTCTGGGTGGAGATGCCGATCTCTGCCCCGAAACCGAACTCACCACCATCGGTGAACCGGCTCGATGCGTTGACCATGATCACCGCGGCGTCGACCTCGGCCGTGAAGCGGCGGGCGGCGACCCGGTCGTGCGTGACGATGACCTCGGTGTGCTGGGTCCCGAAGGTGGCGATGTGCTCCAGCGCCGCGTCGAGGTCGGGCACCGTGCGGACACTCATCTCCAGGGAGTGCCACTCGGTGCCGAAGTCACTGTCGGAAGCGACGCTGTATGCAGCTCCGGCGGCTTCCGCGTGCTCGACGACCGCCGGTGCGATGTGGAACAAGACCCCCGCCGCCCCGAGCTCGGCGAGGACCTTGGGCAGGAAGGCCACGGCCACGGACTCGTGGACGAGGAGGGACTCCGCGGCGTTGCAGACGCTGGGCCGGTGTGTCTTCGAGTTGAGGACGATGCTCAGCGCTGTGTCGAGGTCTGCAGCCCGGTCGACGTAGACGTGGTTGACGCCGATGCCGGTCTCGATGACGGGCACGGTGGACTCGCTGACGACGGTTTGGATCAGGTCGGCGCCACCCCGGGGGATGACGAGGTCGACGAGGCCCCGAGCGGTCATCAGCGCGCGAGCTGCATCGCGTCCACCCTCGTCGAGGAGGATGATCGCATCCGCCGGAACTCCTTGCTCCGCAAGGGAGTCACGCAGGGTGTCGACGATGACACGGTTGCTCGACCCGGCCGCCGAGCCACCTCGGAGCAGGACCGCGTTGCCGCTCTTGAGGCAGAGTGCGGCAGCGTCGACGGTGACGTTGGGCCGGGACTCGTAGATCATCCCGACCACGCCCATGGGCACCCGGATCTGACGAACCTGCAGCCCGTTGGCCAGCGTCGACCCGCGAACGACCTCACCCACCGGGTCGGGCAGCCCGGCGATATCGCGCATGCCTTGGGCGATGTCAGCGATGCGACGCGCGTCGAGCATGAGCCGGTCGAGCAGGCCTTCGGACATGCCGGTGTCGCGGCCGCGCTGGAGGTCTTCGTCGTTGGCCTGGAGAATCAGCCTGGTCGCCTCCTCGAGGGCGTCGGCCAGCACAAGGAGCGCTTCGTCCTTGCACGAGCGAGACATCTGGGCGAGCTGCCGCGATGCGACGCGGGACCGGCGCGCGAGCTCGGCAACCTGTTCCACGATGGTGGGGTCGATCTCGGTGGCCATGCTCCAAGGGTACGTCGGCATGCCGCCCAACCTCGCGAGATATCACCCGATGAGCAGCGGGATCTCACTGCAACCCGACCCGACCGCGACCGCGACCGCGACACCGACCCCGACCTCGGCTCCGACCTCCACCCCCGACCTCGGCTCCGACCTCCACCCTCGACGGGGGTCCGTCCAGACACTCGGCGTTGCGGCGACACCGTGTCTCGTTTGGTGCGGCCGAGGAAGGATCACAGGACTCCACCAACAAGCGCTTGTCGAGACAGCCTGTCTCACCAACGCCGAGTGCGCTGAGAGGTCGTGTCCCCCCTCGCGTGGAGCTCCTTCTCGACCGTGAGAGGCAGCTGCTCGAGACCATGGCGGCCCACCGTGGCGACATGCCCGAGGCAGGTCGTGGGGACGTGCCCCAGGCAGGTCCTGGGGACGTGCCCCAGGCAGGTCTTCCGAAGAGAGCTTGTCCACAGGGCCGCGCTCTCGGGACCGGAGGTCACTGCGCCCGCCGGATACCGTGGCTCGGCATGCCGTCGGCGTTTGGGCACGGCGGTCGCGGACGACGGGAGGGCCATGGTCGCGAGCGGACTCGTCAGACCGGGCGGCAGGAACGCCCGTGTCCGGACGAGAGTGGTGTGGGCGCTGCTGGTTGAGCTTGGCGATCGGCCCTTCGACACGGTGACCATGAGTGGTCTGGCGACCCGCTCAGGGATTGCGCGGGCGACCCTGCACCGACGGTGGGGGGATCCCGGAGCGGTCCTGGCCGACGCTGCCGACGACCTCCTCCAACGACGCATGGGCCGCGGCATCGGGACGATCTCGCGCGCCGCCCCGGACCCACGTCCGTCCAGCACGGATCTCCTCGTCGTCCACCTGCGCAGCCTGGTCACCTGGCTCTCCCGACCCGAGACGTCAGCCGTGCTCCTCGCCGCGATGGCTCGGACCCAGCACGACGACGTGCTCGCGGTGCGCACGGTCGGACTGTGGGACCACGAGCTGGACGACCTGAGGCGGGTGCTATCCCGGACGGTCCCGGCGGCGACCGAGCGGGACATCGAGCGGGCCGCGGAGAGTCTCCTCGGCGCGGTCGTGGTGCGGGTGCTGCTTCGTCATCGACCACTGGCCGGACCGGGTGTCCGCCAGCTGGCCGAGAACTTTATACAAGAGCTCTTGTGGGTATGCCGTCGCAACGCCTAGCGTCGGGCCATGCCCCGCCGACCCGCCGCCGAACGCCACCTCGACAGCCAGCCGCCGCGTCCTCATCCCGCTGAGCCGCCACCTCCAGAACCCGGAGGGCCTCCACCCCCCGCTCCTGGTAACGAGTCGAGCGGCCACATCCTGCCCACGGTTGATGCGCTCGTGGCGATCTCCCATCCACTGCGTCGAAGGATGCTCGAGGCGCTCCGCCTCGACGGGCCGGCGTCAGTGGGCCAGCTGGCGCAGCGGCTCGGTGTCGCCGTCGGCAGCATCAGCCACCACATGAAGTCCCTGCACGCCAACGGATTCGTCACGCCGGCTCCCGAGCTCGCGAGGGACGCCCGGGAGAGCTGGTGGCGCCCCGTATCCGTCCGGCTGAGCTGGTCGCGGTACGACTTCGCCGAGGGCACAACCGCCCGTGAGGTGGCCGAGCTCGCAGCCCGTTCCATCGTCGAGCGACAGATGGAGCTCATCAGGTCGAGCCTCGACCACCGCGTCGGCTTCGGATCGGAGTGGGACCGCGCCGGCATGATCAGCGACACCATGGCCAAGGCCACGCACGAGCAGGTGGTCGCCCTCTCAACCCAGCTGTCCTCGGTCGTCGACGCCTGGCGCCGGGACTGCACCGCCGACGCGGCCGAGCACCCCGACGCTGACCGCGCGGCGATCTTCGTCGCAACGTACGCCCTGCCGGTGCGGCTGTGAGCGTCCACGCCGCTGCCACTTCCACGGCTGCCGCTTCCTCGGCGGAGATTCCACCGTTGAACCGCGACCGCGCGGTCCAGACGTGGGTGGGTGCGAGCGCGCTGTCCTCCGCCGGCGACGCCGTCTTCACGATCTCCTTCGCGTGGGCGGCCGTCCATGAGGCTCCCCCGGCCCTCGCGGGGTTCATCGTCGGGGTGGGGACCATCCCGCAGGCCCTCCTGCTGCTCTTCGGCGGTGCGATTGCTGATCGCTTCGCCACGCGACGGATCGTGCTGTGGGGCAATGTCGTCCGGGTCCTCATCCTTGTCGTCGGTGCGTGGGCTTGGGAGGCGGGCACTTCCCACATCCGGCTGATGTTCGTGGTCACCCTCTCCTTTGGGGTCACGGACGCGGTCTACAAGCCCGCCAGCTCGACCCTCCCTCGGCAGATGGTCAGGGACGCGGATCTAGGTCGCGTCTCCGGGATGTTCCAGGTGAGTCGGCGGCTCGCGGACTTCGCCGGTGCCGCACTCGGCGGGTGGCTCGCCGCGGCATTCGGGCTGGGCACCGCGATGGTCGTCGACGCGGCGACGTTCGCCGTCGTCGGCCTCGCTCTCTGGGCGTTCGTCAGACCGCGGTTCGCCCTCCCCCGGACCGGCGCCGCGTCGTTCCTGCACGGCATCCGGCAGGGACTCGGCTACGTCCGGAGGGATGAGGTCGCCCGCACCTTCGTTCTCGCCCTGACCGGGCTCAACCTGTTCATCGGCCCAGCCCTGGCCATCGGCGTCGCGCTCCGCGTCTCACAGTCCGGCTGGGGCGCCGGGACGCTCGGCGCCGTCGAGGCGACGGTCGGCGTCGGAGCAGCCGTCGGGGCGGCGGCCGCCATCCGCTGGCGTCCCCGACGGGACGCCCTCCTGGGCTTCGTCGTCCTCCTCCCGCAGGGAGTGGCGATCGGCGTGCTCGGGGTGCCGCACCTGGCCCTCGTCACCGCCGCCGCCGCGGTCATCGGCGTCACTGCAGGGTGTGCCTCGGTCCTGCTGTCCGGCGCGTATCAACGCAGTCTTGACCCGGCATACCTCGGGCGGGCTTCATCGATGACGCAGCTCGGCGACCTCACCCTCCTGCCCGTGATGATGCCGCTGCTCGGGTGGCTCGCCCACGCGACATCCGTGACCGTTGCCTGCGCAGTCTTCGGCGTGGGGATGCTGCTCCTCTCGGGGTGGGGCGCGACTCGCCCGGCCCTGCGCGGGCTCGGAGCGCCGGCGCCTTACTGACAGAATCGGGCGCACAGGAAACGAGCCGGGCCGCGGACCCGTCGACGCCTCACCCCCACTTCCCACGGCATACCCGTCAAGGTGTATGCCGTGCAGGCCCTCGGCCAGCGCGGCACGCTGCGCGCCACCCGGCGCTGACGGCTCCTCAGGCGCTCCTCCGACGTCGACGGCTCTGCTCGAAAGCTTTGCTCAGAGCAGGACGAGATCGTCGCGGTGGATGACCTCGCGCTCGTACTGCGGACCGAGCTCGCGGGCGAGGTCCCGGGTCGAGCGGCCCAGCAGCCCGGGCAGCTCGTCGGAGGAGTAGTTCACGAGGCCGCGCGCCACCGGACAGCCGTTTGGCGCGCAGAGGTCGATGGGATCACCGTCGTCGAACCGGCCCTCGACCGCGGTGATGCCCGCCGGCAGCAACGACTTTCGGCGGTCGACCACCGCTGCCACGGCGCCGTCGTCGAGCAGCAGCCGACCGCGGGGCGTCGTCGCGTGGGCCAGCCAGAGCAGCCGGGACGCGCGACGCGACCCGGTGGGCAGGAACACCGTGCCGACGTCCTGGCCGCGGAGTGCCGCCTCCGCCCGGGCCGCCGACGTGAGCAGCGTGGTGATCCCGGCGGCGTTGGCGATCGCGGCCGCCTCGATCTTGGTCGCCATCCCACCGGTACCAAGCGACGAGCCGGACCCCTTGACGACGATGCCCTGGAGGTCAGCGGGTGCGGCGACGACCGGGATCCGGGTCGACCCCGCGCGCGACGGCGGGCCGTCGTAGAGCGCGTCGACGTCGGAGAGCAGGACGAGCGCGTCGGCGTGCACGAGGTGGGCGACGAGCGCCGCAAGGCGGTCGTTGTCGCCGAAGCGGATCTCGTGGGTCGCCACCGTGTCGTTCTCGTTGACGACCGGGACGACCCCGAGCTCGAGCAGCCGGTCGAGCGTGCGCCGCGCGTTGGCGTAGTGGCTGCGCCGGGTCACGTCGTCGGCCGTGAGGAGCACCTGGCCGACCGTGAGCCCGTGCCGGGCAAAGGCCTGCTGGTATGCCGCGACGAGGGCTCCCTGCCCCACGCTCGCCGCCGCCTGCTGGGTCGCGAGGTCACGCGGCCGGCGACTGAGCCGCAAAGGCCCCAGGCCGGCCGCGATGGCGCCGGAGGAGACGAGGACGACGGCGTCCCCCTGCCGGTGCCGGGCCGCAACGACGTCGACGAGGGCGACGAGACGAGCCGTGTCGATGCCGCCACCCGGTCCGGTCAGCGACGAGGAGCCGACCTTGACGACGAGACGCCGTGCGGTGGCGATGGCGGACCGGGGAGACACGCCGCGAGTCTAGGTCAGGGCCCGTCGTCGTCCTTCTCTGC
>JAABUJ010002088.1_pt1 | contig 26053 bp, 22 predicted proteins | sample 5559131 | NCBI WGS metagenome assembly JAABUJ01 (sample SAMN10711875, study PRJNA513366) | rock metagenome | isolation source: Antarctica rocks | place: Antarctica: Victoria Land, Mt New Zealand nord | collected 2016-01-07
CCGCTGCAAAGCACCACAACGACTCGCGCACACCGGCCGACCATCGAGGCGCTGCTTGACAGACGACCACCGGCCGCGCTACCCGCGCTCAGCCCTCAACCGACCCCCGGAAACAGCACAAGCGCCTGATTTACCAGGGTTGGTTGACGGGAACAGCGGCGTGATCTCCGTAGAGGTGGTCCACCTTCGCGACGCCTACGGCGCCGGCCGGTTGGGAGTGCACGTGCGCTCCAGCATCTCAGAGGCCTTACGTGGATTTGGGCTGGCTCACATGCCGGCCGAACTCCCCGACTCGCAATGGCAGATAGTCCGGATCTATCGCGCCGGAAGCCGTGCAGGCAAACTAATTGAGGCGGTCATGGCGATCGGCGAAACGGGCGACGCGGTGATCCGCGAGGCCACGTCGGACCAGGCCGCCGAGACCCTGCACAAGATCAGAGAACTGGTCTGCGACTGACCATTTGACACACCGCGCATTGGCAGGAGCCATCGCGAGCTTTGAAGCGGGCCGCGCGCTGCGGTCCCCAGACAACGCCTGACTAACCATCTCTTTGGAAGGAGTATTCATGCCGTCTACACGTAACTGGCGCCGAGGTGCCGCGATTCGACACCACCAGAACCACGCATCCCGCGATGTCTTCGTCGCCGAGCTTCGCGACAGCCTCCCGCGCGTGCCCCTCGGAGCGACGAGCGCCTGGCGAGCCCACGGCCGCGCCATCGAACTCGGACGCGGTGCCGATGCGCTCCTTGCGTCCGCTGGTTTCGACCGCTGGGGACGGACCGTCCGATGAGGCCCGAAATCCACCCCCACGCGGTTGGCGGCGATGCCTGCATCGAGCGGGCGAGCATCACCTACCAGCAGTACCCCGGAGGCGGCGTCGTCACCGAGATGTCGACACTTCTGGTGGCCGCCGCCGATCTCCGGCATGCGTGTTCTGACTCTTTCCCGGCGAGGGTGGACGCCGCCGGCCTGGTCGCTGACCTACCCGGGTGGCAAATTGCTGCCAGCGAGGAACGTTCAGGCGACCGCGCTGGCTTTGTCCTTGACCGCGACGAGGTCGTTGCCTCCGTCGAGATCCATGACGGGCGGGCGTTCGCCAAGGTGACGGCCGCGACGCCGTCCGCCGCTATCGACGCGCTCGAGGCAATCCGCTCAACGCTGATCGCTTCGGCACCGGACGCCGGCCTGACCCGCGTCATGTTCTGGTCGAAGGCCAAGGAGGACGCCCGGTGTACAACGCGCGACATCGACGCCCCGGCCTGGAGTGAGATCGCGTCAAATTACCCGGGGACCGCCAGTTCCGCAGTCGATGGGCTCCTTGGCATCGACAAGTGCCCGGAGGCCCGATTGATGCTGTGGCACGGCCCTCCCGGCACTGGCAAGACCCACGCGCTCCGCGCGCTGTCGCGCGCATGGGCGCCGTGGTGCTCGACCCACTACATCGCCGACCCGGAGAAGTTCATCACTGACGTTGCCAGCTACCTCCTTGAGGTGGTCGCGCATCGTTCTCGCTCGCATAGGAATACGCCGGGGGCGAAGTTGCTGGTGCTCGAAGACGCCGGGGAACTGATGAGCCCCAACGCACGTGAAGACAGCGGACAAGGGCTCTCGCGCATACTCAACCTCACCGACGGGATGCTTGGGCAAGGCTTGGACCTTCTCGTGTTGATCACAACCAACGAGCCCCTTGGGACGCTCCATCCCGCGGTCACCCGACCCGGACGATGCCTGGCTGAGATCGAGTTCGGTGAGCTGAGCGCCGAGGAAGCCAACGCGTGGCTCGCCACCCGCGGGAGTACCCATCGCGTCAAAAGCGCGATGACATTGGCCGGCCTCTACGCGCTCGAGCGTGGCGAGGAGCTCGCGAGCGCCCGGCGGCAGCCGATCGGGTTCGCAGCCTGAAACTGGTCGGCAATCTATGAGCACTGCTCAGCCGAAACCCGCCCCATACAGGGATGACCGGCACGACGCGTTTGCCCCGGCACTCCTCGATGTCGTGCCGTGGAACCACGGCTATGCACATACGTGGGCGCTCCGCTGGCTCCTCACCCAACCCCCGCTCGTCGAGCGTATCCTCCGCGGCATCCCGGGCTTCAACGTCGCCGGCCCTGTCCGCGTGGTCGGTCAGATCCGGACGGAAATGCCGCTCCGACCGTGTCGCCCCGACCTCGCGTTCTCGCTGAAGGACCAACACGGAACGCTCCACTACTTTGCCGTTGAGACCAAAGTCAACGACCCGTTCCGGCCCGAGCAAGTCGCTAACTACAAGTCCCTGCGCCACCAGCCGATCCTCTACACCCCCGGCGCGACCGGACTTTTCATGCTTGGGGTGCCGAGCGGCGGCGAACTGCGCCTCTCCGGGGCAAACCTAGCCCGATCGCTTCAAGGCGTGGGGTTGCCCCCGTTGATTCAGACATACGTCAACGTCGTGCGCGCCGAGGCCGCGCGGATAGCCGCCGCCCGCGCACTGGAGCGCGGGGCCCGCGCTGAGCCACTACAGCCCGGAATGAGCGACGAAATGACTCTTCTGGACTACGCCTGGCTGGTCGAGCTCAAACGCGAACTCGCACGCCGCTGCGCTGTGGAATGCTTCGAGGCGTCCCTTGATCTGCGCATCGTCGCCCACGACCGAGGCATCTTCTGGCGGGACTCCTGGAAAGAGCTCGTCGATGAAAACGAAAGCGGCATCTACATTGAGATCTTTGCCGGCATCCGCTCGCCGGCCCGCACGATCGCCATCAAAGCCGGTGCAAGGAGCCAGAGTGGCCGCGCGGCGACCTTCGACCTAGCGATCGACGCCGGAGCCCCCGGGCCGAGGTGGCGGCGCTCGGCCCGCCGGGTCGCCCATGAGAGCGTCTCGATCTGGAAGCTCGCGGTCACGAACCACACCCTCAGCGCCACGGCAGACGCCGCAATCATGGCTCGACGGTGGATCGACACCGTCGCCACTGCGCCGACGTCAGGAATACTGACACCGAACCCCGTGAACAGCCCCTCAGGCGCCACCGAGCGTCGACCTGGGTCTGTGAAGTCACGGAAATGCGAGCACCCACACTCCGGGCGCTAGCGCGCCCTGGAGGTCACGAACTCACGATCACAGGAGGACCAATGGCATCGAGCACAAATCTTTGGCCGGGCATCGACGTGGCGCTGGCACAGGACGGTGCCGTGCATGAGACCGATAGGGGCCGCAGGGTTACGGTCGACTTCTACTTTCATGACCCCGACATCGCCTACGCTTCCTTGCGACGGGTGGCAGGAGCACGACAGATTGGGGCGCAGGTCGATCCGCCGCTGGTGCTCAAGAGCACCGACGGTCCGAACTCGGCGCTTCGCTGGTTCCTCGTCGAACTCGCCGAGAAGGTTCGGGTGCTCTGACAATTCCTCCGCGAGCGTTTCGCTCCGCGTCTCCGAGGTTCGGACTGCGTCACATGGCAAGCAGCAGCAGCTCTGATTTCGGGCACCTGCTGCGCGTGACGTCGTCCCGGGCAACCTCGCTTGACAAGCAGCTTGCGACCATACGGCCGCCCGGGCGCTGGAATGCCCGAGGCGTCCTACGTCGCCGAGGCGATGGCGCGATTCCGGCTGCCTGAACGACGACGAAAGGGATCGTCGGGTGCTGCTGCAGCAACCTGGCTGACGATCAGCAAGTGGCGATCCCTCGGCAAGCGCCGCTTGCACAACACGCCTACGTCCTGAGTCGTACGAATGCGACTCGCCGGAAGCGGAGGTTGTCCTTCATCGCGTCGAGGTAATCGGTTTGCGGCTGCTTCAGGGCGTCGTAGTTGATGTCGCTGATGTTCATCCCGGCATCGTTGTCCAAGGGGGGTGCCTTCCACGCTTCGCGCATGTAGCTGCCGGCGATCAGTCGCGTCTCGTGGACCAGGACGTCGTACTTCGCCGAGACCTCGGTCGACTCGGCCTTGATCTGCGCCGTGTAGTTGCTCAGCTTCTCCTGCACTGCCTGAAGCGCGTCCGCGATCCGAATACGCTCGTCATTGGCGATCTCCTCATGCCCGGGGAGGGGAGTTCGGCGGCGGCGGATCATGAACGGAAACTCCTGATAGGAGACGACTGCCGCGTAGGCGTCGGCGTACAGAGTCTGCAGTCGAGCGCGTTCGCTCCGGATACCGTTGGCCCACCACGTGACCACGCCACCGGCGGTCGTCACTGCAAGCGCGATCAGTGGTAGGACCGTAGCCAGCGAAACACTGGCCAGGTGGATCATTTGCCGTCCTCGTGAGGAGCTTCCGGTCCGGGCCAGCGGCCGGTCTCCCGCCAGTAGGCCTCTTTGAATAGATGCACCCGGGCGTGGTCGATCAGGGCGAGGAGCCCGTCCTCGGCCATCCAGCGTTCCTCCGGTGGCGCGTCTGGATGCCAGATGCAGAGCTGTGGCTTGCCGTAGCGGTGAGGCGACTCTGACGGTCCGTCCGCGGTGACCACCGGCACGCTCGGCGTACTCCAGTTCGGGAGCGCGATCGTGACGCATCGCGGAGGGTACTCGGGTACGTCGACTGTGAGCGTGTAGATGATCCTGGCGTTCATCCTGCGCCCGGTTGCGGTCACGTTGATCGCCGGGTAGGTATCGCGGACGCCTCGCTCGAACCGGATCCTCGCCCGGATGTCCGTATACCAGGGTTGTGCCTTACCGGCCCGCATCGCTGTACGACGGCGTCGTCTTCTTGATCGGCCGCCGGAACGACATCGTGACGACATCCCCGGCGCTCCCCGCCGCGAGCGCGGCGGCGAGCTTGTCTTTCGACGACTGCGGCGCCTCGGGCAGCTGCTCGGGGAACAGCCTGCCCAGCGCAGCCAGCACGGCCTGCTCGTCGTAGCGATCCCGTACCGCATCGGCGGCGCAGCTTGCGAAGTACGACAGGCGCAGAACCGCCTGCTCCTGGCTGATCCCAGCGGGCAGCTTGATCGGCGGCGAGACCTCCGCCGGATCCGGCGTCGGGCCAGCCGCGATGCTGTTCGTGACCGCCTGAAGGAACGCCGTGAGCCCATCCAGTTGGGTGGGGAGCGCCTGCCTGATCGAGTAGTACGCCAGCGCTTCGATGTTAAACGAGCTCAGCACCGCGTGCTCGCCGTCGGCGCCGATGATCGCCTTCGTCAGACGGATGGTGCGCGCACGGAAGACGCGAAGCTTCGCCGGGTTGGCCGTCATCAGCTCGGTATGGCGCTCCGGATGTGACGGGGTCCAGCCGTCGCGCCAGGTGTCCGGGATCCACAGCCCGGGCGCCTCCTGCCGGGTCAGGCCGACAATCAGGTCGACCGACGGATCCTCCCGCGGATCCTCGTTGCCAAGCGGCTCATGGAACTCGAACACGATCGCCCTCTTGCTGATCTCGTACGTAACCGCCGGCCAGTGGCGCACCAGCTCGCGGTAGATGAACTCGGCCATGTGCTGGACGATCTGGCACGGGCCGACCCCGGAGCCGTCTGGGCCGAGCTGGGGCCAGGTGCGGCGGTCAAGCACGACTCCCGAGTCCGCGTCCTTGACTGGCTTGCGCACCGTTCCGTGTGCGAGTGAGCCTGACGGAAACGAGCGCAGCGCTCCGAGGTACCCCTCAGCCAAGGCGCGGACCCGATCACGCCGGCGGCGTCCCTCGCGGAGCACCTTGTCATCCGCCTGGATCTGATGCCGGACGCGCTCGACGTGATACTCGCCATAGTCGGTCTGCGCCTGCTGCGCGCCTGCGCGCGCGGGAAAACTTGACATCGAACTTTCTCCGCTGTTGTTGATTGTTGGGTGACGAGCTCCGGCTGAACCGCGGGCATCACCCCGCACCGAGACGTCAGGCACAAGATGGCGGATAGCCCGGACGGAAAAACAAGCTGCCGGGCAGGGGTGATGAAGCCCCGCCCGGCAGCACACCCAACTTCAACAGCAGGTCCATATATCTACCGGAACCCGAGGACGGATCCGGCTCGGCGACGGCCGGCGACGCATTGCGCTCATGACCGCTCGGGCCTTCTTCTCCGCTTCGATCGACCGTTCAGCTGTTCAGCGATTGCTGTGATCGCTTTGGCAGGCCATGCCGGACGCTCGCTTCGGCGGTAATGGGTTGGCTCCGTCTCGGCGAGGAGGGCGGATAACGTGCCGCGTGTTCAGCGAGCCGCACGCTCATCTGGGCGTAGCTCTTGCGCCTGGCCAGGCTAGCGACTCTGGGATCGTCCCGATGCGACGGCCAGTCGACGTCAGGCCACGTTGCGCAACTGCGCGTAGACCTTCTTGAGGTAGTGATCGCGGAGGAAGTCGCTGAACTCGTCGTCGTCGAGGATCTTCTTGAAGATGTCCGAGTTGTCGTCCATGCGGGTCACGATCGTCTGCATGAACTTGCGGTCAAACGCGAGTCGGAAGTTCTCGATGCTGTTGTTCTGCGCCTGATCGGACAGCTCCCCGTCGGCGGCCCAGGCTTCCTCGAATTGCTCAAACAGGAGCTTGTCGACGTCGGTGAAGTCGGTTCCGAACCGGTCGTTGAGCTGCTCGACGATGCTCGAGAGCGTCTCGAGCTCGAGCTGCTGCTGTCCGCCTTTGCCCTCGCCGAAGAAGGAGTGAACCTCGCTGACCTCGGAGGTGAGTTCGAGCGTGCCTTCGTAGGTGATCTGGTGGCGCAGGTGGGTGAGCTCGACCTCGGTGCCGAGATCAAGCCGCTCCACGGTGTCAGCATCGCGCAGATACAGCGAGAGCGCGCGGCAGAACACGTAGTCGCGCTCGAGCGCCGGATCGGTGAACATCGAGATCTGTGAGACGAAGGAGTAGGTCCGAACGAACCGGGTCAACCTGGACCGGAACTCGACTCGTTCCTCGTCGGCCAGCTGTTCGTAGCGCCCCTTGCTCGGGGCAAGTGCAACGTAGGCCGTCGCGGAGCGCTGCTCGGCCGACCCGGCGACGGCGAGGAGCGCCGGCATCGCGGCTTCGATCTCGTCGGCTCGCAGCACGTCGAAGTTGTTCAGGCCCCGGCGGGTGTCCCACAGGATGTTCGGGTCCGTCGGCGGCGCGACCGTGCAGCCGTGGAACTGCTCGAACGCCTCGACGATGTCCTCAGTGCGGTTGCGGAAGTCCAGCACGAACGTCCGCCCCTTCAAGGGATGGATCCGATTCAGCCGCGAGAGCGTCTGCACCGCAGCCAGGCCGACGAGCGTCTTATCGACGTACATCGTCTGAAGCAGCGGCTGGTCGAATCCAGTCTGGAACTTCTCCGCCACGATCAGCACCCCGTAGTCGGGTGTCGCGAACTCTTCCGCGGTCCGGGACTCGGGAAAGCCATTCATCCCCGACTCGGTGAGAGGCATACCGCTCCCGTCGTCGAGCCTGCCCGAGAAAGCGACCAGCGTGCGGACGTTCCCGTAGCCCTTGGCGGCGATGTACTTATCGATGTGCTGCTTATAGCGGACGGCATGCAGGCGCGAGGAGGTCACCACCATCGCCTTGGCCTGACCGCGCATCTCCCGGCTCGTATGCGCGCGGAAATGCTCGACAATGATCTCGGCCTTCTGCGCGAGATGATGGGGGTGCAGGCTGACGAACCGGGCGACCGCGCGACGCGCCTTCTTGGGGTCGTACTCGGGATCCTCTCCGCTCGCCTTCTCAATCTTCCAGAACGTGTGATACGTCGTGTAGTTAGCGAGCACATCCATGATGAACCCCTCTTCGATCGCCTGCCGCATCGAGTACAGGTGAAACGGCTCATGGTTCCCAGTGGCTGGGTTCACGGCGCCGAACATCTCCAGCGTTCGGCCTTTCGGTGTCGCGGTGAAAGCAAAGAACGACAGATTCGACTGCGCACGGCTCCGAGCGCTGGCCTGGCCAGCCAGCGCCTCCTCCACCGGATCGATCGCCGCCGCGAGCAGCCCCGCGTCCTCCGCCTCCGCGACCGTCAGCTCCTGCTCCAAAGCGGCACCCAACGCGATCCGCAGATCCTTCGCGGACTCGCCGCCCTGCGACGAATGCGCCTCATCGATCACCACCGCGTAGCTCCGCGTCGGAATCCCAGCGATCTTGTCGAGCACAAAGGGGAACTTCTGCAGGGTCGTGATGATGATCCGGGCCTGCTCGCCGGCCAGCGCGTCGGCGAGCTGCTGGGAGCTCTCGTCGATCTTCACGACCACGCCACGGGCATGCTCAAACTGGTAGATCGTGTCCTGCAGCTGCCGGTCCAAGACGACCCGGTCGGTGATCACCACGACCTTGTCGAACACCTTGTGGTCCCCAGTGTCGTGCAGGGTCGAGAGGCGGTGCGCGGTCCACGCGATCGTGTTCGACTTCCCTGACCCTGCCGAGTGCTGGATCAGGTACGAGTGGCCGGCACCGTGGGCGTGAGCGTCGGCCTCGAGCTTCATGACCGCGTCCCACTGGTGATAGCGCGGGAAGATCACCCGCTCCGCCGCCCGGCGCTGCGCGACCGACCCCTTCTCGGGCCGCTCAACGTGGATGAACCGGTGCAGGATGTCCAGCCACGCATCCCGCGCCCACACCCGCTCCCACAAGTAGGAGGTCTTGTGGCCGGCCGGGTTCGGCGGGTTCCCCTTCCCGAGGTTATGCCCCAGGTTGAACGGCAGGAACCGCGTGTCCCGCCCCGCGAGCCGCGTCGTGATCGCGACCGCATCCGGATCGACCGCAAAGTGCACCAGCGCCCGCCGCCCGAGCGTCACATTCTTCGGATCGCGATCCTTGCGGTACTGCTCGACGGCGTGCTCGATGTTCTGTCCGGTCAGGTGGTTCTTGAGCTCCGCCGTCGCGACCGCGATCCCGTTCACGAACAGGCAAAGATCAACCGTCTTCGTCGACTCCGGATCGAACGGAAGCTGTCGGGTGACCGTCAACCGGTTGGCCTCGTAGTGCGCAACCATCTCCCGCGCGACCCCGAAGGCCGGTCGGCGGTACGACAGCCTGATCTCGACGTTCTGATCACGGACGCCGTGCCGGACGACGTCCACCGTCCCGCGCTCATCGATCTGCTGCGCGAGGCGCTGCGCGAACCCCTGCCGAGCAACGTCCGGGTTGCCGCCGTGTGCCTTCACGAGGTTCGCCCAGACGGCCGATTGCGTCGCGTCGATGAACGCGAACAGCTCCGCCGTGTCCAAGCCGAGCCGCGGGTCGAAGTCGGCCCGGTGATCCGGCGAGGTGCCGACCTTGCAGACCAGATAGCCGCCGCGAGCGACCAGATGGCGGCTGATCTCGTCCTCCAACAGCTTCTCAGTGACGCCCGTCATGCCGCCACCGGAACCGCGATCTGTCCGGTGACGGCGGCGGTGATCAACGCCTGACGCCGCTCCTTCAACAGGCTGCACTGCGCGAGGAGAGCCGTGCGACCGCTGGAGAGACCAGCCGACAGCACGTCCAGCGCGTCGCGGTGCTCGAGCTGCTGCGCTGTCGTCGAGGACGGCACCCGCACCCGGTCAAGCTCCCAGATGTTCAGGCCCGTGATGGTCGCCCCCGTCACGCGTCGGCGGGTGTCTGACTGAGCCGTTGGCGACTGGAGTGCGTACATCAGCCACCTCGCGTCGACGCCCCGTCGCGTACTGATCCTGGCCACATCCTGCGTGATGTTCGCGCCGGTGATCACCTCGGGCACAATCGCTACGTCGCCGATGCCACCGCGAATCGCAAATACGAGGTCTCCGCCGCGGAGTCGTGCGCGCGCATAGGGCGCTTCGATCTCGGGCGTGGTCTTGCACAGCAGGTCCCATGACAGGCGGCCTTGCGCGACGTCCCCGCCCTTCACGATTGCCACGCCTCCCGGCCCCACATCCGGTCCCGGCAGGACGATCCCGTACATGACCGGTCGCGCTGGGTCGACCAGATGCATCAGCGCTGCGGTCGCTATCGCGTCAGACCAGATCACCGCATTCAGCATGCCCCGCCACTTCTCGTCCAGCAGATGCAGCATCCGCCGCTTCGCCGCGATGAGGGCGTCGATTCGTGCCGTCTCGCGGTCGAGGTAGTCGGCGATCGTCCGCTGCTCCTCCAACGGCGCCGCCACCACCGGGAAGCCGGCCAGCTGCTCGGTGGATAGCTCGACAAAGGTGGATCCTTGCCCGAGCGCCGCGATCTGACCTGAGGCCGCGCTCATCTGGTAGCGGAAGAATCGTATGTCCATCGCCGTGGTGGGTTCCAAGCCGCGACAGCCTTGATTGAACGCCGTGCTTGCTTCGACTTGTGCGACATACCCGATCGGCGCTCGAGTCGACACGACGATCGATCCGGTCGGAACTGTTCGGCTGCCTGTGCGTAGGCCGATGTCCGTCAGCGTGCGCTCTGTCGATTCAAGAACGCCGCCGTCGACCTTCGCCAGGTCGATAGGCGTAGCCCAGGGAATATCGCCATCCCAGTTGTCCGGTTCGCCGGTAGGTGTGCCTCCGTTGACAACACGAAATAGCCGACGGATGGGCACTGACGGCCAGTTGCTCACCCGGCAACCTCGGCGAGCAGTTCCTGGATCTCGTCCTCGAGCGCCTTGATCTCAGCGTCGATCTCCTCGAGGGGCCTCGGCGGGACGTACTTGTAGAAGTGACGCGTGAGCGGGATCTCGTAGCCGATCTTGGTCTTGTCGTGGCCGACCCACGCGTTCGGGACGTAGGGGAGGACCTCGTCGCGCACGTAGTCGTCGACAGCGGTCCGGTACTCGAGCGATGCGAACCGTTCGGTCGGGTCTTCCTGGAAGCTCACGGGGACGGACGGGAGCGGGACGTTCTCCTGATCGCGGAGCTGGGCGTCGGGTTCGGGGTTGCCCTTGCGGTCGGTGATCACCGGGGCTAGGCCGTCGCGGATGGCCAATCCTGACCAGAGCGCCTTCTGTGCTGGCCCAGTCAGCCCGGCGTCGCCGATCCGACGGCCCAGCGCCTTGACGATCTCCTTGTGGGTCTCGAACGTCGAGCCTCGATACTCGGCCAGCAGTGCGCGCAGTAGGTCCCTGACCTGTTCCGGCTGCTTCTGCAAGGCCTTCGCCTCCACCGTAACTTGGATGGTTTCGTCCGTGACCTCCCACCGCAGCCGCAGCGGCTGCTCGACGGTGATCCGCAGGAACCCGAACGATTCATTGGGGAGGATCTTCACCCTCTCGCCCTCCTCGAGCTCGCCGTACAGCCGGGTGATCTCATCGATCTGCTCGTCGGAGATCTGCTTGCGCTTCTCGCCCAGGGATTTGCGCATCTTCACGAACAGCTCGCGCGCGTCGAGGAGCTGGACCTTGCCGCGGCGTTCCGGGCTCTTGCGGTTGGTGACGATCCAGAAGTACGTCGAGATGCCCGTGTTGTAGAAGAGCTGGTCAGGCAGGGCGACGACCGCCTCGAGCCAGTCGTTCTCGATGATCCACCGGCGGATCTCGGACTCGCCAGAGCCCGCGGCACCGGTGAACAGCGGCGAGCCGTTGAAGACGATCGCCACTCGCGAGCCGCCCTCCTTTGCCGGCTTCATCTTCGAGATCATGTGCTGAAGGAACAGGAAGGACCCGTCGTTGATCCTGGGCAGTCCGGCGCCGAAGCGGCCGTTGAAGCCCAGTGTCGCCGCCTCCTTCTTGACCGCGTCCTCGACCTTCTTCCACTCCACACCGAACGGCGGATTGGCGAGCAGGTAGTCGAAGCGCTCACCAGCGTGGTGGTCCTCCGAGAAGGAGTTGCCGTAAGCGATGTGGGACGCGTCCTGGCCTTTTAGCATCATGTCCGAGCGGCAGATCGCGTAGGTCTCGGCGTTCAGCTCCTGGCCGAAGACCTCAAGCCGGGCCTGCGGGTTCAGGTCGCGCAGGTGGTCCTGGGCGATCGACAGCATCCCCCCGGTCCCGCACGCCGGGTCGCACAGCGTCTTGACGATGCCGGGCTTGGTAAGGATCGTCTCGTCGTCGGAGATGAACAGCAGGTTGACCATCAGCCGAATCACCTCACGCGGAGTGAAGTGCTCGCCGGCGGTCTCGTTCGAAAGCTCTGAGAAGCGGCGGATGAGCTCCTCGTAGAGGTAGCCCATCTCGATGTTCGAGACGACGCCGGGGTGTAGGTCGAGGTCAGCAAACTTCCCGCACACCTGGTAGAGCAGGTTCGCCCTGCGCAGCCGCTCGATCTGGACGCCAAAGTCGAACTTGTCGATCACATCCTTCGCGGCCGCCGAGAACCCGCCGATATAGAGGCTGAGCGAGTCCGCGATCGAACTCGGGTCATCGAGCAGCTTGACGAACGTCAGCGGGCTCGTGTTGTAGAACTGCTCGCCCGAGGCGGACTGCAGCACCGGCTCTAGGTTCTCGATCCTGTCCGACAGTTGCCGGTGCTTCTCGAGCACCGCCTCCTTGGTCGGCTCGAGCACGCAGTCGAGCCGCCGGATGACAGTCAGCGGCAGAATGACCCTGCCGTACTCCGACCGCTTGTAGTCGCCACGCAACAGATCGGCAACCGACCAGATCAGGCTCGCATGGTTCTTCAACTCGGCCAACCGGGCTCCCTTGTCACCAGCCCTCATCTACGACAGCCGGAGCGGCGATCCTACCTGGCGGCGCCTGCAGTCCAGCCAGGGCCTTCGTTGAGGGCTGCGAGTCGCTGGACCAACCGTCCACGGCAGGGCAGACGACCGTGCGCTAATGGATTTGTGGCCCAATCATGTGGCCCAATCAGGCAGAAGGGTGCAACAGCCGACCCATCCAAATCTCAGAACCGTCCCAGATCCAGGGAAAAGATCCAGTGGAGCCAACCGGGATCGAACCGGTGACCTCCTGCTTGCAAAGCAGGCGCTCTCCCAGCTGAGCTATGGCCCCTGCGACCAGCCGAGTCTAACGGCCGGAAGTGGCGCCGGCCGGTCGACTCAGGGGGCCCCGGGGTCGTGCCCTACTAGGCGCGCCGCGCCCTCAAGAGCCCGGCGCTAGCGTGATCCCGTAGGCGGCGAGATCGGGTACGCCCCCACCGGCGACCCTGATGACCTTTGGTGTCCCGGCTCTGCGCAATACGCTGGCGGCGAAGGCAGCGCGACCACCAGCCATGCACGCCACCGCGATCGGACGGCCGGGGTCGGGCAGTGCGCCGGCCTCACGCAGCCGGTGCAGCGGCATGTGCCTGGAGGCAGTCACGTGTCCACTCACCCACCCGTGCTGGTCGCGGACGTCGACCAGCTCGACGAGATCCCGTTCCAGGGCGCGGGCGAGCTGCTCCACGTCCCAGGCCTCTGCACGGGCCCCCGGCAGCCCCTCGGCCCGCCAGGCTTCGGGATCGGCGACGACGTAGCCGCACAGCGACCAGTGGCCCACCGCGTGCAGCGCCCCGACCATCTCCGCGGCGGCCTGCGCGTCAGCGGCCACGACCAGGAGCTCCTCCTCCGCGCCGAAGAGCCATCCGGCGCGGGTGCCCAGGCCCGGCGAGGTCAGCGGCAGGTTGATGGCTCCCGACAGGTGACCGGCATCGAACTCCGGCGGACTGCGCCCGTCGAGGATCGTGACCCCCGCCTGGAGGCGCTCTCGTAGCTCCGTCGCGCTCAGCCGCGTCACTTCCGGCGGCTCATCGGCGCCGGCGCGGTTGAGCGCCACGATCCGCTCCACGCTGGGGGGTCGAGGCGGAAGGCTGCGGGCGAGCTCGGCGACGAACTGCGCGCGATCCATCGCCAGCAGCGGGTTGTGCCGCCCCTCGAAGCCAATCGTCGAACTGGTCTTGGTGCTCAGAGCGGCACCGCCGCACAGCGAACCGCCCACGTGCCCCGGCCACACCTCCACGTGATCGCCGAGCTCCAGCAGCATCCGGAGGCTGTCGTGCATCGCGGCGGCGCCCGCGCGCGCCTCCCAAGCCAGGTCGGGGCGGGCGAGGTCGCCGACGAGCAGCGAGTCCCCACTCAGCACGAGCCAGGGTTCCTCTGCGCGTGAGAGGTCTGTGACCGTGAGCGCCAGATGCTCGGGGCGGTGACCGGGGGTGGGGAGCGCCCGCACCCGCACCTCGCCCAGCGCAATCTCCTGGCCCGCGCCGATGTGCGACTCAGGATCCCCATCTGGGCGCGCGGCCCGCAGGGCGCGGGCCCCAGTTAGCGCGGCCAGGCGCTTCAGGCCTGAGACGTGGTCGGCGTGGTCGTGGGTGTCGAGCACGTGGGTGATCCGCAGCCGCTCGACGCGGGCGATCTCCACGTAGACATCGATCTCCCAGCGTGGGTCGACGACGAGGGCTTGGCCGCCGCCGCCCACCACGTAGGAGGCGCAGCCCAGATCCTGGTGGAGCACCTGCCTGAAGAACACCGCGTCCCTTCTCTCTGCGCAAACTCAACTGACTTTGTGAAGATGAGGTATAGACCACGCCACTGAAGGCGTCAACGGCAGGAAACCCGCCTGCCTCTGAGGGGTTTACAGGCGACGAGGGAGGTAGCGCGAGCGGGGAGGGCTCAGCCGTCGAAGTCGAAGTCCCGCGGGGGGCGCTGCTCGAACCACAGCCGGTCGTGGTCGGGCGTATCCTGCAGGAACTCGGGCGTCTCCTCCAGCACGTCCTCACCCTTCTCGCCCTCGGTCGCCTCCGGAATGCGGTACTCGACCGTCTCCTCGCCGGTGCCGGTGAGAGGCGGTGGGCCCGGCGCCTGATGCGGAGCGGGACTCGCGGGATGGGTCTCACCTCGGAGCGGGGCCTCGTTAGCGAAGGGTTCCTCCTCCGCGAAGGGTTCCTCCTCCGCGAAGGGTTCGTCCTCGAGATCCTCGTCGAAGGGCTCGTCCCACCCCTCTTCGGTCTGGACGTCGTAGGGCAGCCCCTCCTCCTCCTGCTCCAGGGCACCGTCGGCGAGCGGCTCGGGGCCACGCCGCACCGGCCCCAGCGCCTCCTGCTCGGCACGTTCGATCTCAGCGGGGTCCGCGCCTCGCCGCCGCTTGAGATCCAGGTGTTGACGGATCGCCTCGTCCAGCACGCCCATACGTGAAACCTTACGGCCTAGCCCGGAGGGAGGTTTTGAGGGAGCTCATCAATCGATTCAGGTGTGCCCGCCTGTCGGGATGGGTCCTTACTCGCCGGGTACCACCGTAGCGGTCCCCGTGGGCGCCGCGCCAGCGCTCTCCGCAGGCACCTGGTCGCCTCGAGGACCGACCGTCTGAACGGTGCGGTTCTTGCCCGCGCGCTTGGCGCGGTACAGGGCGTCATCGGCGTCGGCGATGAGCTCGCGCTTGCCGGCGCCCGTGGTGGCGGCGACGCCGAGGCTGGCGGTGACGCGCACCATTCCGTGGCCGTCGAGCCGGGATACCTCCAGCTCGCAGATCGCAGTGCGGACGCGCTCCGCGATCGCATGGGCGCCCTCCAAGTCGGTATGCGGGAGGATCAGCGCCATCTCCTCGCCACCGTATCGCGCGGGCGTGTCGGCCTCCCGAGAGTTGTCACGCAGCACCCTGGCCACGTGCCTGAGCACCAGGTCCCCCTGCTGATGGCCGTAGGTGTCGTTGACCTGCTTGAAGTTGTCGATGTCGACCATGATCAGACCGAGGGTGTGGTGGTAGCGACGAACCTGCTCGATCTCGACGCTGAGCAGGTCCTGGAAGCTTCCATGATTGGCGAGGCTGGTGAGCTCGTCGGTCACAGCCTGCCGGCGAACCTGGAAGTGGAGCTCCACGTTCTCCAGCGCCAGCGTGGCCTGCGAGGCGAGGAAGCGCAGCAGCTCGCAGTCGCCCGGGCCAAAGCGCTCCGAGGGACGCGCCAGCGTCACCAGCCCGCGAACGCGATCGCCGGGCTCGAACTTGCCCAGCGGGATCGAGAGTGCTCCATCTTCGCCGGGGGCCTCTCCCGCGTCGCCGCGCCTCAGCGCGGTGTGCTCAGCCCGCAGAACTTGCGCCTCGAGCCCCTCCAACGATCCCTCGCGCACCACCTCGTGCAAGGGCACTTCGGCGCTGGCGCGCAGGGTGACCCGTCCGCCGCCGGCGCCGACCGCGTCCACGGCGGTGCGCAGCGCCAGCTCCAGTAGGGCGTGCTGGTCCAGGTTGGAACCGAACGTGTGGCCGATCCGGGTGACGGAGTCCCGCAGCCGCGCTCGTTCGGTGGAGAGCTCGTCCAGCCGGCGGGCCAGCTGGGCGGACATCCGGTTGAACTCGTGACCGAGGGCGGCGAACTCGTCGTGGCCCTCGATCGGCACCGGAGAGGAGAAGTCGCCGCCGCCGAGGCGGCGCGCCGCGTCCAGGAAGCGCCTGACCTGGCCCTGGAGCGCTCGCGAGGAGAAGATCGAGAAGGCAAAGGCCAGCAGCAGGAAGCCGCCGATGAAGATGCCGGCGATCAGGCGGCTCATGCCGACGGAGCCCGTCGATGCCGACACATCCGAGAGCACCGTGATCCCGACCGTCTGGTTGCCGAACCCGGGGAGGAGCTCCGTCAGCACGCGGTACTGCACGCCGCGCACCGACAAAGTGCCGTGGGCAGGTAGACGGGTTCCGTCGGGCAGGGCGAGGCTGGCTGTCAGCGTGCAGACGCCTTGGCGCACGATCACCCCCACACCGGCGATGTTGGTGAGATCGTGGGCAAACTCCGCGGCCGTGAGCGTCGAGACCGTGACCGCGAGCGCGAAACCCGCAGCGGACCTGAAGTGGGCGGCGCCCGGGGCGATCGCGTTCCGGTCGCCGACGTCGGCGAGCTTTCGGCCGTCGGCGGTGACCACCACTCGCGCCAGTCCGGCCTGGGCAGCCGTGGCGCTGAGCGTTGACCGCAGGGTCGCCAACGGGATCCGAGCGACCTGCCGGGCCACGCTCTGGGCGTCGGTGCGCGCCGAGGCCGCCTGATGCTGATAGAGGCTCACCGCCGCCGTGGCCAGACCGCTCACGCGGGCGTCGGCCTTTCCCTGCGCGCTGTCGCCGATCAGGCGGAAGACCAAGGCTCCAATCGCGATCATCGGGACGACGACGATCAAGACGAAGAAGCTGGTAAGGCGAGTGCGGAAGCTCATAGGGGTTCGAGCCATGCTGAGCCTATCGGCCGCCGGGACGAATCACGTCGCGGTCGTAGCGAACGCGGTCAAAGGTGAGGTTGCCGATTGATGGGCCCGATGCCCAGGCGGTTTCGGGCCTCAACCCATCATCGGCATCGAGCGCCAATCGCTCCAGCGCTGACAAGGCCAAAGCTCCGGCCCCGGGTACACTGTCGGCCACCGCGCGGCTCCGACCGGCCGCCGCACGGGGCTATAGCTCAGTTGGGAGAGCGCCTGGATCGCACCCAGGAGGTCGGGGGTTCGAGTCCCCCTAGCTCCACTGCACGAAGAGCCCGCGTCTCAGATCAAGATTAGGAGGCGGCCGCGACCTTGTCGCGCTCCTGCTCCATCTCCTCTGAGTACTCCCCGCGGCGCGCGGCGCCCGTGAGGCGCGCGCGGTGCTGGAGGGCCGCCTGTGCCCCATCTACGTTCGACTGCTCCCCGCGCCAGGTCTCGAGCGAGAGTCCGAGCAGGGCGCGTCCGTAGGAGAAGCTGATCTCCCAGGGCAAGCCGTCGACGCGGCTCATCGCGTCGAGGTGGGCGCTCGCGCGCTGATCGGTCTGGCCGCCGGAGAGGAAGACCACCCCCGGCACAGCCGCGGGAACCGTCTCTGATAGGCAGCGCAGCGTCTGCTCCGCCACCTCTTGGACATCGGCCTGATCTGGACAGTCGTAGCCGGACATGACCATGTTGGGCTTGAGCACCAGACCCTCGCACGCCACGCGCTGCTCGAACAGCTCGCGGAAGACGTGGTGGAGCGTGGCAACGGTGACTTCGTATGAGCGGCCGATCGTGTGGCCGCCGTCCATTAGGACCTCGGGCTCCACGATCGGGACCAACGCGGCCTCCTGGCAGAGCGCGGCGTAGCGCGCCAGGGCATGCGCGTTCGTGCGGAGGCAGTAGTCCGTCGGGAGGCCGTCGCCGATCGTGATCACCGCTCGCCACTTGCAGAAGCGGGCGCCCATCTCCGAGTACTCGGCGAGCCGCTCGCGCAGGCCGTCGAGCCCCTCGGTGACCTTCTCGTCCGGCGAGCCGGCGAGCGGCTTGGCGCCGGTGTCGACCTTGATGCCCGGGATCATGCCGCGCTGGGCAAGCAGCTCGGGCAACGGCACTCCGTCGGAGCTCGACTGGCGGAGCGTCTCGTCGAACAGGATCACGCCGCTGATGTGCTCCTCCACCCCCTCGCTGGTGAACAGGAGCTCGCGGAACTGGCGGCGCGCATCCTCCGTCGGCTCTACGTCCACCGCCTCCAGACGCTTGGACATCGTCGCGTTGCTCTCGTCCGCTGCGAGAATGCCCTTCCCCTCCGCGACCATCTCCTGGGCGGTCTTCTGAAGCGTGCTTAGTTCTGTGCTCATGGCTTTGCGACCTTTCTTCCCTCGATCACTTCTCTCATCGATCCCCGAGCGATGACGACGGAGTGCGTGAACGTGCTCTCCTCCGCCTGCCACGGGCTTTTCAGCAGCTCGCCACCGGTCACACCGGTGGCGACGAAGAACGCCTCGCCGCTCACAAGATCCTCGGCCGAGTACACGCGCTCGGTGCTCAAGTCGGCTTCCGCGAGCGCGCGCTCCTCATCCGCGAGCTGGGGCGCGAGCCGCGCCTGCATGCAGCCGCCGAGCGCGCGAACCGCGCAGGCGGTGAGCACGCCTTCGGGCGTACCGCCGATTCCCATCAGAAGGTCCGCCCCTCCGCCCGGAAGCAACGGCGCCAACGAGCCGGCCACGTCGCCCTCGGGTGGCAAGATCACCTGGGCCCCGGCCCGGTGGATCTCCTCGATCAGCTGCTCGTGTCGCGGCTTGTCGAGCACTATCACCCGGATTTCCTCGATCGGCTTTCCGAGCGCTTGCGCGACCCGCGCGAGGTTGGCCTTCGGCCGGTCGGTGATGTCGATCGCCTCCTTTGCCGCGGCCGGACCGACAAGCTTGTCCATGTAGAAGGACGGCCCCAGGCGAGCCATCGAGTCATCCTCGGCGAAGGCGATGGTCGCCAGGGAGCCGGGCAGCCCCTTGGCGCACAACGTGGTGCACTCGAGCGGATCGACGGCTATATCGAACGCCCGGCCTTCGCGAGTTCCGAGCTGCTCGCCGTCGTAGAGCATCGGCGCGCTGTCCTTGGCGCCCTCCCCAACCACCACCGTTCCCGTGCCTGGCGCCGTGGCCAGAACGCTTCGCATCGCTTCGGTCGCGGCGCCGTCGGCGGCATCGCCACTGCCACGCCCGACGTGGGGCTGACATGCGATCGCGGCGGCGCGGGTGGCGGCGAGTGCGATCACCTCGAGCCGCGCGAGCTGCGCGCCCACGCTAGTGAGATCACCGGGCAGGGGCTCCTGCCCGGGCGCGGAGTCGGACCCGGCTTCCGCTGGAGCCGTGCGCGCGCTGGGAGAAGAGGCCATGCTCCGGACACTACCGACAGTGGTCGCGAAACGTTGGAAAGTTCGCGTCTCGTCTTCCTCGGGGGGGCGAGAGCAACAGTTAGTTGTTGTATGCGATTGACATCTAGTCATATACTCACGCCATGGTCGTCCCTGGCAGTGGGCCCGATCCTTTCCGAGGAGGAGCAGAGTGAGACGTTTTACGGTTTCGAGCATCATCGTGTTGGTCGTTGTCCTCGCCGTGGTCGCGATCGCGTCGGTGTTGCTCGCGGAGACGGTCACGACCGCCCAGCGGATCAACGACAAAGCCCAGAACATCGCCAAGACGGGCCGAGGCATCAACGCCGCGACGGACTCGGTCATCCAGCTCAACCGGACGAACCGGCTCGCGCTCTCGATCCTCAAGTCTGCGCAGCCGCTGCAAGGCCAGGTCGGCACGATCGTCAACGTCGCGGGCGGCATCAACGGCGAAGCGAGCTCGATCGACTCCAGCGCGGGGAGGATCAACTCGACAGCCGGCACGATCAACTCGACAGCCGGCACGATCAACTCGACAGCCGGCGCGATCAACTCGACAGCCGGCGCGATCAACTCGACAGCCGGCGCGATCAACTCGAGCGCGACGAGGATCAACGGCACGGCTCACAACATCAACGGCGAAGCCGGCAACATCAACTCGACCGCCGGCGCGATCGGCTCCAGCGCCGGCAGGATCAACACCAGCGCCGGCAGGATCAACGCCAGCGCGGGCCTCGTCAAGAACGACGCGCTGCACATCAACGGGAGCGCCGTCCGCATCAACGGTGACGCGGGCTCGATCCTGACGGAGGCGAAGCTGATCAGGACCGACGTCAGGCTGATCAATGCAAACCTGGACGTGACGAACGGGATCGCCAGGACGATCAAGGGCGACACCGGCAACATCGTTTCGCAGGCGGTCCAAGCCCTGAGCAACGCCGCCTGCATCGATTACCACGTCGAGGGAACCCAGGGGACCAACGGTCAGTGCCAGGGACTCAGGGCGGCTAGGGATTCTCGGGGTTCCCCGTCGCAGCTCCACCGGGCACAGCTCCAACGACAAGCCACCCGGGCGAAGAGGGGCACCGCGGCGGCCAAGGCCAAGCAGCCCGCTTTGACGACACCGGCCCAGCCGACCCGGACCCAGCCGACCCGGACCCAGCCGGCTCCGACCCAGCCGGCTCCGACCCACCCGGCTCCGACCCAGCCGGTGCCGTCGCCGAGCGGCACTCCGGGGCCGCTGCCGACGATCGGCCCGATTCAGTCCGGTCCGCTCGGCGGGGCGCTCAGCACGGTACAGCAAATCCTCAAACACCTGTTGGGCTAGGAGGGCGAGATGGAGGCAGCAACAGCATCGACATTCTCCCGGCGAGCAATGCCGCCGGCCCGTAGCGCCCCCACCCACCCGACCTTCATCAGGTGGCTGTGGATCTGGATCACGGTCGCCGCGCTGGTCGTGATCGTCGTGATCGGCTTCCTGCTCGGAATCGTGAGCGCCCTGAAGTCGATCGACGGCGGCCTGCTGGAGGCCAATGCGTCGGTCAGCGGCATCGGCGCCGAAGCCAACCCGCTCCCCGGCTACATCCAGCAGATCAACACGAACCTCCACCGTATCGACGGCGCGCTCAAGCCGATCTCCGGTGAAGCGAACCAGATCGTGGGCGCGCTGAGCTCGATCAGTGGAGGGCTCGGACAGGTCCAGGGCTCGCTGGTGAACACGACGGGCTCGCTGGTGAACACCTCGGGCTCGCTGGTGAACACCTCGGGCTCGCTGGGAAACACCTCGGGCTCGCTGGTGAACACCTCGGGCTCGCTGAGAAACACCTCGGGCTCACTGGTGGACACCTCCAACTCGCTGGTGGACACCTCGGGGACGCTCGGCACGATCTCGAGCTCGCTGGTCGGGACGTCGCGCACGCTCAACGGCGTCTCCGGTTCGCTCGTGGACGTCTCGAACCGGCTCGTCACGATCGCGGGCTCGCTGAACAACACCTCGAGCAAGCTCGTCACCGTCCGCGGAAGGACGCAGGCGATCAACACCACGCTGACGAGGGCCGAGACCGTCAACACCCTCGGTACGCAGGCGATCTGGCGGCGGGTCCGGTTCGCCAACGGCGGCCCCTTCATTCGCCCCGGCGGCAACGACTTCGACAACTCGCTGCGGGGTCCGGGGGGCAACCCCAACGGCCTGACGCCGGTGAGACTCGACGCGGACATGATCCTGTTCGGGCTCGGGCCGGTCAACCTGCACCTCAACAGCATCTGCCGTGCCCCGGTGCTCAACACCGCGACCTTGCCCGGCCTGGTAAGGCCTGGACCGTGCCCGTGATCGGCGGCGAACGGTGAGAGAAGAACGTACGATCGGGCTGGGCTCGGGGCTGGCCGGCGTGGTCCTCGTGATCGTCATCGCCTGGGCCCTTGCCGCAGTGCTGATGCTGACCGGGACGCTGACCAACGCGCGTCAGATCAACCGTCGCGTCAAGCTGGTCAATGCCCAGGTCGGCCCGATCGACAACAACCTCGCGTCGGTGAAGCTCGCCGGCCGCACCGGCCGGATCGCGAAGAAGATCGACCTCGCTGCGGAGCCCCTGTCAGGCGAGCTGAACCAGGTGATCACCACCGCCGGGAGCATCAACACCAAAGTCGGGTCGATCCTGTCCAAAGCGCAGTCGATCAACGGCGTGGTCACCGCGATCAACACCACCGCAAACGCGATCAACGCCAACGCAAACGCGATCAACGCCAAGGCCCACTCGATCAACGCCACGGTCCACTCCATCAACGCCAACGCTCTCTCGATCAACGCCACGGCCCACTCGATCAACAGCAACGTCCACTCGATCAACTCGCACGTGCAGGCGATCGGTGGGTCGGTCGCCTCGATCGGCGGCAACGTCGCCTCGATTCACGCCCGGGTCGTCGCGATCCAAGGGGTCGTCGGCCCGGCCAGGGCAACCGACCGCTCGATAAACGCGAACGTCACCCGGATTCATAACAATCTGGGGAAGATCCTCACGACCGCCAATGCGGCCCGCCACGGCATCATGGGAATCAACCAGCGTGCCGACGTGGTGATCGGATTGGTGCGGGCGCTGAAGGGCGACTTCGACATCATCCTCGCGGGGGTGGGTACCGCCCTGAACACTCCGACGATCCTCGGACACGCTAACTCGATCGATTGCTCCCGTCTGCTGAACTTCTTGGGGCCGACCACGGGCTGCGGCAAGTTGTAGCCGCCGCGTGTGGCCTGTCTCCCCTGAGTTCGGTCCGACCCTGAAACGAAATGGGCGTGGCTACTCTAGGACGGGTTGCCAGGCGTCCTTGCGTCTTGGCTTTCTGACCTGTGAGGCGGCGTTTGGTGACGGTCTGTCGAAGGCCCTTGACGACTTGGCCGGCCATGCCGCAGAGGATCCGCTCGGCGCGGTGGCGAACGAACGCCTCGGCCTCATGGCTGCCTTCGGGGTGAAGAACGTGCGCGGCTTTCCAGAGCTTGTCCAGGACGTGCAGGAGGTCGAGCACGAGCGTGACGTTCTCGAAGGTCTTGATCACGCGTCGTTGCAGCGCGCGTTCGCCGTCGGTGACGATCACCCAGGTCCGCTCGTGCTTGGGGTCGCGGCGGATCATCTCGGCCTTGACGTCGTTGATGAACGCGTCCTTGCTGGAGGTGAGGCTCGCCCATATCCGCTTGCGGTTCGGCTTGGCACGCTTGGGACGATCAACCTGGGCGTCGGTCTGAAACAGGCTGTCGATCACCTGGGCCGGGGTGCGCACGATCGGCGGCTGGCTGTGGACGGCGGCGACGGTCGCCATCCGTTTCTTGTTGGCCTTCTCGCCCTTGCCTCTGCGCACGACCCGCAGCGCGCGCTCGGGCTTGACGACCATCGGGATGCCCTTGCAGTCGATCGCGCCGACGAGTATCTCCCCATCGGGCGGCTCGATCGCCTCGCCTATGCGAGCGGCGTAGAAGCTGTCGAAGTCGACCGCTGCCTCCCTGACGAGCTGCTCGGCGGAGCGCTTGGGAACCGTTGTCCCGGTGATCTCGCCAATCAGCGCGATCGCCTCGTCAAACGGCCCGCAGATGACTGTCCTGATCAGCCGCCGCTGGCACTCGTAGCTCCAGACCCGGGCGGGGAGCATCAGCTCGGCATCCAGCGGATGGATCGCCTCTCGGCCGGGGGCGCCGTACCCGACGCGGGTGACCGATAGCGCTCCAAGTCCCGGAACGCTTCGATCCCGCTCGCCGGAGAGGGCTCGTCTTCCATCGCGAGCGTCCAGTATGATACTGGGCGATAACGGAACGATCCCACTCCTCAGGCGGCCGGCCCCGGACCTGAACGCCCTGAACGCGAACTACGAGGCCGCGAAGGCCAGACTCGCGCAGGTCGGGTTCACCTGCGAGGGATCGCTGATCTGCCGCTACACCACCTGCAACAACCCCAACTGCCGCTGCGCCGACCCCGACCAGCGCCACGGCCCGTACTGGCAGCTCTCCTGGAAACACGCCGGCAAAACCGTCTCGCGCATCCTCCCCGCCGACGACGCCGCCCTCTACCAAGAGTGGATCGCCAACCGCCGCCTCCTCGAAGCGGCGCTGCGCGACATGCGCGATCTCTCACGCCAAGCCGGCGAGCAGATCCTCGCTGCCCAAGGCCGGCCGTTCAACGGCCCCCACCGGCCCCGCCGCGCGGCCGGCTAAACGCCTCTCAACCCCGGGTGTCAATGGCCATCCGTTTCTCCCCACTGGCGGCCACAAAATTCCCCACTGGTGGCCATCGTTTCTCCCCGCTGGTGGCCATCAAATCTCCCCACCAGGGTTGGGTTGCCGGCGGTCGCTTGCGCCAGTCGGTAGCTGTCTTGCCCGTCGGTGACGATCACGTGGGCGTGGTGGAGGAGCCGCTCGACGGTCGCGGTGGCGAGCGTCTTTGGCATCAGCTCGTCAAACCCGGAGGGGTGGATGTTTGAGCTGAGCGCGATCGAGCGTTTCTCGTAGGCGGCGTCGACGATTCTGAACAGCGCCTCGGCTGCCTCGGCGGAAACGGGCAGTAGGCCGACGTCGTCGATCAGGATTAGATCGCTGCGGATCAGTTTCGCGATCGCTTTGTGGATGCTGTCGTCGGCGCGGTGGCGGCGGAATAGCTGGGCGAGCGTCTCGAGCGTGTGCCAGGTGACGGTCTTGCCGTTGTCGATCGCGAGGTGCCCGAGCGCCTCGATGAAGTGGCTCTTCCCGCTGCCGCTGGGGCCGCACACGACCAAGACTTCCGCCCGGTCGAGCCACTCCAGGGTGCGTAGCGCCCGCTGCGTTTGGGCTGGGATCACCGACTTCTCGGGCTCCCACGCGTCGAAGGTCTTGCCGGCCGGCAGCCCCGAGGCGCGCCGCCTGGTCTGGATCGTGGCTCGGTCGCGCCCTTGGGCTTCCTCGGCGAGTAGGACCTTGAGGACCTCGGCGTGCTCCCAGCGCTGTGCTCTGGCGGTGGCGATCACCTCGGGCGCCGCCTTGCGAACGTAGGGCAAGCGCAGACGGCGAAGGAGCCGCTCGAGCTCGTCGGGGAGCGGCGGTGGGCTGGGCGGCTTGACGGTCATCGCTGCCCCCCGATCGGTTCGATCTGGCGCTCCGGCGGGCGGGGGATCGGTCGCGGCGATGTCTGGCAGGGCCGCAGACGGCCTCCCGTAGCCTCGGTTCGGCGCCGATCAGCGCAAATTGATGCTCTCATCGCCCGAATCCCTCCCAGCTGCGGGTCGAGCGCTGCAACGAGGCGTCCTCCGAGGCCCGGGTGGGCAGCGGGATCACGGTCGCGCTCTGCTGGTGAGCAAGGATGCTGGCCAGGTCCCCGTCGGCGAACCGGCCGTAGCTGGCGCACCGCTCGAGCGCCTCGTTGACGGGACCTGAGCCGTGGAGCTTGGCGAGGTCGACCGCTTCTGCCATCTTGCGGCGGATCCGCTGCGTTCCCTCGGCCGCCGCCCGCTTGAGCCACCGCTCCGCGCCCTCGCCGATCCCAAGGAACTCCCGCTCCTCCGCGGATCGGGCACGAGGCTTGCGCTCCAGCGCGCCCGCTGGCCGCGGCGGGTAGTGCTCGTCGTTGATGCTCGGACGGCCCGGTGTCCTCAGCGCGTGTCGCGCGACCTCCCGCGGCCCCTGCTCGTCGATGTGCACAACGACCAGCTGCTCCGCCTCGGCGCGGACCCACACCCGCTCGCCAATCAGCTCGTGCGGCACCGAGTAGATCGCATCCCCGATCGAGACCGTTGCCTGGCGGTCGACCTTGCGAGTCTGCCCGAAGCACAACGTGTGCCCCACCCGGGGCAGCCGGTGCAGATGCTCATGCTCCTGCGCGAGCAAGACCACCGGCGCCTGACGGGTCGCGCGGTGCGGGCGGGTGTTCACATCGGCCATGAACTGCTCGCACGCCTGCTCCAGCGCCTGCCAGTCCTCGTACTCCTCGCGGAGGTTGTGATCGGTCGGCACCAGATCCGCCTTCGCGACGCGCACCGTCGCTTCGCTGCCGCCCTTGCTCTGCGGGTCCGCGGGCTCGCAGGTCGCGATCGTCAGCCCGTAATGGCGCGAGACCTCAACGATCCGCGGGTTGCGCACCGCGATCCCGCACACATGCTCGACCGTAACCGTCTTCTCGTTGTCCGTGAGCGCGTACGTCGGCTCGTCGTGGACGTTCGCAGTGGCCCCACCGTGGACGCTTGAAGTGGCTCCACCTCGCGTCGGTGTTGGTGTGATGGTTGATGTTGCCTGATCGCTGGTGTTCTGGCTAGCCGCGACCGTCGGCAG
>JAABUJ010002092.1_pt1 | contig 26005 bp, 23 predicted proteins | sample 5559131 | NCBI WGS metagenome assembly JAABUJ01 (sample SAMN10711875, study PRJNA513366) | rock metagenome | isolation source: Antarctica rocks | place: Antarctica: Victoria Land, Mt New Zealand nord | collected 2016-01-07
GTCGAACTGATCCCTAGACAAGATCGATTCTTCCCCAGTGCAAGGGCATCTCGCTCTACGACCCGCCGTTCAACCGGAGCGCGATGGTGGATCCGGGCTCTAACTTCGGGTCGAGCACCCGCCGGCTTTTTTCCGTGGTTGCGAACGCCACTTCCGTTATCGTGTAGACCGATGTTATTACTTCCCACTCTCCTCTTTCAGCCTCGCCTAGGAGAGCACGAATGTTAGGCGCCCGTTCGGGTTCGCCGTTCACGTATGCGAGCAGGACGCAAGCGTCCCAATAGACTAGGGGCGGAGAGAAGTTACTGGGCATCACGGAGTTGGCGGATGACAGCCTCGGATCTGTCCGGTTGAGTGCCGGCGAGCACGCCCTCCGCCACACGCCAGCCGCCTCGCTGTCCTTCCGGGCGCCGTTCTATCGCCCGCACCCGGCGTATCGACAGGGGGCGCCCTGTCCTCGGGTCTCGCTTCACCCATCCCTTGACCAACGCAACTTGGTCCCATGCGTCGCGCATCAAGTCCTGCTGCCCATCCTGCAAGTAACATGAGACAGCTTTGTCGTGAAGAATGTCGTATAGAGTGAACCGAAGGCTTCCCCTGTTGGTTAGGGTCTGCACGCGGCCAAGCACAGCGCCGTATGCGGCCAGGGAAGCGAGGCGCGGAGACGGATGCAGATCAGGGGCATGCGGTGCTATGTCGGTGAGGGTAACGTCATCATCGGCAGTCTCGAAGCGTATTGCCGGAATGCGAGCCCCCAGTAGGCCAACTAGATTGTTCGTGGCACTTAGTACGTTTGGATCAAGATCCTGGAGCCGGTCCCCTACTACCTTTCTACCAACCTCCAGATAGTCACTGGTAACGGACTCAACTAGGTCTGCATCGCGCGCCAACCCCCGGAAGGTCGCGATGGCGCTGCTCTTGTCGAGTCCGTCAAGCAGCCACGTAACACCTCCGGCCGGTTGCCGCGCATCCGCCAGACTCCCTAGCAAGGACTGCAGGCTCGAAAAAGCAGACGCGAGATCATCGAGCGTGGCATCGCCTTCGAGGACCAAGGTAACGAGGTCGCTGGCCATCTCGTCGCCTCCACTCGCCGCTGCGTGACACGGCCCTCAGTGTGTCACTCAGGTCGGGTTCTCTGACGAACACACGCCGAAAAGTCCGCCAATACCTTGCGAATGCCAGAGCGGTCAGGCATAATGGCCAGTATGAGCAACAGGTTGAGCACCGAGCAGCGGGCACGGATCATCGGGGGCCTCTGCGAGGGCATGAGCATCCGCGCCACGGTGCGGGTAACCGGCGCGGCGAAGAACACCGTGACCAAGCTGCTCGTGGACCTGGGCCAGGCGTGCGCCGCCTACCAGGACACCGCGCTCGTTGACCTGCCGTGCGTGCGCGTGGAGTGCGACGAGATCTGGTCGTTCTGCTACTCCAAGGCGAAGAACGTCCCGGCCGAGCACGAGGGCGAGTTCGGCTACGGCGACGTCTGGACGTGGACGGCGATTTGCGCCGACACGAAGCTCGTCCCGTCCTGGTTGGTCGGTGAGCGCAACGGCGAGGACGCCGAGGTGTTTATGCGTGACCTGGCCTCACGGCTGGCTCGGCGGGTCCAGCTCACCACTGCCGGCCACAAGCCCTACCTGGCCGCCGTTGAGTCCGCGTTCGGCGCGGACATCGACTACGCCATGCTCCACAAGATCTACGGGGCGGCGACTGGCGTAGGTGACGAGCGCCGGTACAGCCCGGCGATCTGCACCGGGATCGACAAACGGGTCATCACCGGGGAGCCGGACAAGGCGAAGGTGTCTACGAGCTACGTGGAGCGCCAGAACCTCACGATGCGGATGGGGATGCGGCGCTTCACCCGCCTGACCAACGGGTTCTTCAAGAAGGTCGAGAACCTGGCACACGCCGTGTCCCTGCACTACATGCACTACAACTTCGCCCGGCCGCACAGGACACTGACCAAGGCGAACAACGGCTACCCGACGACACCCGCTATGGCAGCCGGCGTTGCTGACCACGTGTGGACGCTGACCGAGATCGCCGGTCTGCTCGACTGAGAGTGGGGCGCGCTCCGTGTAGACGGCAAGAGCATCCGCGAGTACCCTCCCGCCCGAGCAAACCCAACAGGGGTCAGCCGACGCGGATGAAATGTCTCTCAGTGGCCTCAACGACGCACCACGCGAGTGCCATACCAACGCTAGTGATCGGGATCATCATGGCCCTGACTGGCGTGCTGAACGTGGCAAAGCCCGGTTGGAACTACAAGATGCAGCGCTGGCAGTTCAAGAACAAGCAGGCCTTTGAACCAAGCGACGCGGCGCTCCGCATGTACCGCATCACCGGCGCCGTAGCGGTCGTCGTCGGAATCGTGCTGATCGTCATCGGGATCAGCAAGCTGGCCTGACGGCCCGCCATCCAAACTGACCCACTACCGAACTCCGGCTTAAGGTCGTCGAAGGCTGAGTGAGCAAGCAAGCCGCCCAGCTGCCCTCCAAGGAGGTGGCACAGGTGTTGCTCGCGTCAGGCGTGAGCGGAACGCGTCGCTTGCGTCTTGGCGCGGGTGCGCCTGAGAGCGTCATCGAGCTGCTGGCTGTTGGCAGCTTGACTGCCAGCGTTCTGTCCCTGCTCCGCACTAAGGTGGCCGGGTACCACGGACCCCCGAGGCGCTAGACCAAAGCGGGAGGACTCGGGCGGCATGACCGAGCTGGACGAGCTCTTGGCGCAGGTGCCGGACGAGGGAGTGCGCTCCCAGCTCAAGGCCAGCATCGACACCCTCACGCGGCAGTTGCGCTTCGGCTTGGTCTCCGAACGCCATCTACCTGAGTCGATCCGCGCTTACAACGCCGTTGATGGGTTCGTCGAACAGCATGACGGCAGGGTCGCCGAGAAGGACGGCGGCGATGCCGAGGCGTCGGCCCATGCCGAGGGAGAACTCCCGGCGCGCAGGTGGGCAACGTCGTGCAGCCCGACGACGTCGAGGACTTCGTTGACACGGCTGCGGGGGATGTCGTTCGTCTGGGCGAGCATCCACAGATCATTGAATGCGCTGCGGCTCGGGTGGATCGCCTTGGCCTCGAGCAACGCCCCGATTTCGCGTAGTGGCCAGCGCAGCTGGGCGTAGAGCAATTCGTTGATGAGTGCCTTGCCAGAGGTCGGCGCGTCCAGCCCCATCACCATCCGCATGGTCGTGGATTTGCCGGAACTGTTTGGGCCGAGGAACCCGGTGACGACGCCGGGACGGACCGTGAAACTCAGGTCGTCCACGGCGACTCTGTCTCCGTGTGCTTGGTGAGTCGTTGTATGTCGTGCACGGGGCCAACCTCCGGTGTGGGCGCGGCCAGGCTGGCGCCGGGGTCGCGTTGACGATGCGAGCGGCAGCCCTACCGGACGCTGTCATCAGAGGGCCGCCAGCACGCGGCGTCGCTTGCCGGGCCGCGCGGCGGCGACTCGCACGATCAGATCCGACGTCCTTGGAACGGGTCAGCGGGCGGGCGGCCCGCGGGACTCACGGCCGGCAGGCGGGGTGCGCGGAAGGCAGATGGTGACCCGGGCACCGCCTGCGGCGCTGCGGCTCATGCTCATGGTGGCGTCGTGGGCGCGGGCGATCTCGCGGGCGATGGCCAAGCCGAGCCCGGTGGTTCCGCTACCTCGTCCGCGACTGGTATCCAGGCGTACGAAACGGTCGAAGACGCGTTCGCGGTCGGCGTCGGGGACGCCGGGGCCGTCGTCGTCGACGGTGATGGTGATGGTCTGTTCCTGGGCGACGGTGTGGATGGAGATGGTCGTCTTGGCGTAGCGGACTGCGTTGTCGATGACGTTGCGCAAGACTCGCCGCAGGTGCTCGGGGTTGCCCCTGGTGACCGTGTCCGGGCTGGTCGTCACACTGATGTCAAGCGGGTGGGCGGGCAGCTCGTCGCGAATCTCGTGGAGCATCTTGCACAGGTCGATTTCCTGCCGCCGGCCGGTCAGGGTGTGTTCGTCGGCCTTGGCGAGTAGGAGCAGTTGTTGGATGAGCTCCTCCAACCTGCCCGACTGGCTGCTCGCGCGTTGGGCGATGATCGGCCACGGAGCCGTATCGGGGTGGGCGAGGCCTACCTCCAGGGTGGTGCGGATCGCTGCCAGCGGGCTGCGTAGTTCGTGGGAGGCGTCGGCGACGAAGCGGCGTTGTTTGGTCGCGGAACCCTCTAGGCGGGCGAGCATGTCGTTCATCGTGCGGGCGAGTAGCCCGACCTCGTCTGCTGTCGAGGGTTCGGGGACGCGGCGGGAGAGGTCGTCGGCGGTGATGGCGGTGACGGCGGTGCGGATGCGGTTGACCGGGCGCAGGGAACGGCCGACGACCAACCACACGGCCAGCGCTGAGAGCAGCAGGACGATCGGCAGCCCGATGAGCAGGTAGTGGACGAAGCTCTCGTTGACGGTGCTCAGCAGCCCGGTGCTGGTTCCGGTGACGATGGCCACCAGTCGGTCGTCGATGGTGGCGCGTTGGGCGACGACGCGGATATCGGTCGGGACGATCCCGTCGGCTGCCTTCTGCCGCACCGGGCTCGTTGCCCCGGCCGGCAGCCGGTACACCGTGGGCACGCCGACCAGGGTGCGGGTCGCCGCCAGGACCCGCCCGTCACTGGCGATGACCTGCGCTTCGGCGTTGCCGTCGAGAGTGGAGCCAGGCAGGGGAGTGGGCCAGCCGCCATGGGTGTGGGATTGGACTATCTGCGTGGCGTAGGTCCGTAGCTGGATGTCGATCGTGCCGCGCACCGAACTGGTTTGCAGCTGAAACATGAGCAGCAGACCGGCGACGACGGCAGCGGTGATGCCCAGGCTGGCCACGACTGTGACGCGGGCCCGCAGTGACGCGCCACGCGGTCGGCGGCGCAGGGGCCACCGGCGCTGGGCCATGCCGGCGTGGGGGGTCATGGGCCGTCGTCGGCGATGAGGTACCCCTCGCCGCGCAGGGTCTGCACGATCGGCGTGCCGACTGCGGCGTCGATCTTGCGTCGCAGCCGGTGCATGTGGACCTCGACCACCGCTGCGCCACCGTCGTAGGCGGCGTCCCAGCAGTGGTCGAGCAGCTCGGTCTTGGCCACGACGTGGCCCTTGCGACGGATCAGGTGTTCCAGGACAGCGACCTCTCGGTTGGTGAGGTTAAGGACTGCGCCGTCCCGCACGACGGTGCGGCTGGCCGGGTCCAGGGTGAGGCCGGCGGTGGTCAGCACCGCCGGCCTTTCCCCCAGGTCGCGCCGGGTCAGGGCCCGCAGGTGCGCCAGCAGGATCGGGTAGGAGAACGGCTTGGCCAGGTAGTCGTCGGCTCCGCTGTCCAACCCCTCGGCGTGGTCGAGGTCCTCATCCATCGCGGTGAGCATCAGGATCGGTGTCCACAGTCCCTGCTCGCGCAGCTGTTTGCACACTTGGTAGCCGTCCAGGCCGGGCAACATGACGTCTAAGATGATGACGTCCGGGGACGATTCGCGGGCCTTCCACAGCCCGTCCTCCCCGTTGTCCGCGACATCGACGACATACCCCTCGGCCTGCAGCCCCCAGGTGAGCGACTCGGCCATCGCCGGCTCGTCTTCAACGACCAGTACCCGCATCTCTCAACCATCCCAGCCGGACCCGGCCGGGACCGCCACCGGCACGGGGGTCCTGGATTCGGCCGGCCCGGTCGGGTCGGCGGCGGGCAGGCGCAGCAGCCGAGCAGCCCACTCGGGCATCCACCAGTTCGCCTGCCCGAACATCGAGACCAGGGCGGGCAGCAACAGCATCCGCACGACCACCGCATCCAACAGCACACCGGCGGCGAGCCCAGCGGCGATCTGGCGCACGGTGATGGAGTTGGCCGTGGACAGCGACGCAAGCGCGAAGAACAGGATCAGCGCGGCGCTGGTGACCAGTCGACCGGTGCGTGAGACGCCCTCGACGATGCCTGCACGGGTGGATCTGGTGCGGTCGTAACCTTCGCGGACCCGGGACAGGATGAACACCTCGTAGTCCATCGACACCCCGAACAAGAAGCCGAAGATCAAGACCGGGGCCAACGTGTCCACCGCACCGTAGGACTTCGTCCCCCACAACGCCTGCATCCCGAATCCGTGCTGGAAGACCAGCACCAGAATCCCATAGGACGCCGCAACCGACAGTGCGTTGAGCAGCACCGCCTTCGCTGGCAGCAGGATCGACTTCAATCCACGCGCGAGCAGCAGGAAGGTCACCACGGCCACGATCGCGAACAGCAGCGGGAACGCCCCGTAGGTCGTCTTCACCTCATCGATGCCGAGCGCGGCCTCGCCGCCGACCTGCGCGCTACCCGGCACGGTCTTGCGGATGTCGGCCAGCGACGTCCCCCCGTCGGCGCTGCCGACCTCGTGCTTGGGGAGCGCGACCACCACGGTGCTGCCGCCCACGCGCCAACTCGGACCGGTGGGTGCGACCGCGCCGTGCAGGCTTGAGACCGTGTCCAGCGAGTTCGTGATCGAGCCTGCGTCGCCGGCGTGCGGAACGTAGATCGGCACCGCGGTGAGGGTGCCGCTGGAGAACCCGTCTGCCTGCAGCGTACGTAACCCGTCGGTGTAGGCGCCGCTGGAGGCCAGCGCGCTACTGGTGGGCTGGGAGATGTTGATCGTCGACGCGACCCCCGCCAAACCGCCCAGGATCCCCAGTCCAACGACGGCTGCGGCGACCCGATGGCGAATCACCCGGTGCGACCACCAGATCCAGAAGCGGCTGGCCTGCCCGCTCGACTTGTGTCGCGGCCAGTCCAACGTCGGGCCGATCTTCGACAGCACCGCCGGCAGCAGCGTCAACGCGACCAAGGTCGCCGTGGCGGGGATGAACAACCCCGAGATCCCGATCCCCCGCACCACCGAGTTCGGCACGACGGTCAGCGCGAACAGCCCGAGCGAGGCGACCAGGCCCGAGAACCACACCGAGTGCCCGGCCCGCTTCATCGCTTCGCGTACCGCGTCGGCGTTGGGGCGTCCGGCCGCGCGTTCCTCCCGCCACCGGGTCACCACCAGCAACGAGTAGTCGATCGACAATCCCAACCCGAGCAGCGCGACGATGTACTGCACCGCCGGGTTCAACGGCGACGAGGACGGCAGCACATAGGTCAGGCCGTAGATGAGCAGCTGCATCGTCAGCACGGAGATCAACGCCATCATCAACGGCAGCACCGCCAGGAACGACCCGAACACCCACGCCAACACGACCAGCGCCCCCAGCGCCCCGATCAGCAGCTCGATCAGCACACTGGAGTTGCCCTTCGTGGTGTTCCCGGCCTCAAGCGACTTCAAGCTGGTGCCCTGCACCGTCAACGAGGGCGCCGCGGCCCTGGCCGCCTTCGTGACCTTGTCGATCGCCGCAGCGTCCATGTCGTCGCCTTCATGCGGCGGATACACCAGCACGACCGTACTTCTCCCGCCGGTGCCGAGCAGACTCTGGTTACCGCCGGAGTTGGCGTACGACACCACCCGCAACCCCGGGGCCGCCTTCGCCACAGCCAGGTCGACCGCGGCGATCTGAGCGGGCACCCCGCTCGAGCGGACCGTGCGGCCGGGCGGCACGTTCAGTGTCAACACCCCCGGGTCGGATGTGACGCCGCCGTACTGCCTCGCGATCTGCTGATCGGCACGGTAGGCGGCGGTGTTCACGTGGCTTCCAGACTTCAACCGACCCGACACCGACGGCGCCAGCACCACACCGACGATCGTGACCACCAGCCACAGCAGCCCGACCCACAGCCGATGCCGGACTACCCACTGACTCAACGCATCCATGATCGCTCCTAACGAAAGTTTCCCAAGGTCAGGCGCGACGCTAAAAACCAACGCCTGTCGGGACGCTTTCACTGGCACCACCCGATCGCGTGTGCGGGTAAGCAAGCGCGCAGGATCCTCCGGCAGGCCGCTGCCCTGAGCGTGTGTCAGTGGTCGCAGTCCGTGTCCAGTGCCGCGCATGGGCCGGAACCGCCGGAGGCCGTCGTGTGGCGGCCGGCCCGTACGAGCCACGCGGTTGCTTCGACCCGCCTTCTCCGTCCGCTGTCAGTCGCTTCCGTCGGACGGATTACGCCTGTTCGCCGGCGCCTGTGGCTTCTCTGCCGCAGGACGACCGGCGCATCGCCGCGGCCGGCCTCGCTGCTCGTGCGCGCGACTCCTGCTCGACCGGGCCGCCGGGGGCGTCCTTGCACGGGGCCCGCCGTCCCGGCGGGCAGCGGTAAGGCACGACTGCAGGCGCGTCCTGGACGACTACGTGCAGCAGGGGCAGCGTCGTAGGTCTCTCGTGTGATGACTTGGACGCCAACGACCCTACGGGGCCACGAGCTCCCAGGCCCTCACGACGCCGATCAACCCCGAACACGACAGCCGTGAAAGGTTCCCGTAAGTTTGACTTCATACGGTGCCGCCCATGGCCTTCCCGGAGTTCGTGCCGTCGCCGTCGGGCGCGTGGTCGTGAACCGAGTCACAGCCGTCTGTCTTCGCCGTAAGCGTCTGGTCGTGTTGACGTGGCTGCTGCTCACGGTCGTAGGCGGACTGCTGGCGTCACAGACGACCAGTCGTATGACGCACACGTTCGCTACCCCCGGCACGGCCGGCTACGACACGAACCTGCATCTGCTGCAGACCTTCGGCATCGACGGCAACGAACAACCGACGATCGCCGTGTTGACGCTGCCGGCCGACCAGACGATGGGCACCCAGGCCGGTCAGGACGTCGCGGCGCGGACCTTCGGGGCGGCGAACCGTGCAGGACGGTTGGCCGTCGCCGACTACGCAAACACCCACGATCCCAGGCTGATCTCGGCCGGCGGGCGCACCACATGGGCTCTTTTCGATATGCCAAACCCGGATCTGCCGTCGGGGACAGGCGTCATGCAAGGTATCGAGCCGGCGCTGCGGGCGGCGGCGCCACCGGGAACGACAGTCTCGGTCACCGGGTTCGAGCAACTCCAGACCATCGCAGGAGGCGGCGGCGGTAATCCCGGTGTGCTGTTCGAGACACTCATCGGTGGCGTCGGTGCGCTTGCAGTGCTGCTTTTCGTCTATGGCTCGGCCGTGGCGATCGTGCCGTTGCTGATCGCGGTGCCGTCGATCCTCACCACGTTGCTGCTCGTCCTAGGGCTGACGTACGTAACCGACGTGAGCTTCCTCGTCGAGTACCTCGTGGCGGTGATGGGGCTTGGGATCGCGGTTGACTACTCGCTCCTGCTGATCACACGCTGGCGTGAAGAGCGCGAAGCGGGACGGAGCAACGAGGAGGCAATCCTCGCCGCCAGTCCGACGGCGGGCCGCGCCGTGCTGTTCAGTGGGCTGACCGTCGCCGTCGGACTGCTGTCTCTCGTGATCTTGCCGGTGCCCTTCCTGCGCAGCATCGGCTTGGGCGGGATGCTGATCCCCCTCGTCGCGATCTCCTCTGCCGTGACGCTGCTGCCAGTGATCCTGGCTGCGTGGGGGCCCGCGTTGGACAGGCGCCGTGTCCGCTCGGGATCCACGACCCAGAGTCGGCGGTGGCAGCAGTGGGCCAATCTCGTCGTGCGACGCCGGTGGATCGCGGGCATCGCCGGACTCGTCATCGTGCTCGGGCTCGCCGCCCCGGCACTGTCGATGAACACCGGACAGCCCAGGGCGAACTCGCTCGGCGGAGCCGGCCAGCCGGCCAGGACTCTGCATGCACTCCAGGCCACCGGAGTACCGGGTGCGGTCGTTTTTCCGATCCAGGTGCTCGTCCACGGGGGTCCTGCCGCGACCGCCCGTGCCAAGGCCGTCGCCGAGTCGACGCAGGGGATCTTCACGGTCCTCGCTCCGCGCACACCCTCGTTCCGGCAAGGCAACGACTCCCTGCTCAGTGTGATCCCGACAGACGAGGGCAACACCGCGGCAGGCACCGCGACGGTCACGCGCCTGCGCACGGCCCTGGCCACCGTGCCGGGGGGCGTCGAGGTCGGCGGGAACACCGCGCAGAACGTCGACTTCAACCGCGCCGTATACGGGAACTTCCCGTTGATGCTGGCCGCCCTGGCCCTGATCACCTTCCTTCTCCTGGCCCGGATGTTCCGGTCGGCCGTCCTCGCGCTCAAGGCCGTGCTGGTGAACCTCATCTCACTCGGTGCCGCGTTCGGCTTCCTTGTGCTCTTCTGGCAGCACGGCTACGGCTCGCACCTCTTATACGGCGTGCCCGCAACGGGATCGATCCGCAACTGGGTGCCGATCGTCTCGTTCGCGTTCCTGTTCGGACTCTCGATGGACTACGAGGTCTTCATCCTGGCCCGGATGCGCGAGGAGTACGACCGCACTGGATCCACGGAAGACGCCATCGTCGACGCCCTGGCCCGCACGGGACGCCTCGTGACCTGCGCTGCCGTGATCCTCGCGATCTCATTCGCTTCGCTCAGCAGCGCGCCGGACGTCGTCGTCGAGATGATCGCGACCGGACTCGGCGTCGGGATCTTCGTGGATGCGTTGATCGTGCGATGCCTCCTCGTCCCCGCGCTCGTCGCGATCATGGGTCGCTGGAACTGGTGGATGCCCGGTGCGCTGGCGAAGCTGCTGAGAGTCCCGGCCGGAATACCGGTTCAACAGCCCCTCTCGGTACAGCCCTGACTGCGGACAGCACAGCCTTGCCGCTCTTGACTTGGACGCGGCACTGCGTGCGTAGTCCGGTGTGTCGCCGAGCTAGGTCATTACACCGACTACAGGTGTCTCATGGCGAGCAAACCCGTCCCGGCGGAACGTTCGGACCGGCCGAGACCTGACCGCCACGAGCACCGGGTATCGCGAGACGCAACTGACGGTTCCGCAAGTGCCGGGCTCACCGGTCAGCCGCGGCGCTCCGCGCGGTAGTCCCGCGTGCCGGCGTTCAATCCGCTTCAGACGGCTCTTACTAGACAGAGGTGTGCCCCTGCGCAGCCGGTCACCTGCCACAGCGCTCCGGGCCTCGCCACCGACTCAGCCGGCGGGTGGTCGGCGCGTCGTCGCGCCCGTAGCCCCAGGCTGGCTTGCAACCCGTGGCGTCGGATGTCACTTCTGGCCCGACGAGCAGAAATAACGACTCCTCCTGTGCAAGCGGGGAATGCTGCGCACCGCGGGAGATGATGAACAGGTCTCCCGGCTCGCGCTGGACGTCGCGCGAGCAACGTCCAGCCCTGAGCGGAGCCGACGGGTCGACCGCGACGCCCCCGAGCCCGTCCCGAAAGGAGCTGTTCTGCAGTGCAAGCCGGCAAGCGACCCGTTGACACGTGCACGCTGTCACCGGAGCGACACGGCGCAAAGCTAAGGTCCCAACCGGATGGTCGGGTCAAGGTCGACGAAGGAGGTCACGCGGGTCGCCGCGCCGCAAACCGTGCTCCGCGAGCAGCCGGCGCAGTGACCGGGCGCGGGTCTCATCCACGCCAAGCAGCCGTACCCCGCACGGCGACTGGCACGTCATGCTCGCGGCCTTCACGACCAGCGCGTGGTTCACCGACCACCACGACACCCCGTACTCCCGTGCGACGTCAGCCGCTGATCGGGTCGAGCCTGAGACCGACCGCTCCAGGTGCTCCCGCAGCCGCAGGGTGAGACGGTTGCCCGCGCCGAGCTGCCCGCCGGTCTCCGTCAACGTCCGGCGCTGTGAGGTCCGCTCCCGGCAGGACCGCACCGCGTGCAGGCCGTCTCTTCGGCCGCGGTCATGTCCGGCCGGTCGACATGACGTCGACTTGACAGAACTGTTCGACGAGAAGACAGTCTTCATGTGGGACCATCAAGTGAGCACCAGGAGCGGGTGTCGTATCTGCTGGCCGTGCTCGGCGTCCACACCCAGGCCCGCTTCAGCGAGCTGCTGGCGCCGCTCGGCATCCGACCGCAGCACTTCGGCGCTCTTCGCTGGATCGCGATGAACGACGGGAGCACGCAGCAGGAGGTCGCCGACCTCATGCAGGTCCGCCGCAACCTGATGGTCGGCCTCGTTGACGACCTGGAGCAGGCCGGGCTCGTGGTGCGCGGTCGGCACCCCGTCGACCGCCGGGCGTACGCGTTGCACCTGACTCCGGTGGGCGAGCGCGTCCTCGCGGCCGCCGAAGGGGAAGCGGACCGCGTGAGCGCCGAGCTGCTCGCCCCCCTCGACCCCGGATCGCGGGCCGCCTTCCAGGAGGCCCTGCTCGCCGTGGGCGCGGCGCTGGGGCTCAGCCCGGCCGTGTTCCTGAAGAACTGCGACGTGCCCGTACGCGCCGCGCAGCCCTGCGACTGATCCCGTTCAAGAGGCACCGCCCATCCGAGAGGCACGTCATGTCCAGCCCGATCGAGCAGAGCACTTCGAGCAGCCCCCCGACCCGGGAGCAGGAGCGGCCGGCCTCGCAGGCCGGCCGGCCACCAGTGGTGGAGAACCGCTGGTGGACGCTCGTCGCTGTCTGCCTGGGCACGTTCATGCTCCTGCTCGACGTGACGATCGTGAACGTCGCACTGCCGGACATCCAGACCTCGCTGCACGCCTCGTTCACCGACCTGCAGTGGGTCGTCGACGCGTACGCCCTGACCCTCGCCGCCCTGCTGCTGACCTCCGGGTCGCTCGCGGACCTGTACGGCCGCAAGTTGCTCTACGCCATCGGGCTGGCGGTGTTCACGGTGGCCTCCATGTTGTGCGGGATCGCCCCCGGCCACCTGTTCCTGGAGATCTCCCGTGGGGCGCAGGGCGTCGGCGGTGCGCTCATGTTCTCGGTCTCGCTGGCCCTGCTGGCCAGCACCTTCCACGGCAAGGACCGCGGGGTCGCACTCGGGATCTGGGGTGCGGTCACCGGGGTCGCGGTTGCGATTGGCCCGCTGCTAGGCGGTGCGCTCACGTCCGGGCTGTCGTGGCGGTGGATCTTCTTCGTCAACCTGCCCGTCGGGCTGGTCGCCCTGGCCATCACGATCAGCCGGGTGAGCGAGTCGCGGGCCCCGTCGGCCCGGCGGCCCGACTGGGTCGGGGCGGTCAGCTTCACCGCGGCCCTGTCCTCACTGATCTACGCCCTCATCGAGTCGGGCAGCCGCGGCTTCGGCGCGACGCGGGTCCTGGCCTGCTTCGCGGCGGCCGGCGTCCTGCTGGTCGTGTTCACGATCGCCGAGCACCGCGGGGAGCACGCGATGTTCGACCTGTCCCTGTTCCGGCTGCCGACCTTCACCGGCGGCCTCGTGGCGGCCTTCGGGATCAGCGCGTCGATCTTCTCGATGCTCCTCTACCTGGTTCTCTACCTGCAGAACACGCTGCACTACAGCCCGTTCCAGACCGGTCTGCGGCTGCTCATCATCTCGGGAGGCATCCTGCTCACGTCCACGGTGGCCGGACGGCTGACCTCGCACGTGCCGGTGCGCCTGCTGATCGGACCCGGGCTCGTCCTCGTGGGGGTTGGCCTGCTGTTGATGCGGGGCCTGACCGCGTCGTCGTCGTGGACGCATCTGATCCCCGGCTTCATCCTGGCGGGCATCGGCGTCGGGCTCATCAACCCGCCGCTCGCCTCAACGGCGGTCGGCGTCGTCCAACCGCAGCGCGCCGGGATGGCGTCCGGCATCAACTCGACCTTCCGGCAGGTCGGCATCGCGACCGGCATCGCCCTGCTGGGAACGCTGTTCGCCAACCGCACGCACTCGGTCATCACCAGCCGGCTGGCGGCGATCCCGAGCGCGCGCGACCACGTCCAGCAGGTCGCGACCGGGCTGCAGTCCGGGCAGCTCGCCAAGGTCCTGGACGCGCTGCCCGCGTCAGCGCGCGGCCCGGTGGGCCTCGCCGCCAAGAGCGCCTTCACCAACGGACTGGACCTGATTCTGCTGGTAGCCGCGGTGATCGCCATGGTGTCCGGCCTCCTCGCGCTCGCAGCCATCCGTCAGCGTGACTTCGTTCAGTCCGCCGCTCCGGCCGGGGCCGGGCACTAATCGACATGCACCGGTACACCAACGATGGACCACGAAACGAGGTCCCGACACCCACTCCCGCTGCAGGGGCAGGTGTCTGGCGACCCGCGTACTCGAACTGCGGCATGCAAGGGACGCTCGCGAGGTCCAGATAGCTCCGAGCCGGGGTACCGCAAGCCATCGAACCTTGAGCGGGACGCCGATCAGAGCAAGGAAGCACGATCCCGGGACCGGGCCGCGGACGGCGCTCCCACGGTGCGGCCAGGAGCACGCCGGGCCGCCCAACCCCTTGGCGAGTGCGCCGATTCCGCAGGGTTAAGCGCTGTGGAGGTCGCGACGGGCTTGGTCGTAGGCGTCTTGGCGGGCCCGGTCCAGCGCGGCTTTTCGGCTGTGGGTGTTGCGGCGGTGCAGGCCGCGGCCGAGCAGGCTGATGCCGACCACGAGCAGGAGCAGTCCGGCGGTGGCCCGGGCGGGGAACACGATGATCTGGGCGGTCGCGACGATCTGGTGGCCGTTGCCGTCGTCGGTGGCGACCCGGGCTCGGCAGATGCACACCCAGGGCGGGCTGTCCCAGCTGGTGGTGAGGTCGCGGGCGGAGGCGCGGAGCACGGTGAACGCCGGGAAGTCCACGCGTTGTCCGCCGGCGGTGGCGTGCAGCAGCCGGGGCGGCAGGTAGTCGCGGTGCGCGGTGCCGTTGTTGCCAACACCTACGCGCAGCGCGACGGGACCGCCGTCGGTGAACCACGGGGCGTGCAGGCGCCCGAGGGTGATCTGGTTGGTGACCGGGCCGGGGGTGTTGATCAGGAGCTGGGCGCCGACCCCCCGGTTGACGGCCAGGTTCCCCCTGGTCTGGTGCTGGGCGGTGAGGAACACGATCCCGACCTGATGCTCACCCGGCTCGGGGTTGGCCGGGACCACGACGTCGACGGTGACTGCCTGGGACCGGCCGGCCGCGACGGTGAACCTCGGGGGGGTGACCCGAACCCAGCGGGTGGCGGAGTAAGGCCCGTCGGTGGTGAAGGAGATGGTCCCGTCCAACGCCTGCTGGAACGCATCGACGGCAACCACGATCGGCAGCATCTGAGCACCGTTGTTGGTGACGGTCAGCTGCTGGGTGGACCGGCCACCGATGGTCGGGACGACGAGCCGGGCCGGGCTCAGGGTCAGCGCGAAGCCTGGCCCGGGCCGGGTCGGGCCGGCCGCCTCGGCTGCGGGCACACCGACCGCCCCAGCTAAGACCGCGGCGAGCAGGACAGCGCACGCGGCGACGACCCAAGGCCGTAGCCGGCGAGGGTGCACCCCGCTGAGGATGACAGGGGTCCTAGTGGGTGGCCGCGATGTAGTTCAGCGTCGCGGTGTAGTTGTCAGCGTTCACAAACGGGATCGCCAGCTGGTAGTCGTTGGTGACCGTGTCACCACCGCTGGCGGACTTCGCGGTCGTGGAGTGCACGCTCGTGGCGGTCGTGTTCGACAGCGCCGCGTAGGTAGTCGTGCCGCCGTCTTTGACCTTGAGGTTGCCGATCGGGATCGAGTCGGTGTTACCGGTGGTGGCCGGGGCCAGCGTCGCGGCCGCGGCCTGCACGGTGACGGCGTACCCGGTCTGGTTGTTGGTGAGCACGTTCATCGTCGTCGCCCCGGTCGAGGTGACAGTGGCGCTGGGGTTGCCGGTCAGCGTGAACGCCGACGTCAACCCGGACAGGGTGATCGTGGAGTTCACCGCGGCGGTCGTGGTAGTGGTGCCTGAGGAGGAGCTGGCCAGCGCCGGGCCGCCCGCGGACAGCAGCAGCACAACACCCCCGGCCACCACGACCAGACCGGAGCCGATCTTGCAGGTACGGGAGTCCTTGAGCGCCATGTCAGTCCTTTGGGTTAGGGGGCCACCTACTACATCGGCAGGAACACCGACGCACTTACGCGATCCCCTCAAACGGCACAAGAACGAAAAGCACGACGGTCCGCTGGGCGCCGACATCCTGCCGCTGCGCGATGAACTCCGCGCCATACCAGCGAGCAGGACAGCACGCCGCACGGTTCGGGCACCGCTGTTTGCCCGACACCGGGACAGGGACAATGATCTTGTCCGGTAGTCGAACGGTCACCGGGACGGGTCCGTCGAGCTGACGGTCGAATGAGTCACCGGGCGACGCCCATCGCCGCGGCGGCGCCGAGCAGGACGACGCCCGCGCGCTCCACGATGCGCCGTCGGGAGGTCCGGATCGCGACGCGGACGCGGGTGGCGAGGGGGATGTAGGCGGCAGCGACCATCGCCATGACGCTGATCAGCACAGCGCACAGCAGCAGGTATTCGTTTCTACCGATGCTGTGGCCGCCGAGCACTGCGGGCAGCACGGCGACGTAGAAGACCAGGGCCTGTGGGTTGCTGACGATCAGGAGCGCCCCGAGGCCGACGCCGTGCCAGCCCCCGCTCACCCCCGCCAGACGGGAGCGGGCGGCCGCTCGTTCCGCCGGTGGCGCCACGACGCCCGCACGACGCCACATCTCGGCCGCGAGGCACAGCAGGTATACGCCGCCGGCGAGCTTGAGCACGACGAACAACGGGCCCAGCGCCGCTGCTGCGGCAGTCACACCCAGGACTGCGGCACGTCATCAGCGACCCGGGCATCAGGACGAGGGACCGGATGGTTGCGGACCCAGTCGAGCACCTCGTCGGCATGCCGGTCCGGGGGGAAGACGGGGTAGAAAACGTGCCGGACCGCCGGCCCGTCTAGCACGAGGGTGAGGCGCTTGTACAGACGCTGGGGACCACCGCTGTCCCGTGGAAGGGCTGGTGCGGTGAAGGTGGGCAGCTCCAGCGCGTCCGCGGCCCGCAGCTCGGGGTCGGAGAGCAGCCGGTAGGGCAGGTGCAGCCGCACGGCCAGCTCCTGCTGATACCGGGTTCGGTCCGACGACAGCGCAACCACCTCCTCGACGCCGGCTTCCTGCAGGTCGCGCAGCTTGTCTCGGAAGCTGCACGCCTCCTGGCTGCACCCTCGAGCGCCCGGGATCTCGTCCCACCCGCGGGGCACGTCCACCCCCGGCTCGCCCGTGAGCGGGTAGACGAACAGCACCCACCGGCCCCGGGCGACCCGGTCCAGCCGCACGGTCGACCCGTCCGTGGCGGCCAGCTCCAGCGGCGGCAACGCCCGGCCGGGCAGGCGCCGGGCTCCGCCGTCATCGAGCGGTGCCGGCAGGCCCGTAGGCAGAGGGCTGGCCTGAGGCAGTGTCATGGCTGTCCCTTCGGTGTTCGAGCCTGGCGAGGTGAAGCCGCGAGTGGCGGCGGCCTGCATCCGTGCACGAAGCTGAGCCCGGACCGAGCTCAGGCGGGCGATGACCCCGTCGAGCTGGTCGAGCTTGCGCTGGTAGGCCGCGATGGACTCGACACAGTCGTCGCCGGCGGCGTGCCCGGCGTCCAGACAGGCCAGGAACGGCTGGGTCTCGCTCGTCGACAAGCCAAAGGCCACCAGCTCGCGGATCTGCGAGGCGGCGCGGACGTCCTCCGCGCGGTAGACGCGGTACCCGTTCGACCCCCGCAGCGGCCGCAGCAGTCCGAGCCCCTCGTAGTACCGCAGCGCCTTGACCGTCACGCCAGCCGCCACCGCTGCCTCACCAGCTCGCACCACGCCACCTCCCACCCCGACGCTAAAGCCGGACCCCGAGGGACAGGTCAAGCCCCGAGCACCACACGCCCGCGTCCAGATCGCCGAGCGGCACGTTCCACCAGGCGACGGTCCAGCGGGACCACGTTCCGCTGGACGATTCTCAGGCGACAGGCCAAAGAACCTCTGCAACGGGCCGACGCTGACGACCAGGCGCAGCAGGTCCCCGAGCGTCGGACTCGTCGCCATCCGGTCGCGGGACCCGTCCGACAGCCGACATGGTGGTGACCTCCCAGTGCGCGGGCACGGCGAACTCCGCGGCCAAGCCAGCACGGTCGAAGGCCCGAAACTGCCGTACGAACAGACCGAGAGCCTGCGCCTGCAGCGTCATGTGCGCGACCGCCTGCCCCAGGTCGTACTGCGAGAACTCGGAGTACTCCCAGTCGGTGTCCTCGACGTAACGGTGAGACAGATTCGCGACCAGCAGGCTCGCCGTCGGCGCCCACCTCGCCGAGCTGCCAGCCAGATGCCGCACCAGCCGTTCATGCGTGCCGTCGCCACGCCGCCCCGCGATGAAGGCCCAGGGCTGGGAGTTGCCCGCCGACGGTGCCCAACGCGCAGCCTCCAGCAACAGGTCGACGTCGGAGCGGCTGACCTCACCCGCCGGGTCGAAGGTCGTCGGACTCCACCGGGTGGCCAGCAGTGGGTGCAGCCCCGGTGTCACCTGCTCGTCCTGCACCGTTCCAGCCTGCCATCGGCGTGAAGCACTACAAGCAGCACCGCCTGCACAGGGCGTTCCGATAGCCGACCGGCCAGCGAGACATGATCACCTCATCGGTCGGGCGTCGTGCGGGAGCAGGACCGCTGTCCCAATAGACAGTGAGCTTTGTTGTCCCGCTCAGGCACCTCATGCGGCACACTCGCCGGCGTGACGGGACTGAAGATCGGCTACGCCCAGGTGTCGACTATCGGACAGGACTCACCGCCCAGCGCGACGGCCTGGCCGCCCTCGGCGTCGACGCCCAGCGGGTCTACGTCGACCACGCCTGACCGGCACCAGCCGCGTCCGTCCGGTCTGCGTGAGGCGCTGGCGGCCCGTGGTACCGACCACACGCTGGTCGTCACCAAGCTGGACCGGCTCGCCCGGTCGCTGCCGGACGCCCGGGACATCGTCGAGGAGCTCACCGGCCGCGGGGTGCGGTTGCAGCTCGGCGGCTCGGTCCACAACCCGGGTCGCCGCCATCGGCCATCCCGTCACCTACGTCTTGGCGCAGGACGACCTCGCACTACCACTGCCCGCGCCCATTTCGCATCACTGAGCAGGTCGCCCCGGCCTTGACCGCCCTCAGGGGCTTCGGCTCGGACGTCGCCTCGACGTTGCTCCTGGCCGCTGGCGACAACCCCCAACGGCTGGTCAACGCGCGCTCGTTCGCCTCGCTCTGCGGTGTCAGCCTCAGGCAGGCCAGCAGCGGCGAGAGCCACCGGCCCCGGCTCAACCGCTGGGGCGACCGGCAGGCGAACGCCGCGCTCTGACGGATCGCCCTCGTCCGGCTGAACTGCGACCAGCGCACCAAGGACTACCTCGCCAGTCGCGTCAGCGACGGCAAGAGCCAGACCGAAGCGATCCGCTGCCCCAAGCGCTACATCGCCCGCGAGGTCTTCGCCGCCCTTCCCGTTCCAGCCGCCGCTTGACAGTAGGAGCATCAAGGATCTTCCACGGTTGGACCGAACGGGCCTGGTGCCGAGCGGCCACCGAGCCGGTGAGGGACCGCCCTTCAGGTCATGGAGCGTCGCGCCGATGCACACGTCCCGTCCCTGAGCAGGAGTCCGATGAAGCCCACCAAGGCCCGGCCGGCCGCAACGATCGCGTTGCTGGGAGCGCTTTGTGGCGTGGCGGGGTGCGCGAGCTCCTCACCGGCCGCCCTGCCAGCCCCAGGCGTCCACTCCCAGACACCTCCAGCCGCGCTGGTCACCGTGCGGCGCCCGTCGGTCGCGCCCCCCGCTTCGCCAAGGCGCGCTGTCCCCGTCACGCCGGCTGTCCCTGCGCCGCTTACTGTCCCGGTTGCGCGGCCCGTCCCGGAGGCGCAGACCGTGCAGGCGGCCCGTCCCGCGAACGTACCGGCGGTGCCGACGACGGCCTGCCGCAGCACCGACCTCAGCGGCCGCCTGGCGGGCAGCCAGGGCGCGGCCGGGTCGGAGTATGCCGATGTCGTCCTGACCAACACCGGGCGCGAGGCCTGCTCCGTACAGGGCTATGTGAGCTTGGCGCTGCTGGACGAACTCGGGCGGCCGGTAGCCGTCGAGGTGTTCCGCACGCCCGTCCCGCCGCCCGCCGTCGTGGTCCTGAGCGGCACGCACACGGCGACCTTCACCCTGCGGCTGTCACGGGTCGGCTGCACCGGGCTCACGTCCGTGAGCCGCCTGGAGAGCACCCCGCCCGGGGCCTCCAGCGCCGTGGATGTCGCTGTCCCCGGGCTGCAGGTCTGCCGCGGCAGATCCCTCTACCTCTCCGCGCTGCATCCGTCCTGAACGAACCGGGCCACCTGCCCCCTTCCGGCCGCAGGTGCACGGGCGGAGGCATCTGCTAGTGCGCGAAATCCGAGGGCGACGCGGCTGCGCCAGCGCTGTGCGGGCCGGGTCAGGGCTGGGTGGCGGCGAACACCACGATGTTGTCCTGGTAGCTGCGGGCAGCGGCGTTGAACAGGCCGCCGCAGGTGATCAGCACCAGCCGGGCCGGGCCGGTGGTGGCGAACAACGCCGCCGGCAGCCCTTGGTGCTTGCGGTACACCTGCCGGGCGTACACCCGATAGGTCCAGTCCCGACCCCGCGCATCGGTCACGCTCACCCGATCACCGGCGTTGAGCCCCGCCAACCCGAACAGCGCCCCGGCGCCGCTGACCGCGGAGTCGACATGACCATCCAACACCGTTGACCCAGCCGCTGAACCGGGCTGGACACTGCCGGTCCACCACCCCACCCGGGCCGGGTCGTCCGGCACCCCGAGCACCCCGCCGGTGGTGACCACGCCCTGCACCGCTGCGTGCACCCGCAAGCTCGGGAGCCCCAACCGGACCGGAACCGCCAGCTCCCCAGCTGGCCGGGCTGCCGGCGCCGCCGCCGGCAACGCCACCGCCGCCCCCCGGGCTGGGCTCCCACCAGCCGGTGGCCGCACCACCGGCCCGACCGGGGCGGGGGTGGGAGCGGCGCCGGACGGAACGGCGGTCAGCGGGGCGGCGCTGAGCGGGGCGGCGCCGAAGCTGCTCGGGGTCGACCGGTCCCGGCTCAACCCGAACACCGCAACCGCCAGCAGCACAACACCGGCCAGCAGGCTCAACCCCGCCCACCAACGACGCACCCCGCCACCAAAGCCACCTAGGCCGGTTCGCCACTGCATTGACGCCTGCTTTCCATCCGGGCGAGCGAGCTGTGCTGTTCGTTCTGGCGGTCAGCGGCGCCGCAGCGGCAGAACACCGCGGCGCCACCCGCCGGGGCTACCGTCGGCCGGTCTGCCGGCGCCGACCCAGACCGACCCCACCGGCGGCCAGCAGGACCAGACCGGCGCCGCCCAACGCCAACTGCGCATCCCGGGTGGCTGGGCTGGTGGCCGCCGCCAAGCCCCCGGACCCGGCTGGGACCGCGGTCGGTACCCCACCACCACCAGGCGGGACCGGCGCGACCGGGGTGGTGTGCTTGACCAGCGCCACCACCGGAGCCGGGGTCTTGGCGACGCTCTTGTAGGCCAGCACCGCGAGCCCGACGTAATCCAAGCCGGTCGCGGCGTCTTTGGCCTGGGCCACCAACGCCAACTTCGGCACCCCACCGCTGGGCAACACCGGAACCGTCACACGCACGCTGAACACCCCGGTTCGGCTGGTCGTGGTCGTGGCCAGCACCTTCCCGGTCTTCGCCGCGTCCACCACCGCGATCTTGACCGTCAGGACCGGCGTCGGCTTGACCTTGCTGCCCTGCGCCGGGCAACCCGAGAAGTTCACCCCAGAAACCAGCACCTTGCTACCCGGCATCACCGTCAGCGGCTGCACCGACAACACCGGGACCTTGCACGACGCCGACGGCTTCGGCGGCGCAGCCGACGCCGACGCCGCTGCCGGCATCAACCCCACCAGCGCGACCGCGCCACCACCGGCCAGCACCGCACCAACCACACCAGGAACCCGCATCGTTGCCTCCAAAACAACGCCGACCCAGGTGTCGGCTGCGCCGAACCTACGACCCGCAGCCAGGCACCGCCGGAAAACCGCGACCAACCGCGCTGTACCGCGTGTCCGGTGGCGACCTCTACCCGGGCGAGCACACCGGCCGCTGAACACACGTGAGAAACCCCGCCAGATGGGCGTGAGCTCATCAGGCGCTCGGTGACAGGTCAATGTGCGCGCACAGCGGTAGTCGTTGACTCATCAGCCGATGCGCGCGTGAAGCGCTGTTGTGCGGCCTGTCAAAGACGTCGAGTTGGGCGCCCGATGACCGACCAGGAGTATCCAGCCTCGTGCTCGGTTGATGCAGCGGCGGACCTTGGAGATGAGCTCTTGCTGCGGCCGGCGGCAGGAAGTTGTTCGTGACCAGCGACTGCAGAATCCAGATCTTGCTCGGCAGCAACACTCACCCGGGGTGTCGTAGTGGTGGTAGCCCACCACCGTAAGGACCACCGCCCAGTTCTTCGGCTGCACGTGCGCTCGGTCGTTGCTCCCCGCCACCGCCCCTTGCGACTCTCGCCGCACCCTCAGGCTCGGTCAGGTGGGACGCACGCCAGCGCCTTCAGCCGGCTACGTCGCCTCTTCGGTGCCGCCGCACCCTGAGCGCGTAGGCAACCGCGACTGCCAACACGAGCACGATCACCAAGCCCAGCAGCTTCCAACCCTGCGCCGTGCGACCCTGAGCAAAGTCGAGCATGCTGAGCCCGAACATCAGTACAAGGACGAACGCGCTGAGTATCCCATTGCGCCTGATCGCCCGGGCACTGCCATAAATGTTCTCGCCCGGGTTACTCACTCGACTTACCCTCGCACTCGTCTCGACCCGAAAACGTCAGACAGCATAAGCGGAGTGTCTGCGGGCCGCCGGCCGTCCAGTGATCATTCAGACGACCGTACCGGGCAAGGCCAGGCAGGGTAGCGACCTGACCTGCAGCCGGTCGATTTCGCGGCGCAGCCCGCTCTCAAGCAATCGGACCAGCTTCTTGGGTTCTCAACTTGGCTGCCGAGGGCGGCGACGGTCTCGGCGAGCTCGCCTGACGTAGGCGGCGATCTTCTTCCCTGCGGCGCTGCTGGCGCTTGCGGCCGCTGCTGGCGCTGAGGCCTCGGTGGCCGTTCACCGGGGGTCCGGTCCAGATCCGTCGGCCGCCTCGACGGTCGTGTCGCTGCTGGCGCGGGCGTCAGCGGTGCGGTCAGGCCGCTGCCGCCCAGGCTGGACGCCGCGTAGCACCTGCCGGGCGTCCACTGCTGATAACTACCATTCCCCGCAGTAGCCGGCGTCTCGCGCTACCGATAACACGCCTCCTGATGCGGGCTAACGACCTCGGAGCACTTCCGGTAACAGCGGGCCGCGGCGGTTCGGGTGGCGGCCGGAGCAGCAGCGGTCAGCGCCTACATCGGCGGGCTGGACTCAGCCCTCAGCGACCGTCTTGACTAATAGGTCCAACGGGTAGCTGCAGTCCGCGACCATCTTGCGGGCTGTGCGCACCCAGCCACCACTGCCCAGAATGCCTGACAGGGGTGAAGCCGCGGCGCCGCGGCCGCGCCCAAGCCTCGGCACTAACGGTCTGGTCACCAATGCCGGCCCTGGCAGACGGTAGGAACCCGCGGCGAGCTGCGCCCACGCCCACGCCGTCAACACACCCTCCGCTCGGGTCTTCTGCTGTCGCGGTCCGAGGCACCGAGCGGGCCTCCGTCAGCAACCTGCGCCCACGCCTCAGGCTTGATCTAAGGCGCCGACGGACAGTATCGCTGGGTCCAGCGGGTCCGGCAGCACGGTGCGGCGCGGGACGTGCACCACCTGCCCGGCCAGGTCTGCCAGCTCGACCCGGTCCAGGCCCGCCGCGACGACCAGCCACGGCTGGGTGCGACCGGCCCGCACCACCGTGGCGCCCGGCACCGGGAGGTGACCTTCCACCGCGGTCGCGTGCGCGACCTGCAGCGCGGTGCTCGCGGCGGCGTCCGCGACCAGCTGCGCGGCGTCCTCCGGGTCCGCCTCCGCCGGCACCGCCAACGTCAGCAGGACTGTCACCAACCGCTCCCCCACCTCAGCCCCCACCCACCCCCTGCCCCGCGCCCGCACCCGCGGCTGCGCCCAGTAGCTCCGGGCCACGACCGGCTCGGTCATTCGGGGCTGGTCCGGCGGCCGTGACCGGCTCGGCTGGTCGGGCCGGCAGGTGCCGGTACAGACTCGAGCGGGTGATCCCGGTCTTGGCCACGATCTCGCTGATCGTGGCCCCCGCCTGGCGCAGGTGCTCGGCGTACTGCAACTGGTGCCCGTTCACCACACTCGGTCGGCCAACCAGGCGGCCCTTCGCCGTCGCGACCGCCCGGGCGTGCGCCGCACGCTCCAACATGTAGGTGCGCTCCATCTGCGCGAACAACGCCAGCAACACCACCGCCAGCTGCGCCATGGGATCACCCGGGTTCGCTGAGTCGACCTTGATCGGATCGGCCAGGTTGCGAACCCCGACCCCCCGCTCCGCGAGCTCATGGATCAGGTTCAAGGTGTCCCGCACGGTGCGGCCGAGCCGGTCCAGGGTGTGCACCACGAGCACGTCCCCGTTGCGGGCGTAGTCCAGCACCGCCCGCAGGCCCGGCCGGTCCGTCGTCGCCCCGGACTTGCGGTCCAGATAGATGAGCTTCTCCGGGATCCCGGCTGCGGTTAGTGCATCAACCTGCCGCTCCAGGTCCTGCTTGGCCGTCGAAACTCGCGCATACCCCAAGTCCACATGTCGACCGTACGAGAAGTCAGCTCAGTAGCACCGGAGCGACACGCCGCCGTGAACACAACAACTGGAACGACCCAGCCAGCGCCAGCACCCGCCGCCGGTGACTCCACCAGCTGCCGTCCCACTTCCAAGGCGGTCACACCCCGGCCGCGTGCGCCCCACATCAGTGGCTTGGGACCGAACACATCTACTATTTACCGCATGCGAGCCGTCAGCTCGGCCGCTCCTACAGCCGCCCCAGGTTGAACTGCGCGTCCGTGTGGCCGGCCTCGGCGGCCGCGGTGTACCAGCGGCCCGCCTGCTCCAACTCCGGTGGATCCCACCGCGCCAGCAGCACCCCCAAACGTGCGAGCCCTCGCTAGCTACTTCGACCTGAAAAACCCGCTGGGCTGACTGAGATCGGGGGTCGGCGGCGGCCGAACCGGCGGATCCCGGTCTTCCGCCGTGGCCCGATCAGCTGGCCAGGGCCCCGATCTTGACCAGGTTGTGGGCGAAGACTCCCTGTCCGGTCCAGATCCGAGCTCCGTCGGTGCCGTCCAGGCGGGTGCGATCCCAGCCGTATCCGCGTTTGAGGCTGCTGATCCGACCCTCGCTGCCGGTTCGCCACTTCACTGTTTTGCGGAACGCTGGCCGGTGCTCCTCGGCCTGTCTAGCCTTGCCCGGTTTGCCTTTGCGCGGGATGACGACGTGCCGGACACCCAGGTCGTGCAGGGCGTCGTCGACGCTCTTCTCGCCGTAGCCACGATCGGCAGTGGCGGTCCGCGGCTTGCGACCGGTGCGCTTGATGACCCGCTCGACCGCCGGCGCGAGCTGCGGCGCGTCCGACGGGTTGCCCTGCTCCAGGTTGTGATCGAGCACGACGCCGTCCTCGTTGTCCACGACCTGCGCCTTGTAGCCGAACTGGACCGGCTTACCGAGCTGACCCTTGGCGATCGGCCGGGCGTCCGCGTCGTGCAGGCTGACCCGGCGGGTCGCACTCGCCGGGGTGGTTCCGGCCACCCGCTGCCGGGTCTGGGCCGCGACCCGACAGGTCACCTCCAGCAACTCAATCAGGTCGTTCACCGCCCGGCGCAACCGGCCGCGCCGCCGACCCGCCGCGGCGTCCTTGGCTCCTGCTGCAGCCAGCGCCTCGGCCTTGGCCTGAGCGCGGCGCAGCGCCCGCCGGGCGTTCGCCAGGAGCTTCTCGGCGTCGCTGGCTGCGCGGTCGGCCAACTCGGCGAGCTCACCGGTGATCCGCTGCACGGTGGCCTGCGCCTCGTCGCGTCCCTGCGCTGAGCGCAACCGAAGCTTCGCGGCGATGCCGTGCGCCCGCCTACCCGCCGCGCGACTACGGTCCCGCAACCGGGTACGGGTCGCCCCACCCGCGGCCTGGACCCGGCGGCCGGTGACCGCGATCCGGCCGATCGCCTTGGCCAGCAACCCCGAGTCGGTCGGGTAGGCCACATCAGCCGGAACCACCGTGGTGTCCGCCCGGACCCGGTTGGTCCGCAGCAGCTTGGCGTCCGCAGCCTTGGCCAACAGCGCCTCGTTGCAGCCCTCGACTGCGGCGGTGCCGCAGCGAGTCGTGAGCTTCATCAACGTCGTCGGGTGCGGGACCTTGCCATCGATCGGGATCC
>JAABUJ010002094.1_pt1 | contig 26002 bp, 21 predicted proteins | sample 5559131 | NCBI WGS metagenome assembly JAABUJ01 (sample SAMN10711875, study PRJNA513366) | rock metagenome | isolation source: Antarctica rocks | place: Antarctica: Victoria Land, Mt New Zealand nord | collected 2016-01-07
TGATATAATTATAAATTTCATAAATTACAGCTTTTATAAGTGAAGAACTCAAGATTATGTATTTTTATTGAATTATAATAGAGCTATAAGTAAATATATTCATATAATGTCAAATTAAACTACACTCTCTGAATTTTATATAGATGTTCTAAAGTTATGAATTTCTAAATGTTCATGATTTCTATGAGATTTTGAGGTGGCTTGCTTAGGTGACTGACTCAACTAGGTAACAAGTACATTATGTCTCAGTCAAAATTCAACATAATCATAACAATTATGTCTGAAGTTACAGCAGAAGACCTTCTAAAACATTAGAAAATCTGACAATATATTTTAGAATTCATAAAGATTAAAAAGAATGAAAAATGATACAAAGTAATGATACATAACATTTTCACAGCTATTTTCAACACTGCAAATGACATGCAACTAGTCAAAGAAGAACTAGAAATCTTCAATAAAGATATTAAATTAATCTGTCTATTTACATAATTAACTTCAGAAGAAGTTCAGAATCAAAAAGTACATTTCTCAGTGATTTTAGTCTTTAACTCAGATTAAGAGATCAAAAAAGCTCTGAGAAATAGACTGATTATAGCTAAAGTTTTAGTTAAAATAGCTGTCTATAATGTCAGTAAGTCAATGAATTAATGCAACAAATGTTAATAGTTTGAACATCACTTTGTAAATAGGCTGAGTGCGTGGGTTTTAGATTTCATATATGACATTAGTGCCCGCGAAAGGAACGCGAAAAATAGATTACAAAGTTCAGTTTTGCACTGTATTATTTGTAAGGGTTAGGGCTAATATTATGATTTTATGTAATTTATAATTACATGACTTAGCCCTAACAAATGATGCCCTAATGTCCCAATTTGGCCTAGTGCACATAGAGTTAGTAATAACCCGACCCACAGGTCAGGTCAGGTTTTTACAGAGTTATAGGTGATCTTTTTGAACTTGATCTGACTCTACACTCAGTCTATTTGTAAAGTGTTAAAACATTATTATCTTCATTTGATATTTAGTCTGTGCTGATATGATTAAATTGAAAAAGTAAACAAATATATTTAAAGTTGTTGAAGTAACTGTTTAAATGAAGTAGTTAAGCATTAAGAATGAATGAATCATTTAATTTAACAGCTATAAACAATTTACTATAGCTAAAGATAAGAATTCAAATCTTATTATGCAGATTTTTAATAGCAGCATACTCAATTCAGAGCATATAGCAGACAAGAAAAATCATTAATGTGTATTATATTTTTAATACTTCTTTATAATGATTTTAAAAATAAAAGCTAATGTTATTTTATTCTATAATTATTCACTCTCAACAGTGTTCAATGTTTCTGCAGATAAGAATGAAGAAGCAAAGATAATACTGAGTAATGATGAGAACAAAGTTACAGTAGTTTTTTCTGTTTAAATAATGTTAAATAAAAATATTAATGATGAATGTATCTTTCTTAAACTCAATGAACTTGTGCATACAGATATCAGAAAGACAGTATTGAAAAAAGATAAAATATATTAATTTTGCACTGTTTATTTATCAGAGATTTAATTAAATTTTAAACTTCATAGATTGTTACTTTAATGTTAAAGAGTGATGAAGTTAAGATACAAATTGATCAGATATGATTATATCACTTTATTGTAATGCTCTTTACAATTGTTTATTAGCTTCTTGCTGATTAACTATATTTATGAATTAAAATCAACAACAAAGATTAACTGTTAACATTATAAGCTTTAATCTTCACTGATGATGCAGATCAAGAGACAGAAGACTTAGTGAAGATATAAAATAATGATGAAAAGAATAAAGATTATTATAATAATGATAATGATAATATTAACAAAGATGTAAAGAATCAAAATGAATTCTGATGCTTTAAACAAAGCTAAATATTCTTAAAGATTCTTAAACATTGTTTTTTACATCTGAGCATGTTCAATTCTAATACTTTACTCAATATTATTAGCTTACATATAACTTATACTTATCATAAACAATTTAAGAAAATTAAAGTGTTCATAAACTGCATAGAAAGAGTAAAGAGATCTGATGTTTAAATTAAAAATTATGTTAAGTATATATTTATTGAGATTATTGATGCTTGAATTAATGAATGTTAACATTATTTTCAGATAAGAAAGAATGAATTTTTCTTGACTTTAAACAATCATTAATAATATTAATAGATAAAAGATTCTGTCTTTTATGAAATTGTAATACTGAAGCAGTTAAGAACTTAATGTGCTTTATCTGTGCTTTTAAATGTAAATGCAATGCTTTTAATAATTTTTTACTTTATTAATAAAAAAGACTTTTTTCTCTTAATCAATGTTGTGTTATATTTAAAACTATGTGTATATTGACAGTCAATGTATTCTGAGCAGAGTTATTTAAGTGAATGATTTAAAGATTAAGATTGATGATTATTAAGTTATTATTGATGATCTTAATAATTGATGCATTAATTACTGTAGTGAACCTTTTAAATAATGAATCTATATAATCTTTAATCTTTCTTGACTTATAACTATGATCATCATCAATAATTACATATTCTGAGTATGTGCTGTTTAAAATATTTATAATACTTAATTATATTACTTCTATATTTAAAGTTTGATCATAATCATTGTTGTTAAGTCTTAAGTCAATGTTTTTATCTTAATCATGATCATAAAGTCTGAATTTAATGTTGTTCTCATAGTCATTATCATCATAAAGATCATTATCATTGAAATAGTGATCTGATAGAAGCTCTATATGTGATTTAGTTGCTGTTGAATTTAGCTTATCTATTAATGAATCTTTCTCATCATTATTAACAATTATTGTCAATACAGATCTCTCTTTAATTCTTTTTATTACTTCTGCTGCAAAAATGAACATATCATAATATTTAATCAGCATAATGTTTTTAATGATATCTGAGTTCAGTCTATTTCAACAATATATAATTACATCTTAAGTCATGTTGAACAAGCATTTGACTTTAATATCTGCTGCAGAAATTGTAAATATATCTTTTATAAATTATGTCATTACTGATTTTAAGTTCTTCATTAGCTTTCAGTAATTAAGTATTGAAACATTTACATTTAACATTAAAAACTTTTGCAAATAATTTAAGACTTCTTCTGTCACAGATGTGTCTTAATGCTTTTTTACATTTTTTATGCAATTCATCATTGCTATCATCTTCTTCTTCTTTGAGTCAAGAATTCTCAAATTATTATTTAATGATTCTTTCTTTAAGTGCTGATAGTTAACTCTGTAGTATTGTTGAAACTTAAGTTTATACTTTAAATGTAAATCTTCTCAGTCTTCTCTTTATTGAAGTAATATGTCAGTCTTACTATGTAATATTTATTGAGAACTGAGAATATTCTATATTGTACATATTAAGCTTATTATATAAATTCAATATAACATTAAGATTACAGAACAATTCTTAATTAATTTTTATCTTTTTATAGTATTGAGTCAGTTTCTTTTTTAATGCATTAATAATATTCTGCAGCTCAGCACTAAAGAACAATTTAAACTTTCTGATTGCTTCATTCTGTTTTTTAAGATGATTAAATAGATCATTATATGCATATTACAGCTTATAAACTGTTAACTTACTAATAGTACTCATTGTTTCTGTTTAGTTCTTGAAGTGCTTCAGAAAATACAGTATATATTTAATATGCTGTCACTCTTTTATATTACATCTAAGAAGTTTCATTTTACTTATTGTTAAAGTCAGATATTTTATTCATTAAGAAAGTTCAGTTTATAGCTCATATACTTAATTCAGCATATCATATAAAGAGTTTCATTAAGTTTTTACATTCTCAATCATTCTTTGTGAATTTGTCTTCTATAAATCTTTGAATAACTTTAGACACTGTAATGATGTCATAATGACAATAGTTAGTAATCAAATCTATATGAGACTTTTGTTAATCTTTGTCAATTGTGAAATTTTGTAATTCATCATCATTAAATATAGTGATGAGTTAATCATTCTTTGCATTCACTTTCAGATATATAAATAGCTGACTGACTGCAAGCTGAATTATATGTATTATACAGTTTATAATTTCAGTTTCATCACTTTAGATAATATTCTTCTGACTTAGAAGCTGACTCAGATAACATTATAATATATAATTATTGAATATATTGTCTGCTGTGACTATCAGCAATTAATGTGTCAAATTTCACTTCTTCAACATCTTAAAAATATACTCAGCAAGATTTTCATCATTATATTGATTTTTTAGTTCTCTAAAGACTAAAACTATCTCTGTGTATTTTTATTCAGTGTCAATAAAGTATGCAGTAATGTCTAGAAATGCAAGATAATTTAAATTGATTTATTCATTAAATATAATGAAGACTTTAATCTATATTTTAAATTCTGTAAGCACATCTTTTCAGACATTTACAGCACAATGCTTAAGAAGTTATGCAATCTTGCTTCAATCTAAAATCTTAATATTGACACAATACATTCAGATGAGCTTTCAAAACTTTACATATTTAACAACATAAAAGAATAGATTGAGTACTATAATGAATTGAAGAATTTGCTGATTAAAGACTTTAAAAATAAAGTTAAATGATTTAATAATGATCTTTTAAGCTATCTGCTAAACAGTGAGCATTATATTAAAGCATTATAATTGAAAATCATAGCATATCTTTAAGTTCATCACTTCAAAGATTAAAATCTGTCTTTTTAATACTGATTTTATCTTTCAGTAACTGCTGCTTTTCAGATGACATTTTATGATGATTATTTCATTATTTCTTGATGTTAAATGATTCATAATATTGTAACAGTTAACACACATTACATTTAATCTTTCATCACATTTATTAACTACTTCAGCAAAGAACTGTCAGATCTTTGCTGAGTAAGCTGAACTGTCAGATCTTTGCTGAGTAAGCTGAACTGTTTTATATCATTTAAATATAATTCTTAATTTTTGTGTCTGTGTTCTAACTTTATACAATTGTTTCTCATCAATCTTGAAACTCTCACTTTATCACAAATCTTTAAAGAACATACTCTGAGTTTAAAGTGTCTGCAAGAATTAAAGAATAAGATTGATATAATTAAGATAACTTAATTCTGTCATTAAAAGCACTTAAAAATAATCTTTTTAAGTTGTTTAAGATTTGACTGAATGATGAGCTGTATAAAGACATGATGTTGAGTTATTGTAGTAAGTTAAGCAAATAAATGATACTTTATTGTACTTTAAGTGATGTGTTGATGATAATGTGTTGTGAGAGTTTCAAAATTAATATATATAAGATTGTAGTCATGTAACAGAATATGTATCTGAATGTAAAATAAATTTTTTACAATATCAATCATGATAGACATTATTCAAAAATTATTATGTATAGCAAATATTAAGTATCAATGAAGAGATTTCTCATTAAAAAAACTTTAATTAATAATTAAAGATCTATTTAATTATTCTTTATTTTACATCTTTAATCTCTAAAGATCAGCTTTCTATTCAATTAATAATGATTACTTATTATTCTTCTTACTACTCTCTTCATCACTAATAGATTCAACATTCTTCTCATTATCTTCATCATCATTAATTAAGTCATTAAGAACAAATTCATTAATGAAATCATTATTTAAAAATTTCTCATCTTCAGACATCATCACACAAGCTTCATTAACATCTTTAATTATACTCTTTTCATCTTCTTTCTTCTGATTAAATACAGACTCTTAAATGTAACTAGTTAATGTCAGAGTTAAGAAATGTTATAATTAAGTAATATAATATTTATATATAATTAAAGTCATTAATGTGTTTAGAATCAAAAACTTCACTATAAAAGTGATACATAATCTTAATGAGATTAAAGTCTTCAGCATTGCATAACTTTTATTCTTCTGTATTATTAAGAACTCTTTCTCAATGCTTAATCATAATTATCAGATACTTCTCAATTTAATGATTAATGTTGATGTACTTCTGCTGAATAACTTCATCTTTATTGATATTTTAAAGAATGTCAAAAAGTCTATAAAAAAAAATATAGATATAACATATTTCTTACTTCACTTTCTTAAACTTTCACTCTTCTTTTAATGCAAAAGCTTCAACAAATAACATCTTCTTCTCAGTCTTCTTTTTAAGTTAAGTTCAATTCTTATTCTTCATTAGCTTATTTCTCAACTCATCTTCATAATAAACATCTACAGATAGTTAAAAGCAATATAATTAAGCATAATAATTTTAAAGAAGTCTTACAAGAAATTTCACAATTATATTACTTCTTTAAGATCTCATCTTTAATCTTCTCTTTCATAATCTTCTTCAATGCTGAGTTCACAATCTAATATGAATCAATCTTCTTTAATGCATCTCTTTTTCATTTTACAGCTTCACAATTCATCATCTTTGTGTTTTCAATTTATTTAAAGTTCTTGTTCTTTATATGTTTCTGTCATTTCTTTCTTGCACATACAGTCTTTAAGTTGTTCAAGTATTCACTAAATGTCTTCTTTAAATTATATATAGACTTCTGTAAATGATCATAGCAGTTAGATCTTTCTTTAAAGACTGAGAATAAGTTAAAAATTAAGTATTTTGCAGTCTACAGTGAAAGCTTAGTGTCTAAATTCATTATGATGAGAGTTTAAAATATGTAGTTAGCTGCTGAGTTCTATACTGAGTGACATAATTAAGTATTATATGTATGCATCACAGCTGCACATCAGAGTGAAGTACAAAAGCAATGTATAAGATTAAATCTTAAGAAATGAGCAGTAAAATAAGTAATAGCACTGAGCAACATATTTAGTGAGTATAGAGACTGAGTGTAGAGACTGAGTAAAGATAGAGTGAATGTAGTAGATTGAGTGACAGAGATAAAGATAAGAAAGTATCAGATTGAGTGTTAGAAATGAGTGTGTTGATATATTTACTTATAACATTGATGTACATATCATAAATAAATATGTTGTTTATCAGCAATTTAACATTTAAGTATCATTAACATCTAAAAGCTCTCAACACATCTTTTAATTACATACTTTCAAACTACAACACACTTTTAAACTACAATGCATCTTCAAACTACAAGATCACTCTAGAACTCATTGTCATTCAGAGATGCATTTAAACTGCTTTTTAATAATGTTTTTGTTAATTTAATCTTAAAGCATCATTGTATTGTCATATCATGTTATGATACATATTAAAAAAACTTCAAGATACAGTGCTACAAAGACTGTATTAGATAAAGAAAAGACAGCAGTGGCAGAAAGAACATTTAGAAAGACATTTAAAAAAGAAAAAATTGATGTTGATGAGAAAAAAAAAGAAAATAATGCTGACTTTAACTATGCTTTGAACAAGCAGAATTAAAAATCAATTCTAGAATGTATCTACATGCTTAAAGATGAATCAGTGTTGTAAATAAGTTAAAAATAAAAGTTTGTCATTATCTTAATCACTGAGATTAAATACATAATTATGTTAATGTGTGCAAAGACTGAGATCTGACTTAAATAGATATTAAAAAACTAGATATTAAAAAACATAAATATAAGCAAATATTTTAAAGTTAACTCACACTGTGTAAGCATTCAAGAGAATGAAGCTCATTGAATATCTTTATTTATTTAGCTTAAAGAAGATAATTAAGCTGTCTTGATCTTGATCAAGAACATATATGTATATGAGTAATTAAAGTACATTAATGTCTTCTATTACAACATTTGCAATCTGCATAAGTGCAATCAGATTTAGATAGACTTTGTGCTCAGTTAAAAGATAATTATTAACAGACTTATTAAGTCTCTACTTAAATGAATTTTTGAACAGTTCATTAAATTCATGAAACTCACTATTAATGATTAGTTAAACTCTTAAATGATTTGTTGAACTTTTAATGATGCATTTAGTCATTTGATGTTTGCTGTCAGTGAGAGTCAATAGATGCAGCCTCATCAAGTGAAAGTGTTAAGAAATGATGTTCTAGCTGCTTCTATGAAGTGAGATAGAACTAATGTCAGAGACTAAGTGAAAACTTTATTTACATTAATTGCAGTCAACATTCTTTTTACTTCTTCTGTAACTCTCTTAATCAAGATGTGCTCATAGGCAACATAGTTTAGAAGTTTTACTAGATAGCATAGTATAGCATGAGTATCTACTTTCTTTCAATAAGTATGTAACTTCACTTATTATAATGCTCAATTGTAACACACAAAGTGTGTATTAAATCAGAGACTAAATCATATTTAAAAATTTAGAAACTCTTTACTTATTTTTTTATTGAGTTCTTTATGTTTTAATATTACTCAGAAATTGATCTCATCACATTCTTTAATGATTAATGCATTCATAAATGCTGATATTGAAGAGACTTAAGAGCAGAATGATATGATAATGAATAGATTGAATATAGATTTTAAATATAATTCAGAATATAAGAAGCTTAAGATGAGAATTTAAAGAGTGAAATATGCAGTCAAGATAAGAAAGAAAATTGTTGCTAAGAGATATGCAAAAAATGAGCATAATGAATATTAATAAATGATTATAGTGTTCTGTATTAAACTTTAACTTTATTTGTAGTGATCTTTCTTACAGATCAGAATGTAATGACTGAGTAAAAGAAGAATGAAGATATTGCTTAATAAAACAACTTAATCATAGCTGTTAAAGAAATACAAGCTTTGTATAAGTTTCTTAAAGCAAAGAGTGCTTTCTTAATAACTATGTATTGCAGTAGTTTCTTAAGTGTGTGTTCATAATGCTTTGCAGAATTGCTAAAATATTGATTTAGTCAACTTAATGTGAAGATGATGTCTAATTAAATATGAATTGCTGCATACATTAAACTTTTAATTGTTTGTTAATACTGTCTTTAATCTATTCTTTGATCAGTTAAGTCAATGAGAGAAAAAACATCATATTCATTAAATGAAATGCTGATGACTCTATGCTTATCAGATCATATATAAAGATTCTTTAATATCTTATTTATGTAGTGAGTCTGATTCAGATGCAAAGTTCTTATTTTATAATTATATATAACTTAAATGTCAAGAATTTTCTGTATCTTTCTTAAGTTCTTAACTTTGAACATGCTCACAAGAGCTTGCTTAAATTAAAGAATATGTAATAGATTTGTTGAAGTCATAACAATATTGTTTATATAAAGAAGCAGCATGATTCTTTTAATGCTGTAAAGAAGAAGACAGAGATCAGTTTTGCTTTGATGAAAACTTAACTTAAGTAGTTTAATGACACATTATTTATGTCAGTTCTGTGTGACTTACTTAAGATTATAAAGACTGCACAGTATGTACAGAATATAATTAAATGCAATATTGACTTCAAAAGAGAGTGCTATATAGATTGTTTTCTTTAAAAAGAATTTTGTGAAGATGTTATTGATATTTACTTGATGATACTTTAAATTCTTGAGTACAATAATAGTCAGAAAGACTTGCAGAGTATTAAATTTAACAGTGAAAATAAAAATATTCTTATAATCAACATTATATATCTGTGAGAAGTCTCTTGCCACAAGTCTTATCTTAAGCTTGTTTAAGAATTCATTAATGTTTAGCTTGAGTTTAAAAATTTATTTACTGATCATAATGTTAATTCTTCTTAATGATACAATCTCTTCTCATATTTCATTTGCTGTCAAGACTGTCAGCTTCACATAAATAACATTCTTTTACATTTCTTCTCAGATTGAGTCTCTCACTGCTTCAGCATAGATAATAAATGTTGAAATGTCAGATCTAATCATAGAATCTTCTTTATCTATAAAGAATGCTGCAAATGTCAGCATGATTTTTAATATTTTAATTAAGAGCTCATTTACATCTTAATTGTTATTGTTATCATTTCTCTTTCATTTCAGAATCTTAATACACAGAAAGATTCTGACTTCTTTAAGTATCATTATCTTAATTTAATCAGTATTGATCTTCTTATTTAATAACTTATCTAGATTGACTGCAGTTAACTTGATTTCATGTTGTTTATCTTAAGACTTATTAATCTTAATCATAATTAAGTCAGACTGCATCTTACTGTTTTAAGTTGTGAATGTCTGATCTGAAGCTGTAATCTTCACAATAATTAACTTCTTCTGTAAATGTTCAACAGATCTTCTGTTCAGAAGAATATTTAATATTTATTGTTGCAGTTTAAGATTAACAGTGTCTTTCTTCTTGCTTTTAGCAAACTTCACAGCATAATTATTGATGATGCACTTAAGATCTGAAGCTTAAAGCTAATACTGCTTTGTGATTTTCTCAATGTAGCTCATAAAGACTCTTACTTATTCTTAATTCATGAATTTGTTACATCTATCTTTAGATAATAACTTAAGATCAATGTAGCTGTAGCACTTACATTCTTATACATAAATGTAGTTAATGTATGACTTTATATCAGTAAAAGCTTTCTCAAAAGTCATTTACTTACTATTAATTAAGAAATCAATTGCTATTTAATTGTAAAGATAAATATCTGTCTGTGCTGTCTGCACTTAGAACTTTATTGACAGTTATATCTCTTTAATTATAATGTGCACTGAGTTCTCAGTGATTCAGATAATTCTTTTGACAATGTCATTTTGAATTAACATGTAGAGCATTATGTATTGCAGTATAATGTCAAAAGATTTACATCAGTTATTTAAAATGAACTTTAACTTTATTTTGTTGTTGCTTTATACAGCAAGAATCTTTGCATCAGTCTGAAGTTCAGTCTTTAATTGTCATTTTTGCAGTGTCTATAAAGTCTTATTATATCACTTCAGCAGTATCATTCACATCTTCTGAGAATGATTATCTACTATCTTCAGAAAGTACTGATATTTGTTAAATGACAAGAATAATGAGTTATATATGTCAATAAAGACAAGAATAAGAATGTTAATCTTTCTTTTGCTTACAGTGTAATCTTACTTATTAATGAACTTAATTAAAGCACAAATCTCATACATGTTCTTGTTGTTCTCAATGATGAGAATTGACTTTTCAAGAATTGTTATCTTGTAAAGATTATGCAACTTTGCAAAATCAAGATAAGCAAATCATCAATGTTAAAGTCTATAAGTCTTAATCTTTTCATTCAATGACACAGTGTTGACATTTAAGAAATCAGTTATAAGATTATGTTTATGAGTCTAAATATGCAGACTTGTATCTGAAGCAATAACAAAGAAGATGATCTCTGAATGTGATGTGTACACTGTAAATATTAAAGCAAATTCATTAAGACTTTTTATAATATATTTAACTATATAGACTTTGTCTCACTCTGATGCTTCTATTATAGTCTTGCTGTGCTTATTACACATTTAAAGACAGTGTTAATTAAAGCTCTTATACAGTTTTATTTTGCACATTCACTTTCTTGACAGAAGATTAATCTCAAGTTTAGACATATAAAGTGTTGAACTCAGTCTTACAGAATTTTCTGACTTAACTTACATAATAATTACTTCACAATAATGAGAATATAAATGTTCTTTTTTAACTTTAATTTGTTGATGTCTCATTTACATAAGAAAGTCACTGAAGAGTTGAAGTTGATCAGTTATGTATAAGAAGAATTTAGAGTCTGCAACTTATTTAAATTTAAATATTTTATTGATAGTCTTCTTAAATAGAGCAGCAATTTCATTATTAATTTTCTCTTTCTCTTTAAATTCAGAGAAAAAGTCATCATCATTATTATTATTAATTTCTGTATTAAAGACTCTGTATCTCTTTTCTTTTTCTTTATAGACTGACTTCTGATACAATTTAACTGCAATTAATCTGTACAACTTAACTGTAATCAATCTGCTTATTTTCTTTTAAGTATCTTGCTTAATGTCAGAAAGAAATTCACAATCTTTAATGAAGTAAGAGTTGTTGCAAAGAAAGCACTTAATAAAGCAGTAAGAAGAATGATTACTGTTTAAGCTGAATGATTTACAATAATGTTGCTTAATATCAGCTATGCAGTAATTTAATGAACTGCAATTTTAATTCATTAAACATTAATCTTCTTTCTGTTTATCTATTCATAAGACAATGACAGTCTCATCAGTCTTAAGTTGTGTCTCTTTCTTCTAAAGCTTTTATAAATCTTTTTTAATGTTTAAATTATTTTAAACATTGATGACATTGCAGATCACAATGTACTTAACTGATAGTGCTTAAAGCAATGTCTGAAATTGTCATTCTGATTTGAACAACTTAATTATGTCAGACTAAGTTGCAGCAATCTTTCTGCTGAATTTGCTCAGATAAATTTATGCTTCTTTAATAAATACATTTTCTGACATTTTATATTCAACAAACTCTATTAAATATTGTTTTCTAATCATCTGCAGCTTCTCTTTATACTTGAATTTTAGCACATCTCAAACATTCTTTATACTGATTTTATTCATTAAATATTCTTAATTATCTGCATTCATGCAGATAATAAATCAATATAAAATCTTTGCATCAGTTTTCTGACTTTTAAAGCTGAGACTACTGAGAAAAAATGAGTCTAAGAATTCACTGATCAGCATATTGACTGCTGAGACTTTAATAACATTTTATAGATCTTTTTTTATCAGTCATCTTTTTATAAGAATGAATCATTGATTGCAGTTCTTGTAAATAAGAATTGAGATAAATTATTGCTTTATAAAGAAGTCATTGAAGTTCATGATGATGATAGTCAGCATGTAGTATAAGAAGTGTATAAAGTAAAATAATGATGTATGCATTGAAGATAATATAAATAAAATAAATAGAAAGCTTTTATATCTTTTATTTTGTGAAATAATAGTGTTTATTTATCTCAATGATTTGTATTAAGCTATCAAAGAACAGTGCTCTCTGAGTAACTGTAAATGTTAATTTTTGTTGAGATTAATTCTTTATGAATCTTCTAAATTAAACATACTCAGCTGTCACAGAATGCTGATTCTGCTAAAGTTAAATTTATTATGAATCTCAATAATTAGTAATACTGCTAAAGCTAAATTGACTGTAAATCTTAATAGCTAACATACATAGCTACTGTCAGTGTGCTGATTCTGTTAGAGTCAAATTTACTATGAATCTTTTGTAAACCTTAAAAGTCAGCATACTCAGCTATCATCATATTAAAAGTATACACTTTCTCTAGAAAGCTTTTTGCTAATCTGAGCTCATAATTTATTGAAAGAAAGTAGATACTTATACTATATTATGTCATTTAGTGAAATCTCTAAACTGTGTTGTCTATGAGCATATCTTGATTGAGAGAGTTACAGAAGAAGTAAAAAGAATATTAACTGCAGTTAATGTAAGCAGAGTCTTCACTCAGTCTTTGACACTAGTTTTATCTCACTTCATAGAAGCAGCTAGAACACTGCTTCTCAACAATACTAGATTTTGAGTTAAAAGAAGTAAAAGAAGTAGCTGAAGTACTTTGAGACAGTGCAGCATTGAATGTAAATTCAAAATAGTTAATGAATGTTTTCATTCTTTTTTGTTAATCAGCAAAGTTTTCTTTCTTCAGACATGCAGCAATGTCTAAGATAAATAAATTAATTTTATTGATCTTTTTCTTTCTCTTCTTCTCAGATTAAGATGAAAAGTTTAATGTATTAATAAAATGTATTCTTTTATTGATGAATTAATTCAATTCAGTGATGAGAGATATAAAGTCTGATGTTTTTACTATGTTAATGAATTGATTTAATTCAATGATGAAGAATATAAAGTTTGATGCTTTTACTACATTAATGAAGATAATTTTTGCACTCAGTTTTCTCTGTTTTGATGATGTATTTCTAAAATAAAAGTCAGCATCATATCTCTTCATTACTTACTTTACTTACATAATACAAAAAAAAAATGTAAAAAGCTTAATACAAAAAGTAAGATGTTCTGTAGAAAGAAAATGTAGAAAGTGTTATGTTAAAGATAAGTAAATTTGCTAAGTCTTTATATTATTATTTGTTTATATGAATGTTGTGTTTTAATTATCAGTGAATTTGTAGATAACTAAGATCAATTCAAATTAAGCTGCACAATTATTTAGATTTATTGATTTATGATCATTTCTTTTTAAGTTTACTATCTGAGAAATTTAAAGCAATATATACAATTTGTAAAGTATAATATCTCAATCATGTTAATTGCAATTTCTTTATTAAGTATAGATCTTCTCACAGTAAAGAAACTGACATTAAAATTATGTTGTATAGTATGACAGAGTTACAATAAAAGTTAAAGTTATAAAAAAATATTAAGCAGACTTTAAAGTTTGTAAATTTGACAACATAAGATTTATTGAAGAGAACAGAATATAAATTATAGATGAAGATGTATAAGACAGAATTAAGCTTATGAAATGAAAGCAAAGAATGAGTTGTTAAGCATAATATCTTTAAAGAAGAAAATTAAATCATTAATAATTCTTTTTTTTTAAATTAATTTCTGCACAAAAAGAGTCAAGTGAGTCATATGATTACATTATTAAATTAAATTAAAATGCTCAATTTTAACACTCTCTGATCAGTTTATGCAATACAGCAGTGACAGTATTGACAGAAGCTGCATTCTTTCATTTTAAATTCAGAATTCTTCTCACTACTGATTGAAGAGATTTCTAATTAGTATAATAACAGTTTAAAGTGAAATTAGTCAGTCATTATAGATTTGTAGAAGACAAGTAAGATATATCTTTATATATTTTTTGAAAATATAAGTTCTTACATATTAAGAATCTCTTTCATGACTTATTTATGATATAGTTGCTGAGCTACATAAGAAAGAGAATCTGATAACATTAAAGAAATTGCAAAAGATGAAAGCAATCTTTTATATGTTGCAGATTTACTAAAAAGATAAAGTATATTAATTAATGTATTTTTGCTCTGTAGAGAATGAGTAATTTGATAATTAAGTTAATAATGCTTATATATAATGCTTATAAAGCAGACATGTAGTTAAACAAGAAGAATTGTGTATAATGTTAATTAAAAATGTTGCAATAATAGCTGCTGCCAATATAAAGCTGCTTAATAACAGAAGCTAATTAATTTTAATTTAATTTAAGCTGTTAAGAATAGTCTGACTCAACTTTGTCTGAAACTTAACTCTGTATAAAGTCAAGTTAGATTACAAAGTAAAGCTTAATAAGTCAAGTCAAGTTCTAAAATCTGAGCCTGACCTAACTTAACAGTTAGTCTATTAATTCTCTAGACTTCATAAATAAAAATATATTATAACTTAACTTCTTCATCAAAATGTCTTTCACAAAACAGAAAAATCATTTGTATCTTATTAAATTCATTACAACATACAATTACACTTCTTCTTCAATCTATAAATATTATTCTGTATCTTTAACAGTCTATATTGTTATGTATAAATAGTCATGACTAAAGTGAGTATCTAAGCATATAGTAGCAGATATATACTACACAAGTATGTACAATGCAAACTCTGCAAGCTCTAGAGAATACATTAAATTGTATGAAAAAGATTTAGTACATCTTATTTAAGCAGTCTTATTAAGTCACTTCTTTATGCTCTGAATACTTAAGTCTAGACACTATATCTAATTAGGGTGGCCGTCGGGTCGGGTCGGGCCCAGATTTTAGGACCCGACCCGACCCACTGGGCCCAACTTTGAAACCCGACCCGACTCGTAATATTAGGTAATTTTCATTGTTTCTTGTGTAATTTTGGTAATTTTTACATCGTTGGAAAGCCCTCCCAATTCTCTACAAAATGAGCTTAAAATCGCAAAAAACGGATCGCTTTCAAGCTCAATGCACACAACTGAAGTTTTGTTCAAATTCTTGAAGTTCCTGCCACTATGGTTGCTCATGGCTAACAAGGCATGCGAAATAAGCAAAAAACCAGCTTTGAAAAAACCCAACAGCCACCCTATATCTAATACTTTTTCTGCAACTATACTCAATGTATTCTTTCTGTTAGTATTCTTTATCTTAATTCTTTAAGTTATACAATTTCAGATGTTCTAAAATCATAAAGTCAGCATATTGTTCTTATGATGAGATTGATTAGCATATAATCTTAAAATCATCACTGTTATACTATCTTTTTCTTTTCAGATAGTTAAGATTTAAAGATATTAAATCTTATTTAATCTATCAAGTCATACAATTTTAAGATGCTGTCTATAACTTCTAAAGATATTCTTTATTAAAGTCTTTATCAATTCATTCATCAGCATATTGTCTGTTGCAACTCATTTAACAATTAATTTATTGTCATTGATCATGTTCTGTATATAGTAATGCTGAACATCAATATGTTTTGTATAACTGTATTGTTTTATGTTATGCATTAACTTAATACTTAATTTGTTGTCTTCTAGAAATGTAATGCTTAAAGTTGTGTTGTTTAACTTTAATTCATTAATGAATCTTTACATTCATATTTTCTATTTAACATCATGTCTCAATGCTATGTATTCAGCTTCTGTTGTAGATATCAATATTATATATTATTTCTTTAATATTCATGCTGTAACATCTTCATTCAATATAAATACATAACTTATAGTAAATCTTTGATTTACAATGTCTTCTATGTAGTTGCTGTTCACATAGTCATATGCATAGCTTACATACTGATTTGTATAAATATCTGTAATGAGTTTATACATTAAATCATAGCTTATAGTCTTTCTCAAATATCATAACACTTACTTTGCAGCTTTAATATATTCTATTTATGCTGATAGGCTGAGTGTCAGAGTTAGTAGCTTTAATAAGGTAGCTTTACTAATATTTTTATTATGAGAGTGTTTTGAGAGATTTTTACATGAAAATTTCATGATTAATAGATTACATCATTTTATAAAAGTTATGAAAATTTCAGTAATTTATCTTGTAAATTACACAACTTACATAGTCAACCCGCAAAAAACCTGCAAAAAGCTACATATTGCGGGTTAAGTAGCTTTTTTGTGGGTTTTTTTTATTTAAGTGTGTGGATTGAGTAATTTACAAGATTAATTACTGAAATTTTCATAACTTTTATAAAATGATGTAATCTATTAATCATGAAATTTTCATGTAAAAATCTCTCAAAACACTCTCATAATAAAAAATACTAGTAAAGCTACCTTATTAAAGCTACTAACTCTGACACTCAGCCTATTTATGCATTAATGAGATTCTGACTTAGACATTTTATTATAAAGATTATGTCTAATTAAGTTTCACATACAATGTATATTAACTTTTCTACAATTCATTGCAGTTCTATGCTACTTGCTTTCATAATGTTGTCTGATTCATTTAGTATAACATACAATCTTAACTTTATTAATACTTCAATAGCTAAATAATTTTACATTTCTTCTTCTGATAGAACTTTCATTATGTATAAAGCTTAATTTAACATCAATATTCATTTATTTTAATCTTTAATCACTTTAAAATCAATAATAATTCATATCTTCTTAAGATCTGACATTTAAAAAGACTTTATTGAGTACAGTCTTTATATAATTGAACTTATGCATTGTCTTATTTGTAATCAGAAAATCATTTACATAAATACTGATAATAATGACTGTATTGTGATTCTTTCTGATCAGTATGCTTAAGTCAGCATTTATGCTTCAAAACTTTTTATTCTTTATGATGTTAATTAACTTCTTATATTACAGTTGTGTTAATTACTTCAATTCATACAATTCTTTCACAATTCAACACATCATCTTATCTGACTGTTTCACAATCACACTCTTTGAAATGCATATATATATACTTTTTCTCTCACTTTTCAAATTTCTTAACAGATAAGCAGCTTTAACATTCATTCAATATAACTTCAAGTTATATAAAGTCATCAAAGTTAAAAACATTCTCAGCAACTCTCTATGTACAGTAAAAGCAAATATCTTATTATAATTAATCTTATATGTCTGTGAGAAACTCTGAGTCACTAGTCTTGCTTTAAACTTCATGATTCATTCTTTTTTGTTGTATTTTATCTTAAAAATTCACTTACATTCAACAGCTTTTTATTCTTTCAATAATGATTTAATTAATCACACTTCATCTGATCTTAAGTTCAATAACTTATCTTCTATGATCTTACATTATTGTCTTGCATAAACTAAGTTCTTAATCATCAATTTATACAAACAAGATTTCTCTATTCTTATCTTAATCTCTTACACTCTGATTCTTAATGACTCATTATACTCTCTAAGTAACTTCTCTCTGCAGATTTCTCTTGCTCTGAGTGACACACAGATTTCTCTCATTCTGAGTAACATTTTGTATGAATGTTAATTTAATTAATAAAGCTATTACAATTTTTTCTTTCAATCTCACTGACATTCAGTCTGCATCAGATGACTCTTTCATGTCTGTTTCACTTATATATGCATTGAATATTCTTAATATATATATACTTAATACATTGAATAATCTAACTATATCTATACTTGCTTTATACAATCTTCAGTGATTAGTTCTTGATCTGTTACTCAGCTTTGTAAGAACAGATTAATTTAATACATTAGATACTGTCACATCTGCATTTATTTATAATTTAACTGATCACTTTAACTTCTCTGTTATGCATTTATACAACAAATCAGCAATAAATAGTGAGACAGCTTGTTGTGTATTAATTAATTTTCTTTTAAAACTATTAATTAATAAAGAATGCTTTACAAGATGTCTCTGTTTTTAAGATGATGCTGATGTGTTCTTCTTAGTCTCTTTAAATAATAATGAATCTTTCTTATGATTTATATGATTCTTCAGTGCATTAATGACATTGTTGTCAGTGATTAACTTTTGTAATTGACTGCATTTATGTAAAGCATTAAGTACAATAATCTTGTTGTTTTGTACAGATCAGTAGTGATAACAAGATAACTTTATTTTTTAGTAAATTTGTATCTCTGTTGCACTCATCAATAGTATATATTGACATTATGTGTATCAAATTTGTTCTGACACTTCACACTTTAATTTACTTATTAATAATTATATACTCAATCAGTATGTCTTTTCATGTTCAATTTCAATTTAACTTGATTCATTTCTTCTTTGATATATAAACATACAAAAGAGATTCAAATATTCTAATATGACTAAAACTAGATCTTTGTTCAGTTCAGACTTTCTTAAAGATAATAGTTTTATTATAGATGAGCAACTGATTTTTAAGATAATTGACAGTATTTATGATCTTAACTCAGAAATAATTAAATAGTTTGACATTCAGTAGCATGAAATTCTTCATTGTATGAAGTGTTCTTCAGTAACACTCTGATACAGAGTTATGTTAAACTCTTTTCTTTATCAATATACATTTATACAATCTTCACTTCAAACTCAATCTATACTTATTGTAATTACATCTTAAACTTATTAAAGAACTGATTCTTTCTCTTAAGAAATAGTATTTATAACTTTTGCATGTAGTTGTTAATTAGTACTGCAGCATACAAACTATATACAAAAAATGATGAATTATGTAATTCTTAAAGATCAGTACATATACATTTTAACTGTTTAGTGATGATTTACATTCTCTTATGATGTATGATCTTCATCTATTTACTGACTACACAGAGCTTACAAACTTCACTGAATAATTTATATTTATATAAATCTTTTAATTAAGAATCTTCTTATTTATCTATCTTATTCTCTTCAATCAGTCTCACTTCATCATTCTTGCTCACTGTATCATTAATATTATTATTGCTTTCAGTTACAGATAATAAATCAACTTCAGTGATAATTTGATTTGTGTATTTAATTTATATAATACTTAAATACACAAGCTAACAGTGTCATAACTGTAGTTTCTTAATAGATGCACATAAGAAGCTAAATTAATCTTGTTGTTATTCTTGTTCTAATGTATTCTGTATGATCATGATGATATTTCTTCTCATTATATTAAGAATAAACAAGTTTTCAATACACTGTGCACTGACTATAATGTGTTCATCTTTTATAAGTGTCATCTTACTGTTTTTATCTTAATAGATAACATCATTGTGTTGTAACTGTTTAAGTAATATAAGATTTAATATATACTCAGAAATAAAAACAACATCTTGTAACAAAAGATTTTTTGTCTTTATATAAATCTTTATATCTACTCACTTTATTGCTGTTATCATTTCTTCATTCATGACTTCAATAATATGAACTGATAATAGTGAAGAGATCTCAGCAATTTATAATGTATATAAATGCTTTAAAGTCAATATATTAGTTATATAAATTGCTTTGAGTGCTGAACAGTATGTTGAGACATTCTTTATTATATATTGATGACTTCAGATCACTGTCATTATTATTATTATACTTAGTTACTTTCTGCACTCTGTGTTTAAACTTTTAATCTGTATTGTAGCTGACAGTATCTCATTACTTTATGAAATCATTTGTATAACATTTTCATTTAATGCAATTGTAAATGTAATGCTCTAACTCTCTGCAGTTATAGCACTCAGTTTCTCTCATAAATTATTTATATTCTTATATAATAAGAATTCAATCTAACTTAACATCAACTTCTCTGTTTACTTTAATTCATACTTCTTCAGAGAATAAGATCTGTTGAGTATTTATCATTGTTACTTCTTTTTAATTCAATAAATGATTCTTTTATAAGTTATATTTCTCTAACAGTTCTTTAAGTACTGTTATTAAAGCTATATTGTCTTATACATCTTATTCAACAAATACTGCTGCTTTAATCTTCTTAATTAGACTGTTTATCTCATTAAAATATGTATTAATTGACTTCTCATAATCTAAAACTTTAATCATAAATAAATATAATAGTAAAGAATGTAATTCTATATAAACAACATCTTGTTCTATCTGCATACAAGTCATATAAAGTCATTCTCATATCTTTAAGAATTCATCAGTATTCTTTACATTCTTAAATAAATCATCAATAATTTCATTCTTAATAATCTTGATCACTTTAGCTGCATCTTGTTCATAATTAGTTATTTGAGCAGCAGTATTTTCATTTATATAATTGCTTATAACAATGTCTTAAAAGTCTTTCTTCTTAAGTGTAAGCATTATCATGTTAAATCATCTTATTCAGTTCTTTATTTTCTTCAGTTTCTTCTCTCTTTAAATAATATTAAATTCATTATTAAACATCTTAACTTAGAGCAATTGAATCTGAACAGTTTTCTTTGCTTTTTTTGTACAACTTAATGAGAACTTTGTTGTTTATATGATTGTGCTCATTAAACTTATAATTTTATAAATAGTTGTGACTAAAGTGAGTATTTAAGCATATAGTAGTAGATATACACTATACAAGTATGTGTAATGTAAACTCTGCAAGCTATGAAGAATACATTAAATCATATAAAAAAGATTAAATGCATCTTATTTAAGCAGTCTTACTAAGTTACTTCTTTATACTCTGAGTACTTAAGTCTAGACACTATATCTAACAGTTATAATTAATTCTTCAAAGTATTTTTAAATATATTCATTATAGTTGTTTTTGCATTTCAATGTTGTTAAAATCTCTAAATTACATTTATCTTTGACTGAAATCTAAACTCAAAGTGACATTAAATAAACATACTGTTTAAGAAAAGATATTAAAAAAACAGACTGCTTATCTTTTTATATTAAATATAAAAATTCTTCATCTTTTAAATATTCTTAATCAAAATAAAAGTTATGCTGTTGTCAAAGTTCACTGTGTTGCTGAAGAGCTTAATGATAATATAAATAAAATAATGAATAATAAGAAAATTTTTAAAAATATTTTAAATCTTAATTCTCTTCTAAAATCAATGAGTTCTAATTTCTTCATAAATTTTAAGCTTTCTTCTTAAATTGCTGAAGTATTCTTATATAATTAAGTAAGTTTTCTTAAAATTTTCATATGCTTTTCAAAGCATCATATTCTTTTCATTTAATAAGATAATAAGCTTTCTCATTAATCATTTTCTTTTTTAGAATGTTCTCAACTTTATATTTAATTTTAAGTTCAACAGACATTAATGTAATTTAAATTGATATGAACTGACTATATTATTGAAGTATTGATATGTAAAATACTAAGTATATTTACATTTTCTAAGATAAATCTAATTTGTAACTTAATTTCTTAATGTTTCTTTTAATCATAAATGACTCAATATTTTTATTTATGAGTTTCTTGCTCTTCTTTTTCATTCATATATTGTTTATTTATAAATATATCTTTTTCTCAATCTTATATAATTTTATCTCTGTTATTCATTTCTTTTGTTTCTCAATTCTCTTTAAAGTAACCATTAAGTCAAGCTGACTCAGCAGATTTTGTAACTTAATTTAATCTGACTTTAAGTTAAGTCAGAAATCTTAATCTATTAAGTTAAGTTAAAGTTAAGATCTTAACTCTAGTCTGACTTACAGGTTATGTAAGTCATGCATAAGTGAATGTATAGTGCATAAAGTATGCATAAGTGAGTGTATAACACATAAAGCATGTATAAATGCATATATGATGTGTATATTATGCATAAAATAATGTGTGCAATAGAAATAAGTGATAGAATTAATCTATAATTAGTATATTTTTATGTAAACTAGTCTGATTAGAAAGCTTACTTACTTAATATATACTATTATATTTAGTACAAGTAACTCAACTCAACTCTAGCCTGACTCTGACTTTAGTGTAAGTCAGATTAAAGTCAGAAATTTTAACTTATGAGTTAAGTTAATATTTACTTTAATTCTCTTTATAAAATCAATATATAGTTTCTTAAGCTCTGCAATATTTAATATTGCTTTTTAACTTTAAGATCTATGCATTTGTGAGTTTCATTAAATCTTTAAATAATATTCATAATTTACTTTAAATAATGTCTTTCTTATGATTTCATTTCATGCATTATTGTTCATAAACTGTACTATAAACAGCAGTTATACTCAATTATTCTATTTTACATTGATATAATGTTACAAGTATATCTTAACTGTTTAATTTATTTATTTACTTTGTTTATCTATCTATAAATAATATATTATTAACATTTTATGTTTTATTTTAAGTTCTACTGTAAACATTTCTCAAAACTTATTTATAAATAATTTATCTTTATTAATAATAAATTTCTTTAATAATTTATAATTGCTAATCAATTCTTGCAGTATAATGTACATTAATATTAATGCTGTTGCAGTTTCTTTAAACAAAATAAATATTATATATTTCATTAATCTATTTACTATAATCAATATACTGTTGAATCTGACTTTTTGTTAGATGCTCATCACTGTTTAGTCTTGCAATTATTCTCTATCTACTTAGATAAATTGTCTATTCAGTTATCTTGTTGCTTTTCTTTAATCTGTTGACATCATCACTAAAATGTCATCATGACTTCTCACTAAATGAGTATATAGCCTGATCTTATGCTCAGAAGAATCAAGCAAGCTTTACACTCTTATTATTTTGATAGTATCAATCAGTTAATTCATAATGATTTTATTCATCAGACTTTAAGTGCTCTATTTATCTCTTTGTCATCAGCTCTCAATAGTTTAAAGCATTCATTGATGTCAGCTATTATAATCTAAACAATAGGCATCTTGCTGTTGTGAACTGTGTCATTAATACAAGTTAAAATCTTATTTTATCTTATAAATCTCTTAATTCATTCATCTTCTTATCTCAATAGTCTTTTCTCTTCCTCAAGTCTTTCATGAGTAATTCATCATCACTAGATACTGAAACAGTTACTTTAATAAGATAAATTGTGTGCTTTGCTGCTACTGAAGCCTCAATGATTGAAAAGATTAATGTACAGACTTTATGTCTTGCACAACAAGTCAGCAGTTAGTACTTCATCATTTCTCTGTCTTCTATCTCTGAGAATCAAGCTATTAAACATCAAGAAAGAAGTACTGATCTAAAAGATCTATATTCACCTAATTGAGTTATTAACTCTCAGAAATTCAAACAAGTTATAATCATCTTTAAAAAGACAATCTCAAGTCTTAGAAAGAACATCTCATCAGACATAAGCTCAGCTGAAAAGATCACTGAATCTTAAATCTTAGAAACATCTTAAGTTAAAATATCTAATATAACTAATTCTCAATCAGAAGAACCTGTCTTTATCAGTCAGAATTAACTTTAAATTATCATCATTAATGTTGTAAAGACAGTCTTAGAAGCTGATTACAAGAACTGTGAGCAGTAACTGAACTTAGATAATTCTGTTAATTGTTTTTAACAAGACAATTTAGACTTTTTTGATTCACACTAAGATGAAGATCATGACATAGAATTTGTTAACAAGAACATATATTACTGAAATGTCTACAGCTTTGTGAAAAATGCTTAAGATGTAGCTGATGTTAAAGATATAAACACTGTTTAAGTTAGACTTTATACTTATCTTTAAGATATAATGATGAAGTGATACTGCTCTCAATTAAGTAATGTGAAATGAACTGACCTAAAAGATGAAAATGATATAGAGTATTGAAAGAAGACATTGATTAATTGATTTAAAAAGAGTTATAATGATGCTTTTTATGTTCTTTAAAAGACTAAATACAGTCTAACTGATGCTCAAAACAAGAGATCATTGATCAGCTACATTTATAATGTTATTAGATACATAAAATTACTTAATGCTTCAACAGTATATACTCAGCTTATCTAAGCATACAACAATCTAAATTTAGACCTCACAAGAAACATTAATGAGTCAACATCTACTACTATCATCATGCAGTTCATTGAGTCTATGAAAGTTAAATAAAATGTATGAAAAGAAAGTCTCATAAAACACTAAAATGACAGATTTGAATTCAGATATCAGTCAGAACAGTTAGATTGTGATAAATAAGATTAATTTAACAATTTAAGTTGTCTCAGAGACAATTTCTTTCATTAAGAGATTTACATTAACAAAAATGTGTCTTTTCAGTCATTCTTTTGTTCTCAAGACTCTTCTTATTAATCTTTTTAATTTAATCAGCCTTATACTTCTTATCAGTTTCAGAATTAGAATCAGAATCAGAATGCTTATTAATTTAATTAGCAGTATTAATACTTTTTACACAGAAATGCTTTCATCTTACTGATGTCAAAACAGTCACTTTAAATCATTAGTGAAAATGAATAAAGAAGAAATAAGTCTTAGAAGTGTGACAATATGCAGTGCTTGTATAGAGAAGATAATTAAGAAAACAATAGCTGAGTTTAAAGTTATATGAAGAATATGATGATCAGTATGAGAATGAGTATGATGATTAAGATGATTAAGATAGAAGCTGAGAGAATTAAAATGACTATGACTATAATGAGTATGAAGATTCAGAAGAACAACAGCTAAATTGTGATTTGTAAAGAACATTAAAATGAAGAGAAAAAGAATTAAATTAATATACATTATGTTGTCTTGTCTGAAGTATCAGTCTGTTTATCTATTGTATGATATAAGTGTCACAAATGTCAAGCTGAATTTTTGTCTAACAACACTCTTCACATATACATTTAAGATGCAAAATGCAAGAAGTCTTAAGTCTAAAAAATGACTCTTAAATCAGAACTCATTATCATAATTTCTACTTTTAAGAAAGCTTCTAAAACAGAATATAACTTTCATTAATGACATTACATCACTGCATTAGTCAGCTTAACTAAGACTGAAATAGCTACATCAATATGTCTTCATTCAAGCTGTATGATGATTCTTATTGATAAAGAATATCTTCAGAAAGATTCACTCTTCACTATAATACTACAGCTTGAAAAATCAATATCAGTGTGAAACATAAATGAAATGTATATCTTTAATTAATACATCTTAATTAATCTATTTCTTCATGACACTATGAAAGACAAATCAACATATACACATCTTACACTCAAAGCTCATCTTGTTAATAGTCTTAAGATAAAGCTACTATTAAAAATGAATGTTTTAGGCTCTG
>JAABUJ010002098.1_pt1 | contig 25950 bp, 36 predicted proteins | sample 5559131 | NCBI WGS metagenome assembly JAABUJ01 (sample SAMN10711875, study PRJNA513366) | rock metagenome | isolation source: Antarctica rocks | place: Antarctica: Victoria Land, Mt New Zealand nord | collected 2016-01-07
TGGCCACGGCCGCGAGCGGCGGCCGCGGCGGCAGCGCGGGCGCCGGCGGCGCGGCCGGCGCCGGCGCGTCGCCGCGGCGCTCGGCGGCCGCCGCGCGGCGCTCCTTGCGCTCGCGCTCCTTGCGCCCGCCGCGCGACGTCTTCTTCTTCTTTGCGTCGCCCGCCTTGCCGGCGTCGCCGGCGTCACCCTTGCGCGCCGGCGGCCGCTGCACAACCATAACCGACACGGCCTTCTTCGCCGCACCGCCGCCGCCGTCCAGCTTGGCGCGCGCCTTGTCGGCGGGCGCCGGCGCGGCGTCGCTGGGCGCGCGCGCGAGCGCGCGGCTCTTCGGCGCCACCTGCTGCCAGCTGGCGTCGTCGTCATCGGCCGAGCCCGCGCTCTCGCCGGCGCCGCTGCCATCGCCGGGCGCGCCCGGCGCCTCGGGCGTCTCGGCCGTCGCCGCGCGGATGATGCGGATGCCATTGGCCGCGGGCCGCCCGACGGCCGCCCCGCGCGCAAAAGCCGCGCCACCGGCCGCGCCGGGCACCGCCGGCGGCGTGGCGGGCGCCGCGGCGGCCGCGGCGCCCGCCTGCGGCTTTGCCGGCCGCTCGTCCGTGTGTGGCGTGCACTCCTCAGACGTGACGGACTCTGCCTCGCCGCTGCTGGTCAGCTCCGCAGCCGCTGCCGGCCGCCCGGCCGCGGGGGGCTCTGCCTCCGGGCGCTCCGCAGCCGGCGCCTCCGCCGCCGCGGGCGGGGCCGGCGCCGCCCCGGGCGCGGGCGCGGCGGCCGGCGCGGGCGCGGGCGCCGCCGGCGCGGCGTCCGCCGGCGCGGCCACGCCGTTGGGCGCGGGCGGCGCGGCGCGCCCGCGGCCCTCGCGCTTGGCGCGCCGCGCGGCCGCCTTGGCCGCCGCGCGCGCCTTCTCCGCCTCCTCCTCGGCCAGCAGCGCCGCGGCCGCCGCCTCCGCCTCAGCAGCCGCCGAGCGGCTGCGGTGCGCGGGCGCCGCACCGCCGGCCGCGCCGCCGGCTGGCGCCGCGCCGCCGGTGCCGCCGGCGCCGCCTGGCCCCGCCGCGACATCGTCCACGGACGACGAGCCGGTGCCGCCGCCGCCGCTGAGCTCGCAGCAGCCGCCCGCGAGTTCGCCCTCGGACAGCTCGCCCAGGCCGGCGAGCGCGCCGCGCGCGGCGGCCGCGGCGGGCAGCGCCGGCGCGGCGGCTGCGGGCGGCGGCACGCCGCTCGGGCCGAACATGCGCGTGTTGACCAGCTTGACGATGCGGTTGTCCAGCTTCAGCAGCTTGGCCGCGGAGAGCGCGTCCAGGTTGAGCACGATGCGCGCGCCGGCGCCGGCGCCCGCCGCGCCCAGCGATGCCGCGCCCACCTCGCGCTGCATCCACTCCACGATTGCTGCGCGCACCCGGGACGCGCAGCCGCTCTGTATGCCATCACACTGACAAATTCCTACTCCTGTACTCCGAATGCACAGGTGGTCGCAGCCGACAACACCCTATCCAGGTCCTCGCAGCGCAACCTCTGCGGCCATTCGCAGCCCAGCAGCCCCGCCGCCCTCCGCTGCCTCGCTCGACGCACCGATGCGGTCGGAGGCGTCCGTGAGCAGCGCCAGGTTGTCGTTCATGCGCATCTTCGTGAGCACCGCCTCTGTCAGCCGGCCGCCGTCGCTCCAGCGCGCCATCAGCGCGCGGCTCGTCACCTCCTGCCCGGGCGCGCTGCCGTCAGGCCTGCTCTGCCTGATCACGTGCAGCGCTGGTAGCGAAGAACACGTTACAGTTCACCCGCACGCATTCATCATGAGCATGACGGAGGCAGCCTCACGGCGAGCGCTTGCCTGTGCCCATCGCCTTTGCGCTGGACCACAGATCATGACCGGGGCGCACCGCAGGTGCGGGTGGCGCGGCAGCATCCGCGTCCACGCGCTCCGCGCCTGGTGTGGCAGGAGAGATGCTGCTGCCGCTGCTGTCTCCAGTGCCATCGCCGCCGGCGCTGCCGCTGCCGCCGCCGGCGGCGCCGACGCCGCTGGCGCTGCTGCCGCCGCCGCTGGCCGCGTCCTCGCCGCCGCCAGCGTCCCCGCCGCTGCTGCCGCCGCCGCCGTCGCCGCCGCCGCCGCCGGCTCCCGCATCGCCGGCGCTGCCGTCCGCCGCCGCGCCGCTGCCGCGCGCGCTGCCGGCCGCAGCGGGGGCGTCGGCCGCGGCGCTGAGCGAGGTCAGCATCGCGTCAGTCGCCTCAGCTACCGCCTGCGCGTCCGCGTCGGCGCCGTGCGGCGGCTGGGCCGGCGGCGAGCCGCCGGCGGCCTCGCCGGCGTGGCCGCCGGCGCCGCAGGGCCCCTGCGCGGGCGAGCAGCCGCCCGCGCAGGCGTGGCCGGCGGCCGCGGGCGGCCCGCGCGGCGCAGATGGCGCGCTCGCGGGGCGCGGCGAGCGCGTGCGGCTCAGGAAGCCCTTCCGCAGGCCGCTCTGCAGGCTGAGCGCGTGCTCGGCCGCGCCGTCCGGCGCCTGCGCCCGCGCGGCTGCAGCGCGTCACGCCGCGTGGAAGGCACAACGGAGGAGGAGCCGCCATGGCCCAAAGCCTTGTCATTGCGAGCGCGCGCCCTCCTGCGTGTTCCCAGCCGGCTGCCCTACGCTGCTGTGCACTCCCGCAAGCCCCCCAGCATGGACGAGCCTGGCTGTTGGGATACAGAGCCATGGCGAGCATGCTTGTACCTGGCTCCGCGCGCCCCTACGGCGAACGATCCCCCGGAGCCAAGCACGACCAGCACAGGCGGGCGGCAGCCGCCAGCGCGGGAGGCCCCGCACCTGCGCGTCGGCGCCGGGCGAGTGCGGCGCCGCCGCCGAGCAGCCGTCGCCGCCGCCGGGCAGCGCAGGCAACGCGGGCGCGCCGGGCGCGCCGGGAGCGCGCAGCATGTCAGCCAGCGCGCCCTCGTCCCAGGAGCCGCCGAACGCGGTGATAAGCTCCACCGCGGTGCTGACCGGGATCTCGAACTCCAGCGGCGGCTGCTGCCGCGTCGCGGCAGCCGCGAGGTCGGCCGCGGCATCGGCCGCCGGCGCCGGCGCCGCCGCGGCGTCGCTGCCCGGCAGCACCGCTGGCTGAGCGCGGTCTCCGTGCTGGCGCTCAGCGTGCGCGTGCGCGCGCGCCTCCTCACCGGCGAGCGGCTCGGTGGCTGCCGGGGCAGGCGCTGCCGCGCTCGCCGCACCGCACGGCGGCGCGGCAGCAGGCGCAGCAGGGCCGTCCGCTGCAGGGACTGTGGCGTCCCCGCCAGGCTGGTCCGCGTCCGCAGCCAGACCCGCCTCCGCAGCGCTGTGCTCCACGGCAGCGCCGCGCGCGGCCGGCTCCGGCCGCGCGCCGCTGGCGGCGGGATGCGCCGCTGGCGGCCCCTCCGGCGCAGGCGCAGACTGCTCGCCTGCTCGCTCGCCTGCGGCCGGCGGCGCCGGCTCGGCGCGAGCCGCCTCCTGAGCCAGCAATTGCGGGCTCGCCGGGCTGTTAGGTTTCGTGAGCGGCGCCGCGGCCGGCGGCGCGGCCGCCGGCTCGTCGTCCGCGGCCGCGCAGCCCTCGCCGGGCGCGCTCGCAGCCGCTGCGTCGGCAGGCAGCTGCGGCGCGTCCGCCTGGGGCGCGGCCGGCCTGCGCGCGGCGCGCGGCCCCTCGCACGCGGCGCGGGAGCTCGCGCAGGTCGCTTGCAAGCGGCACCGCTCTCTGAAGGATCGCAGTGCTCCCTGTGAACCCAAGGCGGCGGGGAGGCTTGCATCAAGGGGTCTGCCGACCGGCGCACGCAAGCAGGCTGCCCTGGTCACGTGCTTGACTGGTCCACGGCACGTGGCGGCGCCGCGCACTTCACGGCCGCCATCACTGCAGCAGGCAGCTCGGATGTGCGCCGCCAGATCCTCGAGACGATGCGAGCGCCCAGGCCTTGCGCGCCGCGGGAGCTCTCATCCTCCCGCGTGCACACGTCCATGCCTCCTGCGCCTCCTGCGCGCCGGCAGCCGCTCAGCACGCCGCTGCGGCCGGCACAGCCTGGCATTGCCCCAGCGCTCAGGCAGGGCAGCCAGCCCCGCACGCCACCCCTCACGCCCCGCATGCTGCCCTGGATGTGGCAGCCAGCGAGCACAGTGCGACCGTCTAAACCCTGGCAGCTGTGCAAAGTGTCAGGTGATATGCGCAACCCACCCCACCTGAGCCGGCGCTGTGTGCAGGGCCGGCCTCAGCCTTTGCCAGCCAGGAGCCTCGTTGCCGCCATCGATCTGCTCCCAGCAGTATGTGGACGCTAGGAGTCATCAGGCAGCGCCTGTGTGGAAACCCTGAGGCACAGCGCAGCCAGGTTTCCTTGCCAGCTTTTGGGAGGCCTCTTTTTCTCTGGCACCAGTTCTGTCTGTGCCTCCTCGCCACACGGACTCCGTCATCTGCCTTGGCACACCTTTTGACTTGAAACACATGACGTGTAACCCAGAAATATAGCAGCAAAGCCACGGTCTCACGAGTTATGTTACAAAGCTCCCAAAAATGTGGTCAGAGCAGCAAAGCACAACGCAACCGGGTCAGGCTTCACATGTCCTCCATGCTCCACAGCATGGCCTCGCGCTCCTGCGCTGCGCGGCCGGCCTGCGCCTTGAACATCTCGCGCTCGAAGCCGGTGCTGCGGTCCACGCCGTCCCAGTGCCGCCCCGGTCGTATGCCGTAGCGGTTGGTGGGTGCGCCGAGCCTGCGCTTGAGCCAGCTGTGCGCAGGCACATCCTGTGCGTGCAGAGCCTACTCTCATCTCAAGCGCATACATCCGCTGCATTACTGATCTGCATCACTACTTCAAGCTGCCATGCAAAGGCCGTCCACTGTAAAAGCACCTGCCTCACAGCAGGACAGCAGCTCACTCAACAGAGAGGGAGAGTCATGAGTCATGAGGCCATCCTACATCGGCATGTGCGCCTCCTTGCAGAACTGTTTCGGTTCTTCAAACACACAAAACAATAAGATGGCCCCACATGACTCTGGTATTGTGCCCAGCCGCAGGGCCACGTCGCGTATCTGTTCATGTCACAGAGTGCCAGGCCTGCGAGACCTGCACGTCGGGCGGCAATGGCGGTGGCGTACTGGCAGCCGACTGACTCCGTTCTCGTTGAAAGTAGCTCGCATGTCTGTCCATAGACACGGTGTATCACGGTGTGTTACTCTCGAGGCCAGGCGCGCCTGCGGCACGATGAAGCCGGACTTGCGGAATTGGCGCGCTAGATGCGCGGGCACGACCGGCGGCGGCGGCGCGTCGGCGGCCGCGCCGCGCCGCGCCAGGTGCGCCATGGGGTCGCCGAAGCGCGCGCGGCTACGCAGCGACGCGTCCAGCTCCGGGTCATCCGCCGTGCGCGCGAACGGCTTGCCGGCCTCCGCGCGCATGCGCGCCGCGGCCTCCTCCCGCGACCGCATCTGCCACCGCGGGTACACCACATGTGAGAGGGTGTCGAGAAGAGAGGGTGTCGGGAAGAGAGGGTTTCACCGAAACAAGCGATGGGGATGCCCCAGCAGCACCTCACCAGCGCTTGCGGCCTCTTCTGGCCCCCCGAAACTGCACAGGCATGCATGCCGCTCGCCTGCCTCCACGCACGCATGTGCGCTCCCACGCTGCCAAGCCTTTCAGGCATCCCAGGGCAACACAGGCTCTACCTGACGGACCCACGTGCATCACCCCCAGTTCTTTGCTCACAGCACAGTGCACGCAAATGTGCACCGTGACAAATACCATATGCCTGAGCACATACCGAACTCTGCTCTTGCGCCGTGTCTCACTCGAATAGGGCGCAACTGGCCTCCAGCCCCCACAAAGGAGCAATCGCAGGCCGCCGACTTATGCTTGGGTCTCCGCTCTGGCGGCGGCAAGCAGTGCAGCCTGCGCGGCTGCCTGCCGCCGCCCCAGAACCCTGCCAGGGCCGCGCGCGCCTGCGCGATGCCGCCGCCCCAAGCCGGCTTCTCGTGCTTGGGCTTCTCCGCCTCGGCGGCCGCCGCGAGCGCCTCGGGGCCCTCCACGCGGCGGCCCTCTTTGTCGCGGTACACCGTCTCGGCGCCGTGCCCGCTGATGCCTGCGTCCATCTGCGCAAAGCGCTCCCGGTCCGCCTGGGCCCCCGCGCACGTCAGGTTTAAGGTCCTAGTCAACGTGCGCTTGGCCAGGCCATCCAGGCTGAGAGGGAGAGGGAGCGCGTGCGCTGCAAGCTGGGTCTGACCACGCCTCACATCCCTGCAAGCACTCCTGAACAATGTTTTCAGCCTCATGCCAGGCAGCACTACCCAGCGGGCATTGATGAACCACACTCCAGGTACGAGCCGCACGAGCCGCAAAATTGCGCCTTCATTGTACCCACAAGAGGCAGGCCACGCAACACCGTGCAGGCGGCAGAAGCTCCGGGGGCACTTGCATTGGGCTGCGCGGGCCTGCTGCACAGCGTGCGCTGCACAGTGTGGTTTCGCGCCCAGGCCATGGCCCGGCATCGGGCTCCGGGCGGTCGGGCGGGCGGGGCACCTTGCGCTTCTGCTGCGCCTCCTGCACGAGGTCGCGGCCGGACACGAGCCCCGCGATGCTCCCATCGGACATCCGCTTCACGCGCGCCACGGCCTGGCCCGGCGCCGCGCCCGCAGCGGCGCCTGCGCGGGCCCCAGGCTCAGCGCGACATGCAGCGTTCCAGGTCAAGCGTGTCACACCATGAGTCCGTTGCCCTCGGCCATGTGCGCCCTCAATGCAGAGCAAGCTCAGCGCGACATGCAAAACTGAGCAGTACGCATCATCACGTGATACTCTCAGCCACGCGCGCCCCTCCCAGAGCGCTTGTGAGTGTGCTGTGGGGCCTTGCCCCGCTACTCTGCTCTTGCCTGCCCGATGCAGGGCAGCTTTGCAGGGATAAAACAACACCGGTGCCCAGCATGGCCGCAGGGGCGAGACAGCGAGTGCAGCGCACCAGGGCCGGCCTCGCCACCGCCAGCGCGCCGCGGCGGCGACAGATCAGCGCGCGCAGCACCGTTGGCCGGCGCTGGCCGCTGCGGCGCTAAGTCGTTCAGGCTGTTAGGGCGCCCGCCGCGCCGCGGCGGCGACTGGTCTGGGCTGTCGTGCCGCTGGCGCCTCCGCGGCGGCGACTGGTCCGGGTTGCCGTGCAGCGCGCTCCGACGCGGCGGCGACTGGTCTGGGCTGTCATGGCGCTGGCGCGGCCGCGGCGGCGACTGGTCCGGGCTGCCGTGCAGCTCGCTCCGCCGCGGCGGCGCCTGGTCTGGGCTGTCATGGCGCTGGCGCCGCCGCGGAGGTGACTGATCAGGGCTGCCGTGCCGCTCGCGCTTCTGCGGCCGCGAGGGGTCTGGGCTGTCACGCCGCTGCCCCCTGCGCGGCGGGGACTGGTCTGGGCTGTCATGCCGCGCTTGCCGCCGTGGGGGTGACACATCCGGGCTTGCAGCGCCCAGCCTGCCGTCGCGCCCGCCGCCATTGGCACCGGCTCCCACCTCCTCCCACCCACGAGTGGCCAGCCCCGCCCGCTCCTGCCAGGCCAACACAGCAACCTCACTGCTCTGTCAGTTGTGGTTGCCTTTATGAAGTGGAGCTGAGGCCTAGGCCAAGACTGCTGTTGTGCGGCATGGAGAAGCGGACGTGAAAAGTGGACACGTGTTGACAGCCCAAAACATAACCGAAGGTCGGGCAGGAGGCGAGCACAACAGGCGTACCAGGGCAGCCAGGCGCGTCACGAGCTCTGCCTCGCCAGGATTGGCGACCACGGGCACGTCTGCAGGCAGCACGCCGCTCAGCACACAGCGCAGGCTCTCTGCCTGGCACATCCAGCTGCAAATCACGCATTGCCTGCCGCGAGGGCAACAGGCAAACTCAGGCCTGTTCCCCCGACAACCCAGCCAGCCACACATCCCTGCGCTGAGGCCCAGGATCGCGCGCAACACAACGTCATGTAGCAGCCTTCTTTACGGTAAGGCTGTGGTTCGCACCCTCCTCCTCCTCCTCAGCGTCGGCCTCCACCTGTGCGCCCACGGCATGGAAGCCGGTGCTGTCCTCGTCGATGATGCGTATGCCGCCTGGCGCCTTCGCAGGCGCCTTCTTCCTCCGCTTCTTCTTTACGCCACCGCCCTCTGCTTCTGCGAGTTGTCTCACAAACCTCTGGTCAGGCAACGGCCGTAGCGGTTGAGCAGCAAGCGCACTCGTGCAGGCCCGCACCGCCCGCCCCATACTTCTTCAGGTACTCCTGGCGCGCCTTGGCTTCCTCAGACAGCACCACCGGCTTCTTCTCCTTCTCCCGCAGCAGCGACAGGCCAGTGAACATCCTGCCCTGGGGCCGCGCGTGCCGACACCGCCAGGCTCTGCGGCCACTAAGAGCTTCAAGCCAGACCTCCTCCCACCACCTTTATTTCATTGCTTTTGTTTGCGAATCGCGATACAAGCTCCTGTTTCCATGATTGTACAGAAACAAATAGCAATCTTTTTCCAGAACATGTCAAAAAGCAGATGCGCTTCAGTCATGCTTCTCAACCACGCCATCCATGGCAATGCCCCATGGGGGGGCATGCAAAGCATGTGAAGGCATTTGTGGCGCCTGGGGCTGTACGCGTACCAGCAGCACTCACACAGCAGCAGCTGTGATCAAACTTCATGAGAATATGGGGTGCACGCGTGTGGAAGCAGCAACGCACTGGATGCCTTTGCTATGAGGGCAGCTGTTTATTGAATACTTCACAGCTAACCACACAACTCCTTCTCCACCACTCAGTGTGCTTCACTATAGGTAGCCCTGCCCATGCGCCTCGCTCCCTGCACTCAGTTCCAGACGGCGCCCAGCGCGCTGAGCTTCAGATAGGCGGCCGCAAAGTCGTCGAAGAAGCGGCGCTGGTCGGCGGCGTAGAGCTGGATGGTGGGCCGCAGCGCCTCGTCCTCCGGCAGCACATGGTCCGAGGGCAGGCCCACCATTGACCTGCCGGTGCATGCAAGCGGAGTTGGTGTCATTGTACGGGCAAATCAAGTCGTGCGCAGCTCTAAGGCCGGGTCCACTATCGACTCGCCTAATGCTTACGGCCAGGTAATAAATTGATGCGATGGATTTGTCATGCGCTGGTGACAGACGGTCCGCACCCCAGCAACATGACTCTGACCTGCAGCGTGCGGAGTGCTCTCTGGCGTGTGATACTGCGGGGTCTACACGCTCACAAGAGCCACCCCACATTGTCAGTCCTGAGCACTGCGCATGGATGGTCCAAGCAGTGCGCGCTCTGCCAGGCTGGGCTAAGCACAAGCGGTGGCTACCATGCAAAAAGCGCAGGGTGGCAAATGACGGCGGGCGCATACCCCATGGAATTGCTAGGGTCGGCCCAGGGCGCGGCCAGCAGCGTCCGATAGTACTGATTGTCGAAGACCAGCGGCTCGCCAAAGCCTTTGCCTCCCAGCTGTTCACAAGCGCACATCAGCACACGAGATCCCCCTTGCACACAGGCATAGCCTGTTACATGTACAGCACAACGCTATGTGTAGCATTTACTGACCAGCATACATGGAGATTAGGATGATAAAAGGAGCACACCTCTCACGGCACCCTCATTCCATGCCCTCTAGCACCACTTCACCATAGCGGCTGGGCCACATGAACACAGGAGAGCCTCTTAAAAATCTCATTGCTGTACTGCCGCATGTCCTGCTGCGCGCGCACCGTGTGTGCGCCCGACAGCGCGACCAGCTCCTGCGCGCTGATGCCCTTGGCGGCGAACGCGGCGCGCAGCTGCGCCGCCGTCAGCGTCTCCGCCGGCATGCGGCCCGCGGGGTCCGCGGCGCCCGCGTCCCGCCGGCCTGCGCTTGCAGCGGCTGATATTTACGGCCTTTGCCAGTATACTCCGTCGGTGCATCCCACTGCTCAGCAAAGTGGCCATGGCTGTGGGCAAACAGTGCACTGGCGCACAGGTTGCCTTGACCAGCCTCTGATGCAGCTTGTGGATGTGCCACCCCTCCCAGAGCTGGCCCTGACAGTGGAAGAGGGCAGAGTCGTCATGCGCACAGTACATGCGCTCCACCTGACATACACACTCAGCGGGCACCTGTGCATGCGCACTCAGGGCTTCATGCATGCGCCGGGCACCCCACGGCGCACTCACCAGTCACCCAGGCTCCGTGTAGGTCGCACCCACGGGCACATCGATCACAGGCCCGCCGGTGGCCGCAACCGCCCACGCGCCGCCCAGCGCCACCAGGTCCGCGTTGGACACGCGGCCCTCCGCGGCCGTCCCGCGCAGCTCCGCGCCCACCGCTTCCAGCACACGCCAGCCGCGCTGCGCGCAGGGAGCGAGATGCAAGCACGGCAGCACCCTCTGGGTACGTAGGTTGACACCATACAAGGCCAAGGACTGTGACGGCACTGGACGCTTGACGTCATGATGGCTTGCACGCCTCGCCTCTGCTGCACATGCTTTCAGGGGGCCACCTTGAGGCCCCGGTTCTCAGGCCGGTCCAGCTCATAGCGCAGCGAGCCGTTGGCGCCGCCGTCGCCGGCGGTCGCCGCGTATGTGCCAGCGTCATGAAATACCAAGCGCAGCAGCACAGGTGCCTGCAGAGGGGCGGCGGAAGCGTCACACACCACATCGACGGCCAGATTTTGCATGGTTGATGAAGTACCAACCACAGTGGCCGCAAGCGAGCAAGCGCAGCCCGCAAGAGCAGGGTCGCATGCATACCGGTGGCACAGTGCACCATGTCTCAATTGAGTCCTGTGGTAGGCTGACACAGTGACAACAGCAAAAAGCATCCATCAAGCACCATTAAGCTTGGCGCCAGCTTGCACGCAAGTATGGAGTCTCCCTCGCGAACCCGGCTGCCTTCATTGGGCAGCTGCTACTCCGCCCCTTTGACTACGCACATGCCCCTGTCTCTTTGAGATACGGCGTTTCTCAAAGCCACAAGCACAAGCAGAATTGCGCGCCTTGCTCTTCTCCGCAGCCTTGCGGAAGGCCTGGGCGACTGCCGCTTTCGCCGGGCCGTCCAGCTGGAGAGGTCCCCCGGCAGGCGTAGCGTCAGCCGCAGGGGCAGCCAGTGCACTCGCAGGCGCGCCATGTAGCAGCACCGCAGCGGCCGTCAGATGCGCTATCGCGGAGCGCAGAAGCTCCCGCCGTGTCGCCACGCCGCCACCCGCAGGCACAGCCGCGACTGCCGCAGCAGGCACTCCAGGTAATCAACTGAAACGCACTGGGTGCATCTCGTCGGCAGACTTTGCGCAGCAGGCAGACAGCCCGCAAGCAATTTCAACTGCTCGACGCAAAAGCACAATCAGTGGCAGTTGACATGGTGTGAAAACCACACGGTGAGCGGACGTGACGCACCTACGCAAGCGCAATGCTCTGCCCGGAGCAGCGTCGGTTGCCTCCCGCTGTGTGGCGGACACATCCGGCTGTCGCAGGCTGTGAACGGCCGAGCGCAACGCGCAGGAAGACTGCAACAAGGTGCGCAGTGCATGCTTGGACAGCGCTGCAAGCACCGACTGCGCCGCAGGCGTAAGCGAGCCAAGTGAAATGGTAACACAGACTGAGCGAACAACCTATGTCTAGGACACGGTTCCGCTCCTCTGCCGAAGGCTTCCCTGCAAGGGGCTTGTCAGTGGTCTTTACTAAGCAAACACCAGAGCTTGCCCGCCTTTTCCCGGTCTGAGCAGCAGGCAGGGCTGTGCTCACGCTTGGCACGCAGTGAGATGCCGGACAGCGACTGAGTGCAGGTGCGGCCGCGCACGCCATGGGCACAGAGGTGGCGTCCAAGCTCCTGGACTTCAGCCAGGACCTGGATGTGCCGCTGCTCGATGCAACAGTGTCGCGCTTCTATGCCGGCTCCAACGAGGAGGCGCGCCCCGGCACCGCCGCGCGCCGTGATGGCTCGGCGCACCTGCTGGCCGGGCGCATGCTTGGCCTGCTGGGCACTGGCGGCGAGCAAGAGCGGGGCAGCCGCGCTCGATTATGCCTGGCCGTGGGGCGTGGGCTCGACGCTCTGCACGCGCGAGCGCACATAACAACAGCGCCCCAGCTGGCGGCGACGCTAGCGCCTTCCGCGTGCCATGACTCGCGCGCGCGCGCTGCGTACCGGCAGAGGATAGCATCGGAGAGCGTGCTGCGGGAGCTGCAAAAGCACCCGGAGGCGTGGACGCGCGTGGACCGGATCCTGGAGCTCTCGCAGAGCCAGCAGTCAAAGTTCATTGCGCTGCAGGTGCGCCGGGCCGTTCATGGGCGAGGGTGCGGCGGTGCTTGCTGCGTGTGGCCCGTCACAGCGTGCTTACATAAGCGCGACGGTGGCTGGTAGCTGCCCTGGGCGCATGCCCTCTGGCATGCTGCCGTAAGCGTGCAGTGACGTCCTGGCCGTGCACCACTCTGCTCGCACCCACATATGGCGTGATGGGTTGTCGGAGCGGGCGTGCAAGTGGACTGGGCCCCCGTAGTGGCGCCACCCGCTGCCAGCATCGGGTACAGCAGCACTTGATGGTCCTGTCGCGCACTTGTGGGCGACAGGCGCACTGCAGCACCTGCACCTGCTAGAGGTGCAGGCAGGCCGTGTGGCGGCTGCCAAGGTTTGCGCCTCGCAGCTGAGTGCATGCACGGGATCCTCGCACTGCGTTGAGCCCGGCGAGTGCAAGCGGATTGGTGCCGTTGTGGGCCAGCGCTGGGGATTCTTGCAGCCATCGCTGCGTGAGCACCGCCGCTGGTCTCACTGGAGCCCCGCGCTGTGAGAGCACGCTGTGCACTGCCTCTGATTGGCGACAGCGCTGCGTCCTTGCGCGGCCGCTTGCGCTGTCGGCCGTGTGTTAATACGATACATGCTTGCTTGACGCGATCCGCTGTCGCGTCATGGTATTGCGTGGCACACTCTGGCCGTGCCGCGAACGACAATGCATGCCAGGGCTAGGACGTGGGCTGGGTGAGAACTTTGCCCAGTGGCTTCAGTGCGCATGGGCGAGGCTGACCCTGGCCTGGCCAACCGCAACGCCGTGCTGCAGCACAGAGCTGCAGCCTTGCCAGCGCGAGATAGCAAAGAGATGACCCTTTCCGCTAAGGCTTGACAGGGGCCGCGGCCGTGCGGTTCCGGATGAGGCGCAGCTCTGGCGATGCGCAATGCCGGACGGCCGGCAGAGGGGTGCGGCGTCGGGTATCACCGGCCGGCGTGCGCCGGGGCGTGCAGATCCTGGAGGAGGTGATAAAGTTCCGGTGGGGCGCGCTGCCGGACGAGCAGCGCGAGGGCATCCGCAACTACGTCAGCAACCTGATCATCAAGCTGTCCTCGGACGAGGCGGCCTTCCGGCGCGAGCGCGTGTTCCTGAACAAGCTCAACATCATCCTGGTGCAGGTGCGGCGCGCGCGCGCTGCGGCGCACCCCGCGCGTCACCAGCGCACCGTGCGCACGTGCGCCGCTTGGTGGTCTAAATAGGCAGCTGTGTTTAAGGCGCCACGCATGGGGAAGGACGGACCAGATGCAAGTGGCGCTGGCGTTGCATCGGGCGCTGCCCGCTTTGGCGCGTTGGCAGAGACCGGCGCCTGCGGCGCCTCATAAGGCGCCTGAGCCACATGGCATCTGCGCAGCTCAAGCTGGTGCGCGTCAAGAAGTCTAGGGAGACTGTCACGAGAGCCCTCAAGGGCTCCCGCGCACTGACCTGCGCCGCGGGCGCGTGCGGCAGGTGCTGAAGCAGGACTGGCCGCACAAGTGGCGGACGTTCATCCCGGAGCTGGTCGGCGCGTCCAAGACCAACCAGACGCTGTGCGAGAACAGCATGATCATCCTGAAGCTGCTGAGCGAGGAGGTGTTTGACTTCTCGCGCGGCGAGCTGACGCAGGCGCGGCTCACCAAGATTGATGGCCTGTTCAGTCTCTGCATGCTGGCTACGCAGTTGCTGATGCAGAGACGTGAGCATGCGCATGCTGTGAAGTGCGGAGGAGTCTGCCCACCGCCTTACTGTGCATGACAGTCCAAGTGAAAATATTATTTGGTGTTGCGTTCTTGCATGTGATGTGGCCTCGATGCGGAGAAGCGCAACAAAGCGGAGCCTTGCGTGATGGACGCCGCGCCCGGCCGCGCAGGCAAAGACGAAGGAGCTGAAGAACTCGCTCAACCAGGAGTTCCGCCTGATCCACGAGCTCTGCCTGTACGTCCTGAACGCCGCCGTGCGGCCCGACCTGGTGCGCCACCGGGGCCATCCCGTCTCGGCGCCGTCCTCCGCGTCTTCGCTGGGGCAAGCAGGAGGGCGTGCGCTGGTCTGCTATGTGACGTCTGGTGCTGTCGAGCCTGCCTGCTCCAGCTCGTAACTCAAGCTCCTGAGGTCGGCCACAGAAGCCTGAGCGTTGGTGCCCGTGGCCGCCCTCTTCGTGAGCCTGGATGAGGACTGTGAGGCAGTGGCCAGCGACCTTTACACCGCGGGTGGACGAGACTTTCTCACCGCACGCCGCTGCCGTGCTGGCACCGAGCGAGGCCCTGCAGCGCCGGCACTGAGCGGGGGCGCGCGGGGCCGCGCCAGGTGCGCGCCACGCTGGCCACGCTGTACGCGTACCTGTCGTGGGTGCCGCTGGCGTACGTGTTTGAGAGCAACCTGGTGGAGGCGCTGCTCAAGCTGTTCCCGCAGCCGCCGTTCCGGAATGTGGCGCTGCAGTGCCTGTCCGAGGCGCGCGCCCCCGCCCGGCGCGCAGGCGCTGGGTCAGCACCCGGCCAGTCTGCGGTCGTGCTGTCCGCCGGGCAAACACACCGCCAGTGAGGCAACATGCTTAGCACCTCGGTGAATCAAGTGCAAGACGCAACGTCCTGCTTCTCGTCGCCTGCTCCAGGCAGGTGCGTATCGGACATGGGGCGCGCAAGGATGTGTGTGACAGGCAGGCGGAGGAACAGGCGGCATGCGCCAGGCAAGCAGAGCGCGACGCGCCGCGCAGGTGGCCGCGCTGACGGTGGGCCCGGAGTACAACGCGCCCTTCGTGCGCCTGTACAAGATCTTCATCCTGCAGCTGCGCGAGGTGGTGCCGCCGAACACGCACCTGCCGGCCGCGTACGACGCCGGTGGCGATGAGGAGCAGGCGTTCGTGCAGAACCTGGCGCTGTTCTTCACGGCGTTCTTCCGGGTGCGTGCGGCGCGCGCGCGGCGCGCGCCGCATGCCTGCAGGCGTCTGTACAAATGCAAGCGGCCATTGCATGGCAGGACCCATGTGTAGGTTTGCGTGCCGCGTGGCGCGGTGGGAGCATAACGTGGTGCTTCACGAGAGTGCTTTGCGGGTGCATGCGGCGTCTTACTTGGATTGACCGTGGGCAGTTAGTCAGTGCTGCGTTAGCTTACGCGGCGTTCTGCGTGTCCTTCCAGGTGCACATCATGGCGCTGGAGGCTGCAGACCAGGAGAGCCAGCAGGCGCTGCTGGTGGGGATGGAGTATCTGCTGTCCATCTCCTTTGTAGACGATGACGAGGTGCGCCTTTACAAATGTACACCTCTGTGATCCCGTTACTGGCAGCCGATCCCAGCCATGCCTGGTGCAACGCTCTTTCATTCAATGGCAAGGGTGGCAGTGCTGCTCGTGGAGGAGCGCATGTCTTTTGAGCTCGAGTGGCCTGAAACTGACTGCATGAAGGTAGTGAGCGAGCATGGAAAATAACAATCGCGACCTGCTTCATGAGCTTGTGGATCTGCAGGTGTTCAAAATATGCCTGGACTACTGGAACTTCTTCGTGCCGGACGTATATGCGAGCGTTACCACTGGCCTGGCAGACGGCAACGCGCCCTTCGCGTTTGTCGGCATGCCGGCCGCGACAGGCGCAGTCACAGGGGGCCGCAAAGCGCTGTACCGCGAGGTGTTGAGCCGGTTGCGCTTGCTCATGATCACGCGCATGGCCAAGCCGGAGGAGGTGCGGACTGCGCATGCTCTGACATTCTCTTACGACATATATGCAGGCTGGTGCTGCTACTGTAATTCAAGGCGTGTGTATAGGACGCTGAAGTGCAGTTGTATGTCGTGCTTCATTGCTGTGTGAGCAGATGAATAGCGTACAGAGACTAGTATTCTGCAAACGCTGTGCATTGTGCACATGTATCGCCAACAAATACCATTGTTTAATAGATGTGAAGGGTGCATGTAGCACGTCACTATGCCAGCGTCTGTAGTATGCCGCGCTGATGCGCAGGTCATTGTGGTGGAGGACGAGAACGGGAACATCGTGCGGGAGACGATGAAGGACACTGACACGCTTGCGCGGTATAAGACCATGCACGAGACGCTCGTGTACCTGAGCCACCTGGACCACGACGACACAGAGAAGCAGATGCTGGACAAGCTGCGCCTGCAGGCGCGGATGCGCCACGACCGCCACAACACGCTGCATGCCATTGCACGAGGATGCTTGTTTCCTGCATGCATCAGGCAGGTTGCAGGCCCAAGTTGTACATGTGAACCTTGTGTGAAGCGTAGTTGAGGCGCACAGGGGCTGTGAAAGAAGTGCATCTGGCCTTTGTCAAGGAATTCTCCGGTTTCACCGTGGCATTGGGGCGATGCAGCTGAGCGGCAAGGAGTGGAGCTGGGGTGCGCTGAACACGCTGTGCTGGGCCATCGGGAGCATCAGCGGCAGCATGCTGGAGGAGCAGGAGAACCGCTTCCTGGTCACCGTCATCCGCGACCTGCTCAACCTGTGCGAGATAACGCGCGGCAAGGACAACAAGGCCGTCATCGCGTCCAACATCATGTGCGCGGCGCCCCTCGAGCACTCTCACCCTTTCTCTCGGAGTCTCTCAAGTGCCGAGAAAACCCTTTTGAGACAGTGCTTGGCCAAAATGCAAATATGTTTCCCATAGCATGTCCAGGTTCCAGCACGCTCCTAACGGCGTCATTCAAGGCAGGTGAGGCGCATGGGCATGAAGTGAGCAAACAGTGCACTGACTGGGATGTGCGCAGGTATGTGGTGGGCCAGTACCCGCGCTTCCTGCGCAACCACTGGAAGTTCCTGAAGACGGTGGTGAACAAGCTGTTTGAGTTCATGCACGAGACGCACCCCGGCGTCCAGGACATGGCCTGCGAGACCTTCCTGAAGATCTGCCACAAGTGCAAACGGAAGTTTGTCATCAACCAGGCGCGCTGCGTGGTGGCCCTGGCGCAGTGCCTGCTCGGCGCAGCTGCTGCACACTGTCCAAGTGCTCATCCCCCGCGCACCCTCAGTATGTCGAAGATGCATGGAGCTTCTGCTTGAGCTCATGCGCATCATGAGGAGGAATGACAGGCGCGCACCTGGCTCACGCGGCATGGCCTGCTGACCGGCATGCGCGCGAATGCAGGTAGGGGAGACAGAGCCGTTCATCTGCGAGCTGCTCAACTCGCTGACGGTGACGATCCAGGACCTGGAGACGCACCAGATCCACATGTTCTACGAGGCGGTGGGCCTGATGATCAGCGCAGACGGGGACCCGAAGAAGCGGGAACAGTACTTGGTGCGCGCTCAGCATCTGCTGGAACAGCATTTAGCCGTGCTGCTTGCCCACGGCTGCATCACAGTCACCAGCGTGCGGCGTGGCCTGCGGTTCTCGTGACAATGCACGCCTTGCCCTGTTGGCTGTCTTGCTCCTCAGGGTGAGTGCAGCACTGGCCGCAGCTGTGTCGGGGGCTACTCAGGAGCAATGCTCACAAAGCAGGACACACCCAGCTGCAAGCTCATGTGCCGCATGTGCATGTGCAGGCGATGCTGATGGCGCCGCCGAACGCGACGTGGCGCGACATCATCGCGCAAGCCAGCCAGGTGGTGGACATCCTGAAGCAGAACGAGGTGATGAAGAACGTGCAGAACATCCTGGCGACCAACGTGGCGGTCTGCTCGTCACTGGGGCCGCCGTTTGCCAGCCAGATGCACATCATCTACATCGACATGCTCCAGGTCTACAGGCGCGCTGCCCGCGGCCAGCTGTTCCGCTGAAAATCTTGTGCTGCCGAACACTGCTCCCGTTCGCAGTCTGCTGAGTGCCGTTACCGAGCGCTCGTTGAGCTGTCTTGGCTGTGTTGCTGAACGCGTCTGGGCGCTGCATGTTTTGCACCAGCCAGCAAGGAGACGGGCAAGGCTGGAGCTCTTGAGCGTGTGCGCAGGCAGTACAGCGAGATCATCTCGGGCATCATCGCCACTGGGGGTCCGCATGCGGCGCGCACGTCAGCCGTCAAGCTCATGCGCGCGGTGCGCGGCACCGGCAGGACATATGCGCATTTGTTCAGTGCACCGTGTCTGATTTTGGCTTGGCTCTCCTGGTTAGCAGTCATGTTAGACAGAGGATGAGCAGGAAGACTGCGCACCATTTCATCATACTTGCTGGGCCTGCATGCATGCTGCACCTCCTGGAGCAGCTTGTTGTGGTTATCAGAACCTGCGCTTCAGCGAGCGCGTGCACATGCGGTGCGCCTCAGCAGCTGGGCGCGATGTGGCTGGCAGGAGAGAACTAACAACTCTCTGGGCTCTGAGAACCAACAATAGTGAAATGCGAGAACCAACAAAAGCTGTGTCTGAGCAGGTGAAGAAGGTGACGCTGCGGTTGATCGAGACGTTTGTGGACAAGTGCGACGACACGGCCATGATCACCACGCAGTTCGTGCCGGCCATGATGGACCCCGTGCTCGGCGACTACGCGCGCAACGTGCCCGACGCGCGGTGCGCGCAGCGCTCTGTACTTGGCGGGTGGGGCTGCTGCGGTGCGCGCTGGCGAGCACGCAGGGCAGCTCCTTCAGTCTGTACGCCTCATGGCGCCTCTCTCGCGCGTTGGGCACTCTGAATGCCGCGCAGCAGCTGTGGTGCTGGCTGGAACCCTGATCGTGATGCACGCAGCGGAGCAGCATGCTGTGTGTGGGGTGCAGGGCAAGGCGGGGGGTGTGCTGATTGGGGGGGTGGCTTGTGCGTGCCGGGAATGAGGAGCGCTGCTGGTGCGCGGTGGCCACACCATCCGGGTACCCGAGCCTGTATACCAGAGGCGAGCACGCTTTGCTGTTGCAAGCCGCGAAGGTCCTCGTGTGCACCATGGTGCAGGCCGTCGCCTTGGGTGCGCGTCGCTCAGCGGGGCCCGCCTGGCACGATGCATGCGCCAACAGGCCGCGACGGACGCGGCCAGCAGAAGGGGCGCGCCTGGAGCATGGGGCGCGCGCGCGCGCAGGGACGCGGAGGTGCTGTCGCTGTTCGCGGCGATCATCAGCAAGCTGCGCGAGGCCATGGGCGCCGAGGTGCCGCGCATCTTCGAGGCCGTGTTTGAGTGCACGCTGCAGATGATCACCAAGAACTTTGAGGCGCGCCCGCGTCCCTGCGCGCCATCAAATGGTGACAAGCCTAACAGCAGTGCTTCATTCGACAATCCTGGTTTCTATTCAAGTGTGGGTAATCCTGCTGCCTGGTGTTTGTGTGTAATAAGTTGCTGCTCTCTGTGTTATGCTCTCTGCTGCAGACATACAGACTCTGCTAAGTGATTTGCTGTCCTATGTAGACGGCTGCCACGCGGATGGCATGCTCATGCGATGCACGCCCAACGCGGCGATGCACGACCTAGCAAGCCTTGATTGAGAGCCAAGAATGTCTATCCGAGCCGCTCTGGACATAATGCAAAGCCCGATGTGTCAGACAGCAGCCAGCCCTGCGGTCCTCGCGCTCGAGCAGCGCAAAGCGGCAGCGCTCGCATTGGAGCGCTCCGCACCCTGTCAGTCACCATTGCGGTCCTCCTTGCCCCCACTGGCTTTCCCGCCTTGCTGCCAGCCGCCGTATCCAAATGCACCGTAGTGAGAACCTCGCCGCGCGCGCGCAGGACTACCCGGAGCACCGGCTGCAGTTCTTCAGCCTGCTGCGCGCAATCACCAACGCGTGCTTCGCGACGCTGTTCGCGATGTCGCCCGCGCAGCTGCGCCTAGTGATAGACTCCATCGTCTGGGCCTTCCGGCACACCGAGCGCAACGTGGCCGACACCGGCCTCTGCCTGCTGCTGGAGCTGCTGGCCATGTTCGCGCGCAGCGACTTCGCCACGCAGTTCCACCAGACGTACTACCTGCAGCTGGTGCAGGAGATCTTTGCGGTCATGACGGGTGCGCGCGCGCTGCCCGCACGCCTGGCCGCGGCCGGCGTGGCACAGGCAGGCGCCTCTGAGCACTCGGCACCGGCAAGGGGCCATGCGCAGCAAGACGCTGCGCGGACCTGCACAAGCTGAGAGCCTGCTGCAGGGCTGTGCGCATGTGTAACTGGGGTTCCGCTACCGTGTGACCGCACCTGGGCCGTGCCTGCCCCGGGCTGGTGCGTTGCCACGCCGGCCGTCGCGGTGCATGAGCTTGGCGGTGATGCCGGGCGAACAGGCGCTGCTGGTGCAGAGAGGGGGCTAAAGGCGCTGATGTGGCTGGCATGTGCCACTGCTTGCTGGTTGGTGAGTTGTAGATCATGAGTAGCGGGGTTAGGGTCCAGGCCGTGCTGGATAGGTAAAGCTGTGTCGGCGCGCACGCCCGCGCAGACCGGGGCGCGCCCGCGCGCAGACACGTTCCACAAGCCCGGCTTCAAGATGCACGTCAAGATCCTGCACCACCTGTTCGGCGTGGTCAGCGGCGACGTGATCAAGGCGCCGCTGTGGGACGTGGGCGCGCTCGGCCCGGCCGCCTACCCCAGCAACGCCGCGTTCGTGCACGCGCACGTCACGCAGCTGCTGGCCACCTCCTTCCCCAACATGCGCCCGCAACAGGTGGAGGTGCGCGCGCCGGCCGCCGCGCCTGCCGCGCCGGATCAGGCCCTTGACCGGCCGCACCAGGACGCGCCGAGCTTGTCGCATGGGTCTTGTCTGCGCCGGGCCGTCTGCCTGGTGCGGGTGACGCCGCGCGCCCCGCGAGAGCAGTGTGTTGTAATGCTGTCACCGACTGAGGCTTGCTGGAGGGGCTTGCGGGCTCACCGCGAGCAGCCTTCTGTGGTGCCTCGCAAGCAGCGCCTTTTATCCTCTGTCAGCCAAACTGGATCCGCCGTGTATACCAGGGACACCTTGTGACCGTGGGCCCCGACCGGCACGGCGCAGGCGTGCGTGACGGGCATGTTTGAGCTGCGCGACTTCTCCGCATTCAAGCAGCACGCGCGCGACTTCCTGGTGCAGACCAAGTCCTTCGCGGACAAGGACAACGTAGAGCTGTTTGCGGAGGAGGCGGCCGCCGCGCGTGAGGCGCGTCCGCCCGCCCTCGCCTGCAGTGCCAGCCCCCATGCTGAATACCTGGATCAGTGTCACCCTGATGTCCGGTCTAGGGCCTCCTGCTGCGCACTGGCTGTATGTGGCGAGCCAGACGGTAGGGTCCCCTGCTGCGCACCCGCCTGTACGTGGCGAGCCAGACGGCTGGCCTTCTGACCTTCGCAAGGATGTCTGTCTTGGAGCAGCAGGCAGCGAGCGGACAGGGTCCCGAGCGCCGGACGCGCGCCGCGCAGGCCGAGCGGCAGCGGCTGGCGGCGATCCCGGGCATGGTGCACCCGCACGAGCAGGCGGAGGAGGCCATGGGCGACTGATGCCGCGGGCGCGCCGGCGCGCGGCGGGCCGGCGTGCGGGGCGGGGCGCGCTGCGCATGCGCGGGGTCTCGTGGCAGGGTTTTGGGTCGGCGTGTTGCTTTCTGGGGGGCGGGCTGCGATGAGGGCTGCGACCCTGGCTCACATCACTCAGGGGCTCGGCGCGGCATGCTGCGGCGCCGCAGCCCGGACTTTCAGGAGCCTGGGTTGAGCAAGGACACGCACCCGGGAAGCTCTGAAACGAGTTCCTGCGGCTTTGGGGAGCGGTGGGGACTTGCGTTCGGGCGGAGAACATTGGTTGAGAGGGAGCCCGGCACAAAAGCCGCCACAGGGCGGACTGGACCCTTGGGCCCCCGGGGTGTTGGCCAAGCCAGTGCACACCCAGAGAGATGCCACCAGGGGAGGTGCGCGCTGCTGGCTGTGCGCCCCACGCTGCCGGCTGCGACCGGGCCCGGGCCGGCTGCTGCGCTGCGCGCTGGTGCCGAGTGCGCGGGGCGTGGGGCGCCAGCAGGAGCTAGTTGTGTGAGCACGGGCTTACACGGCGCGTGCGGGCGGCGGCCGGCCGTTGCGTGTGTGGCGGCGCCTGTCAGAGCAGGGTAGGGGCCCGAGCTCCACCCTGGCGCTCCGCACGGCTTTGCAACAACAGTGTGTCGTCAGAGGAGCCGGTCTTTTCTTCCTTGGGGGTGCCTCTGCCGGCACAAGACCAAGGGCGCACTGTGCGGCAGCAGTGAGGACGAAGTACCGGCGGGCGGGCCCGCGGGTCGCCCATGCACCACCTGACCTGACTTTGACCTCTGACATGACATGCGGCAGCGGGCGTTAGAGCCGGCGCGCATTGACGCGTAGTGACCTTGCTGCTTAGAATTTCATCTGTGAGAGGGTTTAGAAGCGGGTCCCTTGACGGCCCCGCACTCCCTTTGCTGGGAGCGCGCATGGCGTTTGCCGGCGCGCGCAGCAGGCCGGCCTGTAGACGACCCCGGACCTGCCCCCGCGCCCCTGACTGTCCGCGAGTGTGTGCACGCCCTGCGGCCTCTTGCATTTGCCCTCACCTTGTGTGCTGCGGCGGAGCTGACCAGAGCGGGCGGGGAGCGCCGCTTGCGGCGGCGCGTGGCGCCCCGCGCCCGCAAGACGAGCGTGTGAGGTTCTGCTGTGCTGTGGGGCGGTGGGTACACTGATCCAACTGCAGCGGCAGTCACCCAACCGCCGGTCGGCATGTAAGGTTGAGGCAGCGCCACGCTCATGGCCGGGGCCATTCGCCTGCATGCTCAAAGTTTGAGAAGGGAGAAAGACACCGCGCGCAACAGCTTCCCAACATGTGCCCTGCAACATTTGGTGCGCGGTGCGCACCAAGTAGCTTGCTTTTGGCACTCTTGCAGCCACTCATGCGCAACGTGTGCAACATGCACACTGGCAAAGGCTCTGCCACTCTCTGCACCTCATGCGCATGCAGGGCCCCTGATGCAAGGCAGATAAGAACCATTCATAATTATGTACCCCCAGGCATGCGCTTCAAGACGCTACGATGCAAAAACCCATCCTGCAAACGCGGCGGTGAGCGTCTAGCCTTCCACTGCTCACCCTGCCCTCCCTGTGTGGTGCACGTGTTGTGTGCGCGTGTGTTGCGCATGAGTAGAGTTGCACTACAACTTCAACATTAGAAAGCTGGGCCACCCCTGCATGCACAAAGCACAATAGGGTCCCAAGGACTACCCTCAGAGCTGGCCTTCCGAGCCATTTTTCGACAGGACAGGCCATTTTTCGACAGGAGGGCGCCCTGCCTGCCTACGGCCTGCTGGCGCCTGCCACAGGCGCGTCCTGCTGGCTCGGTCCCGGACATGCCTTCCCACGCTGCCTCACCACGTCACACACACCCAGCAATGCCAGCACACCTCCAGCCTTTGCCTTGTACGCCGTGTGCTGTTGTCCTCGTCACACACAACAGCCCATGCCCGCAAAGGTGCCTAGGCAACCTGCGCCTGCAACGCAGTCATGATGGCCAGCGCGCGCGGGGCGTGCAGGAACCCCATGAAAGTCAAGCGCCGCAACCAGGGCCGCGCAAGCCTGCCGGCCTGCGCGCGTCGCTGTCCAGATGGCATGAGGCGCACCCTGCACACGCCTAGAGCGCAGGCTGTCAAGCTGCGCAGCAGCTTTCCTGCATGGTGCATGATGTCGAGTTACGTCATGCCCAAAGCTGCGTGCTTGCTGTCACATCGGGTCTTGCCTGAGTCTGCATAGGGCACTGGCTCTGTGTGCCACATCGCTAGATCCTGCAAGCGGCAGCAGCACCCAGGGCAGCCTGATTGCTGGATGCCGTTCTGCACAAATCTGTCTGCTGATGTCTGAAGACTCTGCGGCGCGTGCAGGGCCAGAGGCTGCGTCCCTCGCGCATCCAGTCATCAGGCTGGCCGTCTCCTTCCTGCACGGAGGGACCATGGACCCTGTGCTAGCATCCAGGCGTGCACCCATGAGCCTCCTGCACCGCATGTGAGGCCCGAAGGCTGCCTGCGACAGGCCGAGTGGCAGGCGGTGAGGGGCCGGGCGTGCCGTGCTGGCATGCTGCACGGTCATCGCCCATGACTCGCTGCAGACATGGTCTCAAACAAGGCGCTTGTGGAAATGCCTTGCGCTGCATGTCCCGGCCTGCGTCATGCTGTGTCTGATGCAGGATAGGGCCGCGCATGCTCGTGATGCTCACCATGCTTGTGATGCCCATAAAGAGCATGCGAATACCCCTTGTGGGACATTGTCTGCATGTCAAGCAGGCAGCCTGCTGCCCGTGATGCAGCACAGGAGCCTCGCGGCACGGCATGCCGGTAGCAGTGGTGCTCAGCAGTTAGCAAGGATGACATGCCCGAATGGCTTTGCCTGTCCCCTTACAGACTGCAGACAGCATGCATGTGAAGCTGGCTGCCCCGCGCCCATGTGTGCAGCACAGGTATGAGCATGCCAACAGTGGATGACTGGCTGCATGTTGTTATAGGCTCTGAGCTGCTGGCATGCGCGCTGTGTGGCCCGCGCATGTGCATGCATGTAGCGTGACAGGTCAAGGGAGGACGTGGAAGCCAAGTCCCCATCTGGCTCATGCAGGATTGTTACACTTCAGTACAGACCACGCACGCGCTCTCACCACGGCGGGCACCCGCGCCATGGAGGCTGGTTGAGCGGCTCACAGTCACAAGACGTCCATGCGCTGAATATACATCAAGGCTGTGTCTGCTGCAGAGGGTTGAAAGCGCGCACGCGCCCTGGGTGAGCGCTAGTCGCCCCGCAAGCGCCCGTAGCACATCGAGTACGCGGTGGCCACGCAGACGACGCCGCCGAACAGGTTGCCGAGCGTGACCGGCAGCAGGTTGCGCAGCAGCAGGTCCGCGACCGACACCGGCGCGCCCAGCGCCATGCCCATGGGGATCATCCACATGTTGGCGATCTGCGCGCCGCCGGGCGCCCGGTGAGGTCGCGCATGGGCTCGCACACGAGACGCGAACGGCCCCCAAAGCCCGCGGACGATTGACTCGTGTCGGTGCACAGCTGCACTGCACTCGCATGCAAAAGAGCGCCCTGCCGGTTGCCGGCACCGCTCGGGGCCCCGACTCCCGCGCGCGGGCGCGGGGCGCCCCGGCCACGGGGCGGCGCGCCGAATGCTCCAGGCCCAGCGCGACGAACGCAGAGACCGGGAACCAGGCGCCGAGCGCCTTGCCGGGCAGCGACGCGGCCGCGCCCGCCTGCCACACCGCGATGCACACCAGCCAGTTGGCCAGCACGCCGCGCGCGAACGCCTGCGCGCGCGCGCGCTCGGCCCTCTGCCCCGCACGTTCCCAGCGCGCCACGTCCCCGCACAGGCGCGGCACCCCCAAAATGCGACGGCAGGCGTTGTGCGGGGGCGGGGCGTCAAGGGCTTTGCAGTCGCCCCGCTGCCTCGCACAGGGCAGGTGAGGCGGCAGCAGCGGCCAAGGCGCCATGCGCGCCACTGCAGAGCCCAGCCAACGCATCATCACGCCCCATGCGCCATGCACACAGGCCGCCACCAAGCAGTGGGCTGCCAGGCAGCCGCCCCGCCCCGGGCTGGCGCGCCGCCGCCGCCACGGCATCCTGGCGCGCCTGGCTGAAGCTGAGCGAGGTCTTTGCGACGGCCACGGCGGCCGGCGCCTGGGACGCGGCCATGGCGCCGCTCGCGGCGACCAGCGCCACCAGCGCCACAGAGCCCACAAAGTTGCCCGCGTAGGAGGCCAGCCAGTTCTTGACGAGCTGCCCGGGCGTGGCCTTGCCCTCGTACATCTGCACGGCGGCGCCGCTCGTCGGCGCTGCGCGGGAGGCCGCGGCTTTGTGACCTGCTGTTGAGGCACCACCCTGCTCCACAGAGACTGATGTGCGGCCGTGAGTACGGAGCATGGAGTGATCGAACTGCATGCGGGCGCGCCAGGCTCCCAGCAGACGAGGGACTGGCCGTGGAACAGCGTCAACAAGGGCACGGGCCGGGAGCCTCTCAGGGCGGGCGAGCGCGGGGGG
>JAABUJ010002101.1_pt1 | contig 25932 bp, 22 predicted proteins | sample 5559131 | NCBI WGS metagenome assembly JAABUJ01 (sample SAMN10711875, study PRJNA513366) | rock metagenome | isolation source: Antarctica rocks | place: Antarctica: Victoria Land, Mt New Zealand nord | collected 2016-01-07
GTCGAGCGGAGCGAGGCCCACCACGCCGGTCTGGTGGGCCTCGCTCCGCTCGACGCCACCCTACACCGAAGTCTCTCCCATCCCAATTACATAAGGTGAGGCGACCATTCCCAATGGGCATGACAGTGCGTATCGTATTGAATGACGACCGACTTGACGTAAAGCAAGTTCAGGCGTCGTTCGATTCGAACGATGAGATGGAAGACGCGGACGAACTTGCGATGGTCCGGGCCGCCCTCGCAAGCTCGATGAGTACCTGCGTGAACTGGGCGAAGGGTGTCAAGGAGCGACTCTCCATGATCCGATGGCGACCCAAGGCGGCGATCCTGGCGAGCGGAGTCCTGGCCGGCTACCTGGCCTGGGACTGGTCCAGCCCGGCGCAGGGGCCGGTGGCGATCCCGGGGCGGTTCGAGTTCCTGGTCGTCGAGAGCTTCGACGCGAAGTATCAAGGCGACACCCCGGGCCACCTGGGCCGGGCCAGCCTGGGGCGGAGCTCGCCCCGGATCGCGCTGGATGACCCGGTCTTCCGGGAGGCGACCCGGGTCGGCAAGGTCACCCGGCTGATCTGGAATGAGGCGAAGGAGAGCCTGGACGTCGAGTTCGACCCCGAGCCGAATCTGCGGGTCGCAATCGGCGACCCGGTCTGGGTCGCGCTGGGGAAGGGCCCCTGATCGGCCCTGAGAGGCGATCCGGGATCAAAAATGGTTGATGGTCAATGAGTTATGGTCGATAAGCGGGACGGCATGCGATGCCGATCCCGGGAAATCTCCGGGGATTTCTCTCCCATCTACCATCGCCCATCAGCCATAACTCATTGCCAGGTCACGGAAATGATTCCGGATAGCCTCTCAGGGTAGGATCCGGAGGCCGACGGCGGCGTTCAGGGCGAGCATGCTCCGGCGGTGGCGGACCAGGAGGTCGCGGTACTCGCGGACCACGTCGTTGTACTCCCGCCGGGCGTTGAGGTAGGCCACGACCTCGGAGCCACCCCGGCTGAAGAGCTGAACGGCGTCGTCGCGGACCCGGCCGGCGACGGGGAGGATGTCGCGCTCGATCCGGGCGACGGCCGACCGGGTCACGGCGTACTCGCGCTCGGCCTGCTCGACCTCGGTCATCACCCGACGCTCCAGCGCGGCCAGCTCGGTCCGGGACTGGGCCGCGTTGATCGCCGAGCGGCGGATGTTCCCCTGGTTCCGGTTGTAGACCGGCATCGGGACCGACAGGCCCAGGGCCCACGAGTGGGCGCCCTTGGCCCCGCTCGGGGAGTTATCCTGGAACGTATAAGGCTGATAGAGCACGTAGACGTCCGACAGACGCTCGGCCTTCGCCAGCTTGACGTCGGCATCCGCCCGCCGGACGCCCAGGCGATAGGCGCAGAGGTCGGGCCGGGAGCCCAGGGCCAGCTCGATCAGGCGGTCGAGCGGCGGGGGAGGGGGGGCGGCGTCGCGGATCGAACCCCGGACGCGGAGGTCGCCGGCCCCGGCGGGGGGGAGATTGAGCAGGAGGGCGAGCTCCCGCCCGGCCCGGCGGAGCGACTCCTCGGCGTCCTCCAGGCCCAGCGCCGCGGAGTCGCGCTGGATGGCCACGCGGTCGACCTCGTCCTGGCCCATCAGCCCGCGCGACTTGAGGCGGCGGGTGACCTCCAGGACCTGGGCGATTCCCTGGATCCCGGCCCGGAGCTGGCGGACGGCCTCGGCGGCGGCCAGGGCGTCGACGAAGGCGATCCCGAGGTTGTCGACCTCGGACCGGACGGCGTCCTGGAACTGCGCCTCCAGGACCCGCCCGGCCTCGGAGGCCGACCGGACCCGAGCCATCCGCTTGCCGGTCAGGTCGATCGGGTGGGAGATGTTCACGTCGTACTGGGTCTGGCCGCCGGGCCGGGACCGGGTAAAGGCCCCGTAGGGGATGAGCTGGCCGTCGACATAGAGGATGGGGTTGGCCCGGAGCCCGGCGGTCAGGACATCGGCGCGGGCCTGGGGGATCTCGAAGGCCCGGGCCTTGAGGTCGAGGTTGCCCCGGACCAGCCGGTCGATGGCCCGGTCGAGGGTCAGGCCGTCGGCGGGCCCTTCGTCCTCGGCGTCAATGGGAAGGTCGAGCGTCCCGTAGATCGGGACGGCGGCCGACCGTTCGCGGGGCGGGGCCGCCAGTCCCCGAGGGCCGGGCGTGCCGAAGGGGCCGCCGGGCCGGGTGATCGAGGCGGGGACGCGGGGGGCCGTCGCCCCGGGCGGGCCGCCGAGGATCCCCTCACCCGTGCCTGGCCCGAGTGCCTCCGCCGAGCCGCCCGCGCCAGGCGACGGGGCCGCCGACGGCCGGGACCGCCTCGGGCCACCCGAGTCGGGGACCGTCGGCCCCTGCGCCCGGGCAAAGTCGGCCCCCGAGGCCAGGGCGAGCATCAGGGTCGTCGCGACCGCAGGGCGCATCCCCGGACCTCCGTGGCGCGAACGGCCCCGACGCCGGGGCCCCGTCCATCCCCCTACAGATCGGCCGACCGCCCCGGCCGGCATGACGAGAAAGAACAGCCGACCCACTCGCCAAGGTCAACCTTGATGACCAGCAGGCCCCTCCGGCGGGCCGGGTCCGCCTCAGCGCGAGGTCAGGCTGGGCCGATCAATGGTCGGTTAAGCTCGGTGCGCCAGTCGGCCGGGTCGGGGCTCGACTCCGGGCCCGCGAGGTAGCACTCCCAGAGGTCGGGGCCTGGCGTGTGCCCTTGGGCCGCGATCCAGGCGTCGAGCTCGCCCCAGGCGGCACCGAGACCGTCGTAGGACCCATGGTAGACCGCCCGCGCCACCGTCACGGCAGGGAGCCGGCCCGGAGTCATCCGGCCCGCGGCGACCACCTGTGCCGCGACGGGCACGCCGATCTCGAAATCGAAGCTGTCCGGGTCGATCCGCAGATGATGCGCGAACCACGGCCCCGCCGAGGCGATGCCCTGCGCGGCGATGGCGGCCCTCAGCTCGCCGAAACCCGGGCCCATGACTTCCTGGATCTCCGCCCTCGGGACGGTGACGCGGATCACGGCGGCCGGCTGGGCGGTGGCCTCCGTGATTTGTGGCGGACCGAGCATGAGGATCCTCCTGCCTTGAGGTGTGATTTCCGCGGACTAACGAATGAGCGGATGGCCTCCGGCCGAGTGGCCGAAGGTCGGGAAGCGGTCCTCGTCGCCGGAGGGGTTGGGGTCGAGGTCGGCGAAGGTCACGGCGATCGGGTCGCCGAAGCCGGTCGCCGGATCGGCGAAGGCGATGCCGTGCTTGGCGAGGTTGCGGGTCGCCTTGTCGGGGCCCTACTCGAACTCCATCCGACCACCGTAACCCGCTGTTCTTCGCCGAACAAGAAAGTCCAGGGGAAGCGTCGTCCCCTCCCGCCTGACGACCCAGCGACGAAGCCGAGCAGGTCGAGACCCAGGCACGAGTCGCGCGAGCAGAGCCACGCGAGACATGCAACGCAACACCCTCGATAGCCGAACCCGAAATGGCCCCTCGCCCCGGGGAGGGCCGGGCCGTATGCTGGCGATCGGCCTCGCGGCCGGACCCTTCGACGCATCCACCCCGACTTTCGGATCGGAGCCGACCATGGACCGGATTCCCCCCCTCTCGCGCCGGGGCTTCGCCCGGCTCGCCGCCTCGGCCGCGGTGCTCTCGCCGTTGGGCGGCCTCGCCGGGCACGCCTTGGCCCAGGCCCCCGCCGGGCCCGCCCCCGGGCCCGGCCGCGACCCCTGGCTCGGGCTGAAGATGGGGATCGCCACGTATACCTTCCTCAAGCTCCCGCTCGACGCGGCCATCGCGGGGGTCCGGCGGGTCGACCTGCATCACGCCTCGATCAAGGACGCCCACCTGCCGCTCAAGAGCACGACCGAGCAGCGCCGGGAGGTCGCCGCGAAGTTCCGGGCCGCCGGGATCACGCTGCTGAGCTGCGGGGTCATCACGCCCAAGGATGACGCCGAGATCCGCAATATGTTCGAGTACGCCCGGGACGCCGGGATCCCCACCATCGTCTGCAAGCCCTCGCGCGCGTCGCTGTCGACTTTGGAGAAGATGGTCAAGGAGTTCGACCTCAAGGTCGCGATCCACAACCACGGGCCCGAGGACAAGGTCTGGCCCTCGCCGTTGGACGCCTGGGAAGCGATTGGCCCGCTCGACCCCCGGGTTGGCGTCTGCATCGACGTGGGCCACACCGCCCGCTGCGGGGTCGACCCGGCCCAGGCGATCCGGACCTGCGCCGGCCGGCTCTTTGACCTCCACATCAAGGACATCGAGGCCCCCTCGGGCAACTCCCGGCCGACCGAGCTGGGGCGGGGCGTGCTGGACCTCCGGGGGATCCTCCGGGCCCTCCTGGAGATCAAGTACGCGCACCACGTCGGCCTGGAGTTCGAGAAGAACCTGAACGACCCGATGCCCGGGACGGCCGAGAGCATCGGCTACCTCAAGGGCGTGCTCTCTGGGCTCGGCGGGGCCTGACCCGCGTTGCCAGGCTGGCTCTCGCCGTGTTACCGTCGGGGGGATCCAACGACACCGGGGCACCCTCTGGCCCCGACCTCGACGGCCCGACTCACGACCGACGCACCCCCCGAGACCTCGACGATGATCCGAGACCTCCGATTGAAGTCCCTGGCCCTGCCGATGGCGGCGGGCCTCCTGGCGAGCTGGGCGGTCGCCTCCGCGCCGGCCGAATCCCCCAAGGCGCCCTCGGCGACCCGGACCGGCAAGGACGCGATGGGCGACTGGACCACCGACGCCCCCGGCGTCCGGCGGAAGCTCACGGTCGAAGACCTCCCCAGGCCGTTCGACACCTCCTCGGCCAAGAACCAGCCCAAGGTGGTCAAGCGGCCCGAAGGGGCCTGGCCCAAGGCCCCGGAGGGGTTCAAGGTCGAGGAGTTCGCCACCGGCCTGAATAATCCCCGGGTCCTGATGACCGCGCCCAACGGCGACATCTTCCTCGCCGAGAGCATGGCCAACCGGATCAAGGTCCTCCGCGACGCCGATGGCGACGGCAAGCCCGAGTCGACCACGGTCTTCGCCGAGAAGCTCGGCAAGCCCTTCGGGATCGCCTTCTACCCGCCCGGCCCCGAGCCCACCCACGTCTACGTGGCCAACACCGACTCGGTCGTCCGCTTCCCCTACAAGAACGGCGACACCAAGGCGACCGCCGGCCCCGAGACGATCGTCGCGCGGCTCCCCGGCTTCGCCCAGCTCACCGGCGGGGGCCACTGGACCCGCGACGTGGCCTTCTCGGCCGACGGCAAGCGGATGTTCGTCTCGATCGGCTCGAAGTCGAACAACGACGACAACGAGGCCGAGAGCCGGCGGGCCGACATCCTCGTCTTCGACCCCGAAGGCAAGGGCGAGAAGGTCTACGCCTCGGGGATCCGGAACCCGGTGGGCCTGGCCGTCCAGCCGGGGACCGGCATCCTCTGGACCTCGGTCAACGAGCGCGATGGCCTGGGCGACCACCTGGTCCCCGACTACGTCACCCACGTCGAGGAGGGCGGTTTCTACGGCTGGCCCTGGTACTACATCGGCGGCCACGAGGACCCCCGCTATCCCGGCAAGCACCCCGAGCTCAAGGGCAAGGTGATCGTCCCCGACGTGATCCTCCAGTCGCATTCGGCCTCGCTCGACCTGGCGTTCTACACCGGCGACCAGTTCCCCGACGACTACAAGGGCGACATCTTCGCCGCCGAGCACGGCTCCTGGAACCGCGACCGCCGGACCGGCTACAAGGTGATCCGCGTCCCGCTCAAGGACGGCAAGGCCACCGGAGAATATGAGGACTTCCTCACCGGCTTCGTCACTCCCGAGGGGGACGTCTGGGGCCGGCCGGTCGGCGTGACCGTGGCCAGGGACGGCGCGCTCCTGGTCAGCGACGACGGCTCGGGCACGATCTGGCGGATCTCGGCCACCAAGGCCAAGGTCGCCAGCAAGTGATTCGCCGCCGACCCGGATTCACCCTGATCGAGCTCCTGGTCGTGATCGCGATCATCGCGGTCCTGATCGCGCTCTTGCTCCCCGCCGTCCAGGCCGCCCGCGAGGCGGCCCGGCGGGCGCAGTGCGTGAACAACCTGAAGCAGATCGGCCTGGCCCTGCACAACTATCACGCCTCCTCGGGCGGCTTCCCGGTCGGGTTCCTCTACCCGACCGGGATCGTCCCGGCCAGCTCGTCGCCGCAGCAGTACCGGTGGTCGCCGCTGGCCCAGATGGCCCCGTTCCTGGAGCAGACCAACCTGGCCAACGCCCTCAACTTCCAGTTCCCGCTCGGTCAACGTCCGGCCTCGGCGGCCTCGGCCTTCTGGCCACCCTATCCCGACAACACGACGGCCATGGCCATCAAGGTCGCCTCGTTCCTCTGCCCCAGCGATGGGGCCCCGCCGCCCCTGGCCGACTCGGGACCGACCAGTTACGCCTTCTGCGCGGGCTCGGGCGGCAACGGCGGCGAGGCGGCCGGGGCCGACGGCCTGTTCATCCTCGGCCCGAGCCTCTCGATGGCCGATGTCCTCGACGGCTCGTCCGCCACCGTGGCCGCCTCGGAGGGCCTGCTCGGGATCGCCGGCCCGTCGTACACCCAGACCTCCCCCGCGCCGGCCCCCGCGCCGATGGACCGGGCCACGGCGCACGTCGCCTCGGCCCCGCTGACCGACGCCTCGTGCCTGGCCGCCGGCAAGGGCTGGCTCTTGAACAAGGGGGCGGCCTGGTTCGATGGCAACTACTTGAACACCCTCTACAATCATCACCGGACGCCCAACTCCCCCGCCCCCGACTGCATCACCTACCACGACCCCGGTTATAAGGCCGCCCGGGGCCGCCACCCCGGCGGGGTCCACGCCCTCTTCGCCGACGGCCACGTCTCCCGGGTCAAAGACTCGATCGCCCCGGCCACCTGGCGGGCCCTCTCCACCCGGGCCGGCTCGGAAGTCGGCACTGCGGATCCCTTCTGAGCCATTGCATCCACAACTGTGATTGTTCTAAGATGGTCGCCGCCGGAATCCTGCTCCATCATTTCACCGAACCCAGCAAAACGGGATTGGCGAAGCCGTCATCGGGCGTCATCCCGGGGGATGATTCGAGGATCGGACGGGCCCAATCATCCGTCCGGACGCCTGACCCCGCAACCGGTTGAGTCGATGCCCGGGGCCGGGCGACGGCGCACGGGGGAAAAGCCGAAGAATTTCATTGGGGGACGAAGGATAATCGGTGTTACGGTAACTATTCGTGGTTGGATCACGTCTTGCTGACGGTCCTGATTGACATCCGACGGAGGGACTCGCGATGCGGGCAGCAGTTGGTTCGAGGCGCCCGGGCGCCCTCGGTGTCTGGGCGATGGCGGCCGTGGCGATCGGCGGCGGGACGGCCCGGGCCGCCGAGGCGGCGAAGCCGGCCAAGGCCGACCCCGTGGCGGTCGGCTACGAGATCTTCAACCGGGAATGGATGCCCAACGACCCCCGGGGCCACGGCGGCGACGGGCTCGGGCCGGCCTTCAACGACACCTCGTGCGTCGCCTGCCACAACTCGGGCGGCGGCGGCGGCGCGGGGCCCGTCGGCAAGAACATCGACATCCTCAGCGCCTCGCGCAACAACTCGTTCATGATCAACGCCCCGGCGGCCCCGGCCGGGTCGCCCGAGCCGGCCGACCCCGCGGCGGGCCTGGTCGCGGTCACCCGGACGGCCACCGGCGGGGCCTGCCCGCCGCCGTCGAGATCCCAACTGGAGCCGCTGATCGAGCTCCACGCCGGGTTCAAGAACGGCCGGACCGTGGTCCTCCACAAGTTCGGCACCGACCCGAACTACGACGCCTTCCGCGCCAGATTCCTTCAGCCGGGCGGCCCGAATGCGCCCCAAAGCATGGCCGTCTCCCAGCCGGGGGGAGCTGACCCCGGGTCGAACGGCAAGCCGGACGCCCGGCTCGTCGCCGCGATGGCCCGGATGCAGCAGGCCCGGGCCGCGGTGGCCGCGAACCATCTCGGGTCCGGGTCGACGATCAACGTCGGGCCGTTCCTGGTGAGCCGGTCGCAGCGGAACCCGACGCCGCTGTTCGGGCTGGGGCTGATCGACGCGATCCCCGAGTCGGCCTTCGAGGCGATCGCCCGGAAGCAGGCCCGGGAGACCCCCGAGGTTGCCGGCCGGGTCGCGCGGGTCAAGGACGGCCGGGTCGGGCGGCTGGGCTGGAAGGGGCAGACGGCCAACTCCGAGGACTTCGTCCTCAACGCCTGCGCCGTCGAGGTCGGGCTGGAAGTCCCCGGCCATCCCCAGGCGATGACCCCGCAGGCCCCCCGCTACAAGTCGTCGGGCCTGGACCTCTCGGCCGAGGACTGCGCCTCGCTGGTCGCCTACGTCCGGAGCCTCCCCCGGCCGTCCGAGCGGGCCTCGGACAACGCGGGCGAGGCGAAGTACCTGGCCGCCGGCAAGGCCGCGTTCGCCAGGATCGGCTGCACCTCCTGCCACGCCTCGAAGCTCGGCGAGGTCGAGGGGATTTATAGCGACCTCCTGATCCACCAACTGGGCGAGGAGCTGGCCGAGAGCGGCTCGTACAACGACTCCGAGGACGGGTCCGACGAGCCGCTCGTCCCCCTGGCCGTGGCCGAGAACCAGCCACGGCAGCCCCAGGCCGCCAGGGAGCCCAAGGGCGCGACCAAGGCCGAGTGGCGGACCCCGCCGCTCTGGGGCGTCCGCGACTCCGCCCCCTACCTCCACGACGGCCGAGCCCAGACGATCGAGCAGGCCGTGGCGCTGCACGGCGGCCAGGGCTCGGCCTCGGCGCAGCAGTTCTTCCTGCTCTCGCCGACCGAGCGGCTCCAGGTCGAGGCGTTCCTCAAGTCGCTTGTCGCCCCGACCCAGGACCCCGGCCACCGGCAGATCGCCCGGGCGGACTGACGGCCGATGACGCGGCCGGGGATGCCCCCCGGCCGCGGTCCGGCGCCGATGGTGGCGAGGCGTCCCGAAGGTCGATGTCCGGACCCGGACGCATCGCCAGAGTGGTGCGCCTTCCTATTTGATAGCCGATCCCATCCCAAGACGGAAATCAGACCTCGCGAAGGGGCACGACGCATGCGACCGGACCGGCGGTTCGGAGGCGGCCGGCCGGCCGCCCCGCGGCTCTGGGCGGCCTGGCTCCTGGTGGCGGCCTCGGCCGGCCCGGGGCAGGGCCAGGACTGGGCGGCGGAGAAGGTCGACCCGAAGGGGCACACGGCTGGAGTCGTCGCGGTGGCCCTGAGCCGCGACGGCAAGACGCTGGCCTCGGCGAGCCTGGACGGCCTGGCCAAGCTCTGGGACTCCGGCGACGCCCTGAAGTTCCGGGCCGACCTCGCCGGGCACGAGGGGAAGGTCCTGGCCGTGGCGATCTCGCCCGACGGTCGAGTCGTCGCCACCGGTGGCGAGGACCGGACCGTCCGGCTCTGGGACGCCCGGGGCAAGCCGCTAGCCACGCTCCGGGGCCACACCGGCGCCGTCGAGGCCCTGGCGATCGCGCCCGACGGCAAGCTCGTCGCCTCGGCCGGGGCCGATACGGCGATCCGGCTCTGGGACGTCGCCGATCGCAAGGCGTCGAAGACCTTGGAGGGGCACGAGCTGGGCGTCCACGGCCTGGCCTTCTCGCCCGACGGCAAGACCATCGCCTCGGCCGGCCGGGACCATCAGGTCAAGCTCTGGGACGTCGCCGGGGGATCCGAGCGGATCAACCTCGGGCACCACGACGCCCCGGCCTGGTCGGTGGCGTTCTCGCCCGACGGCAAGACGGTGGCCTCGGGCGGGCTCGACAAGACGGTCCGGCTTTGGCGGTCCGAGAAGGCCGGGCCGCAGCCGGTCCAGCCACCGCAGCCGGCCGAGCCCCAGCCCCAGCCCCAGCCATTCCCGGTCGAGGGCGGGGGGTTCGGCCCGGCCGTGATGGCGCAGCAGGTCGGCCAGCCGCAGCAGCCGCCGCAGTTGCAGGGGGACGCGGTGGCCGTCGCCTTTACCCCCGACGGGAGCCACGTCGCCGCCGCCGTCTCCGACCTCGCGGCCCGCCGGCCCACGCCGGGCTCGGTCGTCTTCTTCGACGCCCTCACCATGCTATCGAACGCGACCCCGAACCTGGTGCCGATTCCGAGGATCCGCGGCCACCTCGGCGCGATCGGGGCCCTGGCGTTCGGCCCCGAGGGGAAGACGCTGGTCACCGGCGGCGACGACGCCTCGGTCCGGCTCTGGGACTTCGCCACCGCGAAGCCGCTGGCCGCCTCGATCGGCCCCCGCCCCAAAGCCCCGCTCGCCGACCGGATCATGACGCACCTGGACCCGGTCGAGGCCCTGGCGATCGCGCCCGACGGCCAGAAGGTGGCCACCGCGACCGACTCGGCCGGCGTGACGCTCTGGGACGCCGCGACCCGCGAGGCGATCGGCCGGCTCCGCGACCCGCTCGGGCCGGTCCGAGCCCTGGCGATCTCGCCCGACGGCAAGACGCTGGCCACCGGCGGGCTCGGCAAGGTCGTCACCCTCTGGGACCTCGCCAGCGGGCATCTGCTGGAGAAGCTCAAAGGGCACGCCGGGCCGATCACGGCGGTGGCGTTCTCGGCCGACGGGAAGCGGCTGGCCTCGGGGAGCACCGACGCCTCGGCGACGATCTGGGACGTCGCCCGCCGCGTTGAGGTCGCCACGCTGGCCCGACACACCAGCGCCGTGACCTGCCTGGCCTTCTCGCCCGACGGCCGAACGCTGGCCACAAGCGGGCTCGACTTCACGGTCAAGCTCTGGGACCTGGCCACCACCTCGGTCCGCGCCAGCCTGGAAGGGCACCGCGACGCGGTCGACGCCCTGGCCTTCGCCCCCGACGGCTCGACCCTGGCCTCGGGCGACCGGGCCGGGTCGATCCGGATCTGGGATCCCGCGATGTCCGAGGAGCGTCGGGCGATCCAGGCGCCCGGCGGCCCGGTCCGCGCCCTGGCCTTCGCCCCCGATGGCAAGGCCCTGGTCTCCGGGGGCGAAGACCGGGCGATCCGGACCTGGGATCCGCTCGACGGGCGGGCCCTGGCCTCCAAGGCCGGCGCGCACCTCGGGCCGGTCAAGGCCCTGGCCTTCGGCCCCGGCGGCAAGAGCCTGGCCTCGGGCGGCGAGGATCGCGAATTGAAGCTCTGGGACTATGCCGCCCAGATCGGCCCCCGGCCCTTCGGCGACCTCGAAGCCAAGGTCGTCGCGATCGCCGTCAGCCCCGAGGGCCGGACCATCGCCACGGCCTCCGCCGACGGCGCCGTGAAGACCTGGGACGCGGCCTCCGGCCTGATCCGCCACTCGCTGGCCCAGTTCGGCGTCGCCGAGGTCCGCCTGGCCTTCGCGCCCGACGGCCAGTCGCTGGCGACGCTGGCGGTCGGCTCGAACAATGAGGGGATCAAGCTCTGGGAGGTCGCGACGGGCCGCGAGCGCGAGGGCCTCTCGATCGCCCCCTCAGGGCCGCGGGCGATGGCGTTTTCGCCCGACGGCCGGAGCCTGGCGACGGCCGGCAAGGCGGGGGTCCAGCTCTGGGGCCTGGTCATGAGCCGGCAGGTCCGCGCGTTCGAAGAAGGGGCGGCCGGCCTGGTCCACGCCCTCGCCATCAGCCCCGACGGCAAGACGATCGCCGCCGGATCGGGCGACGGGACGGTGACGACCTGGGACTCGTCGGACCCCAAGAAGCACCGGCTGACCTTCCAGGCGTCCCGCAAGGCGATCGCGGCGATGGCGTTCTCGCCCGACGGCAAGACGATCGCCGTCGGCGGCCTCGACCGGACCGTCCGACTGATCGACCCGGCCGACGGCCGCGAGCGGTCGGCGCTCCGGGGCCCGACCCGGCCGATCTCGGCGCTGGCCTTCGCTCCCGACGGCAAGACGATCGCCTCGGCCTCCGACGGCGAGCCGACCCTGTTCGCCTGGGACTCCGTCGACGGCCGGCCGGTCTCGACGCCGACGCTCCCCGGGGCTTCGGGCCGGGAGGGCTACGCCTGCCTGGCCTTCGCCCCCGACGGCCGGACCCTCCACGCCGGGGGCGATCGGGGCGTCTCCGCCTTCGACATGACGCCCGGCCACCGGCCGCCGGTCGCCGATCCCGGCCCGGTCGCGGGGCCGGAGCGGGCCACGCTCCGGGGCCACGCCGAGACCGTCCGGAGCCTGACCTTCCTCGAAGGCGGCAAGCGGCTGGCCAGCCGATCCGAGGACGGGATCGTCAAGGTCTGGGACCTCGCCGAGAACCACGAGGCGCTCAGCTTGGGCGGGCCCGAGGCCATGATCCGCGCCATGGCCGTCTCGCCCGACGGCAAGGCCCTGGCCGCCGGACTCCGGCCGATCAAGGCGAAGCGCAAGCCGTCGGGCTCGTCCCCCGTCGAACCGGATCCGGGACCCGAGGCCGCGCCGGCACCCGCACCCGGGCCGGGCGCGGCCCCCCGGGAGCCAGCACCCGCACCCGCCCCGGCGCCCGAGCCCGCCCCCGCCCAGGAGCCGGGCCAGCCCGCCGCCCCGGCCCCGGCCGAGCCGGAGGCCGAGCCGTCCGACGAGTTCAAGGTCTGGGGCCTCGACGACGGCCATGAGCGGGGGAAGGTCGCGGGCAAGGCGACCCTCCCGGGTCAGAATCCGCGGGACCTGGTGGTCGCGCTGGCCTATGCGCCCGACGGCAAGACCCTGGCCACCGCGAGCCGGGCCGGCGCGGTCCGCCTCTGGGACGCCGCCACGCTGGCGCCCGGGGTCGAGCTGGCCAGGCGAGAGGGGGGCGTCGACATGATCCTGTTCGCGGCCGGCGGCCGGACGCTGGTCGGGGCCAACGCGGCCGGGCTGGTCACCCTCTGGGACGCCGGGACGGGGACGGTCGGATCGACCTTCACTCATCACGGCGGAATGAACATGATCGCGATCTCCCCCGACGGCAAGACCCTGGCCACCGCCGGCGGCCGGCAGAGGGCACCAGCCTCGAAGGCGCCGGCCGTGAGGGGCGGGGGAGGGGGCGGGTTCCAGTCGCCGAGCCCGCCGGGCCCTCAAGCGAGCGCCGCCGAGGGCGAGGAGGGGGGCGACGTCCGGCTCTGGGACCTGGCGACGGGCCGACGGACGGCCGTCCTGCCGACGCCCTCGGGCCGGGCGACCCGGCTGGCGTTCTCGCCCGACGGCCGGACCCTGGCCGTCGCCACCGGATCGCCCGCCATCGCCCTCTGGGATCTGGCCGAGACCGCCCCGAAAGCCACGCTGGCCTGGCCTTCCGGCCCGGCGCTCTACCTGGCCTTCGCCCCCGACGGCCGGACGCTGGCCGCCGGGGGCGAGGACCGGACCCTCAGGGTCTGGGACGTCCCCGCCGGGACCCTCCGCGCGGCCCTTCCGGGCCACGCCGACGCGATCGACTGGGTCGCCTTCTCCCCCGACGGCAAGACCCTGGCCACCGCCGGCCGCGACGCCGTCGTCAAGCTCTGGGACGTCCCCGCCGCCCTGCCCGGGGCCCCTCGCCCCGGGGGCTAGCCCGGAGGATGGTCGATGGATGATTCGGGGAGCTGCGCGAGCGCGATCCCGGGTTCGGGTCACCCATCAACCATCGTTCATCAACCATTCGCCGGGCAAAGTCCCCCGGGACGGGGGCCTGGGCTCCGACGCCCGGAGCGCGTCGAGGATCCGGGCGACCCTGGGGCGGAGGATCTCGGCTCGGGCGAGGGTGAGATCCGGGGCGCAGAGTTCGTCCATCGTCCGGAGGAGGTTCTCGACGAGCTGGGTCCGATGGTGGGTGGCAGTCATGGGCCTGGTCCGTGAGTGTCCACGCATGGCTGGTCGACGGGCGGCGGGCGGCGGGCGGCTCCGTGCCAGACAGGGGGCGAGGGGCGGGGGTTCGCGGAGTCGGGAGGGGCGGCTCCCGCCGGGGGGACGTGCCCGACCCCGCGCCCCGGTCGGGCCGGGGTCGCGGGGACGGGGGGTTCCGGCGCTGGGGACGATCTGCGCCGGGGAGTGATCGGGAGATCCTAGCCGACTCCGGCGGAGGCCAGATGTCGGCGCGGGGAAATTTCCGTGAAGTCTGCCCGGACGCTCCGAAGCGATCCGGGATCGAAAATGGCTAATGGCTGATGGTTAACGACGAACAAGCGCGGATGCATCCGAAGCTTCTTCGACTGCTTTTCCCGGACTTCCTTCACCCATCGTCTATTTTCCATAACCCATTGCCGCGACTCGGAAGCATTGCCGGATGTCCTCTCTGTCGTCGAGCCGGACCAGGTCCCGGCGGAGGGCCAGGGCGAGGGCCTCGGTCCGGCTGGCGACGCCGAGCTTGGTCAGGATATTGTTGACGTGGACCTTGACCGTCCCCTCGGTGAGGTTGAGGTCGGTCCCGATCTCGGGGTTCCCCTTGCCCCTGGCGATCAGGGCCAGGACCTGGCGCTCGCGGGCGGTCAGGTCGACGGCGGCGACGCGCCCGGCCAGCTTCGAGGCCCTGCCTCTGTCTTGGGCCCCAGTCCAGGGCAAGATATCACCGAAGTCCGATCCGAACATCCGCCAACTGGCCGCCGACGCCCGGAGGGGTTATAACGTCGGCCAGGACCCGAGGCGAGGGGCGACCCGTCGGGCCCGCCGCCGTCGCCGTTCGCCAGGTCTCCCCCGAGAGTCACGCCATGCCGGAACCCGAATCCAGCGTCGAGATCCCCAGGCCGAGCCCCGACCTGTCGCCCGGTCAGGTCGTCCGGATCCAGCTCGAAGCCCTCCGGCGGAACGACGACCCGGCCCCTGACGCCGGGATCGCGACCGCCTTCCGCTTCGCCTCCGAGGGGAACCGCCGGGCCACCGGGCCGCTCCGCCGGTTCGCGCGGATGCTCCGGAACTCGCTCTACGCGCCGATGATCGACCACGCCTCGGCCGAGTTTGGCCCGGTCCACTCCGAGGGGACGGTGGCGCGGCTCCAGGTCGTCCTCTTCGGCGGGGGCGGCGAGGTCGCCGCGTACGACTTCACCCTCTCGAAGGACGGGAACACCGGCTGCTGGCTCACCGATGGCGTCGCGCTGGCCCCGGTCGAGATGGCCTGATCCCCGGCCTCCTGGGGAGATCGCGATCGGCGGACCAAGTCCCCGGGAGAAGGCGCCCGCCCATGAGATATCCGGCCCTGGCCACCGATTACGACGGGACGCTCGCCGAGCGCGGGGCCGTCGCCGATCCGACCTGGGCGGCGATCGACCGGCTCAGAGCGACGGGCCGGCGGGTCGTCCTGGTGACCGGGCGCGAGCTGGAGGAGCTGTTCGAGGTCTGCCCGGGGATCGGACGGTTCGACCGGGTCGTGGCCGAGAACGGGGCGCTGCTCTACCGCCCCTCGGACCGGAGCTTTGCCGAACTGGCCGACCGGCCGCCCGACGCCTTGCTCCGGGCGCTGGCGGCGCGGGGGGTCGGGCCGATCTCGGCGGGCCGGGTGATCGTGGCGACGTGGGATCCCCACCGCGAGGCCGTCGAGGACGCGATCCGGGAATTGGGGCTCAACCTCCGGGTGATCCCCAACAAGCGGGCGCTGATGGTCCTGCCGCCGGGCGTGGACAAGGCTTCGGGCCTGGCCCGGGCACTGGCCGAGCTGGGCCTGACGCCGCCCGAGGCCGTCGGCGTGGGGGACGCCGAGAACGACGCCGAGCTGCTCGGGGCCTGCGGTCTCGGGGTGGCCGTGGCCAACGCGCTCCCTTCGCTGAAGGGGCGGGCCGACCTCATCACCCAAGGCGAGCGCGGGGCGGGAGTCGTCGAGTTGATCGATCGGATCCTCGCCGGGACGCTGCCCGATCGGGCGACTTCGCGGGGGCCCGCTCGATGAGGCGGATCTTAGGATCGGCTCATCGTCCCTTCAGGTTGGCCTTTTAGAATGCACGGGCCGACGCGGGACCGCCCAGGGAGGGGCGGGCCCGGCGCGACCTCGGTTCGGTCCGGGGGCGCGGCGTCGGTCGGACACATGCCTCCTCCCCGAAGGTGACCCCGGATGCGACACTCAGGGAACCCGCTCGATCGGATCTCGGACTTCGTCCATGCCCGATTCCTCTGGCTCCTGCTGGCCACCTACGTCGTGGCCGCCGCCTGGCCGGGGCCGGGGCTGGCCCTCCGCGGCGTCTCGGTCGGCCGGGTCGCGCTGATGGGCGAGGCGATGGCTCTCACGCTCCCCTCGCTGATGCTGGGCTTCCTGCTTTTGAACGCGGGCCTGGGCGTGAAGGCGTCGGAGCTGCGGGGCCTGGCGAAGCGTCCGGCCCTGCTCGGGCTAGGGCTGGCGGCGAACCTGGCGATCCCGATCGGGTTCGTCTTCGTGGTCTCGCGGGCCATGCTGGGATGGCACGACTCCGACGAGGTCCAGTCGATCCTGGTCGGTCTGGCGCTGGTGGCCTCGATGCCGATCGCCGGGTCGTCGACGGCCTGGTCGCAGAACGCCGACGGCGACCTGGCGCTGAGCCTGGGGCTGGTCCTGGGCTCGACGCTCCTGAGCCCGATCGCCACGCCGATGGCCCTGCACGCCGTCGGGTTCATGGCCAAGGGGGACTACGCCGAGGACCTCCACGAGCTGGCCGCGCACGGGTCGGGCGTCTTCCTGGCGGCCTGCGTGGTCGTCCCCGCGCTGCTGGGGATCGCGATCCGGTTCGCGGTCGGCGAGGCCCGACTGGCGGCCGTCCGGCCGTACCTGAAGCTGGCCAACTCGGCGAACCTGCTGGTCCTGAGCTACTCCAACGCCGCCGCGGCGCTCCCGGAGGCGATCGCGGCCCCGGATTGGGACTTCCTGGGGGCGATCCTGGCGATCACCTCGGGCCTCTGCGCCCTGGGGTTCGCCGGGGGCTGGGCCATCGGCCGCTGGCTCGGGGCCGACGCCCCGGCTCGGGCCTCGCTGATGTACGGCCTGGGGATGAACAACAACGGGACCGGCCTGGTCCTGGCCTCGATGGCGCTGGCGGATCACCCCCAGGTGCTGCTGCCGATCATCCTGTACAACCTGGTCCAGCAGGTGGCGGCGGGAATGGTCGGCCACCGGCCCGGTCGGAAATCGGGCGGCGAACCGCCGCGCCCGGGGCACGCCATTCGCTCGGATGGAGCGGCGAGGTCGCCCGCCGGGACGGGCCCGACGATCGCCCACTGAACCGAGGGAGGCACCCCGACCATGAAGCCCGATGACGCCCTGACGGTATCGATCGCCCACGACCCCAAGGACATCGAGAAGGCCGTCACCGCGGCCCTCGGCGAGGTCACGCTGGACGACTTCAAGGACAAGGTCGTGGCGATCAAGCCCAACGACACCACGGCCACCGAGTCGGACAAGGCCGCCTGCACCCAGGCCGACACGCTCCGGGCGACGATCCAGTTCGTCAAGACGCTGCACCCGAAGCGGATCGTCGTCTCGGGCGGGGCGGGCAAGATGGAGACCGAGGACGTCTTCCGCGTCCTCGGCTTCCTCGACGTGATCCGCTCCGAGGGGGTCGAGTGGTTCGACCACAATCAGGCCCCCTTCGTGGCCGTCGACCTCCCCTTCGGCCCCCAGCGGCGGGTGATGGTCAACCCGCAGGTCCTCCAGTACGAGAAGCTCGTCTCGCTGGCCCAGCTCAAGGTCCACCGGACGGCCACGGTCACCCTGGCGATCAAGAACATCGCCATGAGCTTCCCGGCGGCCGACTACTACGGCCATCCCCGGGTCAGCCAGAAGCTCCACCCCCACAACATCCTCAAGGACAAGCAGGCGTTCCTGGTCGGGATGCTCATGCGGTTCCCGATCGCCCTGTCCGTCGTGGTCGGCCACCCGGCGATGATCGGGACCGGGCCGGTCGGCGGCAAGGCGGTCGAGACCGGCCTGGTGATCGCCGGCCGCGATCCGGTGGCGGTCGACACCGTGGGGGCGTACCTCCTTGGCTTCGAGACCCTGGGCGTGCAGCACCTCCACCAGGCGTACCAGCTCGGCCTGGGCATCCCCTACTCCGACCCCGAGAAGGAAGGCGAGCCGGGGCGACTGACCATCAAGGGCATTTCCGTCGAGCAGGCGACCAAAATTTTCCGCAAGGCCGCATACGGGGAGGCATTCTGAGATGACTTCAATGCTCCAGGAGATCCGCCACCAGCGGTCCCAGACCAGCGACGCCTGGCCCCGACCGGTCACCGCCGACCTGGCCTACCTCCGGACCGCCATCGTCAACGTCTTCTTCTCCGGGCTCCCCGGCGCGGGGGACCGGGACTGGGTCCTGATTGACGCCGGGCTTCCCGGCACCGCGCACTCGATCGCCGACGCCGCCGCTCGCCGGTTCGGTCCCGGCGCGAGGCCCTCGGCGATCGTCATGACCCATGGCCACTTCGACCACGTCGGGGCCCTCAAGGAGCTGGCCGACAAGTGGGACGTCCCGGTCTTCGCCCACCACCTGGAATTGCCCTACCTGACCGGCCGATCCCCCTACGCCCCGGCCGACCCGACCGTCGGCGGCGGGGCGATGGCCGCCCTGTCGTGGATGTACCCCCGAGGGCCGATCGACCTGGGCGGCCGGGTCCGGGCGCTCCCGGAGGACCACTCCGTCCCGTTCATGCCCGGCTGGCGATGGATCCATACCCCGGGCCACACCGCCGGCCACGTCTCGTTCTTCCGCGACGGGGACAAGACCCTGATCGCCGGCGACGCCTTCGTGACCACCAAGCAGGCGTCGGCCTTGGCCGTCCTGGAGCAGCGCAAGGAGATCCACGGCCCGCCCGCCTACTACACGCCCGACTGGGTCGCCGCCCGACAGTCGATCGAGGAGCTGGCCGCGCTCCGGCCCGAGATCGCCGCCACCGGCCACGGCGTCCCGATGGCCGGCGAGGAACTCCGGACCGGGCTCGATGCCCTGCTCAGAAACTTCGACGAGGTCGCCTACCCCGCGCACGGCCGATACGCCCAACACCCGGCAATTGCCGACGAGAACGGCCTGGTCTCGGTCCCCCCCGAGAAGCCCGGCCTGCCGCCCGCCCTGGTCTTCGGCCTGGGCGCGGGGGTGGTCGCCGGGCTGACCCTCGCGGCGCTGGCCGGCGGGCGACGGCGGCGATGATCGGCGACGAGGCAGAATTACCAACCGAACCCATTCCGCCCCAAGCCCTGACCCGCCAACGGGTTTGATCCGCATTTCGGTGCCACCCATCCCTGGCCCCTCCGGATCGGGTGAGGGGCCGGGGTGGGGGCAAGAGCGCCAACAAGACGAACCCAACATTCCTCGACTCCCGGATTGTCGCTTCTGCCTTCAAGTGCCGGCCCGCAGGTGACCGGATACGAACCTAGGCCCGACATCCTGATAAGATCACAATTCCGGCCCCCCGCTTATCGGGTCGTCTTCCGAAATCCGGCCGGCAGGAAGTCTCGGTTGGAGTCGGACTTGGTTTTTGGTTCTCGTTGGGGTCCTGACCACCTATCACCCTCCCGAGAGACCTGGAACCCGGCCTGACCCCGGAAGATTTCGTCCGACGCCTCGTCGAATAAGCCTTCCCCTAGGCACGTCTGGTCGACATGGCAGGACTCCGGGCCTGATCCCTCGGGCCAACTCGGATCCCCAGACGACTTTTGATGAGGACGAAGCATGACCGCCTCCTTCTGGCTGGTGGCCGTACTGGCGTGCGCGCAGTTCGGACCGGCCGTGGCATCGCCGGTTCCGGATAACGATCCAGCCGTCCAGAAACCGGCCGAGGAGGAACCCAGACCGCGAGCCGCCGCGAGCAAGATCGTGGCCGTGACCGTGTACCGGGGGCAGGCCCTGGTGACCCGCGAGGTGAGCGTTCCCGAGGGCGATGGGGTCGTCGAACTGGTCGTCACCCCCCTGCCGCCGCCGACCGTCGATGGCTCGCTCTACACCGAAGGGGCCGAGGGCCTCCGCGTGCTCAGCACCCGGTTCCGGACCCGCGCCGTCAAGGAGGACACGCGGCAGGAGGTCCGGGCCATGGAGGAACGGATCAAGAAACTCGCCTCCGATTCCCAGACACTCCGGAAGCAGGTCGAGGTCCAGGGGCTGGATCTCCAATACCTCCAGAAACTCGAAGGCTTCACCGGGACGGCCCTCACCGGCCTGACGGAGAAGGGCCGGCTCGATAGCAAGGCCATCCTGACGCTCAGCAAGTTCGTCATGGAGAGCCGTGGCGTGAAGTCGAAGGCCGAGACCGACCTCCGCCAGCAGTTGGAGGCCAACTCCGAGGCGGCCGAGTTCGCCAAGCGGCAGCTCGCCGAGATCTCCTCAGGCTCGATCCGCACCGAGCGCGACGCCGTGATCGTCGTGCACAAATCCCGTCGCGAGGCGGGCACGGTCCGGCTCGGTCACCTCGTCAACGCCGCGAACTGGTGGCCCCAGTATCGCCTCCGAGGGGCGGCCGACGACGCCCCCGTCCGGCTCGAATATCTCGCGGCCATCGTCCAGCAGACCGGCGAAGCGTGGCCGGATGTCCGCGTCACCCTGTCCACCGCCCGCCCGACGCTGGATGCCGCGCCACCCGACCTGCTCCCCCTCAAGATGAACATCCCCGGCGCCGGGGATTCCGGCCCGATCGAGGGGCGCGACGATCCATCGCAACGGGTCGCCGCCGAACTCGGCAAGTTAACCCCGATGTCATTCAAGAACGACACCCCGCTGAGCGACGTCATCGAGTACGTCCGAAAGAGCACCAGCGGCCCGGCGTTCCCCGATGGGATTCCGATCTACGTCGATCCGCAAGGGCTCCAGGACGCCGACAAGACGATGGCCTCGACCGTATCGATCGACCTCCATGGCATCCCGCTCAGGACGACTCTCCGCTTGACCCTCAAGCAAATCGGTCTGGTCTACCAAGTCCAGGACGGCCTGCTGACGATCACGTCGACGGCTTCCACCGATGAAGATGGAGGCGGCACGCCCCCCTCGGGCGAGATGGCGGGCGGCATGGGAGGGGGGATGGGCGGCATGGGAGGGGGGATGGGCGGCATGGGGTTGTCGCTGGAACAAGCCCAGGCGACCGGGTCCGCGATGCTCAACCAGGCCGCGGCGGGCGACCAGGCCGCGGAGATGCGCGTCGGGGACGAACTGACCCCGGCGTTCGCGTCGGGCGAGAAGGATGGCCCCAGCGTCAGCTTCACGGTCGCCGGGAACATCGGGATCGGGTCACGGCGAGATCCGCAATTGGTCGAGGTTGGCCGGATCGAGCTGCCCGCCGAGTATTACGCCAAGGCCGTGCCCGTGCTGACACCCCGCGTCTATCGCCTGGCCAAGCTGACCAACAAGAGTGACCTGGTGCTCCTGCCCGGCGAGGCCACGGCCTACGTCGGGAGCGAATTCGTCGGGAGGATGAAACTGCCCCTCGTGGCCGCGGGCGAGCCGTTCATCGCCGGCTTCGGCGTGGACCCCCAGCTCCAGGTGGCTCGGCGGTTGATCCGCAAGACCCGCTCCGTGCAGGGCGGAAACCAGATCTTCGCGTACGAATTCCGGATCGGCCTCCGAAACTATCGGCCTGGCCCGGTCAAGCTCCAGCTCTGGGACCGCCTGCCGACCGCCGAGGGCGAGGCGGTGGTTGTCAATCTCGTGAAAACTTCGGCGGAGTTGAGCACCGACGCCCTCTATCAGCGGACCGCCAGGGCGGACAATTTGCTGCGATGGGATTTCGAGGTCCCCCCCGGCACGGTTGGCGACAAGACGATGTATCTGAATTACGTGTTCCACCTGGAGTACGCCCGCGACCTCGCCCAGCCTCGTTTCATCTCCGGCGGCCTCAAAGAAGCCCCGATCGGAGGCGGCGCCATGGGCATGGGCGGCATGGGTGGCGGATTCCGATCGGTGAACCCGACCGGCAGGTGAGCGGCGGACGAGTCCGGGTTGGGGTCGGACCTGATTCTGGGTTTCTCGCTGGGCTCCGGACCCCCCGCCCCTTGTGGTTCGTGTCTCAAGCCAGTTGCTTCGGTTGTTCGCTCACGAAATTCGGGCGATCGTTAGCGAAGCTTCGGCGCTGCTAAACCAGGAATTTCCAACAACTTCCGGCCCGAGCGTCGATTTTGCCCGTTAACGAAATCTTCAAGAAAACAAGCGGTAGCAACAGGCTTGAGACACGACCGGTCATCGGTCGCGGGCTCCGGGAATACTATCGCGATCCGGGGCCGGACCTTCGCATGCGATCCGGGAGATAGGCCGGGGATTTTCGGAAATCCCCGGCCCGATCGGCGCCCGCCACGATCCGCCGGGATACCGGAGGCGAACGCCTCGACGTGGGACTCCGACCCGCGGACCTCGGCCCGGGCGACGTCGTCGACCCTCCGGAGGCGGAACGAACCCAAGTCCCATCCGCCACCCCGGCGGAACGAACCCGGGAGAGCCCGGAGCGGTCGTGCCGAACGAACCCAGGGGCACCCCGCCCAACCGGGAAAAACGAACCCAGTTCGGCCACCGATTCGACCGGCGGAACGAACCCAGGCGGCCCCGGACCGATCGCGGAGAACCGGATTCGACCTCGGGCCGATCGCCATCGCGTCCCTCTCCGGACCAGACGAACCCAACCGCCTGGCGGATCCGCCCCCGATCGGGCGCGTCGCCCCCGGATCAGTATCGCGTCCGGGACCCATCGCTTAGCCGTACTTTTCGAAGGCGATCGCGCTTTTCCGGTCGGGGTCGGCCAGACGGTGGCGCGGGTCGATCCTCCCCGGGGGGCCGATCATCGCCCGACGAACCGGGTCGGGTAGGCCCGGAGATAGCGGTCCCAGGACTCGGTGGTCGGGAAGTCGCCGCTCCTGGACCAGCCGGCCCCCGCGTAGTAGACGAACGGCTTGCCGGGCGTGACCCGGACCAGGACCAGGCGATCGCCGGGGGCCTCGACCAGGTCGACGACCGAGGCGGGGTCGACCAGGACCCCGCAGGCGATCCTCCCGTCGTGCCCCCCCATCGGCCCCCAGCACGAGAGGAGGCCGCGCCCCCGGTCGAGGACCGCGACGTCGCCGACGCGCTTCGAGATCCCGACCCCCACGATCAGCTCGCCCGGGCGGTCGCTCCCGATCGTGCTCTCGATCCGGTTCAGGTTCGAGCCCGCTTCGAGGGTGACCCGGCGGGACTCCCAGACCTTCCGGTCGCCGGAGGTCCAGGGGGCGTAGGTCAGCTCGATCGAAGCCCGGTCGGGGCCGGACTCGCGGATCTTGTAATCCTCCCAGACGCGGGAGACGTCAAGCGACCGGCCGTTCCAGATTCCCAGGCCGCCGCAGCCCCGGCCCTGGCCGACGCTGTAGAAGTCGAGCCCCTCGCCGTGGTCGGTGTGGTAGTCGCCGGACTTGTACCAGCGGTCGATCACCAGGGCCCGGGTCGACTTCGCCCAGACGTCGACGCCGCTGCCGGTCTTCTCGCGACGCTCCAGGGCCGGGCCGTAGACCCGGAAGCCGACCCGGTCGTTTTCCCACGCCACGTCGTCGAGCCGCTCGGGGACGTGGCGAGCGAACGCTCGGGGCGGGCCCGCCGTCCCCTGTGCCCCCGCCTCACGTTCAGGCCCGGCGGCGAGCATCAACAAGGCAACCCATCCGGTCGCGATCCGCTTCCCGATCATGATCGGTCCTCCGTCGGTCGGTTGCTCGGGTCCGGCCCGATGGCCCTCCCGGTCGCCGGAACACACGATCCGGACCGCCCCATCGGCCAACCCCCAGCCGCCGACCCATCCGGCTCGGGCGGGTCGGGCTCGACGGGGATCCAGGGCCGCGATGCCGCCCGGTCGTCCTTCGCCTTCATCCGGGCATCGTACTCCCATCGTCTCCGGCACGGACCGACCTTCGATCGGATCGACTCCAGCGACCGGGCCTCGCCCGCCTCGCTCGATCCGGTTCAATAGGACGGGAGCCGGGCGCGCCGCCAGGGCGACCTCATCGACCGCCGATAGATCCGCCCCCGATTGCCCTGGTCGGCCAGGGCCCTCGCCCTGACCTCGATGGCTTCTTCCAGCCCCGGACGGTCGGGCCTGCCTTTCGCTCGATCGTCCCGCTCTTGTTCGCGGAACGTCTCCAGCTCGGAGGCGAGCACCTGGCAGAGATCCTCGTGGTGGAGGGCCATGCGTCGGTACTCAGCCCACCTCAGCGCCGCCGACGTCGTCCAGATCAGGAGTGCCGCGACCGCCACGGCGACCATCGCCCGGCGGACCGTGAACCGCGCGCGGGGCCATTTCATCTTGACGCCTCGAAGGGTCCGGGGCCGGTCAGGCGGACGGGCCGATCGCGGCGTCGAGCGAGGGGACGCCGCCGGCGCGGAGGTCGGCCTTGCCGAAGCCGGGCAGGGCCCCGAGCGTGAGGGCCTCGGCCTGGGCCTCGGGGTAGTTGCTGACCAGCATCACCGGGACCCGGGCCAGGTCGGGGTCGGCCTTGATGGCCCGGATCACGTCCAGGCCGGAGGTTCCGTCGGCGTCGAGGACGCGGTTGACCAGGACCAGGTCGAACTCGCCGGCGCGGAGCGAGGTCATCGCCTGGCCCTTGGAGTCGGCCGGGGCAACCTCGGCCCCATAAGTCTTCGCCAGGTGGCGGGCGATGGAACTGTGGTCGAAGCCGCACTGGCCGATGTTCAGGATCCGGGGTTTGGTCATGGTCGAGTCTCCTCGGGCGGTGGCTCCTGCAGTATCGGGCCGGCGGGCCGCATTTGGTAGCCATCACCCGTATTGTTCGAGACCTACCCCCGCGGCGTCAACGACACTGTCAGGCCGGTTCGGGCGGAAACGGGTCATCCGGGGCACTGGGGAGCGGGTCGTGTGGCGAGTTGATCCCGCGGCGGAGATCATCGAGGTCGGTGTGGTATCGTCGATGGACCGCCCAGCGATCGCGGAATATGAATGGCTTGAAATCTACGAAAGGATGAACGCAGCATTCTTCGATCGGCGCTTCATCCAACACCTTCTGCAACCTCGCCATGCAATCCAGCCCACGAGGCAGGTCGAAATAGCGGTAGCAGTCGTGTCGACCTTTCTGAGCAGTCCGATTTTGGTATTTGCGAAAATCGGCCTTTGTCCGGAAGCGAAACACGGTCTCCTGGTTTTCGGGAAGTCGATCCCACCGACGGACCTGCTCGTCGACCGTGGCGAAGAAGTAGGGATCGGTGATCGCCAAGTCCAAATCGGAGCCCGGTCCGAACCGTCGCCAGGTCTTCTTCTCCGCGCGATCGGGCGAGATGCTGAAGCCGATCTTCGTACTCCCGCGAAACAGGAAATGGTGAGGGTGAATACCCGTATGCACGGTCAAGTAATCGAGGAACCGGACATAAAGTCCGTAGCTCGGAAACCCCATCGGGGTGCCTGGGATCAACCCGTGGTTGATCAATCCGTCAGGACATTCGAACGCCAGGCGACTGACGTCGCCGGGCAAGATGAGTATGTGCCCATGCTCATCAAAAGCCATTACCCGAAGCCTCGGCGCGGCTGACCAAGACGATCGGCTCATTGACGATCGGCTCATTATAGTGGCCGTTCGCGTCGAAGAGGGGATCATTGAAGTGAAAACGGACCCGGTGATGGCACATCGGGCACTTGAACAATTCCCCACTAACCGAGGCATACTCCAGTCGCGGAATTTCGCAATTGCAGTAAGGGCAGGGGGCGATGTCACGGAACCTACAATTCGGACAGACTGTGAACGGTCGAGTCGAGATGTTGCCGCATTTCACGCACTCAGTCCCTGCCCCCTCCGCGACGACCTCAACCTTCGCGCGGTCCGAGTGCCCGTACTCTCGCAAGACTCGTTGCACTTCGAGATAACGATCGGTTGTGAACTCGAAGTAAGCATTGCGGTCGGCATCCCGATGCGTCCCGTGTGCTGCGCCGTCCGGATCGATCTCGACGGGTGAGTGTGCCCAGAGGTCCCGGCGGACTCGGGCGGCCCTTCGAAGATCGTCGGCGGGATCGTGCGGATTGTGGCTGACAATGATTCGGACCCGCTGCATAAGGTCGCTCCTATTCGATCTTCGTATTCTAAAATCGACACTCCTCGCTGAACACCACCACGAATAGAAGGCCAAGGGACTTGGACTTACGGCGAATCGCCGCAAATCTCCTTGAATTTGCCCGTCAAACTCAC
>JAABUJ010002102.1_pt1 | contig 25913 bp, 19 predicted proteins | sample 5559131 | NCBI WGS metagenome assembly JAABUJ01 (sample SAMN10711875, study PRJNA513366) | rock metagenome | isolation source: Antarctica rocks | place: Antarctica: Victoria Land, Mt New Zealand nord | collected 2016-01-07
CGCCCAAGCGCACGGTCAGGTCGAGCGCCGCCTCATAGTCCACGGTTTTGAATGTTCTACTCATGCTTCCTACTGTACCACCGCGCGCGGGATGGAGAGCCCGCTTCTCTCCGACAAACTGCTAGGGAAACGAGGAAACGATGCTCAACACAGAAGAGCGGAACCGCATCGCCGCGGTGCGCCGCGCCTTCCCCACGCTCGACGAGATGACCTATCTCAACGTGGCGACGCACGGCCTCACGCCGCAGCCCGTGCTCGACCGCTATCTTGAGCTGATCTCCCTGACGGCTCATGACGGCCACCTGCGTTACCTCGCGGAGGACGTGCCCGCCTATACGCGGGCGCGGGAAGCGGTGGCCGCCCACCTTGACGTGCCGCCGAGTTGGCTAGCCTTCGGGCGCAACGCCACCGACGGCATGAACGCCATCCTGGGCAGCCTGGAGTGGCGGCCGGGCGACGAGGTGATCATCTCCGATCAGGAGCATCCCGCCGTCACGTTCCCCTGGGAGTACGGCGCCCGCCGCGGGTTGTTCACCGGCAAGACCTTCACGGTGGATCCCGACCCCGCGATTACGCTGCGCGATCTGGAGGGGCGGATCACCACGCGCACGCGGCTGATCTTGTGCAGCCACATCAGCTCGCAGACGGGCATCCGGCTGCCGGCGGCGGCGATCTGCGCGCTGGCCCGGCGGCTCAACCAGGAAGGACGCGCGCGGCCCATCCTGACCCTGATCGACGGCACGCAGGAGGTGGGCCAGTGGCGCGTCTCCGTGCCGGCTATCGACTGTGACTTCTACGTGAGCAACGGGCACAAGTGGCTCGGCGGCCCCAAGGGGTCGGGCATCCTGGTGGCGCGTGAGCAGGCGTTCGGGCTGCTCACGCCGCCGTACATGGCCGGCGGCATCGACACGACGAAGACCGCTGTCGAGGATATGCTGGCGCGCCGCGACGCGCCGCGCCTGTTCGAGTCCGGTACGCAGAACCTGGCCGTGGTCGCGGTGCTGACCGATGCGGTGGAGTGGCTGGATAAGCTGGGCTGGGCATGGATCGAGCAGCGTGAGCGGACCCTGGCCACCCGCCTGCGCGGACAACTCCGTGAGTTGCCCGGAGTGAGCGTGCTGACCCCCGACGCGTGGGAGCGCTCGTCGGCGCTCACCTCATTCTCCGTGGCGGGGATCGACGCGCTGTACATCCAGCAAACGCTATGGGCGCGGCGTATCATCACCCGCTATGTGCCTGAGCGTAACGGCATCCGCATCTCCACGCCCTACTTCACCTCCGAGGAAGAGCTGGATCGGCTGATCGCGGCCCTGAGACGGATAATGGATCGAGAGTTGTAGCCACGGATGACTAGTCGTCCATCAAACGATCGGCGAGCGCGGGCGCGAGTAGCGGGGGGTCCGCCCGTTCCACGATGACCGTGTCGGCGCCGAGGAAGCGCGCCAGGCTACGTAGGGCGCCGGCCATGCCGTCGAGCAGGCTGTCGTCGACCGCGCCGCCGGGCTCCAGGTAGAGCGCGCGTACGATCAGGCGGCGTGTCGCGCGGTCCATCTTGGGGTCCAGCCGGCCGACCAGGCGGCCCTGGTGCAAGATGGACAGGCAGTAGTAGCCGTAGCGGCGCTTGGGCGGCGGCACATAAGCCTCGAAGCAGACCTCGTAGCCGAACAGCGCCCGTGCCCGCGCGCGGTCCCAGATCAGGCTATCGAACGGCGAGAGCAAGGTCGTGCGCCGCGGCGTGACGCCCGACCGCAGCCGCTCCAGGTCGGGCAGCGCCGCGCGCGCCACGAAGGCGGGCTCCCCCAGTCCGTCGACCGCGGCCTGCACGACCTCGCCCTCCTCGCGCAGTCTGTTGAGCAGCGCTAGCGCCGCCACACGCTTGCTCGGCGCCCCTTCCGCCGGGGGAGACAGGCGGAAATAGTCCCACAGCCACGAGGGCGTGACGATACCGAGCGCCTGTAGCGTGCGGCGGGCGAAGTAGCACGTCACCTCGTCGGGCGACGGCAGGTCGTCGTCCGGCGGGATGTCGCCGCCGAAGGTCTCGGCCAGCACGCGCTCGCGTAGGTCATACACCTTCTGGCCGGCGCGCCGGCTATGCACCATCAGGTCGCCCATCGTCCACAGAATCTCCAGGGCGCGGCGGCTGTCCTTGGGGCCAAACCAATCCCACGGTCCCGTGCGCTCCTTATCGGGCGGACGCTCGAAGTCGGCCGAACTGAGGGGGCCGCGCTCCCGGATCGCCTCCAGCGTCTCGCGCAAGACCGTGGGGTTCTCATGCAGCCACTGCCGATTACCGGACCACATATGGTCGTGGTGGCGCAGCATCTTGGGCCGGTAGAAGCGGTAGTCGGCCATGGGCACGATCGAGGCGGCGTGGCTCCAGTACTCGAACGTCTCGCGCCCGGGGTAGAGCAACCCGTCGAGCGCCTCGCGCGGGTAGGGGCCAAGGCGGCTCCACAACACGAGGTACTGCGTGCGCTCGACCACGCTGATGGTGTCAATCTGTAGCGCGCCCAGCCGCTCTATGGCCGCCAGCGCCGCATCCGGCCCTGGCGCGGCGGCTGGCGGGTCCAGCAACCCCTGCGCCGACAGCATCAGCCCACGCGCCTCCTCGACGCGCACCTGGAGTGTCTGGTCCCCGCCCATCGCACCTCTACTTTGCCGCTCCACGAGACCCTGGCGGCAGCCGTGCACAATCGCGACGCGCGCCGGCGGGACGCCACTACGGATAATTCACAAGCCGTGACTACGGATAGTTAGCAGTCGTGGCCGCCGCGGCCGCCGCAGCCGCTACAGCTATCGTTCTCGCCCTCGACGCCGCCGTCGAGCCACCAGTTGTAGGCCTCGGCGAGCGTCGACCCATTAAAGCCCTCGGCGCGCAGACGCGCCACGCCGGCCTGCTCGCGCTCCGCGATCACGCGCCCCGCGCGCTCGTGATCGGGCGAGGAGAGCAACGCAAAGTAGTCCTGTTGCGTCGGCAGGTCGTAGCTATGCCGGAACGTCGTCAAATCGCGCGTCTCGGTTTCGGTTGTCATAGGTAGCGCCCCTTCGTTTCTTTGCCGTGTCACCGGATTCCGTTGTATACACGTATTGTCGCATACGCGCGCGATACCACCGCTACCGTAGCAACACGGGTTGGGCGTCGACGCGGACGCGGAAGAGGCTGTAGGGCTTCTGGCGCAGGTCCTTGCCGTCGTGGTAGGTCGCTTGCCGGTGCAGCTGATTGCCCGTGACGTAGAGGTAGCCGTCCGCGGCCAGACTCATCGTGTCCGGCCACAGCAAACGCGGGTCGTGCACGACCGTCTCATACTGACCATCGGCATCGCGGCGTACGATAGCGTTGTGCTCGGGGCTCGTCGCGTAGACGCGTCCCTGCGTATCGGACTCCAGCCCGTCGGCCACACCGCCCTTGTCGCCCTCGTCCACGACCGTCGCCGCCACTTGCTCGTCGCTCATCGCGCGGTCGGCCAGCGCGTCGGCACTCACGCTGTAGAGGCGCCGGCTGGCCAACGGGCAGTAGTACAGGCGCGCGCCGTCGGCGCTGATGGCGATGCCGTCGCTGCCGAACGACACCGATTTGGGCGGTTGGCCGGGCCGTCGCTCCATCATCGGTTGCCCCTCAACGATCGGCAGGATGCCCGCTACCGGCTTCGTCGACGGGTGCTCGTGCAGCTTGCGCCAACTCGCGCCGGAGGCAAGGTCGACCACGATAATCGCGTTGGGACCTGCGGTCGCCGAGTCGGTGATGAAGGCCATACCCGCGCTGCCGCGGCGCAGGTCAAAGCGGACGTCATTGAGGTAAGTCGTGGGCAGCGCCACGTCCTCGGGGAAGAGGATCGTTTGGAAGACCTGATTGGTGGTCAGGTCGACGCCAACGAGCTTGGGTCCACCGTGCGCGGTCGGCTTGAACATGGGGCTGCCGGTGTCGAGGATCCACAGGCGGTCGTTGGGGTCGACCACGACGCTCTGTACCGAGACGAGCGCGTCCGCGTCGGTGTCGGACCGCGGCTGGTTGAAGGCGGCGTTGGGGTAGGCCACGGTCCGGCCATCCTTGACCTCGGCGACGGTGTACTCGACCTGATCGCCCCACTTGGGGAAGTTGACGAAGATACGGCCGCCGCGCGACACGGTAACACCCGTGAGCATGGCGCCATCGAACGTCGCCACGGACTCGAGTGGGCCGACGGTCTGGTCTTGCGCGACGGTGGTAGCCTGGGTTGTCATCGTTGCTCCTCGTATAGCCTGATAGCTGGGGCTATGTGGGGCTATCCCAACCGGCTGGTGTACGTTTCTCTCGCCGGTACATGGCGCATGGGCCGTGCCACCAGTTCATCGCCACGTATCGCGCCGGCATGCCCGACACACGCATGATCGTGCGGGACCAGATCGCGGAGGGCGACCGCGTCGCCACGCACTGGACGGGCGAGGGAACGCATCAGGGCGAGTTCATGGGCGCCGCGCCGACCGGCAAGCGCGTACCGGTGCGCGGCATCAGCCTGTACCGCCTGTCCGACGGCAAGATCGTGGAGGGTTACGACGCCTGGGACAAGCTCGAACTCGCCGAGCAACTCGGCGGCGTCCCACGCATCACCAAGCGTGGCGGCTAGCGGTATTTTGGGCCTATCGTAGCAGGCGCAGCGCGAGGGCCAGCGCGGCGTCGGCGAAGGCGCGCTTCACGTTCACGCGATCACCCGGATGCTCCAGCAACACGCACTCGACGCGTGCGATGGGCGCGCCATCGCGCACGCCTGCCACCGCGATATAGGTGAGGCCGGCCGGCTTGCGGGAGCGGCGTCCGGTCTGTGGCCCGGCGATGCCCGTTTCGCCGATGGCCCACGTCGCCTCAAACAGGCGCGCGGCCCCGCGCGCCATGGCGAGAGCCGTCTCCGCGCTCACCGCGCCGTGCGCGGCCAACGTCTCGGCCGGCACACCGAGGATGGCGCGCTTGGTCTCATTGGTGTAGGGGACGATGCCGCCGCGCAGCCAGGCGCTGGCGCCGGGCACATCGGTGAGCAGGGACAGGATCAGGCCACCCGCCGCCGACTCGGCCACCGCCAGCGTCTCCCCCCGCGCCACTAGCGCCTCCGCCACCGCCGCCGCGAGCGCTATATCCGCTGCCACGTCATACCCCGGCGCCTCCTCTCAACAGGACGTCTTCACCGCCGGGAGGTCTACGGAGACGCCATGTCACGGGTATCGTCCTTGTACCCGATCTTGATCAGTATCATTCCAGGGCAGGCCCTCTTCGTGAGCGATCGTACGATAGCGCTCAAGCATGTCCGCCACGCGGTCAATAATGAATGCGCGGAATGGCGCTGGATCCTGATTGGCCGCCGCCATGTCCAACGCCTCGTAGTAGGCCAGGCGCATGTCGCGCTCGGCTGGGATGATGGTGAGAGGGTAGCCGTATCGTAGGAGGTGAAGGTTCATCACAAGGCGCGCGGTCCGGCCGTTGCCATCGATGAACGGGTGGGTCGCGGCGATACGCTCATGCAGGTCCGCGGCGACGAGCACGGGGTGATCGTGATCCGCGCGCCGCGCGTAGTCCTCCCAGAGCGCCGCCATCACATCGGGGACGCGCCGCGCGTTCGGCGGCGCATGAGTGGCTCCAACAATACGTATGGGGTCATGGCGATAGCGTCCGGCGTTTGCATCGTCGATGCGCGCCAGCACGATACGATGCAGGTCCAGCGCCATCGTTTCAGTCAGCGGAGATCCTCCCCGCGCGATGTCCTTGATCTGCTGGAGGGCGGCGGCGAGATTGACCGCCGCGAGGTGGTCCTTGAGCGGTTTGCCGCCAATCGTGATGCCCTGCTCAACGACAAGCTCCGTCTCCCTGAGCGTCAACGTGCTGCCTTCGATCGCATTCGACGTGTAGATCACTTCCAACTCGTCCGCCCGCAGGACGCCGCCGAGGCGGGCGACGACGGCCGGCGGCAGCGGACGCAGGCGCGCCAAGGCGCGCGCCTGCGCCGACACACCACCGAGCATTAGCTCGTCATCGTCGCGCTCATCCGCCGCCATCAGCTATCCCGCTCCATGCTCAGGTCCATTGGCGTATCTATCTAACCAGTATATACACCGTTTTGGTCCTTGCGCGGACCTGCAGGTTCGCGGACACTGGGCATGGCGTCGCAGGCGCACGATCGACACGGCGTCGTCGGGCAGGAGGGGCACAATGGAAAAAAGATGCGACGCGTGCAATGCGGCAGCCCCGGCTCAGGCGCTTTACTGCGGGCGTTGCGGCGTACCCCTCGCGGCGACGCCGGCTGGCCTATGGGAGCGCGCCTGGCCATTTATGCTAGGCGTGGTCTTGTCCTGGGGCGAGCCTGCTGCTGTGCTCCTGTTTTTCCGACTGAGCGCGCCGCCTGGGATGGGCGCCGATGGGGCCACATGGTACGGCCTGAGGGCGGTCATTGTCGCTGTGCCCCTGGTGGGGGCGTGGGTTGTCCTAAGGTAGGCGGCGAAGAGGAGTACGCCGAACAGCAGCGCCGCGACGCCGATGATATAGATACCCATACCCACCGCGGCATTCCTGATCGCCCACGCCGCGAGCGCCTGCTGGCGTATGACCCCTTGGGTCGCATGGTACGCGAAGCGGACCCACTGCCTGTCCTCCCCCAGGACGCGCACGCGCGTGCGGCCGGGGGTACATTCGACGACAACGCGGCGCCGCTTCCTCAGGGTCAGGGCGTAGACACGGATATCTAAGGCGCGCGCTGCGCCGGGGAACTGGGGGTCGGCGAGCAACGCGTCGACGGATGTCGCGAAAACGGACCCGCCGGCGAACCACGCGCGCAGCTTGATTTGGGTATGGACCGGCGAGGTTGTATCCTTCGCCGCGATATAGGTCAACCACCCCAGGATCGTCTTCAATTGATCCGCATCCATGCCGCACGGTGGCACATAGGACGACCGCAACGCCAAGCGCTTACTGTCGAAGCACGGCTTGCCGGCGAAGAACGACGCGCCCGGACGCGGCTTGCGCCGGGTCCGACGCTTCCCCACGCTAGCCCCCCCTTGTACGCCACCGGAGACCGCCTGGGTACGTGTCGCGACAGCGGTTAAAGATGATGCGACCGAAGAAGGAACTATGCCGGTGCACACATGGGATAGCCGACGTCCCCAATCACCGCCGCATGACGCAAGGAGTCTCGGGGGCACCGGCGTCCCGACCGGCGCATACCGGACGGGACGCCCCATCATCGAGAGTTATCTTGACGGACACAAAATTTTTGTGATATCGTTGGAGAAATTGCTCGGACGACTTGTCCATAATCGAGATGTGCGCCGTCTCGTCGTTCGCCGATCCCGCTCGGTGGCTTTCCCAGAGGCTTGCGCTGGGATTCGGCACCCTAATAGCTGTTGGCCATTTATGCCATGTGGAGACGTGTGGAGTACTCTCGTGGACTTCGACGAGCGAATAGAGAACGCCGGTACACTGGCTTCCGAACCAGATAGGGATAGCATCGTTGCTGCGATCCAGGAACTCGATGGGGTCTTGGGGCGACCTGATTTGACGCCAACGCAACGGCTTACTGCCCTTACAACGCTAGTTCAAGCGCAAAGAAACCTCGGTGACCATCGCGCCGCGATCAGGACGTGGATACGCATCCGGCCCTTCATCCGCACTATGGAGGATCCTGTCCACGCGGTGTGGCTGCAACAACTCGCCGGTTCGTCCTTCTCCGATCTCGGCCGACATGGGCTGGCGTGCAGCATTTTCACCACAGCCATCGATCGACTCGAGCGGCTAGATGCCAGTGCATCCGTCCGTTCGGCCGTTTTGATGGAGGCAGGGAAGGCGTTTAAACAAAGCGGTGACACGATCCGAGCCCGTCTATGTTGGGAACAGGCTATCACGCTCCTACGAGGTGATAGCGAAGCCGCATATGACTATGCACGAGTTGAGTCGAATCTAGGCGCCCTGCTGCTGGAACACCCCAACGACGAGGAGCAAGCGCGAGGGGTCAAGATGATCGAGGATGCGATGGGTGTGAAGGCGCGCTTAGGGGACCTCGTCGGCTTGTCAACGTCCTACTCCGCCCTAGGCGCATACTACCTCAATAGAGGACGGTTTCAACGAGGGATTGCTTTCACGAGATTGGATCTGCATATCAGCCGTGCGATCGGCAACCGGCATGCGATCGCCCTTTCTCTCATCAACTTAGCCGGCATATACATCCGCTTCCTACAACTCAACCCCGCGAGGATGTTGTTACGAGAGGCGCGACAAATTGGCGATGATCTGAACAACAAGCGATTGGTGTCGCGCATAGACACGCTGTCGCTAGCCGTTGAGGCGGCTGGAAGGAGCGCGGGAAAGGCGAGGAAAAGGGTAGGCCCTGGGGCCAACTGTGCATGTGGTAGCGGTAATCCATACCAAGACTGCTGCGGCCGGGCCGACTTCGAGCCAGTCGACGGCTTACCCGAATTCCTGGGGTTCTCGGAGGACGTGAGACTAATCACCCATGAGATGCAGGATGCGGGCGGGCGTCCATCGCACCTCGACTATGTATTGCGGGTGACTGACTTGGCAGAACGGCGCAATTCATGGGTGGATATGACAGTCCACGACGGTTGGGCGGAGACATTCGAACTCGCAGACATGGCGAACCAACATCTGATGGCTGCGAAGACTATGGCTATCGGGGCGCGGTCCGACCCGGACGGCGTTAGCAATCCGTTAGCCTGCGCTATCCTCTCAGTATCTGCCCTCGAAGCCTTTGTCAACCAAACGGCCTACTTCCTGTCGGAAACGCAAGAATCCGAGGGGCAAGGGGTACACAGCGTGCCGCCCGAACTCGCCAAAGGCGCATTGGATTTCCAGCGATATACGCCACTCGAAAATAAATGGCATCTCCTGGGTCGAGCACTCTGTGGCGACGCATGGCCCCCCCCACAATCCATATGGGGGGACGTGCAACTCCTCATCGACATACGGAATGAGTTAGTGCACTTCAAATCCGAAAGCTATGAGCGGATTAGCCCACCGCCGCCCCATCCGCATCCTATCATCAGGCGCGTGCCGCCAGCAATCCAAATGAGGCCCATGCCGCGAAGCTGGGCCGCACGATTATTAACACCTTCGTTCGCCGATTGGTGCGTGAGGACGACCGAGGAACTTCTGCTGTATTTCAAGCAACGTTACAGGCAGCAACGCTTGGAGAGCCATCTTGCCCCCGTTACTGGGACCAAACAGTGACATGGCCGGCGTCGCCGTACATCTCGACCCGGCAGGCCACGCTCAGGCTCGCATCGCTACCGAACATGGGGACGACCGGGCGGGCGGCCGCCACGGCGACGCCTCATCGTCCGGAGACCGGATGCCAGCCAGCACGCCGGGGCTTCAGGACAGGGACCTCCGAGCGTCCGACGCGGCGGTAGTCCTTATATGCGGCCGAATCAGATTGCCTTGCGGATCGATAGGCCGATACGATTATCCCTTCCCCATCGCCGGCCTCCCCTCCGAGTATCCTGCACCCCGGCAAAGACTCCGCGCAAAGTGGCACAAACTTGGCGCAAAATATCACTGAATCCTACAAAGTATGCTGGTTAGAACGCGCCCATGATCTGCGGAATGGAGGGGCCGAGGATCACGACGAAGATCGACGGGAAGATGAACAGGATCATGGGGAAGAGCATCTTCAAGGGTGCTTTCTGCGCCAATTGCTCGGCGCGCTGGCGGCGCTTGGTGCGCAGCTGGTCGGCCTGCACGCGCAGGATCTTGGCGATGCTCACGCCTAACTGGTCGGCCTGGATGATCGCGCTGATGAAGGTGTTCAGGTCGTCGACGCCGGTGCGCGCCTGGATCTGGCGCAGCGCCTCGCGCCGGCTCTTGCCCAGGCGCATCTCGGTCAGGTACTTCTCGAACTCGGTCGTCAGCGGGTTGTGTGACTTCTGGCAGATGCGCCCCAGCGCCGCGTCCAAGCCAAGCCCCGCCTCGACGGAGATGGAGAGCACGTCGATGGTGTCGGGTAACGCCTTGCGGATCGTCTTCTGGCGCTTGCGGACTTCATCCTTGATCCATAGATCGGGGGAAAAGAAACCGGCCACACCGGCCAACAGCGTGTAGAACGAGGTCATGATTAACGTCGGCGCCGCGATCAGCGGCGGCAGCAGGAACTGCGCGCCCAGCGCCAGCAGGGCCAGCGCGACGGCGGCGACGACTTTGAGGCCCAGGAAGGTCTCGACGGTCAGGTTGCGCGGGTTGCCGGCCATGGCCAGCTTGGCCGCGATGGCCTGCGCGTTGGCGCCCGGCGCGAAGCGGCCGGCTAGTGCTGACGTGCGCTTCAGGAACGGCTTGATGACGCGGTCGGCGAAGGGCCTAGCGAGTTCGAGTTCTTCGAGCGCTCGTATGCTTGGCTTGTTGGTGGCGCTGCCCAGGCTCTCCAGGCGCTCGCGCACGGTGAGCGGCGCCTGGCGCTGCGAGAAGGCGTAGGCGCAGGTCACGACCCCTGCCGCGAAGACGGTCGACGCGCCCAGCGTGATTACCTGTGTGGTCTGTACGATCATGTTCTTATACCTCGATCGCCACGATCTTGCGCATGACGAAATAGCCCACGCCCATCATGACCAGGGACACGCCCATCATGATGATGCCGCACGGCTGCCACGATGTATCGCCGACCCCCGGTGGGAAGAACGGTAACCCCCTGAAGAAGGTGCCCATGTAGTGCGAGTCGATCGTGAACAGAAAGAAGAATAGCGCGATGGGCAGGCCCGTGATGATGTAGCCGGCCATGGTCTGCTGCGCGGTCAAGGTCTTGATCTCGCCTTGCAGCTTGACACGCTCACGAATGGTGGTCGCGATAATATCTAGGATCTCGGAGAGGTTGCCGCCCACTTCGCGCTGCACATTGATGGCCGTGACCATCAACTCGAGGTCCACGCTGTTGATACGCCGCACCAGGTTGCCCAGGGCCTCCTCGGCGGTCAGGCCCAGCCCAACCTCGCGCGTGACACGCTGGAACTCGTCGGAGATCGGCGCCGGCATCTCGCGGCTGACCAGGTCCATCGACTGTAGCATGCTGTAGCCGGAGCGCAGCGAGTTGGCGAGCATGGCGATGGTGTCGCCGAGTTGGTTGTTGAACTTCTTGAGCCGGCTACCCTGCTTCATACCCACGTACCAGTGCGGTAGCACCAGCCCCGCAGCCGTGAACAGCACGGCGGGCGCCGTGCCGAACAGGGCCAACCCGAAGGCGAGGCCACAGATGATGGCGGCGACGTTGATGATGAGGAACTCGCCGACGGTGATCTTGAGGTCGGCGCGCGCGAGGCGGCGGGCGATCTTCTCGGCGAAGCTCTGGCGGGCCACGGCGCGGTTGACCTGCCCCACGATGAAGGCGCCCACGCCGGTCATGTCGCCCTTTTTGAGCGAGAACTTGGGCGCCTTCGGTTTCTCGGACTCGACGGCCCCGCCCACGCCCCAGCGCTGCAGGCGCGACGTCACGACGACGCGCCTGTTGCCCAGGGCCAGGGCGCCGCCCCAGAACAGCAGCGCGATAGCCAGCGCCGCGCTCGCGGCGGTGGCGATGGTGACGATGTGCATCCTTGTTCCTCCAGTGTTTAGTGTTTAGTGTTTAGTGATTCGTCAGGCTTTCCACGCGCGACTAATCACTAGTCACTAAACACTAGAAAAAGCGGTCGGCGCCGAAGACGGAGGCGGGCAGGAAAATGCCCTGCGCCTCGAACTTTTCGATGAACTTGGGCCGGATGCCCGTGGGCCGCAGGCGGCCGATGATCTTGCCGTTCTCGTCGATGCCGGTCTGCTCGTACACGAAAATATCCTGCATCACGATGACATCGCCCTCCATGCCCTGCACTTCGGTGATGTTGGTCACTTTGCGCGTGCCGTCCTTCATGCGCGACTGCTGCACGATGACCTCGATGGCCTTGGACAGCTGCTCGCGGATGGCGCGTAGCGGCAAGTCCATGCCGGCCATGAGGCACATCGTCTCCACGCGCGAGAGCAGGTCGCGCGGGGTGTTGGCGTGCGCCGTGGTCATAGAGTTGCTGGTGAGCAGACAATCCGCCGCGAAGTTGTGCGGCAGCATGCCGCTGTGATACTCCTCCGAGACCTGTAAGTCGTAGACATATCCGTCGTGGGGCACGTCCTCGATGGCCTCGACGCGCTCCCAACGCAGATCCGCCCGCGCGAGCAGCAGGAGGTCCGCGCAATCCACCCCCAACTCCTCGAGCGCCAGGCACAACGCCTCGAGCCGCCCCGGCGTAGGCATACGCGCGCCACGCCGATACATCGAGATGAGTCCTTGGACGCATCCTGCCTGCGCGGCGATCGTGCGCTGATTATGACCGAGCGCCTTGGCCTCGTCGAGCTTGTCGCGCAGACGCTCGGTGCACGGCACAACGTCGGTGTTTGGGTTGCCCACCACCCCGTCGAACCGCTCGATGAGTACACGCAGGTCGGCATGCTTGCGCGCGTGGCGGATCGGTACCCGCTCGGCGAAGCGGACGATGTTGACCTTCCCGGTAATGACGAGCTGCCACGTCGGCTCGCTCGATTTGCTCGGGCTCACCCGGCGCAAGCGGGCGGGGATGCCCTCGGCAAGCAAAGCCTCGCGTGCGCACGCGAGGTAGTCGAGGTTGCTGCTCGCGATAGACAGCGCGTCGCGCGTGCCCTTCTCAGCCGTACCGACGTGACCTTCAGCGTCGAAGAAACCGGCGAGAAAGTGGCGTGGCGAGCGGCCTATCCGCTCCGCCGGTAAGCGCGTCCCCCGCGGCCGCGCGCCGATCGGCAGCGCGTAGCGCTCGGCGACGGCACGCGCGACGGGGGCGGACCAGTACGCCCTGTTCTCGAACCAAAACGTGCCGGTCTTCTTCTCGTGCGTGACAATCGGCGCCCCCGCGTAGCCGAACTCCTCACGTAAGTGCAAGTCGAACGCATTCGCGATGCTCTCGTCATCCATCGAAAGACTGACGCAGTGCGCCCGGCGCTCCTCGGCCCGTCGTTGCCCCGTGACACACCCATCTCCCGTGAGTACCCCGGACCAGTAGCTCGCCTCTTCGTTGCCACGCCACGCTGTTTCGTCCACGACGAGGCGTCGTGGGGCCGCCAGCCAATCGCCGACGCGCACATCCCCCGCGGGGATGTATGCGACCGCGCCGCGCAACGCGTACAACGGGTGCTCCGGGGTCGTTGTGTGCTCCAAGCCCGAAGACGTACGGAACCGGCGCACGGCGCCACGATACGATTTGCGTAAGGCGTAGACGACGGGAGTTGGCTGTACCGTCCCGTTGGCGGTGACGCACGTCACAAGCTTGCGCGCCTCAAGCGGAGCCGTGACGTACTCGACCTCTACGCCGTGCTGAAAGCGCCGCTCCACGCGCTCCGGGTAGGTCGCGATCAAATCGTCCACGACCTCGCCGATACGACGCGTACCGTCCACGAACTGCACACGAGTAGTCCCCACACAAGCGCCGTCGTGACCCGTATTCATGGCCTGCAACATATCCAGCGCTTCAGCGCCGCGGCACTCGCCGACGACGATGCGCTCGGGGCGCATACGCAGGGCGTTGATCACGAGTTCGCGGATGGCTACACGCCCCTTGCCCTCGACGTTGGCCGGACGCGACTCGAGCGTCACGACATGGTCCTGCCGCAACTGCAGTTCGGCCGAGTCCTCGATCGTGACGATACGCTCGTCGTCGGGGATGAACGAGGAGAGGACATTAAGCAGGGTTGTCTTGCCGGAGCCGGTGCCGCCGGAGACAAGGACGTTCAGACGCGCCTCAACGCAGGCTTTGAGGAAGGCCACCATGTCCGGCGTGAGCGTGCCGAAGTTGACGAGGTCGTCGGTGGTTAGCGGGTTGCGCGAGAACTTACGGATGGTGACGACCGGCCCGACCAATGAGAGCGGCGGGATGATGGCGTTGACGCGTGAGCCGTCGGGCAGGCGCGCATCGACCATCGGCGAGCTCTCGTCGCAGCGCCGGCCAAGCGGCGAGATGATGCGGTCGATCACGCGCATGACGTGGTCGTCGTTCTGGAAGGTCACCTCGGTCTTGATGAGCTTGCCTTTGCGCTCGACGTAGATGCTCCTGGGGCCATTAACCATGACCTCGGAGACGCTCTCGTCGTCGAGCAGGGGCTGGATAGGGCCGAAGCCCAGGATGTCGGCGACGATCTGCTCGAAGAGCCGCACGCGGTCGGCCCGCGTGAGCTGCGTCCCCTCGGTCTCTAAAATGGAGTCGAAGAGTTGCTGAATCTTCTTGCGCATCTCGTGCGTTTTGGATGGGTCGACGGTGGGGCCGATCTCGGCGATAAGCTTGTCTTGCACGCGGGAGCGGAGCTCGGTGAATTGGTCGAGGTCGCCGCCGACGGGACGGCGTAGCGCCGCGATACCGTCGAGGTTGCGTGTCCCACCCCCAGGGTTAGCAAGCACGGTCGTCGGCGGCGCTCCATTTCCGCCACCCATCATCCCAGTCAAACCTGATGTGGGGGGCGGCGCCGAGATCACTTGCGCCAACGGGCGCGCGGGCGCCGACGCGGCGGGCGCCCCCGGCGCGCCGGACGTCTCGTCGCCCAGCGCGTTGACTCGTTCGATCCTTTTTAAGAGAGACACCTTTTTTGCTCCTCGATGCTCGCTGTCGCGTCATACTATCCCATCTATCCTGTTAGCGCCCAGTATCAGCGGCGCGCGTGCCCTGTTCAATCCCCCATATGAGCTATTAGACCAACCCAGCCTGCGACTGAAGTCGCATGGCAGACCACGGACACTGAAGTGTCTCGACGGGTCGCGGCGTGTGCATGACCGACTAGCGCTACTTGCTCACGCCATCGTCCAAGCGACTTCAGTCGTCGTCGTTTGCCATGCGACTTCAGTCGCAGGTCCCGCGAGGACTAACTACTGGGCCGGGCAAAGAGCTTGAACCGGCCGACGCGCGCGGGGGTGTGGGGCGCCGTGGCCGGCGGGGCGTGGAGCTCGGGATAGTGCTCGGCGACGATGCGGCGGCCGAGGTCGGCGATGGCTACCGCTACCGGCGTGCCTCGCCCAGAGAGCGCCACTGGGTCCCCTTCGTTGATCGCGCGTAGGGCGCCACGGTCGTCGGTCGGGATACGTACCTGGACAGGGCGCCCGAGCGTCGCCTCGACATCGGCGATAGTGATACCAGCCTGTGTCGTCGCCCGATTGACGATAGGTATGATCTTCTCGTGAGGGAACTGGAGGAGGTCGGCGACTTCGAGGAAGACGCGGGCGCTCTTGATGGCGCTGAGGTCGAGCGTAACCACCAGCACGATCTTGTCCGCCGCCTCCAGCACCGTGAGCACGCGCTCATCGAGCGCCGACCAGGTGTCCACCACCACGTATTCCGCCCGTTCACGCAGCGCGCCGAGCACGCGCCGCAGCAGTTCCCCCGTCACCATGTCCGCCATCTCCGGCCGCGCCGGCGCCAGCAGCACCCGCACCCCGCTACGCTCGTGCGTTAGCAGCGCCGTCTCCACGAACTCCGCGTTCAGCGCCTCCAGCGGCGCCTGCAGGTCCATGATGCTCCGCGTAGGCGCCAAGTCGAGAAAGACACCGGCATCGCCGAAGGGGAGGGCGCCGTCGACCAGCGTCACGCGCAGCCCGGCCTCCTGCCGGATCGACACCGCCAGCGAGGCCGCCACCGTGGTCGTACCGGCCCCACCCTTGGGCGAGAACACCGCGATGGTCTGCCCCGCCCGCTCCCGCGCCGCCTGTGCCCCGGTGCCCGGCCCGCCCACAGCCGCCCGGTGCGCCGCCGTGGTGTCGTGCACCTGGTAGATCGCGCGCAGCAGTTCCTCCGGCCGCGGCGGCGCGCCCACGAACTGCCGCGCCCCGGCCACCATGGCGCGGCGCAGCACCTCGGCCGACACGTCCGCCGCCAGCACGATCACGCCGGCCCCCGGTGCCAGCGTCGCCAGCGCCTCGGTCGTGGCGATGCCGTCGCGCCCCGGCAGGTCGTAGTCCACCAGCACAATGGCCGGCTCCAGCTTGCGCGCCAGGGCCAGCGCCGCGTCGCCGTTGCGCGCGACGCCCACGACCTCCATGTCCTCCGCCGCCGCCAGGATCGCCGTCACTTCCTCGCGCACCACATCGTCCCCGTGCGCGACCAGGACGCCGATTCTCTCTCTCACGCCCACAGGCGCCACCCGCCCTCACTCATACTCACGCGCATGCGCACGCCACATGCTCTACTTTCAGACTTGGTCTGAGCCTTCATCGTCCGTCAGGTCGTCGCGCGGCATGCGCGGAGAGCTACGGGCGCTTACCCTTGCTTGAAGTTGTTGTTGTAGCGCACCCCGCTCGTCATGTAGCGCGGGAGAACCGGCTGTGTGGTGAACACCTTGGCGCCCTGCGTCTTGTTGTCAATGTCGGACGCCGACCGCACCACGAGTTCGACACTGCCGGCGGTCGCCTTGACCCAGGTGAGGATCACGGCGTCCTGGTGACTGACGGCGACGGTGTAGCTGGTCCCGGTGACGGCGAGGACACGCGCGTTCTCGATCACCGTTTGGCTCTGCCAGGTACCGAAGGGGTCTTGTTTGCTGTTCCTGACGCGCGACGTGAGGTCGATGCCGGGCAAGCCGGACGGCGTCTCGCTCAGGCTGACCTTGTAGCTAACCAAGAGGTCGACGTGGTCGCTTGGCTGGATGTTGCCGCTGCCGGCGCTCGTCGGCAAGGCCGTCAAGGTTTCCGCCACCTCATCCTTGTTCAACATGGTGCTGTAGTCGACTGTTCCGGGAACCGTGCTGGTGAGCAACTCGGACGCCAGGAGCGGCGAGCCGGGCGCCACGGCAAAGGCCAGGTGGCGCGGGCCGCCGCCAGTCGGCGTGAGTAGGTCCTGTAGCCCGGCCATGCCCTTCACATAGTCGACGGGAGGCGCGCCTTTTGTCTTGGCGTAGGAATCATAAGGGACGGTCGTGAACAGCTTCATGGCGAGTTGGGGATCCGCCACCTGGCTGTACGCGGGCAAGGCCGCGCTGGCGACGAGGACCGGCGCGGCCGGCGGCGCGGCCGGAGCCGTGGCGGCCAGCGACTGTAGCGGCGGCTGTTGCGCCTTACTCAGGACACTAAAGGCCAGGCCGAACGCCACGAGGGCGAGCAGCGCTCCGACGATGAACAGGTTGCGGCTGTTACGGACGAACTTGTTGAGCATGACGGCATCCTCCCGACGAGTGTTTAGTGTTTAGTGGCGAGTGTTGAGTGTCTAGTGTTTAGTGGCGAATGTTGAGTGCTGAGTGCTGAGTGCTGAGTGCTGAGTGCCGAGTGCCGAGTGGCGAGTGTCGAGTGCCGAGTGTTGAGTGCGTAGTAGCCACTAGTCACTAAACACTCGCCACTACGCTTTGATCCACCCATGCCGGAGCGCGTAGACGACGGCCTGCGTGCGGTCGTTCACGGCCAGCTTGCGCATGATCGAGGTGATGTGGTTCTTGACCGTCTGATCGCTAATACTCATGCAGCGGGCGATCTCTTTGTTGCTGTTGCCCTTGGCGATATAGTCCAGAACCTCGACCTCACGCACGGAGAGCGGGATGAAGAGGGGCTCGACCTCTTGGTCTACCTCGTCGGCGAGGTCGCGGAAGCTTTTGAGGACGCGCGACGCCACGACCGGCTTGGACAGCACGCTGTCGTTGATGAGATAGTGCCCCTGCGCCACCTGACGCACCACGTCGGTAAGCGTTTCCGGCTCGACACTCTTGGAGAGGTAGGCCGCGGCGCCGTATTTGATGGCGTAGAATAGCTTCTCCTCATCCTCGTGGCTGGTCACCACGATCACGGCCGTGCCGGGGACCTGATGCTTGAGCGTGCGTATCAACTCAAGGCCGTTAAGGCCGCCCACCTCCGCGTTGAGCAGCACCACGGAGGGTTCGCGCGCCCCGGCAATCTGCAGCCCCTCTTCACCATCCACCGCCTCGCCGACCATCTCGAACTCATTGGGATATTGCTCGAGCGCGTGGCGCACACCCTGCCGAAACAGGGGTTGGTCGTCGACCACCAATACCGTCGTCATATCCATCACACATGCACCTTCCAGGCTTAATCCTTTTAACCAACTCTGGCGGCAGTATACGAGCCGCCACCGGGAGCATCAAATAGTACTTTCAGCGGCGCGGCGTCAGGCGTCAGGCGTCAGAGGGTATAATTTGGAGCTATCGCGTGATCGTATCGCGGTTTGCGGTGTCGATCGGAACGGGCTCCCCGTCTTTCTGACTACTGACTACTAATCCGGTACACCTGCGCGCCGTCCACCACCGCGACGCGCCGCAGCGCCGGACTGTGCGCCAGGCCGTGGTAGAGCGGGTCCTGCGCGGCGGCGTGCAAGGGGTCGAGCACCCAGTAGCGCGCGCCATACCGCCGCGCCACCGTCAGGTCGGACGCCACGCCATCGCTCGGAGCGGCAATATAGGGACCGTCATCGAGGTAGGCGAAAAGGGGCGGGTCGAGCACCATCACCGGCCGGCCGCGCGGGTTGTGCCGGTGCAGCCACGCCACGACGCGCGCGTCGTGCGTGTATTCATCGCCGTGCGCGGGAAACGTACGCCAGGCCATGCCCAGGCTCACCACGAGCGCGCAGAGCACCGCCGCGACACGCAGCATGGCGGCCAGACGCTCGGCCCTTTGCGGTAGCATAGCCCGGCCCTGAAGGACCATGGCAGGAACCGGACCTTGAAAGGTCTCGACGGATACCCCGCTCGTCGCCTGCGCGCCATGTCGTTGGGGTCTATGTTCTCCGCGTGCGCCTATCGGCCATCCAGACCCTTTAGGGTCCGCGCCCTGCCATGGTCCTTTAGGGCCAGGCCGCAGCCCCCGCGCCAGCAGCCCCGCCACCACGTCAATCCCACCGACGACGAGGCCCGAGCCAAATGGGACGAGCGCGCCGCTGGCGTGTCCCAACGTGCCGTGTTCGAGCGTCGCCGTGAATAGCAGCGGCAGCGCCAGCGCCAACATGGCCCAGTAGAGCAGGAATGGCCGGTACTCGACGCGCCGGCCAAAGCGCCACAACCCCGCGAGCAAAGGTGGGACCAGCACGACGAACCACAGCGTCATCCATACCGCCAGTTCCAGCAGCGCCGCGTCCACGCGCGCCGCGAGGATGTGCGCCAGGCCCCAACCAGCATACGCCCGCGCCGTCAGCAATTCCGTGTGCAACGCGTAGAACGAATCGTACGAACGCATCCACAGCGCGCGCATCCCGCCGGCGGGGGCAAGATGACCGAAAGTCACGAGGTTGTGCAGCGTCCATGGCGCCTCCGCCACGCCGAAGAGGACGACGGCGCCCACGACGCCGCCGGGCCAGAGCAACCGCCGCGCGCCCGGCGTGATGAGCGCGCCCAGCAAGAGCGCGAGCAACAGGAAGACGCCCTCCTGGCGCGTCAGCGCGGCCAGGCCAGCCAAGAAGCCGGCGGCGGCATAACACGCCCTGCCCCCATGCGGCCCCTTGCCTTGCAACCCACGCGCCGCCAGCAGCAGCGTCGCCGTCGCCAGGACCGCGTAGAGCACGAACGCGTCGGGCGTCGTCCAGTCATGGAACCACACGCCATTGAAGAGCGTGAGGGCGGCCATTGTCAGGGCATGCCGCCATGTACCGAAAACGTCGCGCCCGATCCGCAGCGCCAGGACCGGGCACAGCGCCGCTGTCGCCGCCGTCACCAGCGCGACGCCGTGATAGCCGCCGCCGAGGGCCAGGACAGGGGCCAACAGCACGGACATCCCCGGCAGCCAGTAAGCGCTACTGGGATGCGGCAGCGACGGCGTCCCGCCGAGGTAGTTCCAGACGAAGTTCTCGCTAAAACCTTGTCCATGGGCTAGATTGCGCGCGATGTCGACATAGTAGAACGAGTCGATGTAGGGCGGGTGCGTGTGCGGCCACGCCACCGCCGCGTAGACCAGGAACGCGAACACATAAACAGCAAGGTAGAGGATACCCGCGGTTAGCCCCTCTCTTCTCGCCCCCCCCGCCCCCTCCGGGGGAGCCTGGGGAGATGCCTCCCCCCAGACCCCCGCCAAACGCTCGTCTCGGGAGCCACAGCGCGTGGTAATGGGAAGCTGTTTGCCGCCCCACGCGCTGACAGCCCGCCTACCGCAGCCCCACCGCAGCTTTATGGCGGGGGTCTGGGGGGAGGCATCTCCCCAGGCTCCCCCGGAGGGGGCGGGGGGGGCGAGAAGAGAGGGGCTAACCGCAGGGGGGGCGAGGAGAGAGACCCAGACAGGGGGGCGGAGGGGAAATATATTAGAGCGCATGGGCGGGGTTCTCATAAATGGTGTACTCACCGTGGGTGTAGACGCGGAGCCACCCCCGCACGGCGCGCGCGACGAGGGCGCGTTCGGGCGCGTTCTGGGCGATCCAGGCGTGGGTGAAATCGTCCACGACGAGGAAACGCGCCGCGTCGAGGCCGACGGGGTAGCGCCAGCGCTGTCGAGCGATTCCAGCGGGGTAGAAGGCGCTGGCCTGACCCTCGTAGGCCACGGCCTGCAATAACTCCGCCGTCCGCGCGTGTAGCGCCCACGACACTTGTGGCATGGCGATGATCAGATCGGTCGGGCGCAGGCGCCGGTTCAACCAACCGGCCATGGCCGTGGCATCCGTGGTCGAGCGCGGCAGGAGGCCGCCGATGCGGGTGGGAAAGCGCGTCGCGGCGGCGCGCGCGTCGTAGGCCGCCATCGTCCCCGTCACTACGACGAGAAGGAGGGCTAGGCCAAGCGCGCCGCGCCCGCGCCAGGAGGGTCCAATGCGCGCCCACAGCGTCGCGCCGAGGGCGCCGAGGCCGAGGCACACGAAGGGCAGCAGCGGCTCGGCCGTGCGGAAGAGCGGATTAGGGTCGCGCACCTTGAGGATGACAAGCAGCATCGCTACCAGCAACCCCAGGAGCAAGCGGCGGGCCGGACGGTATGGCGCGAGCGCGAGGCCGGCCAACCCGAGCGGGATCATCAGATCGAAGCGCAACAGATCGGCGAAGTAGTAGGACAGCGCCATGGCCTGCCACGGCAGCGACCCGGCCGCCACGCGGCCGACCGTGTGCGTGACGTCGAACAGCAGTGCGGCCGGGTCTACCAGCGCCATGACGCCGAGGTAGAGCGCGGGACCGCTCAGGGCGAGCGCGCACACCAATAGCCGCCGAGGTAAAGTTACTCTGCCGAGACCGAGCAGCAGCACGGGCAGCAGGTAGACGCCTTCCTGGTCGGTCGTCAGCGCTAGCGTCGTCGCTACGCCGGCGAGCGCAAGCGCGCGTCCCGTCCCCGTGCGACGATAGCGCAACATGGCCAGCGCCGTTAGCACGGTCCAGAAGGCCAACCCATTATAGGTGTAAGCGAAGCGGTTCTGCAGCACGACGAGCGGAATGACCGCGTAGGCCAGCATCGACAGGAGGGCGATCCGGTCCGCCGTTTGACCGTGTCTACTATCGACCAGTTCATACGCCAGGGGGCGCAGCAGCAACAGCGCGCCGAGACAATAGACGATGGAGAGCAGGCGCAGATTGAACATCGTGGCGCCAAAGAGGTGGAAGAGCCCGGCGGCCAGCAGGAAGAACAGGGGCGGGTGCTGCACGAAGGCGAACGCGAGCGCGAACATCTGGCGATGTCCGTGCGCGAGATTCAGCGCGATGTTGTAGTTGTAGCCTTCATCGCCATCCCAACCTGGGTTCACACCTAGGTTCAACAGACGCAACACCGCGGCCAGCGTCAGGATCAACAGCACGGGAGCCTGTGATCGACAGCACATGGCAAAATCCACTGGGACCGCCGCCGTCCCGGCGGCCCGTCGCTGTCGACACGCGGACCGCTTCTGGCAAGCGCCGTTGGCGCGACCGTATGCCGCCGGGACGGCGGCGGTCCCAGTAGACATGAACGCGGAACCCTGGAGCGCACCCGCGGTCGCCGTAGTTTGCCATACGGCTAAAGTCGCGGGCCGGCGTGAGAGAACCATCTACACCCCCGTCCCTGTCACCGCGAACACGCGCACAGAACCATCCTTATAAACCAGGCGATAGCCCCGGCGGCCCGGCGTGTACCGCCCCAGCGCATCTTCGTAGGGGCCATCCATCATCAACGTCACGCGCCGGCGGCGCACGATCGCCGCGCGCGCGGCCTCGGACGTGCCGGCGTTGTAGAAGCGCAGGACATCGCGCTGCGCCGCCGCCCAGTCGAACGTTTCGAAGTTCTGTCCCACCACGACGTGGCATGCGGCCACGGAGACGATCAGGTTCCCGCTCCCTGCCGAGGCCATCACGACGTCATCCGGCCCGCTATGCGCGGTCAACCACCTTGCGGCACGCGCTTCACTCGCCGGCGCATAGTAGGCGGGGTTGGCGCCGTGCAACGTGACGGCCAGATAGAGCACCGCCAGCAGGACGTTGGAGCCCCCCAAAACGGCGACGACGCGCATCACCGTGCGCGGGCGCAGGCGGCGCATGGTCAGCGCGCCGAGGACGGCCAGCGCGACGCTCCAACCACTGAGCAACCGCTCCGTCTGTGGCAGCGGAGCCACGAGCAATATAGGTGTGACGACGGCCCACGTCGCGGCCACTCGTATCCCCGCCCCTTCTTCCACGCCGCTATAAGCTCCCTGGACCAGCGACCGTAGCGCCGGCGCGGCCAGCAGCGCCAACGGGCCAAACGCGCCGATCAGCAGGGCGACGCTTGGGGGCGGCAGGCGCAGCATCGCGCTCCCGCTCCAAAGTGGATCGTGGCGGAAGAGCACGGCATAGTACAGCGCGACCGCGCACGCGGGCAGGAGGGCGAGGAATGCCCCCACCCCCTGTCCCACAGTCTGTGAAAAGTCGACAACCTGCATTGTTGCTTTCTCTCGCCCCCCCCGCCCCCTCCGGGGGAGCCTGGGGAGATGCCTCCCCCCAGACCCCCGCCAAACGCTCGTCTCGGGTGTCACGGGGCTTGGAGATGGGAAACGGCCTGCAGGCCCGCCGCCTCTCAGGGATCGCGTCTGGCTGTCACACCGACCGTGTCCGCTAACGCTGACTCGCTCACCAGTACCCGCTCCACCCCCCGCCACACAGTCTTTTTGGCGGGGGTCTGGGGGGAGGCCTCTCCCCAGGCTCCCCCGGAGGCGCGCTGGACCGTCGGCCTGCGGGTAGGGCCGAGGGGCCAGTCGCCATGGGCGGGGGGGGCGAGGAGAAGGCAGGCGAGGAAAGAGAGGGGGACGTACCACATCCACCGCCACGACCGCGACCAGCACGACGATGCCGAACGGATAGCACAGGCCAAGCGCGAGGCCGCCAAGCGCGAGCGCCGCTAGATCGCGTGCGCGTCCGTGCCGGCGCCACCGTAGGTAGCCGGTCAGCGCCCAGAGTTGCGCGGCCAGTCCGGCCGCGCCGTGCGACGAGATCAGCAACGTCGTGAAGATGCTGAGCTCGGGCGCTGTCAGCGCTACGGGCGCGATGGGTAGCCGGACCACCCCCGAGAGCAGGAGCGCGGGCGCGTAGAGGCCGCCGCCGAACAGGGCCAGGGCGTAGGGCAGGACGGGCGAGGCGCTAGGCGACACGGCGCGACAAAAACGCCACAGGGCGCACAGCAGCGCGACCGCGGCAAAAACGTGCAAGAGTTGGTATACGGCCATCACAGGCAGCCGCCACGGCGAGAACACTAGCCCCGCCGCGGTATAGAACGGGTACATCAGCACCGGCGCGACGCGTAGGCTCGAGTATTGGTCGACATAGAGCAGGCGGCTCGCGCCGCCGGCGGCGCCCATACCCTGCCGGATCGCGGCAAGATACTGGCCCGTGTCCCCGACATTGTTCAGCGCGCCGAGAAACACCGTCCCCCCTGGCGCGGCGGCGAACCCCGCGACATAGGGGAGAGTCGCCAGGAGGAGTGCAAGTGCGGCGAGGAAAGACACCCTCACCCCCAACCCCTCTCCCTGACGCGGGAGAGGGGAGCCTTCCTCCCGTATTACAGCTTGGGCCATAACGCGCCTTGCTCGTCTAAAAGGAGCGTGAGACGAGATATTACACGTAGGACGCTCCCCCTCTCCCGCGCACAGGGAGAGGGGGTCGGGGGGTGAGGGCGTTTCACGTACGCGCATAGAGGACCGAGACCTTGTCGCGGGACACGACGCGCCAGCCGGGCGCGCCGGCGAGGGCGCGCCCCAGCCCCGACGACGGCTCGACGAGCACGAGGCGCACGCCCTGGCGGCGTAGTGTCGTCCGCCACCCCGGCCGCGCCTGCCAGGTGTGCACGAAGTCGTCGATAAAGTGGTCGCCGTACATATCCGGCCGCCCGTCGACATAGACCCGCACGCGTGGGTAGAGCGTCCAGATGAGGTATCCACCCCAGTCATAGCTGTTGAATAGGGGCCCCGTGAGCTGGTGGGTACGCAGGTAGGACACCGTGCCGGCGGGGAAGCGCCCGGCCTGGATCGCCATGTTGTGCTTGGCGGTAAGATTGGGCGCGGAACTCACGAGCACCGCGACGACGAGCACCGCCGCCAGCGTTAGGTTGAGCGCCGCGACCGCCGGCCGAACGGTCCCACCGCCCCTTGACTTTCGACGTCCGACGTCCGACGTCCGACGTCCGACCTTCGACCATGCGCGCCGCCATAGATCACGCCAGGTATAGGACAGGTAGACGGCGATAAACGGCGCGACGACGATAGAAAACAGGTTGATGTTGCGCACCGACACCAGCGCGAGGTGCGTGAAGAGCAGCGCGAGCACAACGTCCGCCAATCGCGGACGCTGCGGGGAGAGGGCCACGCCGGCGACGAGCGCCAGCAGCAACGCCTCAAAGAACTGATACTGCCCCTGGTGGAAATCCGGCGAGACCCACTCTGCGATGTAGCGCATCGACGCATTGTCGCCCAGGTACGTGAACGGGTAGATCAGCCCCTTGAGCCCGTTTGGGTTGAGCAGGCAGGCCGCGAGCGAGACGACAAAGGCGCGCCAGAGGTCCTTCGCCTCATGGGGCCTACGACTGCCCTCCCCACTCGGGGTGAATCCCAAGGAGTGCGGGGTAAAAATCCCTTCACACGTCCGTGCCAGCGCGGCCACTCCGATGATGACCAGACCGAAGATGAAGCCGCCGTGCAGATTCACCCACAACGCCAACAGCGGCGGAAGCGCCCACAACAAGCGCGGGCGGCCGGCAGTGCGCGCCCCCGTCAGAATCCACACCGTGAGCGCGGTCAAGAGCAGCGAGAGCATCTGTGGGCGCACGCCCCAGGTGTGGGTCGAGGCGACGGCCGCGACGCCGACGACGACAACGCCGATGGGACGCGTGGCGCCCAGCAAGCGCGCGGTCGCGTAGGATACCGCGAACGCGGCGGTGATCACCGCCGCGAAGACGAGCATCAGCGCGGGATAGCCGCCGTGCGTGTACAGCGGATACAGCAATGCTTCCGTCAGCCACTCGTGGGCGATCCAGGCGCGGCCGGGCGCCGTCCAGGAAAACGGGTCGGCGTGCGGGATGCGTCCGGTGGTCCACATGTAACGGCCCGTCGCCAGGTGCCAGAACACGTCGTTGTCGACGACCGGACGCAGCGCCATGGCAAAAATGGCGACGAAGACGCCGAAGACGCCAACATCGCGGATATGCGGGCGGCGCATATGAGCCAGGAAGCTAGCGCGATCCGGCTCCGGCGCTCCCGACGAATCTTCTAGCGGTATAGGGGCTGGGGCGGGACGTACATCGGCTGAAACGGCGCTCACGCAGGCTACCTCTCCCATCACACACCCCGTACTCCGCGTCCATGTGGGCGTGTCGAAGCCAGGATAAAGCAGGATGGGGGAGAGGCCAATAGGAAGAATGGGTCTGCCAAGAGGAGCTCTTTCGGGCGTAGGGGCGTATGGCGATACAGTCCTGTCTGATAAAAAATCAGGGTGGTGCGGGGAGGAGGGGCAAGGCCAGTTGGACAGCGGGGGGCGGCGCAGCGGCGGCCAGGTCCGCGGCGTCCAGGAGGAGCGCGGCGACCAGGCACTG
>JAABUJ010002103.1_pt1 | contig 25895 bp, 21 predicted proteins | sample 5559131 | NCBI WGS metagenome assembly JAABUJ01 (sample SAMN10711875, study PRJNA513366) | rock metagenome | isolation source: Antarctica rocks | place: Antarctica: Victoria Land, Mt New Zealand nord | collected 2016-01-07
AACCTGCGGACAGCGCTGGCTGGTGTTGACTCTTCTTAGCTCTGCAAATACTTGGAGCAACAGTATTCACAGGTTCCCAGCCGGCACCACGTGGAGGTGAGAGTCGTCGCCGGCCGGGTTAGACCTATGTACAGTACAGAGCTGCTATTACCTGAAAAGTGGGGGCAAATACCTTATCACCTCAGGTACGAGTACCTAGGTACTCCGTAGGTACGAAGGCTATTTGCAAATTTGTCCGCCACCCCACGACTTTAGGCGACACTATGGGAGAGCATAATATTTTTGTGGGGTGGCGGACAATTTTGCAAATAGCCTTCGTACCGTGGACCTCAAAGCCCGTGCGTTTGACTCTTGGATGGAACTTAAGTTACCCGATTAAGCCTTACCTCAACCTAACTTGAGGTAACTTAACTAAGTTAACTAACGTGTCGAGCCGCTGGACTGGATTTGACAACCGCATTGGGTCTATGTTACCTAACCGAGACGACCTCCTGTTTGGACTTCACCTACCTAAGGTACTATACATGTACCGATCCTCTTTCTCCTCAGGTGCTGACAACAATAATCAAAAGCCTTGTATATGGTATCGATGCTAGCGGTTTGACTTCAACAGAAGGCATGCTCTCAGGCGTCGGGTCTGAATAAGCTGAACAGATGAGAGTCACCAAGCTATCGTTCTTGGCCCACACCTGGTTTGTCCCATTCATCTCCTATTTCTGGCTGCTCATCTGGCTATCCTCGTCACCCTGCTCTGATGTCGTCTTCTTTCCTTTCGGTTTCCCTCCGGTTTTCCTTCGGTGGTGAAATAGTCCAGCTTAAAAGCCCAAGGAGCATATTCGAAAATGATGAATGTGGTTTCAAAAGTTCTTTTGTCGAGTGACTGTCTAGGGCAGATGATCCCCTGCTAGCATCACGCAGCAGGAAGTCTGCCGACAGATCCATACCCTGTCGAGATCAGGACGACTAGTTTTGGGTGGGTTTTGAGTTTTTACGTCTTCGAACACAGCGTGGGAAAAAGTCTGTACGTTGACATTGGTCAACATTCAGAGTCGAATAGGTGTTACCAATTTCATCCGGAATCTCAGTCGTCCATCTGGAGGTTGGCTGAGCGGCAGAAATTATCATCAAACCTTGCTGCTGTTGAAAACCTGCTGTGACAACATACGGGCTCCTCGCACGGCGCCAATAGCGGTCCCAGGATAACTGGGACCGTCGTGCCGTTGATTACCGCTTCAGTGACTTTCAATCAGCTTTTAGAAATGCGCAGATCGGCCTCGCCGCAGACGAAGCGCATTTCGAGGGCTTTGGCACTAAAGTCAAGACAGAGGTGGAGCGGCACATCGTTGGAGGAGTCCACTGCAACTATTCATCAAGGCGCAAGGCAGGGGAAGCTCAAGTAGTAAGCCATAGAGTTTCGCCCTGACAATGCGTAGCAGCTATCGAGGCTATAACAGTGAAGGGCACTCCAGAGGTACAAAAGTCTCAGCGGCATGCCGCTCGACACTCGCCCATCTATATACTATTTTGCCAACTTCCAAGACTTTAACCGATTGGATGTCGTAAAACTACAGAAGCGAGACCACAGCCCCAAAGCCCACCTCAGTGCTGAGGTGGTAGCCCACTCGTTCTACTATAAGGTCCTCGGGTGGAGATACACAACAACGCCGGTTTCATGCTTATATCATCTCTGCTCTAGGGTCCAGTTTCAAAAAGGAACTCCAAAGGGACTCACTCATGTGTGAGTCTAGCCATACTTCAAGTCGAACCTAGACTGCACTCGCCTTGGGCAAGCCACTTCGGTAATATACCATAAATTAAAACTGAAACTACATTGCACTGTTATACGTGACTAGGAAATCTAACGAGCTCTCGTTGAGAAGGCAAGAATTCCAACCATTGGTCCCAGTCATGTTAGTCTATTCAACTTCTTGTCGATGGTTAACAGTATCAGTGACATTCGACGGTAGCAAAGCGAATCTGACAAGACACGATGATATATTGAGTATCAGGTAACCCATATGTGGTAGATATGCTTTTGGATAGAAAGTGTGGCGGACATGGAGGAGTACAGAAGAGGCAGGGCTGAGGCCGGCACGGAGGTTGGCTGGGACCCAGTCTACCAAGACGAGGAACCCATCTCGGGGGAAGGATCTTTAAAACCCGCGAGTATTACTGGTCCATGCATGGGGGGGATACGGACTGGAACGCAGTACAACAAATCTACGAAGCCGGAACTGCGTGTCATCTTCATGGTTGTACCTCATTGCTGCTATCCCGTATGCAGATCTAGCAGACCAAGGAACAGCCTGTTCTCACTGGTCTGACAACCCCGTCACGATGAATTGTGGGCTGTGACGTGCCTGGTGGTAGCATCGACAGATGTCAACCGTCATATGAACCCGTACCTAGCAATCTCCGAACAGGACACTGTCAAACTCATAGGTTTGGCGGTGTAATTGACATGGAATTGTGAATCTCCGGATCAGCCTTACCCATGGACAGAGCATGATGCATCCCCCTTGAGACGAATCGCAGCTTGACGTCACAACGATATACGGTCGCCTTTGTATTAAAGTGGACTTGAACACGATTAGCTTCACAGTCCAACTTGAGAATCCCTGAACAAACATTCCGCCCGACTCCGGATATCAACCCATAGCCAAGAACGTCGCCATGAACGGAGAGTGAGAGCAAAAAGAGAGCCGTTGTAAGACCTGCATCTGCTGCCCGCGGCCTTCGTGGGTGCAAAAGAAAATTCCATGGGCTAAAGCGACACATGCTTCAGTCTGACCCCAGCTCTCAAAGGAACAGGTCGTGAAAGATCATGAGGAAACGGATCGCGAAATGGAGACAAGGAGCTGTAAGGTATCAAAGCAGTATCAAATAATTACTCGGAGCTATCCCGGTTTCCCCAGTCTCTTTCTTCGCCTGCCACCAACGCCCACTGACGTCGGAAACCTCCAAAATCTCATGCTTAGAGAAGCTGATCTCGTTGGCATCGTCTGGGTTGGCCTCATATGAGTAGATTGCCTTGGCTCTATAAGGATACTCCGTAGGAGCCCCAACCTCATGCCCCATTGGATGATTATCTGTCACCACCGGTCCAGCTGTTACACCCTGTGTCGGCGTGTGGGAAGGTGAGCTGAAGGCAGCCGGACCACCGAACCTGGGCTGCGAGGAATTTCGGTTGTCGACGCCAACGGGCCCACCAGGGTAGCCTGACACCGGAGAGGAGGTTTCGAAGCCACTCAGTTGCGCCGAAGTGTACATTTGTGGGACGTGGTTGCCTGATACGGTTGTCTCGGGCCGGCCAGCGCCATAATTATTCGAGATGGTTCTGCTGTTCCGCATTGAAGTCCGTTGCTCTTTGTGTAGTGCGAACGAGTCTATGTAGCCGCGGTGGGTCGCTTGAGGTGTAGACCCAAAGTAGAAAATCCAAATGATCTTCAGGTCGAGAAACATGGTCAGCTCGATTCATTGGATGGGGTACTCGAAGCGCTTACAGCCACCATCGAAAGTAAGATGAATCCAGCCGCTGCGGCTTCCTTTGCTCCTTCTGGGGAATAGACCAGGGTGTTGACTGCCGAGGTGGTCAAAACGAGGCCAGCCGCCAGGAAGCCCACAACCTAGAGACTGTCAGCAAGCGCACCGCAAGACTGAGCGGATCAGTGCGTACGGCAACATGGTACGTTTGAGTAGAGTCTGAGGCCCACACGACGACCACGCCTATGATGCAGAAGAACATGTACACCACCGCCCACCAGACGAAGTTGGCGTAGGCCGACCGCACATCCGACACGATCGACGAGATAAACGCGATCAGCCAGGCAAGCTACGAATCGAAGATGTGTTAGCGGTGTTGCGCAGAAACCGGTCAGTACGTCGATATACGGACCATTGCAATGGAGATTGTTGCCAGCGCGAATGGATCGCCAACGATGTGAGCGACACTGAAGCCGCCTCCACCACCATTGCGGCGATGGCTATTTGGTTCCATGGTCCCATTCATCTTCCGAAGCGATGGCGAATGAAGCGAGCCGTATGGTGGCATAGAGGAGCCCCAAACCGACTGTGGGGCCTAGTCGTGTGCGCCGCAGAAGATCGATTGCGAGATGAAGGATGGATGAATATAAACCTGTCTTGACCGGACGAGAGGGAGAAAAGTACTCAGGCAGGGTAGAATATCGAAGCAAGTTGGGGTACGGTGCAGGGCTGAACTGCTGTGCTTGCTTGACTGATGACAAGCAGCTACTTGTTAGACGGAGGAACAAGAAAAGGGGACCGTGATGCGCCTTGTGAAGCAGATCCGGGTAAGGTAGGGTACAAGCGGTTCGTACAATGTAGGTCTGCGGGCGTATAAAAATGGGAGAAAACGAATGCCTTAGTAGGTAGGTGTCGTTGGTATGTAGGTTAGATGGTCGTTAATGTTCGTCAGACAATGAATATCGCAATGCGATCGGTTGGTTCAGGTGAACTGATCTCATTATCAGGGTGGTATTATTATTGTCGAAAGGGGAGGTAACTATCAGAGTACCACGTAGTTACCGTAAGGTAAAGTAAGGTAAGGTAAGATATTTTAAGATACAGGTAATTTAGGGGTACAGCTATGGTATTTCGAGTACTATTTCGGGTACCTTTGTTACATACATGTATCATTGATGTTTCACTTGGGCGCAGTTCTGTAATCTAAATGATGGTAACGCGCATAGCAGAGGTAATGTAAGTTTTATTATTCAATAATTATATAATTATTGTTGGCTTTTTCAATCATCCAATATGGATTGTATAGTAACAGTAATATATATATCACAGTATTTTAACCGTGACTATGTACGGAGTTGTAAATGATGAGCTCTTGAGCTGGGACAAGCAGGTTTTTGTTCCTGTTCCTTTGTGCTTTTGGACTGTACAAATATGAGGTCAGTTGCACAGTCTGCAATAATAGTTACTAGTAGTAACGCTGTTTTTGGGTACTTAGGTAAGTCAATATCCCCAGTAACGGTAACATTAATATCAACAATTTCGAGGAATAACGGATATTGTGATACAAGTAGCTGGATGGTGGCGAGCCTCGTTGAATTTACCTGTTTCATTACCCTCATTCCAAAGACAGCACTGATAACATCAGATATCCTGCTCTGCTGATTGAAAGTACTCATGTTCATACCTATGCTTCACCGCCACGGCATAGGGTACGAACTACAAAGCCAGTACTCACCCTCAAACTCGTCAGCGGTATAAGATGAGTACACTGAGCAGACCATAAATGAAGCTGGTGTACGTGTGTGGTGACCTACACCCCAAAGTTCCATCTCATCAAAGCACCACACCTCCATGTTATGCACGAGGGCTAAATTCAGGACGCGGTCCGATTTGATGCCTTGAGCGTATGAACGAATGCACTTTCGCGAGCCCGTCCAAGTACACTCACACAAGAGCCCAAATAATGTGAATAATGGCGTCCCTACTCTGACTCGGCGGTGGTCGAGAACGTCAACGTTGGTACCTCATCCGCCCAGGCATTCAAGCCGGTATTGTTGTCCTGAATTGAAGATCGAGATTGCTAGGGCAGGCTCCATGACCAAATTGATAATCCTTCGCTTCTGCAGACCCCAGATCTCGGCCAACCATCGGACAAACTGCACTTGACCACTTACCGACGAACAGCGGCCAGTCACCGTCCACAGTCTCCCCAGCTGACAATCTACTTCGCTGTAGCGTGTAGATATGAAGCTCAGACACAATTCAGAGCGGTTCAACCAGTCTGATATCGTCTTTGGTAACGATTATTCAGGACCTACAACTCAGCTTCCGCGCTAGCAGGGCCCATTATTGTGCCTGGCTCGCCGTAGTCGCCGTGAGTGATGATAAGATAAGGCACCTTCGAGAATGCGCATTCGGTATCGACTTAACACGTAAGAGGGAGAAAGATCCAGCTCCAGATGTCTGAAAGCATTATGAACGACCTCCAGGACCGTCCGAAGACATCTTAACCCAGTAACATCACCTGTAAGCGACAGAGAAATGGACTGGCTGCATGGCATCCTGGTCGCAGGATAGTCGCTTTTCTGCTTCCGGCGTGGTTATACAGAATTCTGCCCACGAGCGCGCGAGAACTCTTGCCTCCTCACATCCCGTTCGACGATGCCAACCCTCCTTTCCCATTCTACCCAACATCTTCCCCCGCCAAGGACGCAGACTTGATACCAGCGTGCAATGAGTGCCACGCTTCTGCTTCTGAGATGCTCTATCTCGGCGGACTGGGCGTCCTGCAGTGACACTATCCCTTGTAGTCGAGCGGCAAGTGCGATCAAAGATGTCGAATCCTTAGCTGAAGGTATAGGGAGGTCCTGTATGGAGATCAATTGTGAAGCTGAAGTTTGATATAGAGTTGCGCAAGCATTGACAATGGCATACACACTCGCTGTTGGCAGGGAAGCTGGGATTGCACTCGCGGGCTGAGACTGAAAGAGATCGGGATATCGAGCATCTACTATCAATTAGTACCACACGCACAGCAGCAAAGAGCAGGCAACTGACACAGATTCAAAGCATCATGGGCGACTCGAGATGTTGCAGAAATGTCCATCAAAGCCTTTTCCAATCTCTCGAGACGCGCCGGGATACAGTCCTCATCCTCAGCTCCAGCTATCCCTAGCACATCCGCATCTGCAAAAGCGCGCCCTGTAAGGAGAAATTGCACTCTCTGGAGACGTGATTCAAGTAGTTCTATCGTTTCGAGAGCAGTCTCGTCCTGAGCCTTGTCCATCGCCATGCATTGCTTGGCGGGTGATTTTGGTTGATTGCTACCTGGTATGTAATATGTAAGGAGACTCCGGCTTGCTACAGCTCGCGAAAGAAACCAGCAGCGCAAGCGCAAGCGGACTGCTGGAGCCCAACCTTCCAACATCACTCCTACGGTTAAGGCGGCATAGTTCCTTGCTATTGCGTCAAGGAGTTTCTTTCCTGTGACTGAGTCGTTGCTAATTGGCCATCGTTTGGTAATGCACCCGGCAAGAATCTGTTTGTGCGCACCACGGTCGTACTATGCCAACGTATGCGGCCGTAGGCGGCGATGCTGAGGGTAATGGTGCCCGATCATTGAGCGTTGCTTCTTCCTCCCGAGGGACACGGTCAGTCGTTGCTCTTGCCCTGTGAACCCGTGGTAGCGTACTCAACATAATAATAAACGAAGTCCTACAGGAGGCGTTCGAGTCGGGCCAGGAAAACCGGCGGGATGGTCGGGCAGGCCAGCTGGATCAGCAGCGTGATAAATCTTGTCAATACAAGTAGGCAATATCGTTCCCTTCGTACTGTCGCCTCTGACGTTGGCCACAGTCGTTGGCGCAGGTGTCCTTGCCATGCCGTTGGCCCTCTCACACATGGGAATCTTTCTGGGGACATTCGTTATAATCTGGGCAGGGTTGACAGCGGGCTTCGGATTGTACCTTCAGACGCAGTGCGCCAAGTACCTCGAAAGAGGCTCGGCTTCATTCTTTGCCCTTTCGCAGATCACGTACCCGAATGCAGCGGTGATCTTTGATGCCGCCATAGCGATCAAATGCTTCGGGGTCGGTGTTAGCTATCTTATCATCATCGGTGACCTTATGCCTGGAGTTGTGAGAGGCTTCAGCGAAGATGCCAGAGGCTTTGGATTCCTCTTACAGCGTCAGTTTTGGGTTACGGCTTTTATGTGAGTCTTGAAAAGGTGACTTTGTTGCGGGTGTTGGGACACTGATCACAACTCATGCCAGGCTCATAGTCATTCCCCTATCATTCCTTCGCCGCCTGGACTCCCTCAAATACACGAGTGTTATCGCACTCATCTCCATCAGCTATCTGGTCATCCTTGTTGTGGCACATTTCGTCAAGGGGGATACGATGCACGATCGAGGGTCTATTCGTATCGTCCATTGGGCTGGTGCGATCCAAACATTGAGTAGCTTTCCAGTTATGGTCTTTGCTTACACCTGTCATCAGAACGTGAGTGACATCCAGCCCATGGGAGATAATTGTAGGTTTCAGAAGTAACTGAGATTCGCAGATGTTTTCAATCTTGAATGAGATAAAAGACAACTCTCCCTCTCGTACAATCGGCGTCATTGTCGCGAGCATAGGCGGAGCGTGTATAATCTACATAATCGTAGCCATAACCGGCTATCTGTCATTCGGAAACAGCGTGCTCGGCAACATCGTTGGGATGTGTAAGTCTACAAAGCCGGCAGTGTTCGGAATTTTCTGCAGCAGCTCTGGTTGACGTGTGTATAGATGCCCCATCTGTTGCTTCTACCGTGGGCAAAGTAGCGATCGTCGTCCTCGTGATGTTCTCCTATCCGCTACAAGTGCACCCTTGTCGAGCTTCATTCGATGCGGTCCTCAAATGGCGCCCACTTCGAATGCATCACCAACTGCCGAATGACTCTCCTTCCCGCGCGGTTCTTCTTTCACCGCTCGGAAAGTCAGGAATCCAAGCACAGGGCGATACTATGGGAGAGGTAAGGTTTGCCGCAATCACAACTGTTATCATTGTGCTCAGTTACATTGTCGCCATGACTGTATCATCCCTCGAAAAGGTCCTCGCGTACGTTGGAAGTACAGGAAGCACTAGTATCAGTTTCATCCTACCAGGTTTATTTTACTACATGATCTCAGCGCCAAGCTCACCGCATCATCAAAAGTTGATGAAGGAAGACGACGATGACGAAGCGCTAGCCGTGGGCGGCGAAGACGAAGGGCTTCTTGCCGGTGGCGGTCGCCAATTCATGAAGGGGCGAAGGAAACTACTGAGAAGGCTAAGTATGGCGTTAGCAATATATGGTTTAATTGTGATGGTCACATGCCTGGTTACGAACACTTTCTTCATTGTGGCACATTGATCAGTATTCCTCAGAGATTGCCAGTTAGCAGAGACTTCTTGTTATATACAAAGCTACCTTAGATAGAGACAAAGGATCGACAATTCCATATTCTTGACATTCCTTTCTGACTACCCTGAGTATCCCAAACGAGATGAAGGGTATCTGAGGTCCTCGATTACAGACGAGACTCGAGAGCTCTCAACCCAGCTCATAACCGTATGACTATTTACAGTGGACGCCTCAGAGTCGACAAAACGCCGCTATGATACACCGAACACCGTTATCATCGCGCATCAAAGGCAGCAGCAGACTGTTCGGACCTAGGGTGGGCAAGCATCGTCCTCGACGCTTTCTGTATCTGAGATACACGAAATTTAGGTTCAAGCAAGCCTATCTGCAATGGGACAACACATCAGCCACTTCCTCCGTCGTTGCCCAAACTCTTCGTGCTCTCGGGACTGGAGTTCCAGCTTTCGACGGAGCCCTTACCATGGACAGCAACCTCCAAGCCGGATCAGACGGTTGTGCTCCAACACCAAGCCAGTACTTCGCTCGCACAGAATCTAGCTTGATATCTTTGAAGTGCTTGCCCTCGCCGTCTGCTGGTGGTTTCGGTATAGGATCATACGTCCCTGCAGTTCTCCTCTCATCAGCACCCGCTCGTCGGCAACGTTGGCATGGGTAGCTCTTCTAGACGAATACCTATGACTTCGATCGGTTTGCTGTTTCTTGCTGTCCTGTCCTTCATTGTCAGTTCTCATTCTCGTTTTGGAGGAGGAAGTCGAACCTGGCGTGCGATACTACGATGTTGTAGAACGGAGCATTGCGCTTGCCAAAACGTGCCAGACGTATCCTGACGACCATATTCTTATTGAGACTGCAGAAATTATGGAGCCGATGAATACATTAAAGCTTGGCAATTGACACTTTTAGCAGATTTGGCTCGGTGGTCTCCCTGTGTGATTGTGAGCGCAACGACATTGTGATTCGTTGGTCCGTGCTTAGCTGTACGGAAAATCAATCCGCCGAGGCGTAGCTCACGGTGTGTTCACAACAGGTACTCCCTAAAGCTTTATCAAACATGGCGTTCAAGGTAAGGCTGGTAGTACTGTCGAAGAGGCTACACTAATATGTCATTTAGACTCTATCCGCGAAGAACGCCGCCGCCCTCGATAGAGATCTCATGAGTACTGGTGCCTTCTCCCTCGACCAGTTGATGGAACTGGCAGGATTGTCGGTGTCCCAAGCAGGTGCCTTTGGCTTGAGTCATGTGTGCAAACACCCAATGACAGCTGGTAGTATACCGTCTACAGCCTTTAAGTCAGGGACGAAAGGTTCTGGTCGCATGTGGACCGGGCAACAATGGTACTTGTGCGCACGGCGACATAGCGGATTCCTATTTATGCTGAAAGCAGTATAGGAGGTGATGGGCTTGTCGCAGCTCGCCATCTATGGCATTATGGGTATCAACCTACTATATATTACCCGAAGCAAACGAAAAATGAGTTGTACCAAGTCTGTTGAGCCAGGCCAGAAATCCGAAGAGACTGTCCGCTGAGACTGAGCAGCGATTGGCTACACAGCTCAAGAATCTGAACATTTCCTTCACCGATGACTTCCAGTCAGCTCTCAACAACACGAATCATGTTGTTGATGCAATTTTTGGTACGGGTACTTCAACATACGGTAATAATGTATCTTGGATGCTCAACCACTTAGGGTTTAGTTTCGCGGGCGAAGTCAGGGAACCTTTCTCTTCGATAATAGAGGCCCTGACAACAACATCCGTACCAGTGACATCGGTGGATGCACCTTCGTCATGGAATATCGAAGATGGACCTCCCCTGTCGGGGGCTGGAAAGGACTTCCATCCAGCAGCGCTTGTGAGTCTCACAGCGCCTAAGCCACTAATCAAGCACTTCAAAGGACGTCATTTCTTAGGAGGACGGTAGAGGACCCCGAAAGTAAGGATAGCGTCATCATGTGCTTATAGATTTGGCAGGTTTGTGACCCCATCTATTGCACAGAAGTACGACATTGAGGTTCCTGACTATGGGGGTGTGGATCAAATCGTGGAGCTACCCTTGCACGGGCAGCATCTCTGACTCAATTCAGAGCACCCTCTCTTCAAGATGGAGGCCCATGGACTGTTGGCCTTGGGTACCTATCTGTCCAGTCGGGGGGTATGCCTCGGTACTCTACAGACAACGGGTGAGCGCGGATGTTGCTTGGGCCGTCTCATATAATTGAGTATTGTATGGCCTAATATGCCGTTACTCTAAAAGATAAGAGAAGGAATCAATGTGTCCTAACGGCCACTGGAATAAGGTGACGGTCTTTGCGTTTGAGCTTCCCTATTTCGGAGTTGCTTGTAAGCATCGATTAGAATTTTGGCTACTGTAAGTCCTCAGGAGCTTCTAAAGATCTTCGTTCATATGTTTCTAAACAATCAAAGAGAAGTTGAAGTAGTCAACGTATCTCGCCCTGACCGTTCCCATGAACCCTGCTTTTCTCACTGGCTTGTAAGATCATGTCTGCCAGTCGCTTAGTGTCATCGTGAAGCGTTGGTAAATGATGCCCTCCCTTGAAGCGCATCAACGATGCAGTATTAGGATCGCAATTCTTGGCGAGAAGGGTTTTGCCCTGTGCCAGAGGGGCATCATCCGAGCCATGCATGTGAACGGTCGGAATACGAATCAGTTGGTCACAGGCGCCGGTGTGAGTTGGCTGGCATATTGGAGGATATGTGCCCGCCAGCAGAACCCCGAAGCGCAAATGCTCGTTCTTGAGCTCCCCAGTCTGCTTCCGCAACAGGATACCTGCCGCAACCTGAGCGCCCTGCGAGAATCCCATAATGCCAACCAACGGCGCTCCCCGATCCCCTTCCTGAGCGAGCGCCTCCTCTAACTTCTTGTTGACGATCTGTTCCTCCACGACCCGCTCCTCGGGGGTGCGGGTACCTGCGTCCTTCCTCCATGCCACCCATCGAAAGTACGGACCCAATCCCTCAAAGAACGGAAGCACGCCTGGCCCAGGCGCAGACTCGTAAGGTGCGTCAATGAAGACAAGTTGAAAGTATTCCTGCAGCGCACGTTGTAGTCTACATGTCTGGATGTTGAAGATGGTGCCTGAAGCGCCTCCTCCATGGAGACAGAGAATGCGGGGAAGCAGTTGTTCCTGGTCACCAGTATCCATGTTGGAATGATTTCACTCCTCAAAGCAATTGCTATGGGCTGCTCAAGTGTCCTACTACCAGACAAGACTCATATACAAATCCCAACCCAGTTGTCAAGGCTTCATAGCCATAGTGTGTCTGATCAGACTCAGTGACTTCAATCCTATGACCATTGTAGTGTTTTCTTGTACACATTTCCCAAGAGTGCCTGTTGGTTCTCATAGTCCTGTTTGTTTTGTTTGTTTGCTTTATACATCACATGCAGCCTATAAGGCTATGGCAGTTCCTAGGCAGATATTTAGATACAGATATTTTATAAGAAAGATACATACAGATGTGCTCATTAATCATTTCTTCACAGTTAAACTGTTTTTCTCAGTTGCCAATCGACTTTTTGTATTCACAAATGAAATGAGATTTGTGTTAAATAATGACTAAATAAGTTTAAATTTAATGTAGTTTATACACAACTAAGATCTGTAAAAAAGAATCTTACATGTTTTTCTTATTTAACATGACTGTCAGAATCATGAGTTTGTAATAAGCTGAGTTCTAGCTATGGTGAGAATACTGCTCTATATATACATAGACTTATAATCAGACAAGAAACAGACTAAGCAACAGTGTCATATAAGACATTTAGTCATGTCAGTGAAGAAAAGAAGCAATTGTCTTATAGAAAAGACAGCAAGCACATAAGCAAGATGAACACAATTAAGACTCTTAAGACAAATAGAAATTGTGATAATCTGTCTGTTACAAAGAAAATAAGACAGCAATCTACTGTCAATTTATATTTTTCTGTAAAGCCTTCATCAGAATCATCTTTTCACATGAAATCTTATTTTATTCATTAATATATAAAGTGACCATCAAGTCAAATTGACTCAGCAATTTCACTGACTCAATCTGTACTTAAATTAAGTTAAATCAGAAATCTTAACTTAATAAGTTAAGTTAAATTAAGATCTTTAACTCTGATCTGACTCACTAAGTTATATCAGGTTATGTATAAGTTATATATAAGTTATATATAATTGTATAACTTTAAATTATATATATACTTATGTAATATTGAAGCAATATAATGAAGCAATAAAACATTCAGAACTTAAGTATGATTAAATGTATTTTAATTATCATTTACTTAATAATTTAAATTTATAAACATAATTACTTCAATAAAGAATCATTCTTTTTTATTATAATATTAATATTATATAAATATCTATCACAATAATGCAATACAAACTCTCAATACAATATATCTAAATCTATATAATTTACATAATTCTCTACATTTAATGACATTAACTATATAAGATTTAGACACATTGTATTAATGACTTGCATTGTATTACTGTGATAAACATTACATATTGTTATATATATAAGTTGATTAAGACTCTTCTATTATGATGAAAATGATGCATTAAAATTTTATGATGAGTTTATTATATAATATATGCTGATGTTATATGATTTAATTTACATAAATTTAAACTATAGTGATGCATAAAGACATTAATAACAAACATATTTAAAAGTAGTCAGCTTAAAAGACTTTATGTATACAGTTTTATATTATTCTTTATATTATTAAGAAGAATCACTAAATCATTATATTCTTTATATTATGAGTGTCAAAAGATAATTTAAATACTATAAAATAATTTTATAAATAATTCTTCAGTCTATTCTTAATGTCATCTAATTGTATTGCTTAATTATATTACTTTATATAAGTATGAGACACTACTCTTAAAAGAATATTAAGAAGTAAAAAACTTAATTTTATATTATTTAATAATATTACTTTACATAAGTGTAAAACATTAATTTTAAGAAGCTATTAAAAAGTAAGTAGCTTAAAGTTAAAAATTAATTTTGTATTTTTTTATTTATTAAAGTCAGTCAGCTCATTCTTTAATTAAAAGTTATTTAAAGACATCTTAATTATAGCTGTTTACACATTTACATTTATATACTTAAAAGTAGATAAATTATACTTTGAATTTTTCTTAAATCTTATTATTATTTACATAAAATACATTATTATTCAACAAAAAACATAATCTTAATAAAATGTTATGTAAAAAGCTTTGCAGTGTTTGTGAAATATATAAACAGTAAATTATTCTGTATTTAGATTATATATTAATATATAATAATTATAAATTCATAATCTATACAATATCTAAACAGAAGAGTAATTATTCTTTATTTAAATTTTATAATTTTATTATTTCATTATATTACTTTATTGTATCACTTTATTATATTGCTTTATTATATTGCTTTATTATATTGCTCTATAATTTTCATATTAATCAAAACAATAAAGCAATATATATGCAAAGTAACTTAATCATTATATAAAATATTAATTATGTATTTATCTGCTTTTAAATATATAAATGTAAATATGTAAGCAGCTATAATTAAAATGATTTTAAATAGCTTTTAATTGAAGAATGAGTTGACTGACTTTAATAAATAAGAAAATGCAAAATTAACTTTTAACTTTAAATTACTTACTTTTTAATATTTTTTTAAAATTAATGTCTCAAACTTATGCAGAGCAATACTATTAAGCAAATTAAATTTATTTATAAAATTAAGTTTTTCATTTTTTAATATTCTTTTAAGAGTAGTGTCTTGTACTTATATAAAATAATATAATTAAGCAATACAATGAAATGATATTAAAAATATATTGAAAAATTTATTTATAAAATTTATTTTATAATATAAAAGACTTCACTGATTCATATGACTGCATATAAGATTTAGATAATAATTAACTTAAAAAAAATCTTAAATAGATTTAATGTTAAGTACTAACTCTTTATGTTTAATAATTATATCATTATCATTAATCATTTTAATATATTTTAATCTCATTATCATTTTCATCATTATCAACTCTTACACAATTTGAATCTTACTATCACAACATTACAATGTTAACTTTATTAAAGCTGTCTACTTCTTCTAAAAGTATTATCTTTCACAATTAACAGACTTTGTGAAATCATAAAACAGTAATAATATAAATAATAATGTAAGCAATAATATAAGCAACAATGTAAATAACAGCAACATAAATGACAATAATACTTCTAATAATAATGATGTGAGTAACAGTAAAAAGCTTAGAAAATAGATTAATTATATTATTTATTTTTATTGCTTATATAATTAATATTTAATGCAACAGTTAAGTCACTTTGCATATATATTGTCTTAATTTAAAAGAAACATACTAGTCTAATTAAAAAACTTACTTATTTAATATATATTACTATATTTAATGTAAGTTAATTCAGCTTAACTCTGATCTAACTTAGCTTTAATACAGATTAAGTTATAGATCAGAAATCTTAATCTGTAAGTTAGATCAAGTCAGAAATCTTAACTTTAACTTAACTTAATAATTACTTTATTAATATAGTCTTCAGTCATATCAGTATAAGACAGAAAAGTCTTATTATATTTCTTTATTAGATTTATTGCATCATTTAACTTCTGTATTGACAGTCAGATATTGTACTTAAACTTATATTCTTTTTACTGTATAAAATACTGCATTGTAGACTTGTTTTATTCTCACTATGTAATTCATTTATTAAGTAGTTATTTCAGTTTAAATAGCTTTCATTTATCAGTATCTTCTTTTATAAATATCATTGAAGACTTATCTGAATGTAAATAATTGTATAAATTAACTGTAAGTAAAGAACAAGACTTATGCTAAGTGACTGTGAAGATTAAGTAAATACATCAGTAAGTTAAAATATTAAGCTTATAAATTAATTAATTAATTCTATTAATAGTTTAGAAGAATTTAACAAATTGTTGTTTTAACTTCTTATTAATTATAGTTAAAATGAAGTATCTGTGATGTAGCTGTAATAATGTGTAATTGCTGATGTATATGATTAAAGACTGATGTTTTTAGTTATAATGATATTTAACATTTATTTTGATGAAGTTAATGACATTAATAACTTCAAGATGTAAGACTGATATTGATAGAATACTTTCAGCAGAATTAAGAATGAAGACAATGTTTAAGCTAAATCTATATATTATTTCATTAAATATTTTGTTCATAAAGTTCTGACTATTGTTCAGGTTAAATTGTATAAAAGATAGACTTTTAAATCATTTTATTGCTTTTATTATGATGTTTAAATAAAAGTATAAGATAATTTTTACTATTTAGTTAATTTATTCACTCTGATCATCAGTCTGAGAATAATATGCTGTAATGTAAAGAAAATTAATGTTTAAATATTTAAATAAAGTCTTTTATAAGTCTGACAGAAACTTTAAATCATAATTTGACACTATGATCTTAAATAGATCTCAGTCAGTAAAATATAAATAACTTAATAGACTATGAGCTCATTGTTTTATAGTATAAGTAAACTCTTTTAATATGAGAATAATCTGTTTGCTGAACTTATTGATGACTAAGAAAAGATAATTAAATTCTTTAGATATTTTAAGTGAAATTAAGATGAAGTTTACTATCAGTGTGTAAAATAAAATTAAAGATGACTATATTGACTATATAAGTTATCTAACTTGTAACAATACATTTAAAAGATTAAACATTCAGAACAGTAATACAATTATATAAGTAGTCTTAAAGATTCTTAAAGATTTGTTTAATGTAAAAGACTGACTAAAGTCTGTTTATACAGCAGATAAAGTCTGAATAATTATTCTGAGTGTATATTATGTGAAAGACATTCTTATAAAGTAAGTATAAAATAACTAGTCATCATAACTCAAAAGCATAATTTAATGTAAAGAGACTTTGATGTCATATAATTCTGTTGCTTTCTTACTTAAACAGTAAAATAATAATGTTCTCATCACTTTTATTCTTATTCTTATTGAGAACATCAATAATATGACATCATGCTAAGTCTTTATCATAATCTTTAACAAGACATTTCTAAAAGTCATTTAACATTTCAGCATATATCTTAACATATAAAGCATCAGCAAATAACACATTTAGTTTATCTTTCTTTATACTGATCTTTGATGACATTGTTAAGACTAATTGTAATAATATATTAAAAACAATGTATTGTTTTTCTGATTTATAATGAATATTTAGATTAAAATGCTGAAGATATTTGCTTACTTATATAAGATGAAGATTTAGCTTCTCAGTTAATATAATGAACAGTAAGATCTGTTTTATGATTTTTATATTTGCTCTGTAATTTATATAAATAATAGTTAATAAACTAGACAATTCAATAAGGTACTTAATCTTTCAAATAATTTATATTATGTCAGCAAGCTCAAGCTCAGTGTACATTTTAGCTGATTTAAGCAGTCTGCTCAGAAATATAATGAGCTGTATTGAGACTTTGAATGAATATCTTTTCATATTGATACAAGGCTTCTTAATATAATATATTATGACATTAAATTTAAAGCTTTTAAACACATTCAGGTCAATGTGAAGCTGTTTGATCAAATTAAAATGAATAAGATAAAAGAATTTGAATAGTAGTGATTGAAGTGTTTTAAAGCTTGCAATTTTAACTGAACTTAACCTAATTAGACTAATTCTTATGACATAAGATCTACATAGATTTTTAGCCTTAAATATAAGCTTCAATAGTACTGTTTTTCTTTTCTGAAGAGGCTTGATGACAATGATGTAGTATAGTATAAATTGATAAAGTTATTCAGTCAGTTTTAAGTAGATTTTTAGTTCTTGCAGAGTTCACAGAAATGTTAGACAGACAATTAGTTTAAGTTTTTATTTATTAGTAGTCAGTCTCAACAAGCTAATCTTTTGATGTAATAACTGAACAGTAAAGTACAGTATAGGTCTTTTATGATGTTGTGTAACTGTAATAAAACAGTAAAAATTGAGTTATATTACAGTAATATAACTTACAAAAAAGTTACTAGTAATAAGTTTAAACAACTGTTATGTATTAAGCATACAACTGTTTTATAACAGATATTAATTAACACATCATTAAATGACAGTTTTCAAAATTTTATTATCAGTTTTAAACTTACTATAACTTTAATGAAAATTTAAAAAAACTAGTGTATAACTTTTCTTGTATAATTAAACAGTTAATTATAAATTATAACAAAGTTTTTAGTAAGTATATAACTTCTTTTTAGAGAATTTAAAACAATAAAATTAAGTTAAAAACTAATAGTAAACTATTAAAAACAGTTATTTAATAATGTATTAGTTAATATCTGTAATAAAACAGTTGTATGCTTAGTATATAACAGTTATAAAAACTTATTACTAGTAACTTTTTTGTAAGTTATATTACTGTGATATAACTCAATTTTTACTGTTTTATTACAGTTACACAACATCATAAAAGACCCATACTGTAGTCTAAAAAAGTCTTGCTGACCTTAATAGATATTTTCTTCTTAACAAATAGACTGAATATGACACTTAAGTAATGAAGATATTTCTTTAAGATTTTAAAGTAAATGACAAGGTTGTTTACATAGACTCTGATAAATGCTCAATATAATCATAGTAAGTGATTAATTTGTCTTTATATATAAATAAGAAAGTTCTTAAATCTTATAATAGTTACATTAAATAACTTCTGATTACAATGACTAATAACAGTAAGCTTGTGTCTATTATCTGAGTATACTCATTACTAATAAAAGAATGAGACACAATTCACTACATTAATATAGAATGTATTCTTAACAGCAGCAGTGATATCAGTCTGTAGAGTTAATGAATAGATATTTAAGATGATAATAACATTAAGATCTTAGATATTTATAATTATGTAGCTTTTTTGTTTATCATTTTTCTAATGTCTTTCATATCACAAAGACTGAATAGCTAAACAGCATTTTCTGTACTGTTCAGATGATGCAGTTCTGTTTTTATAATTTATTAAAGATTTTATTCACTATCTTACAGTCTCTCAGATCTAATAAATAGATTCTAGCCTTTCTGATGATCTTATCATTTCAGTTTAATTTAAGAAATATTTGTATTCAGTTATTCATAAATAGATTAACAAATCTATCTAAATTCTTTTACATGTTGAATTGATTCATCACATTAAATAAGACTTTCATTGTAGTGAGATCTCTATACACTGTAACATTAGTGAGTAGAATTGTTTTATCAGTTTAAATGCATTCAGTTTAAGCTTAAATTCTAAGCTTAAGATGAATTCTTCATACTTGTATAACAGTATGACTGTTTAGATACTGCTGTCATAATAATGTGACATAAATAATATAGTTAGTCAGCTTTGTGAATAGCTAAACTTCTTTTGATTGCTAAATCTCTAGTAGACTTCTTGACAACAACATAATAACATTCTTTATAGTTCAGTTCAGTAAGGTGTTCTAGTTTCTGATTGTGTCTAATAGTAACAGGCTGATTCATTTTGTTTTAAGTTATAATAACTGAAAGATTAAAGTTGATCAAATAAACAAATAAGACAAGACTAAGTAATTCTTTAAACTTAAACAGAAAGTTCTGTTCTAATAGATGTTTAATATGCTGTACTGAAATAGACTACTTAGTATATAGCAGTATAATTATGTTGAATTTAATGTATATTGTATGTTAAGTAAAACTGCTCTGTGAGTGCATCTTAATTAATATATATTAATAATGACTTGTTTTTTTGAAGTAATAATGTCAATTTATTCACATCTTATAATGTTTGTATTAACTAACATCTTGATCTTTAGATCATCAACAAGATGAGTATCTCAGATAATAACTGCTTTGATGTCTATGTTCACTAAATATATAAATATTATGACATACTTGCTTGTCATATGCTTATCAGAGCCAATTTCTCATACTGATATGAGCATAGTTATTGTGTAAATCTTTACTTTGTTGTTCTTGCATTAATTTTTAAAAAAGATTCAATCAAATAAGATGACTAAAGATCTAATATTGAGATAAATAAACTTTAATATAGTCTTATTTAAAAGCTATGCTTTAATCATAACATAATGTCAGTTCTGAAACCTATAGCCTATTTTAATGTCTTTAACAGCAATGCTTGCTGACATAATTTTTGATAATTTATCTGAAGACTTTGTAAGTATAGTTATTGACTAAATTGTTTTGTCATTAGAACAATGAGTAATTTTAAATGATTCAGAGTGTAGATAATGAAATGAGACATTTTTAATTTTAAAGAATTAATAACAATCACAGCATTAAATTATAAATATAGTTATAAAATTAACTTTCAGTTCTTTGTTGTCTTTCTTCTGATTGTAGTCTTTAACTTTATAATAGTTTACATTCTAATCTGTCACATAGTAGTCAGATTTATGTCTCTCTGTTTTAAGAGAATTTTCTGTTTTCTCATTATTGTCAATATTCTTATCATTCTTCTGTTTCTTCTCAGTCACATAAACTCTAGACCTTAACTTTTCAAATTTATTCTTATTATTTTTTTCACTATACACATTTGACTGACTGTTCAGCAGTGCAGCTATTGTCAGAGATTTTCAATAAGGTAGTTATTTTTAATTGTAAGATTAATTTTGTTGTTAATTTTAAGAATCTAATTGTCATTAAGACTCTTGTTAATATTAAGAATCTTATTGATTTTGAGATGTCTATTATTGATTTAAATACTAAGAATTAAACTGATTAGCTGTCTGATTTGATCAATAATTTGAATTAAAGTCTTAACTATGCAACTGAGACTAATTATAAGATTGATACTTATTACATTGCAGTTTATTCTGCTAATTATATTAATCTATCTGATTCAACATTGTCAAAGCTGTCAGACAGTGATGTTTTTAAGTTATTTTATTTTAAATGCTTGTCTTCAAATCAAGTAATTTAAGAAATTAAGTCATAATAGTAATAAGCTGAGGTTCTGATATACATGTATATGAGACTTAAGATCTAGATTATTTCACACTATAATCAGTTAATTGTATACTGATGTCATCTTAATTATCTTAACATGAAAAAATAGCTTCTGAGCAAAGACACAAGGCAATTTGTCTTTGTAGATATCAGTTATGATGTACTTGTTGTTCTAAATGTTTCATAAAGTCACTGAAATTCTTTCTTTAAAGTGTTTAATAAGAATAATATTAGACTGAGTATAGAGTCAGATTGAGTTCAAAAAGACTATCTATAACTCTGTAAAAACCTGACTCAATCTGTGAGTTGAGTTATTACTAACTCTATGTGCACTAGGTTAAATTGAGACATTAAAGCATCATTTTTAGAGCTAAGTCATGTGATTATAAATTACATAAAATCATAATATTAGCCTTAACCATTACAAATAATACATTGCAAAACTGAACTTTATAATCTATTTTTTGTGTTTCTTTCACAGACACTAATGTCATATATGAAATCTAAAATCTGTGCACTCAGCCTAAATAATATATCACTAATTTATATCAGTATTGTCTAAAAGATTTTGCTTTATATTAATAAGTTTAAGAATAAGTTATAGCAGTGCTGTTTTATATAAACAGACTAATTGTCAAAATCATGAGTTTGTAATAAGTTAAATTCTAGCTATGATGAGAATACTGCTTTATATATACATAGACTTATAATCAGACAAGTGACAGGCTAAGTAACAGTGTTATATGAGATATTTAGTTATATTGATAAAGAGAAGAAGTCATTGTCTTATTGAGAAGATAGTGAGTATATAAGCAAGTTAAAAATGATTAAGATTCTTAAGATAAATAGTCTCATAATAATCTGTCTGTGACAAAGAAACAAGACAGTACTCATATTGTTAACTCATTATCTTCTTTTTTAACATCTTTTGCATAGTCTTCATCATATCAGTATGAGAGAATGTCTCATCATATTTCTTTATTAGATTCATCACATTGTTTAACTTTTATATCATCAATTATATGTCATATTCAGATTCATATTCCTTTCAATGTGCAAGATACTATGTCATTAATGTGACATTTTATTCTCATTAAATGATGCATCAATTAAGTAATCATTTCAGCTTAAAGAACTTTCAGTTCTTTATATTTTCTTTTATAAAGACTGTTGATGAATTGTCTGAGTAAAAATGTTGATCTAAATTGTTATGAAATAATAAACAGAATTTGAGCTGAGCTATTATGAAAATTGAGTGAACACATTAATAAGATAATATATCAAGTCTATAAACTAATTAATCAATTTTCTTAATGATTTGAAACAGTCTCACATACTGTTGATTTAGCTTTTTGTTTATAATAACAAGAATAAAGTATTTATGATGTAGTCTTAATAATATATATTCTTCAATCTGCATAGTCAAAGACTGATACTTTCTATTATAATGATATTTAATGTTCATCTTTGTGAAGTCTATAGCATCAGTAACTTTAATTTATGCAGATAATATAGATAGAATGCATTCTGTATTGATGTTGAGAGTGAATGAGATAAATATAAAGATGATGTGTAAACTAAATTTATACACTGTTTTGTTAAATGTTTTGCTGATGACATTCTTGCTGTTATTTAAGTTAAATTGTATAAACAGCAGACTTTTTAGTCATTTGACTGCTTTCATCATGATATTTAAATAGAATTATAAGACTATTTTGACAATTTAATATATATACTCACTTTGCTTATCTATCTGTGAATGATAAGCAATAATGTATAACAGACTTACATCTAATCTTTTAAATAAGACTTTTTATAGCTTAAAGAGAAACTTTAAATTATAATTTGAAATAATGATCTTAAATAAATCTTAATCAGTAAGATATAGATAAATTAAAAGACTGTAAACTCACTGTTTTACAGTATAGATTGTTTGTTCTGATATTAAGATGATTTTCTTGCTGAATTTATCAGTAACAGATAGAAGGTAATTGAATTCTTTCTTTGATGTAAGTAACATCAAAATAAAGTTAATGACAAGAGTGTAAAACAGAATTGATGATGACTGAATAGACTGCAATGAGTTATAAGATTTGTGACAATGTATTTAAAAGATTTTGCACTGTAAACAGTGCAGCAGATAATCTTAAAGATGTTTTGAGACTTATTTTATGTAAAAGACTGATTATAGTCAATTTATACATCTCTGAAAGTCTAAATACTTATTATTTGTATATATTAAGTGAAAAATCTTCTTATGTAAGAAATGCAGAATAATAAGACATTGTGATTTAAAGATATAATCTGATGTAAATAAATCATAATGACAGATGATGTCATCACTGTCTTACTTAAACAGCAAAATAATGATGTTCTTATCATTTTTATTTTTATTAAGAACATTGATAGTATGACATCATGCTGAATCTTCATCATAGTCTTTAATAAAGCATTTTTGAAATTCATTTAACATTTTAACATATGTCTTCATAAATAAAGCATCAAGTTCATTCTTCTTCATACTAGTATCTGAAGACATGATCAAGACTAATCTTAATAAAGCATTCAGAATGATATGCTGTTTTTTAGACTTATGATGTACATTTAAATTGAAGTGTTGAAGATATTTACTTATATATATGAGATAAAGATTCTGTTTTTTAATTGAAGTCATTGATAGAGATATCTATTTCACAATTCTCACATTTACTTCATAATCTATGTAAATAATAGTAAGAAGTCTTATTGACTTAATTAGATATCTAATCTTTTGAACAACTCAAATTATATTGATTAACTTAAGTTCAGTAAATCAATACTGTGTCTCAGCTGATTTAAGAAGTCTGTTCAGAAATATATTATTATTATTATTTATTCTATTGACTTTCTATTCAGTCTCTATCTAGATCTATGAGAGCAAAGCATCTTTACAAAAAAATTCAAGTAAAAAAATCTTAATTCTATCTTGCAAACACTACTCTGACAGAGTATTAATTAATTGTTATTGTCTTTCTTGTGCACTGATAAATCTGTATTGTGTCTGTCTCTTAAATATTTGCTTTCACTAAACAACAAATAATCTCTCTTAATTCACTAAATCTACCTCAATCCATTGAACTGTCTTTTAATCATTTAAATATATAAAATCTTTATATTCTAAGATGTTCTTCTAAGTAATCTGTCACACAAGATTGAGATGACTAAATAAATCATTTATAATCAGTTATTAAGTTACTTAATGAGTGCTGACTGCTGTGAAAAGAGCTTTACAGAGATTTGTGATTTCAGTTTTTTGAAAGTAGTGAGTGTAAGAGTTAATGTAATTCAGATAAAAGAGAAGTACATACTGCATAATTTACATTAATTAATTACATAAACATTACTTATCAATCTTTGAGATTCTTACAGAAATCAGTCAGACATTGAGGCTCAGCATCTCTGTGTAAAGCAGAAATAGTGTTGTTGCTTTGTGTTTATAAAAATTATTATAAAGCTAATAAACTGACTGAGCTCAATCTGACTTTTATGTAATTGCTTTTTATCTTGTTGACTTATGAATTCATCTTTATTTTCACTTCAAATTTATTTATTTAATCAGTACTTTCTGTAAGTTTATTTACTGTCTTCTTAATTGTATCTAAAGCTGTCTCTGCTTCTCAGTTTGTATCATTATTCTTTACTGTAGATTCTTTACTGTTGTCAGTGATCTAATTATGAAGACTATATTGCATCTACATCTTCTCAGTGTTCTGCTGACAGAAACTCAAAGTGTTATTTAAACTGTATTGATTATTTATTTAATTCTTACAGAGACTGAATTATTAGCTGTCTTAAGAGATCTCTGCATTGTCTTATATTTTATGTATAGATTCAGAAACTAAACATTGAATTCTTATTTTAAAACAGCTGTGAATGTTCTTTTATAGATTTTCATTATCTTTCTTAAACAATGATTCTGTAGATACTTCATTAATTTAATGAATAAAATAGCTAATGAGACATCATTGTTTTACAGATCTTACATCTCAACTTATATAGCATGATTGATTAAATCACTGCTGTGTAAAGCAGTTAAGATCACTTTATAAATGAGTTTTATATAAATTATGTAATGCATAAGAAAGCTTTAAATATCATAATGTCTTTTTAAGCTATCTATTACACATACTCTCTTCATCTTAATCTTATATCAATCTGAACACTCAATATCTGCAATGTTGTCTTTGTCATAATTATTTAATCATTGAAACATATTATGCTCATTAGATTCTCACTGAGATCTCTGCAGCATCTTGTAAAATAAATTAATTTATATTTGTCTGATATAAATCTTACTTTATATCTTTTTACTTATACAATACATTAACTGTAAACTGACTTCAGTCTGCAGCAATTTGTCTGTGCTGAAATTCTTTATATAATCAAATTTATATTATTTACAAAGCTAAATGTCATCATCTTGTCTTCTGAATGCTCAAATGTTGTCAGCAGTTCTGACACAAAGAACAGAAAAAGAATTAAAGAAAGTAAGAATTTTTAAGAAATTTCTGTTTTTATGAGTATTTAGTCACTTTCAAATTCTGAGAAAACTATTTTTGTATAACATTTAATTAGAAAGCATTCTATAATGTGAATAACTTATGATGAGAACTTTACAGATTACATAATGTATAACAATCTCTTATGTAAGACATTGTTAAATACTTCATTAAGATCAAGACTAAACATTAAGACTATGCACTTTGACTTTATCTTTCATGCAGTGTTAACACAGAATGTGAGCAGCTTTAAAGCAATAAGAATAGATCTTTTTTTTTGATTTTTATCTGATTTCATAAAAAAAAATTATATATCTTTATTGTCTCAGCAATTCACTCTGCAATTAGCTTCTTCAGCAGCTTTATAATTGTGTTCTTCAATGCAATGAGATAATAACTGCTTAACAGTAAATAGTTTATTTTTC
>JAABUJ010002104.1_pt1 | contig 25874 bp, 30 predicted proteins | sample 5559131 | NCBI WGS metagenome assembly JAABUJ01 (sample SAMN10711875, study PRJNA513366) | rock metagenome | isolation source: Antarctica rocks | place: Antarctica: Victoria Land, Mt New Zealand nord | collected 2016-01-07
TGCTGGACGTGGCCGATAATTCGGGCGCACGCAAGTTGCAGGTAATTCTGCCGCTTGGCGGCGGTCTGGGCAAGAAGGCTGGTCTGGGCGATGTAGTGACGGCGGCCGTCAAAGAAGCCTCGCCCGATGGCACGGTTAAGAAGGGCAAAGTCGTAAAAGCCGTAATTGTGCGTACCCGCAAAGAGTACCGCCGGCGCGACGGTACGTATATCCGCTTCGACCAGAATGCCGCCGTGATTGTCAACGACGGCATGGAGCCGGTTGGAACGCGTGTGTTCGGACCTGTGGCCCGCGAACTGCGTGAAAAGAAGTTCCTGAAGATTGTTTCGTTGGCGCCAGAAGTAATTTAGTTCGCGCCTCCAGTTAGTCATGCACCGAAAGCGAAAATGACCCGCAGAGTAAGTCTGCGAGGCCTTCAGCTTAGACAGAATGAAGGATAGGAGAAGCAAGATGCCGGTACGTATTCACGAGAAGCCGAAGCACAAGATTAAGATCAAAAAGAACGACCAGGTGGTCGTGATTGCCGGACGCGACAAGGGCAAGAAAGGACGCGTGCTGCGTGTTCTGGCGGAGCGCAATCGCGTGTTGGTTGAAGGCGTGATGCTGATGAAGAAGCACGTCAAGCCCAACCCACAACAGAACATCAAGGGTGGCATTGCCGAGCAGGAAGCGACAATTCATCTTTCAAATGTGATGTTGATGGATTCCTACGGCAAGCCGACCCGCACGGGTTCGCGCGTTGAGGGTGCTACGAAAGTTCGCGTCGCGAGATCAAACGACGCCGCTATTCCGGCTAAGGGCAAGAAGAAGTAAGTACGGTGACAGCCGGGCCAAAAACCCGGTATACTGAATGACGGTTCACCCCACGAAACGGTACACGTGCAACCTGCGCCTGGCGCGCGGCTGACATACTCCGAAGCCGTGGAGAAAGCGAAGTAAAACGAGATGGCAAGCAGGTTTCGCGAGAAGTACAACAAAGAGATTAAGCCGCAGATTAAAAAGGATTTGAACATCGAGAATACGATGGCGGTTCCGAGGCTGGAAAAGATCGTCATCAACATGGGCCTGGGCGAAGCGACCCAGAACGTGAAGATTATGGATCCTCTGGTCGCTGATCTGGCAGCGATCGCCGGACAGAAGCCCGTTACAACCAAGGCAAAGAAGTCAATTGCGCAGTTCAAGCTTCGCGAAGGGATGCCCATCGGTGCAATGGTGACGTTGCGTGGCGATGCGATGTACGAATTCCTCGACCGGCTGGTTTCGATTGCTCTGCCGCGTGTACGCGATTTCCGTGGCGTCTCCTCGAAGAGCTTTGACGGTCGGGGCAACTACACCCTGGGTCTGCGCGATCAGTTGATCTTCGCTGAGATTGATTACGCGAAGGTAGACAAGATGAAGGGCATGAACGTGACCATCGTGACCACCGCCAAAGATGACAACGGCGCGCGGGAGTTGCTGAAAGCGTTTGGAATGCCGTTCCGCGTGGGCGCGTAGCCCATCGTGCCTGACAGTTTAGAAGCAGACCCGCCGCTTCGCTGAATCTAACTACAGCAGCTGCGGAATGATAGAGAAGAGAGACAGGAAGACATGGCAACCACTGCAAAGCGCGTCAAAGACGCCAGAAAACCGAAGTTTAAGTCCCGCCAGCACAACCGCTGCCAGCTCTGCGGACGTCCGCGCGCGTTTCTGCGTAAGTTCGGAGTTTGCCGCTTGTGCTTCCGTTCGCTCGCTCTGAAGGGTGAGATCCCGGGCGTTGTGAAGTCGAGCTGGTAGTTTGAAGCAGGGCTCGTCGTAGTGAGCTGATTCCGTAGTAAACATTTCCGCTGGTTCCTCAGGAGACACCTGAGGCGAACGGGGAGTGAAGGAGATTGAATGAATCTGACCGATCCAGTAGCGGACTTCCTGACCCGCATCCGTAATGCAATGCGTGCGCGTCACCAGAAGCTCGATGTCCCGGCCTCCAAGCTGAAGGCTGAGATTGCCCGAATTCTCAAAGAAGAAGGTTACATCGCAAATTACAAGCCGACCGAAGAGGCCGGTATGAAGGTTCTGCGCGTGTACCTGAAGTACAACACCAATAACGAGAGCGTTATCCGCGATCTCAAGCGCGTTTCACGTCCCGGTTGCCGCGTGTACCAGGGAAAGAGCGAGATTCGCCGGGTTCAGGGCGGGTTTGGTATTTCGATCATGACGACGCCCAAGGGTGTTATGACCGGACGCCAGGCACGTCGCGAAGGCGTCGGCGGCGAGTTGCTCTGCGAAGTTTGGTAAGGGCTTCCAATTCAGTTGCAAGGTATATTGACCGGCTTAGTTGTAGAGCCGCTGGCTGCAGTGGAATGAGCGGAGTTCCTTCGCACACGACTCGCAAGCCGCTAAGGAAAAGTTTATGTCGCGTATAGGAAAAAAGCCGATTGCTCTTCCGGCCAACGTGCAGTGCACCGTGGACGGCAACACCGTGCTGGTGGAAGGGCCTAAGGGCAAGGTTTCAGCGTTGATCCCAAAGGGCATCACGCTGGTGAAGAAAGAGAATGACCTGCTGGTGGAGCGCGAGAATGACTCGCAGGCAGGCTTTCACGGATTGGCTCGCGCCTTGGTGTACAACGCCGTCACCGGTGTGACGACTGGCTGGACCAAAGAGTTGGACATTGTCGGCATCGGTTATCGCGCGGAGTTGAAGGGCAAGAGCATGGTCGTGTTTACGCTCGGCTACTCGCATCCGATTGAGTTTCCTTTGCCGACTGGCATCGAAGTCGCCATAGACCCGAAGCAGCTGCACCTGACGGTGAGCGGCATCGATCGGCAGAAGGTCGGCCAGGTTGCCGCGGACATGCGTTCGCTCCGCAAGCCCGATCCCTACAAGAACAAAGGCGTTCGCTACACGGGCGAGAAGCTGAAGAAGAAGGTCGGCAAGACCGGCGCGAAGTAAATTCCAGACCTTGAACCAAAGAACCAGAAGGCATACGAAAAACCGAACGTCGCCAGTACTCTGACGACGCTGTTAGGAAGGAAGAAAGACATGATTAGTCCACGTCCACGCAATACGATTCGCCAGCGGGTGCATGATCGCATTCGCGCCAAGATGTCGGGAACGGCCGAGCGTCCGCGCTTGAATGTGTATCGCTCGCTCAATCACATCTACACGCAGCTGATCGATGATGCTTCAGGCACGACGCTGGTTTCGGCCTCCTCCAAGGGCAAGAAGACGGAGGAGAAGTCTTCCGGCGGCAATGTGGATGCGGCCCGAGCGGTGGGCAAGCTGATCGCCGAACGCGCGCAGGAGAAGGGAATCAAGAAGGTTGTGTTTGACCGCGGCGGATATCTGTACCACGGCCGTGTGAAGGCACTGGCCGAGGCTGCACGTGAAGGCGGCCTGGATTTCTAAATCGCTCGTTGACGAGACATGGCCCGGCAGCAACCGGAAGCAGATTCAAGACAGGAAAACATTATGGCAATGCGCAAGAAGATCGACGCAAACCGGCTGAACCTCAAGGATGAGGTCGTCTCCATCAATCGTGTGACCAAGGTGGTCAAGGGCGGCAAGAACATGTCGTTTGCGGCGCTGGTGGTGATTGGCGATCCGGCTGAGGGCGTGGTTGGCTATGGCTCGGGGAAGGCGAAGGAAGTTCCGCAGGCGATTCGCAAGGGCATCGAAGCGGCCAAGAAGAATCTGTTCAAGATCAACCTGACCGCGACCACTATTCCGCACCAGGTGCTCGGTCACTTTGGCGCCGGCGAGGTGATGTTGAAGCCAGCACCCGAAGGCACGGGCGTGATTGCGGGCAAAACAGTGCGTGCGGTGATGACCTCGGCGGGTATTCAGAATGTACTGACCAAGTCGCTGGGAACCGCCAATCCGCACAACGTGGTAAAGGCGACGTTTGACGCGCTAATTCAATTGCGCGACAAGGCCGAAGTGGCTGCGGGCCGCGGTAAAAGCATAGACGAGCTTTAGAAGCAGGAACGAGAACCTAGGGACTAGGTTTGGCGAGCCAGTTGCAGCAATGCGACGGCTCCGGAGAGCAAGTATGGCTGAGACAAGCAAAATCAAGCTGCAGTACTTCCGGTCGATGATCTGTGCACCGACGAAGCAGAAGCTGACCATCAAGGGTCTGGGCTTCACACGGTTGAACCAGATCATTGAGCGCGAAGATACACCGTCGATTCATGGCATGGTGAAGAAAGTTCCTCACCTGGTCCGCGTCGTCGAGTAGAAGTTTCAGCCGCTATTTTCGGGTTTGTTTGCGAGGACAACAGCTGAAGACTGAGAACAACAACCCATATGCGAGTCGGCTTTCCTGAGGGCGAGTTCGGCGTTAAGCGAGGACATCATGGCAATTCGTAATCTCTCCAATCTGCGCGCCCCCAAGAAGGCGAACGAAAACAAAAAGCGTGTTGGCCGAGGTATGGGCTCCGGCATGGGTAAGACCTCGACCCGCGGCCACAAGGGCCAGGGTTCGCGCTCGGGTTCGTCACTGATGCGCGGGTTTGAAGGCGGCCAGATGCCGCTGCATCGCCGCCTGCCGAAGCGCGGCTTCACCAACATCTTCCGCGTGGAGTACACGATCGTTGGTCTGGATCGTCTGGCGGAATTGCACGCAGCCAGCAATGAGAGTGAGTTTACCCTTGACAAGATCGTTGAACTCGGCCTGCGCCGCCGCAAGAACTCGCTGATCAAGGTGTTGAACAACGGCGCGATTTCCGCTGCGATCACCGTGCATGCGCACAAGTTTTCTCAGTCGGCAAAAGAGGCGATTGAGAAGGCTGGGGGCAAAGCGATTGTGATCGGCGGCGAAGAAGCTGTTGCTGCTGCTTAGTTCGTGAACGTATGTCCGTATGTCCGCATGAATTCGGGCGTACGGACCTTTTGTTCTGTACGTTGTTCAGTCGCTCAAGCCTGGGCTTAGAATAGGTTCACCTCATACTTGAGTGTATGTGAAGGGTCTTGATGCTCGAGAAAATTGGCAATATCTTCAAGATTGAAGATCTCCGTAAGCGTGTGCTGTTTACGCTGGGGCTGCTGGCGGTCTACCGCATTGGCGCATGGATTCCCACGCCAGGCATTAACCCCAAGATGCTGGCCGAATACTTCAATCAGAACTCAGGCTCGGCGCTCGGGCTGGTGGATTTGTTTTCGGGCGGCAATCTCCGCAAGCTGACAATCTTTGCGCTGGGCATCATGCCCTACATCACCGCGTCCATCATCTTTCAGTTGCTGACGGTGATCTATGAGCCTCTGGCCAAGCTGCAGAAGGAAGGCGAAATCGGCCGCCGCAAGATCACTCAGTGGACCCGTTACGTCACCATCATTCTTGGCCTGGTGCAGTCGACTGCCATTGCGTTGACGCTGACTAATACGTCAACCGGTTCGGCAATGGTCACGATGTCAAAGTGGGGATTTATTCCTCTATGTGTGCTGACCTTAACGGCAGGCACGGCGTTCATCATGTGGCTCGGTGAGCAGATTACGGAGCGAGGCATCGGCAACGGTATGTCGTTGCTGATCTTCGCGGGTATTGTGGTTGGTTTGCCGCGCGGAATCGAAGAGCTCTACGTCAAGGCGACCACGAATGCATGGGGTGCGTTGACTCCTATCGCAATCCTGATTCTGCTGGTTCTGATGGTCGCCGTTGTGGCCTTCATTGTGTACGTTGAAAAGTCAGAGCGGCGCATTCCGGTTCAATACGCGAAACGGATCGTCGGACGCAAGATGATGGGCGGACAGTCGACCCATCTTCCGTTGAAGGTAAATTCAGGCGGCGTCATGCCCGTAATTTTTGCGAGCTCGATCCTGTCCGCTCCGCTGCTTTTTTCGGGGATGAGTTTCTTCGGCTCGGCCAAGCTGTCTGATACAGCGTTTCTCGGGCCTATGCTGCGGGCAATCGCGCCTGGCGAACCGCTTTACGAAGTGCTTCAGGTTGTCGCAATTGTTTTCTTCGCTTACTTCTATATTTCAATCGTGTTCCGGCCGGATGACATCGCCGACAACATGCGCAAGTACGGCGGATTTATCCCAGGCATCCGTCCCGGGCGACGCACTTCAGATTTCATCAACGATGTCCTGACGCGCATCACACTGGTTGGCGCACTCTATTTGGTGATCATCTCAATCATCCCAACGCTGCTGATTAGCGGAATTCATTTCAATCACATCCCGCTGATTGGGTCCGCGTTTGAGCATCTACCTGTGTGGATGACGAATGGTTTGGGTCTCAATTTTTACTTCGGCGGAACCTCGCTGCTGATCGTCGTCGGGGTCGCAATGGATACAGTGCAACAGGTTGAATCGCAGCTGATCATGCGGCACTATGACGGCTTCTCGCCCAAATCCGGGCGCACGCGCAGCCGGCGCAGCTGGTAGGCGAGCACTTGGACCAGCACGCACAGAATGACAGCACGGCCTGGGCAGAGGGTTATCTTCCCGGGCCGGTTTTGCTGCTCGGCGCACCGGGGGTCGGCAAGGGAACGCAGGCGAAGATCCTGATGCAGCAGTTCCATATTCCTCAGATCTCGACGGGTGATCTGTTGCGGGACCATCGCAAGCGGCACACGGAACTGGGTCTGCTGGCCGACGAACTGATGCAACGCGGCGAACTGGTTCCGGATGACTTGGTGAACCGCATGGTGGCGGAGCGTCTGGCCAGTTTTGATTGTCAGCCCGGCTTTATCCTCGATGGTTATCCGCGAACGTTGGTGCAGGCGGACTGGATGGACAAGACGCTGGCCAGCGGAGAGTTGAATGCCGGGGGTAAGCTGCCCTTGGTGGCGATCAGCATTCTGGTCAATCACGATGCGCTGCTGAAGCGCATTACCGGGCGCCGAATTTCGGCAACCGGACGCATCTACAACATCTATACCAATCCGCCCAGAGTTGCTGGCGTCGACGACATCGACGGATCAGCGCTAACTCAGCGGTCGGATGATACGGAGACTGCGTTCGAACAGCGCATGCGCGAGTTTCACGCCAAGACGGCCGCGGTGATCGACCATTATCGCGCCCGCGGACGCTTTTTCGAGGTGGATGGATCTGCCTCGGTGGAACATGTGACCGCCGCGATTCGCGAAGCCATCTTTACGTTGCGGCAGCAGCCGGTTGCCCTGGCCGGGAGCCTTTAGCCGTGGCAATCATGATCAAGACGGCGGCGGAGATTGAGAGAATGCGCCGGTCCGGCGACATCCTGCGCCAGGTCCATGAAGCGGTGCGGCCGCTGGTCGTCGCCGGCGCGTCAACCATGGATTTGGAGATTGCTGCGAATGCGAAGATCGATGCGTTTGGGGTGACGGCTGCGTTCAAGGGCTATCACGGTTTTCCGGCGGCGCTGTGTACTTCGTTGAATGAGCAGGTGGTCCATGGAATGCCGAACGCCAAAACGATATTGAAGGATGGCGACATTCTGTCGATCGACTGCGGCGTCATTCTGGACGGGTACTACTCGGATTGTGCGGTGACGTATGCCATCGGGCAGCCCAGCGCTGCGACAATAAAACTGCTCGATGTCACCAAAGCGTCGCTCGAAGCCGCCATTCAGCAGGCTCAGGTCGGCGGACGTCTGGGCGATATCTCCGCAGCCGTGCAGGAGATGTGTGAAGGTGCAGGATTTGGAGTGGTGCGGGAGTTTGTCGGTCACGGAATAGGCCGAACGATGCACGAAGACCCGCAGGTGCCGAACTTCGGAACGCGTGGCAAAGGCCCGAGACTGAAGGCCGGGATGGTGCTGGCGATCGAACCGATGATCAACGCGGGAAGTCCGGAAGTTAAGGTGCTGAAAGATGGCTGGACCGCGGTTACGGTCGATGGCAGCTACAGCGCCCACTTCGAGCACACGGTAGCGATCACCAAAGACGGTCCGCGAGTGCTTACGCGGTAAGAGCTATTTGCCTGTGCCAGATGTAATGGTGTACAGCGTTGTGGCTTTTGGTACATACAGGGATCCTTCACTACGTTCAGGATGACGACTCTACAGGAATGCGAGATCGTTCCACGAGGTAGTAAGTGGATGTAGAAAGGCAGCTTCCCATGCTTTACGAAGTCCGTGCACAGGTTGGTGAACTGCCAGGAAAGACTGAGGTCGCGTCCTTGCATTTTGAGGGCGAGCAGCGAGAGGCAGCGCTGCGGCGAATGTTCACCGCGATTCTGAAAGTGCTGGACAGCGCCGGGATTCGTTTGCACGTGCTCGACCGGGACAACGTAGCCGGGATGGAGCGAATTTCATTTTCCGTGATGGCGACCCGCAGAGTGCATCCCGAATGCTTGTTGATCTAAGGGCGAGCGATGCGACCGATCAGGTCGTTGTCTATCAGGACGAAGGCGAATGGTTTCTCTGGCTACCCCTGATTTCTCTGGCTACCCCTGATTTCTCTGGCTACCCCTGATTTCTCTGGCTACCCCAAGGAGCAGCCCTTAGCGGCGGCCGCTTGTCTCTGCCGAACCGCCTCGGAAGCGCTTAGGCTGGGCTAGCCCGTATGTCAGCGGACGAGGTCACGGGCAGGCTGAACGTGAACACCGATCCGTGGTCAACCTGGCTGGTTACGGTCAGGGTGCCACGGTGAGCTTCGACGATTGCGCGGGTGATTGCCAGTCCCATGCCAGTGCCCGGGATTGCCTGGCTCCTGTGCTGGGAGCGGTAGAGGCGGTCGAAGATCAGGCTCTGTTCCATTGGGTCGATTCCGATTCCACGATCGGCAACGCTCGTCAACGCCATGCCGTCCTTCTCATCCACGGAGATGTAGATTGGTGACTCCGCATCGGAATACTTGGCGGCGTTTTCGAGCAGGTTGCAAAGGACCTTTACGATCATTTCGGAATCCGCATAGACTTTGGGCGCGGAAGGCAGATGGAGATGGACTGGATGGGTGGCGAACACTGAGGGGCATGCCTCCTTGGCGGACTCGATCAGGTCCGACAGGGCGGCGAGTTGGAAATTCATGTGGACTTGTTGGGCTTCCAGTTGAGCCATCTCGACAGCTTCGGCAACCAGCTGATTCAGGCGGTCGGCCTCTTCATCCACAATTGTGAGCAGTTCATGACGTTGCTCCGGATTGATGGCGTCGTTGCTGAGGAGTGCGCTGGCTGCACCTTTGATTGAGGTCAGCGGTGTACGCAATTCATGGGTGATGGAATCGAGGATGAGGGTGCGCAGACGCTCACTTTCCTTGTTGGCTTCTGACCTTGCAATGTTATCGAGTGCCTGGGCCCGGTCGATGGCGATGGAGACAAGGCCGCCAATTGCCTGGAACGTTTCATCGGAGAGCGTGAGGTCCTTGAGGGTGAGCAGACCACGGGGACGAACTCCGGCGTGCAGGGGGATGCGGACTTCGTGCAAGAGTGTGGTCTCCGGGCCTGGCAGGCCGAGAGCGAGTTGGCGCAGATGGGGCAACTCGGCTCCTGTCAGCGTGCTCACCCCGGCCTGATAGAGCCGGTCGCCTTCGATGAGATAAAGCACAACCGATGAGCTTTGAGATACCCCGTGAATCATCTCCGGCAGAGCACTCACAAGGTCCGCGACGTTATCGGTCTGCAACAGCTCGCGGCTCAGGGTAAAGAGCAATTCAACCTCGCGCCGGCGATTACGGGCCTGCTCGGCTTCATCGCGCGCCTGCTGCGACAGGCGGCTGCCAATGACACTGGTTGCGAGGAACGCGAAGAGTGCAAGCCAATTTTGGGGATCGGAGATGGTAAAGGTGCCGACAGGCGGCAGGAAGTAGAAGTTATAGCTGGCAGTGGCGATGATGGAAATGGTTACGGCGTAGCGCAGCCCGAGCATCGCCGCTAACACCAAAATGTACAGGACCAGGGTCAGGGCGACGGTGGTCGGGTTGACGTGAATCCACGCCCTGCATGCTACGATGATGCCGGCAAGCCCGCCCAGCGCAATCACCCAGTGTGTGACGTTTACGAGCCGTCGGGAATTCATAAGGAGAAGTGTACGGCGTGTCGAACATCCAGCCACCTACGCGCAAGTCGGCCGAAGAATGGCTGCTGTCAGGAGAGGGCGAGCAAAAGCGCGGCCGCCTCAAGGTATTCCTTGGCTATGCTCCCGGGGTAGGAAAAACATTCAGCATGCTCAGCGAAGGAATGCGCAGACGCAGCCGTGGCGAAGATGTGGTCATAGGCATCGTCGAAACGCATGGACGCACGGGAACAGCAGATCTGGCCGTGAAGCTGGAGCAGGTGCCCCGCCGCGAGGTGGAGTACAAAGGCACGCTGTTCTCCGACATGGACGTGGACGCGATCCTGAGCCGTTCCCCCCAGGTTGCTCTGATCGACGAACTCGCCCACACCAACATCGAGGGAAGCAGGTTCCGCAAACGCTACGAAGACGTGCTGTTGCTGCTGGAAAACAGAATCGATGTCTTGACCACGATCAACGTTCAGCACGTGGAGAGTCTGGCGCCTCGCGTTCAGGCTCTCACCGGGATTGAGGTGAGGGAGCAGGTTCCGGATTGGGTGCTCGACCGTGCCGATGAGATCGTGATCAGCGATCTCACGCCGGAAGCTCTGGTTACGCGGATGCGGCGCGGCGATGTTTATCCTGCGGAGCGGGTGGAGCGCTCGCTGGCTAACTTCTTTCGTCGCGGCAATCTGATTGCCCTTCGGGAGATGGCGTTGCAGCGGGTCACGCGTGCCGTGGACCGGACGCTCGATGACTATGTGAAGCGCAAGAAGCTGGGGCCGCACTGGACTGTCGGTGAAAAGGTGGCAGTCTGCATTGGAGCCAACCCGCAGGCGCGGGATTTGATCGCCCGTGGAGCTCGCCTGGCTGAAGCGCTGAGTGCTGAATTTTATGTCCTCCATGTAACCAGTGAGCGCGACCGGGAGGAGGCTCGCCAACGGATGCTCGAGAACAGCCTGCAACTTGCGTCGAATTTGGGAGCTCACATCGTTACGCTCACGGGCAAAGATACGGCGCGCACGACTGCCGGGTACATCCGCGAGCACCGCATCACGCAAGCGATCGTGGGGCGGTCTGCGACCCATGGATTGCGCTCGTACGTGTACTACTTTGCGCTACAGAAGTTTATGGCGGAAGCGCCGCATGTCGACCTGCACATCGTCACGCAGGAGGCGTGATGAAAACAATCCTTGTGGTCGATGATGAGCGGCAGATTACACGCATGCTCAGGGCTTCGCTCGAAAGCAGTGGCTACTCGGTCAAGGTGGCGAATAATGGCATGGAGGCCTACGCAAACTTCGAGCGGGAGACGTTCAACCTCATCATTACCGACCTCGCGATGCCGGAGATGAACGGCCTGGAACTGACCCAGGCGGTGCGGCGTGTATCGCGCGTGCCCATTATTGTGCTGAGCGTGCGCAGCACCGATGCGATGAAGGTTACGGCGCTCGATGAAGGTGCGGACGACTATCTGACCAAGCCGTTCAGCATGCCAGAGCTGCTGGCGCGGGTTCGCGCACAGCTTCGGCGTGATGTGGACGAGACGACCGAGGTCGCACGTCTGGAGCTGGGCGATTTCATGCTCGATGTTGCAGGCCATACCGCCACCCTGCGCGGGCATCAGCTTGCTCTCACCCCCAAGGAGTTCGACCTGCTGGCAGCCCTGCTTCGCAACGCGGATAAGGTGATGACGCACAAGGCGTTGTTGCGTGCTGTCTGGGGAGCGGCGGGAGAGAGGCAGCCCGAGTATCTGCGCGTGCTGGTTGGGCAACTGCGTAAGAAGCTCGATGGAGAGGGCGCACGCTACATCCAAAGCGAGCCGTGGGTTGGATACCGGTTGAAGCCGGATGGCGGAGCGGGCGAATAAGTTGGTCGAATAAAACTTACTGCTTTTTTACAGCTTTTGTACGGACTTCTTACAGCGTCGGGATTTGAAATAAGTACCGAGGCGAAGATGAAGTCCCTTATACCCGTTGTTCCTTTTTTATTTGCAGCGTGCCTGGCACCCACGCTTTCCGCACAGACTTCGGCCACCAGCCCAGCGGCTCCCGTCGATCGGGATGCAGAGATTCGCGAACTTCACCAGGAGCTGGACCGGATCGCGGCGAGGCTGTCCGCGCTTGAGCACGAAGGCACTCCAGCTACTGGAAGTCCTGCTTCGGTTGCGTCCAACGCTTCCTCTGCGCCGGCGAGCACTTCGTCCTCTGGTTCAACTCCCGCATCTGCGGCTACGCCACCTGTTGTTACCGCGGATGCTTCAACCCGTGGCCTCCTCGGCAGCACCACCTTTGCGATCGGCGTGGACGGCTACTACGGCTACAACTTCAACGAGCCCGTTGGCCGCGTGAACCTGCTGCGAGCCTACGACGTAAGCAGCAACAGCTTCAGCCTCAACCAGGTGAGCCTGATCGCGGAACGCCTGCCTACCCAGGAGAGCCGCTTCGGAGGCCGGGTCGATCTCCAGTTCGGGCAAGCTACTGAGACGCTGCAAGGTTCGAGTGCAAACGAACAGCGTCCGCAGGTTTGGCGCAATCTTTTCCAGGCGTATGGATCCTACCTGGCTCCGGTCGGCTCCGGACTACAGATTGACTTTGGCAAGTTCGCTAGTTCGCTCGGCAATGAAGGCAATTACACGAAAGATCAGATCGCTTACTCTCGCGCGTACAGCTTCAACTATCTGCCGTTCTATCACATGGGTTTGCGAGCGAATTACAATGTAACCCCGAAGGTGAACGTCGCGTACTGGCTGGTGAACGGTGCTAACGATACAGAAGATCTCAACGGTTTTAAGTCGCAAGGGTTCCTGTTTACTCTCAAGCCTGCGTCTACCTTGACCTGGAATATTAACTACTACTTCGGGGAGGAAGCGCGTGACGTGCAGCCTACCTTGAACCCCGGCCTGCCGACTTCGCCAACTCAGCCCGGTCTGCCGACGACGAACATTTCACCAGCACCGAACGGACGCGAGCATATCTTCGATACCTATGCGACGTGGCAGGCTACGCCGAAGCTGACGGTGATCGGCGAAGCGGATTATGTGCTGAACCGGACGTACGCCGAACAGCAGCCTGGGCGTGTGGTGATCGGCGGCGTGACTGCTAAATACGCCTTGCCTCGCAACTGGAATTTTGGCGCGCGTGCGGAATATCTGGATGACCGGGGAGGTCTGTTCAGCGGAAAAACACAGGCGCTGAAAGAAGGAACTGTCGTGCTGGATCATGCGTTTGCGCCGGGCTTCCTGGTCAAGGCGGAGTATCGCCGTGACTGGTCCAATCAACTCTTCTTTCTATCCGACACGGCTGGCGCACTCAAGTCCGCACAATCGACGGCTACGCTGGGCCTCATCTACTGGTGGGGAACTAAGCAGGGTAGCTGGTAAGAACGGTAGTTGGTGTAAGGAGACGAATTCATGCTCGACTTAGCAGCACTGCTGTCCATCGTCGGTTTTTTTGGTCTGGCCGAGGCCTATATTCACGCATGCGTCAGCCTGAAGGGAACGCGCCCATGATCCTCAATAGCATTCTCCTCGTTATCTCGACGCTGTTGCTGGTGTACCTCGTCTATGCCTTACTTCGGCCGGAGAAGTTTTAATCATGACCCTGAACGGTTGGCTTCAAATCGCACTCTTCATGACGGCAGTTCTGCTGCTGGCCAAGCCCATGGGAAGCTACATGACCAGCGTGTTCGAGCGACGTAGAACATGGTTCGATCCGGTGCTCGTACCGTGTGAGCGACTCCTCTACCGGATTACTGGCGTCGATTCTACACAGGAGATGCGTTGGACTGAGTACGCAGGCAGCATGCTGGTTTTTAGCGCTGCGACTCTGCTGCTTACTTATATCGTCGAGCGGCTGCAAGGTGTTCTCCCATTCAATCCGCAACATCTTGCGGGGGCTGAGCCAGCCCTGGCGCTAAATACGGCAATCTCGTTTACGACCAATACCAATTGGCAGAGCTACACCCCTGAGACGACGATGAGTTATCTCACCCAGATGTTTGGGTTGGCGACTCACAACTTCTGGTCTGCTGGGGTTGGGCTTGCGCTCGCAATCGCGTTCGTCCGGGGCATAGCGCGGCGTGAAATGACCACCCTGGGCAACTTCTGGGTCGACCTGACGCGCGGTACGCTTTGGGTGCTCGTTCCGGTTTCGGTTGTGTTTTCGCTGGCGCTGGTTTCGCAGGGTGTGGTGCAGAACTTCAGGGCTTACGACACGGTGAAGCTGCTGGAGTCGCAGCACGCAACGGGGCCGGATGGAAAGCCTGTCGTGATCGCGACGCAGACGATTGCGCAGGGGCCTGTGGCCTCGCAGGAAGCCATCAAGATGCTGGGCACCAATGGTGGCGGCTTCTTCAATGCGAACAGCGCGCATCCGTTTGAAAATCCCACGCCGCTGACGAATTTTCTCGAGATGCTCTCCATCTTTCTCATCCCTGCCGGGCTGTGCGTGACCCTGGGGCAGATGGTCGGTTCGCCGAAACACGGCTGGGCGGTGCTGGGTGCGATGGTGATCCTCTGGTTTGCGGGAACGTTAACCGCGTACTGGGCGGAGTCGCATGGCAATCCGCTGATGCACAACGTCGATGCACAGGTCTCGCAGACCCAGGCCGGCGGCAACATGGAGGGCAAGGAGGTTCGCTTCGGCATCGCCAACTCGGCGCTCTTCGCCACGGTCACGACCGATGCAAGCTGCGGCGCGGTGAACGGGATGCACGACAGCTTCACTCCGCTGGGCGGCATGGTTCCGATGGTGAATATCCTGCTGGGCGAGGTCGTGTTTGGTGGCGTGGGTGCAGGTCTCTACGGGATGCTTGTATTCGTTCTTCTGGCAGTCTTTCTTGCCGGTCTGATGGTCGGGCGAACACCGGAGTACCTCGGCAAGAAGATCGAGGCGTATGACGTTCAGATGGCGATGTTGTATCTGCTCATCTTTCCGTTGCTCATCCTGGGGTTCTCGGCCGTGAGCGTGTTGATGCCGAACCTGGGACTTTCGAGCCTCGCGAGCCATGGGCCGCATGGCTTGAGCGAGATTCTCTACGCGTATACGTCGGCCACCGGCAACAACGGATCAGCCTTCGCAGGCCTGAATGCGAACACGCACTGGTACAACTACACGCTCGCGATCGCCATGTTCTTTGGGCGGTTCATGATGATTCTCCCGATGCTGGCGATTGCGGGCAATCTTGCAGGCAAGAAGATCGCGCCCGCGTCTGCCGGAACGTTCCCGGTCACAACTCCACTCTTCACCATGCTGCTCACAGCGGTGATTGTGGTCGTGGGTGCGCTTACGTTCTTTCCCGTGCTTTCCCTCGGGCCTATCCTCGAGCACTTGCTGCTTCGGGCCGGCACTCTGTTTTAGTGTCGCTGTTGAAGAAAAGAGAACTCCACATGCCTGGTCAAACAAAACGTTCGATGTTCGACGCAAAGATTGTGCGGCGCGCTCTGGTCGACGCTCTCAGAAAACTGAGTCCGCGCGTCATGATGCGCAATCCTGTAATGTTCGTGGTCGAGATCGGGAGCGTGCTTACGTCTTCGCTACTGCTGGTCAACCTAGCCAAGCACCAGGGTCATCTGCGTTTCGATTTGCAGATTACCGCGTGGCTCTGGTTTACGGTGCTCTTCGCCAACTTCGCTGAAGCCATGGCGGAAGGCCGGGGCAAGGCCCAGGCTGATGCTCTACGCGAAGCCAAGTCAGAGACCACGGCTTATCGGCTGAATAAAGCCGGGCAGCCGGAAGAGGTTCCCAGCTCACAGCTGCGTGTTGGAGATCTGGTTCGTGTGGTCGCAGGACAGATGGTTCCCGGGGACGGCGAGGTGACGGTCGGAGTCGCCTCCGTGGATGAGTCCGCAATCACGGGCGAGTCTGCTCCGGTGATTCGCGAAGCAGGCGGGGACCGATCCGCAGTGACCGGAGGCACGCGGGTGCTGTCGGACGTGATCACCGTGCGCATTACATCGAATCCGGGAGAAACATTTCTGGACCGCATGATCGCGCTGGTGGAAGGCGCGGAGCGGCAGAAGACGCCCAACGAGATTGCGCTCAACATTTTGCTTGCGGGGCTGACGATTATCTTTCTGCTGGCGGTGGTGACGCTGCAACCATTCGCGATGTACTCGGGTGCGCCGCAAACGGTTTTCGTGCTCATTTCCCTGCTTGTCTGCCTGATTCCTACGACCATCGGTGGTCTGCTCTCCGCTATTGGCATCGCGGGCATGGACCGGCTGGTGCAGCACAATGTGCTCGCGACCTCTGGACGTGCGGTTGAAGCAGCGGGGGACGTGAACACGTTGCTGCTCGATAAGACCGGAACCATCACGATCGGCAATCGCCAGGCTGCGGAGTTTATGCCTGCACCGGGCGTCTCAGCCGAACAGCTTGCGGATGCTGCCCAGCTATCGTCGCTGTCTGACGAGACTCCCGAAGGACGCTCGATTGTGGTGCTGGCGAAGGAGCATTACAACCTGCGCGGCAGAGAGCTAGGCGAACTGCATGCTGAGTTCGTCCCCTTCTCAGCCACCACGCGCATGAGTGGAATCGAAGTGGAGGGAAGGTCTATCCGCAAGGGCGCAGTGGACGCCATCGCGCGCTACTTGCAGGAGCATGGATCCAGTCTGCCGGATGAGATACGTATCGTCGTCGATGACATAGCTCGGAAGGGTGGTACGCCTCTGGTCGTCGCCGAGAACGGACGCGCACTCGGGGCGATCTACCTGAAGGACGTTGTCAAAGGCGGGATGAAGGAACGTTTCGATCAACTCCGGGCCATGGGCATCCGCACCATTATGATTACGGGCGATAACCCGCTCACAGCGGCTGCCATCGCGCGAGAGGCCGGTGTGGATGACTTTCTCGCCGAGGCCAAGCCGAAGGACAAGATGGACCTGATCCGGCGCGAGCAGGCAGACGGCAAGCTGGTCGCTATGACAGGCGATGGCACCAACGATGCGCCCGCACTCGCCCAGGCCGATGTAGGTGTGGCCATGAACTCCGGCACTCAGGCTGCGAAGGAAGCCGGCAACATGGTGGACCTCGATTCAAACCCGACCAAGCTGATTGAAATCGTCGCCATCGGCAAGCAGCTTCTGATGACGCGCGGAGCACTGACCACCTTTTCCATCTCGAATGATGTGGCTAAGTATTTTGCGATTATCCCCGCGATGTTTGCCGGTGTCTTTCCCGTGCTGAATGCACTCAACATCATGCATCTGCATAACGCGGAATCGGCAGTGCTTTCGGCCGTAATCTTCAACGCGCTCATCATCATCGCGCTTATCCCGCTTGCTCTGCGGGGTGTCAGCTACAAGCCTGTCTCGGCGGCGGCACTGCTGCAACGGAACATCGTTATTTATGGGCTCGGCGGCATCATCGTCCCGTTCATCGGAATCAAGGCGCTCGACATGCTGATCGTCGCGCTGCACCTTGCCTAGCTTCCCGGAGACCTCTATGAAGAAGCATCTGCTTACCGCTTGCCTGTACACGCTCATTACATCCATTCTTCTGGGGATTGGCTACCCGTTGCTTATCACCGGCATCGCCCACCTGACCATGCGCAAGCAAGCAGATGGGCAGATGATCCAACGCGGTGAGGAGGTCGTAGGGTCCGTGCTGATCGGCCAGCCATTTACGGGCGCCACATATTTCCACAGCCGACCCTCAGCCGCAGGCACCGGATATGACGCTGGGTCTTCGTCAGGCTCCAACTACGGCCCGACCAACAAAGCCCTGATCGATCGCGTGGATGCCAGTGTGAAGGCGGAATCCAACCAAGGAGCTGTGCCGGTGGATCTGGTGACCGCGTCCGGGTCCGGTCTGGATCCCCACATCACGCCCGCAGCCGCGCTCTACCAGGCACCGCGGATTGCGCGCGAGCGAAATATTCCACTCCCCGCGATCGGCGACCTGATCAACCGCAACACCACGCCAAGACAGTTCGGTCTACTGGGCGAACCCAGGGTGAACGTGCTCGAGCTCAATCTCGCTCTAGACACGTTGGCGCGAAAGCATTGACCTGCCGCGGATGACGGGCACCACCACCATTACGGGCTGCTGCCTGACATTTACAACGCGCTGAATGCAAGGTTTAGGGAGACCGACACTTCAATGGCCCTCCATTTTCGATACGAAACGGTGGCCGGTATGCCGATACCCGGCCTGGCCCCCGGTACGTCCATGGTGATCCAGGCGATTCCGCAAGCTTTCAATGTACGGCTGCGACTTCAGCAGAGGACTTACCGGGAGGTAAATTCGCCGCACTACCTCCGCTGCCGTGCGCCCGCCTTGTACACTGGTTTGAGTAGACGCTAACACGCTAAGCTGGTGGTTTTGAAACGCAGCCGTGAGCGCATAATGCGACCCAGGATTGGCACATCCGGCCGGACTGGCGTGGAAGATACAGGAGCAGAATGAGCGACCATAAGCAGCAGGAGCTGGACCAGCTATCGATTAATACCCTTCGCCTTCTAGCAGTGGACCAGGTTGAGAAAGCCAAGAATGGCCATCCGGGGGCGCCTCTTGGCTGCGCACCGATTGCGTACCTGCTCTACCACAAGTTCATGAAACATAATCCGGCCGATCCCCTGTGGAGCGATCGCGACCGCTTTGTGCTGTCGAACGGACACGCGTCGGCGCTGCTGTACGGCATGCTGCATCTGGCCGGATATGACCTGCCGATGTCGCAACTGGAGCAATTTCGCGAGTGGGGATCGCATACGCCCGGGCATCCGGAGTATGGCGAAACACCCGGGGTCGAAGTCACGACTGGACCGCTGGGCCAGGGCTATGGTGAGGCCGTAGGGCTGGCCATTGCGGAGAAGCATCTGGCGGCGATTTACAACCATGACAATCACACGCCGGTGGACCACCATACCTACGTGCTGTGCGGCGACGGCGACCTGATGGAAGGCATATCGCACGAAGCGTCTTCGCTCGCAGGAACGCTTGGTCTGGGCAAGCTGATTGTGCTGTATGACGACAACCTGATCTCGCTTGATGGGCCGACCGAGCTCTCATTTACGGAAGACGTCGGCAAACGCTTTGAAGCCTACCACTGGCAGGTGCAGACGGTTGCCGATGGCAATGACCTCGTCGCCTTGTCGGCGGCCATTGAGGCAGCAAAGGCGGACGTAACGCGGCCGTCGTTGATCAAAGTGCGTACCGTCATTGGCTACGGCAGCCCTAAAGCCGGAACCAAGGGTGTGCACGGCGAGGCGCTTGGGCCTGAGGCCACGAAGGCGACCAAGCGAAACCTCGGCTTTCCTGAAGACAAGATGTTTTACGTTCCCGAGGAGGCCGGGAAGAACTGGCTCCAGATCAAGGAGCGCGGCAAGCGGGCCCAGGCTGAGTGGGAGGCAAAGTATGCAGATTACAAAAAGGCCTATCCGGAGCTTGCGGCGGAGTACGACCGCACCACCAGCATGAAGCTCGCCGCCGGGTGGGAAAAGAAGTTGCCGGTCTTTCCTGCGGGCGCGGACGCAAAGCCCATGGCCACGCGCAACGCCGGCCAGGTAGTTATGAATGCCATTGCGGGCGTTGTGCCGGAATTATTTGGCGGCGCGGCCGACCTGACCAGCTCGACCAAAACAATCTTCAAGGACTCACCCAGCTTCCATGTCGATCCCAAGGGCCGCAACGTCTTCTTTGGTGTGCGTGAGTTTGGAATGATGGCGGCGGTGAACGGCATGGCCGCGCATGGCGGTCTGATTCCGTTCGGTTCCACCTTCTTTACGTTTTCGGATTACTGTCGCTCGGCCCTGCGCATGGGCGCCTTGCAGAGTTCGCACTCGCTGTATATCTTTTCGCACGATTCGATTGCTCTGGGTGCGGATGGACCGACGCATCAACCAGTCGAGCACCTGATGTCGCTGCGCGCCATTCCGCAACTAACGGACTTCCGCCCGGCGGACGCCAATGAAACGTCAGCCTGTTGGCAGTTGGCGCTCGAGCGCAAGTCGGCCAGCTTCATGGCACTGTCGCGCCAGGATCTGCCGGTGATGGATGCCGAGAAGTACAAAATCTTTGAAGGCTGCCGGCGTGGTGCGTACGTGCTCGAAAGCCTGGGCCGCGATGTGGTGCTGGTTGCTACAGGATCAGAAGTCGAACTGGTGCTGAAGGCGGCGGAGGAGTTGAAAAGCGCGGGCATTCTGGCTACTGTGGTCTCGATGCCGAGCTTCAAGATTTTAGAGGAGCAGGGCGAAGAGTATATCGCTTCCATCTTCCCGCATGGTGTGCCGAAAATTTCTGTCGAAGCAGGCGCGACCATGGGTTGGTGGAAGTACATTGGCCGCGACGGAATTGCGATCGGCGTTGACCGCTTCGGGGCTTCCGCTCCGGGACCGATTGTGATGGAAAAGCTGGGTGTCTCGGTCGGGCACATTGTGGAAGCAGCGAAGAAGCTGGTCAAGAACTAGGTCCCCCAAGGGAAAGCCGATGGTTGAGAGTGAACGCGAGATGGTGCGCAGGCCAAGCGAGGATTTGAAGCGGGAAGAGCGCTTCACGTCCTTGCAGCCTACCTACGAAGACAGCGTTCCGCCGCAGCAGGAAAGTGACTGGGAGTTCGAGGATTAGCGTCGCAATCAAACTTGAAAGCTGGATCTAACCGGGAGTGCACGGGAATGAAGATTGCAATCGCATCGGACCATGCCGGTTTTGAGCTGAAGGAGCTGGTGCGCGACCATGCGCGTCAACTGGGCCACGAGGTTAACGATCTGGGGGCGTACGATGCTTCTCCGTCCGACTATCCGGACTTTGCCGTCCTGGTAGGCAAGGAGTTGATGGCGGCACGCACCGACCGCGGAATCCTGATCTGCGGGTCCGGCGTGGGCGTCACCATCGCGGCCAACAAGATGCCGGGTGTGCGCGCGTGCATGTGCCACGACACCTACTCGGCCCACCAGGGTGTGGAGCACGATGACATGAATGTGCTGGTGCTGGGCGCGCGCATTATCGGATTTGAGCTTGCCTATGAGTTGGTCGATGCGTTCCTGAAGGCCACGTTCAGCGCGACCGAAGAGCGGCTGGTCCGCCGGCTGAACAAGGTGCGGGCCATCGAGGCGCAGTACATGCCGGAGATCAAAGGCACAACTCTGGCATCGTAACTGGGTACGGGTTGTCAGGCGAGTTTAAGCTGAAGACCAGGGTGCATCCCCGCTGTAGAGTCCGCATGGAATCGTGCTGCATCGAACAACTATGAGCGAATCGACAAACAGCAGAAAAGAACGCGTGTGGTTGATCACCGGCGCCTCCACAGGTTTTGGCCGCGAGCTCGCGGAGCAGGCGCTAGCCCAAGGGGACAGCGTCGTAGCGACCGCGCGCCGTCCCGAGCAGCTTGCAGACCTGGCCGAACGGTTTGGCAAAGCCTGTTTGGCGCAGCCACTCGACGTGACCGACCGTGCTTCGATCGACGCGGCCGTGGCAGCGGCGCTTAAAAAGTTCGGACGGGTGGATGTGCTCGTGAATAACGCGGGGTACGGTCTGGCCGGTGCGATTGAAGAGGCCAGTGAAGAGGAGTACATGCCCGTCTTCGCGACGAATGTGTTCGGCCTGATTCACGTAACGAAAGCGCTGCTGCCGCAGTTTCGCAAGCAGCGTTCAGGAAACATCGTGAACCTGTCTTCGATTGGCGGTCTGGTTGGATCGCCGGGTTGGGGCTATTACAACGCCAGCAAGTTCGCCGTGAATGGATTTTCCGAAGCGCTGGCGGCGGAGATGGGGCCGCTGGGCGTACACGTTACGATTGTCGAACCGGGACCGTTTCGCACAGATTTTCTAGGCCGCTCCGGCGTGGAAGCCGAGCAGCGTATCGCGGACTACGACCCGACGGCAGGGAAGACGCGTGAGTATTTCCATAGTCAGGCAGGCAAACAGGTCGGCGATCCTGCCAAGGCAGTCGCGGCAATCATTGCGGCGGTAGAAGCAGCCGAACCGCCGAAGCACCTGGTGCTGGGCAAGCTGGCCTTTGACCGCATGTCGGCGCGGCTGGAGCAATGGAAGAAGGATTTAGAAGCATCGAAGGAAATGTCTCTAGGGGCGGACTTCACCGCAGACGAGTTGAAGCAGCAGTCTTCTGCTGTGAAGCCACAGCCGGAGGTTGTATCGAAGTGAGCCCTACTGCGGCTGGACGCAAGGTGCGGACGGTGTTTTGGGATCTAGGCGGCGTGCTGCTGACCAATGGCTGGGATCATGGTCAGCGCACGCGTGTCCTGTCGCGCCTAGGCGTGAATCTTGCAGATTATGAAGAGCTGCATGAGGGTGCGAACTATTACTGGGAGCGCGGGCTTATAACCGCGGAAGAGTTTTTTTCCCGAACCGTGTTGCGCCCGAACCCCAGACTTCATTTGACGTTCGAAGTGCTTTGGCCACAGGTGTGCGCGGAATCACGTGTCCTCCATCCGGAGTGCCTGGACATTCTCGCCGAGCTCAAGCAGGGTGGCAAGGTTCGCCTGGCCACCTTGAACAATGAATCGCGCGAGTTGAACGAGCATCGTCTGGACGCGTTCAAGTTGCGTACGCTGTTTGATTACTTCATCTGCTCGGGATACGTGCATGAGATGAAGCCGCACCCCGGAATCTACAAGGCGGCAATCGATATCTCCGGGTTCGATGCGGAAACGGCTTTGTTCATCGATGACAAGCAGGAGAACTGCGCCGCCGCCGCAGCCCTGGGCATGCGTACGATTCGGTTCGAAGATCCGAGACAGTTGTGCACCGCGCTGGCCGCACAGGGCATTATGCTGGAGTAGACGATCTTGTTTGGAACGTAAATTGAGTCACCGCACGTGGAAGAATTCAAGGAGCAGAGATGGAACTCGGAATCATCGGACTCGGCAAGATGGGTTTCAATATGGCGGAGCGGCTGCGGCTTGCCGGGCACAAGGTGGTCGGGTTCGACTTCAACGCAGAAGCGGTCGCAAAGCTGACGCAGGCCGGCAACGTGGGCGTGAATTCGCTCGAGGATCTGGTCAAGAATTTGGCGGCGCCGCGGGCGATCTGGATCATGGTTCCGGCCGGCGACCCCGTGGACCAGACGATCGCCAAGCTCGAGCCCATGATGGCGCAGGGCGATACGTTCATCGACGGCGGAAACTCGAATTACAAGGATTCGCAGCGCAGGCATGCGGCTGCTCAGGCGAAAGGCTTCAACTTCATCGACGCTGGCACGTCGGGGGGCGTGTGGGGTTTGAAGGAAGGCTACTCGCTGATGATTGGCGGCGACGATGAGCCGGTGGAGCGGTTGACGCCCATCTTCGAGGCGCTCGCGCCCTCGCCGACAGAAGGCTGGGGCCATGTTGGTCCATCCGGTGCCGGACACTTCGTCAAGATGGTGCATAACGGCATCGAGTACGGGTTGATGGAGGCCTATGCGGAAGGCTTCTCGATCATGCGCGCCAAAACAGAGCTGGATCTTGATCTGGAGCAGTGCGGAAAGATTTGGCAGAAGGGGTCGGTGGTGCGTTCGTGGCTCCTCGATCTGACGGTCGATGCACTCAGAAAGAATCCCACGCTTGAGGGCATGGAAGCGTACGTTTCGGATTCGGGCGAGGGCCGCTGGACGGTGTTCGAGGCCATCGATCTCAATGTCTCGGCTCCCGTGATTACCGAGAGTCTGATTCGCCGCCTGCGTTCGCGCGAGGAGAATAACTTTACCGATCGCATGATCTCGATTATGCGCAACGAGTTTGGCGGCCACGCCATTAAGAAAGCCTGAACCGAGATGCCCTCCGCCAAAGCGAACCAAGCAAAGGAAGCAGTCATGCCGATTCCAGAAATCAAAGCATCTGCCGGCACGCCGCCGGTCCAGCAGAAGCCGGAGAACAAGCCGGACCCATGCATCATCGTTATCTTCGGTGCGTCGGGTGATCTGACCAAACGCAAGCTGCTGCCGGCGCTCTATCATCTGCAGCAGCACGGGTTGCTGGCGGAAGAGATTGCCGTCGTCGGTGTAGCGCGGCGTCCGCTGGAAAAAACGTTTGCGCCGGACATGAGCGAAGGCATCGTCGCGGGTGGAGGTGTCGAAGAGAATGATCCGGCTCTGGCGCCTTTCCTGTCGAAGGTCAGCTACTTCGCCATGAACTTCGACGACGATGCAAGCTACGGCAAGTTGAAGGAGACGCTGGCTGCCATCGACCAGAAGCATGGCACGCGGGGCAACCGGTTGTTCTACTTGGCGACTGCACCCGAGTACTTTTCGGACATCATCAACTTCCTTGGCAAGCACGAGATGAATAAGCCTGCCGTTCCTGCGGACGGAAACAAGTCGAGCTGGGTGAGGACCATCATCGAGAAGCCATTCGGCCATGATCTGGCCAGTGCGCGCGCGTTGAATGATGATGTGAACAAGGTCTTCGATGAAGATCAGATCTTCCGCATCGATCACTACCTAGGCAAAGAGACGGTCCAGAACATTCTTGTGTTTCGTTTTGCGAACGGAATTTTTGAGAACGTCTGGAACCGCAATTACATCGACCACGTGGAGATTACTGCGGCTGAATCAATCGGAATTGAAGGCCGTGGACCGTTTTATGAGACGGCCGGAGCGCTACGCGATGTGGTGCAGAACCACGTGATGGAGTTGCTGAGTTTTGTCGCGATGGAGCCGCCGGTTTCCTTTGAAGCATCGGCGGTGCGGGCGGAAAAGGTAAAGGTCTGGAAGTCGATTCAGCCGATTCATCCGGCGGACACGATTCGTGGCCAGTACGGGCCGGGTATTGTGGATGGCAAGCAGGTGGTTGGCTATCGGCAGGAAGATCGCGTCCATCCGCGTTCGCAGACGGAAACTTACGCGGCGCTGCGGCTCGAAATAGAGAACTGGCGCTGGGCGGGGGTTCCGTTTTATATTCGCGCGGGCAAGCGTCTGGCTAAGCGTGTCACCGAAATTACGATTATGTTCAAGCAGCCGCCGCTTTCAATCTTCAAGGATGATGAAGGCAAGGGAGCAGAGGGCATCAAGAACAACGTGATCTCGATGCGCATTCAGCCGGACGAAGGCATTACGCTGCGCTTTGGGGCGAAACTGCCTGGACCGCACATGCAGATCAGCCCGGTGAACATGAACTTCTCTTACGCGGAGGCATTTGGTTCGTCCTCAGCCAACGGCTATGAACGTCTGCTACTGGATGCGATGCTTGGTGATGCGACCTTGTTCGCACATCGCGACGGCGTAGAGGCGACCTGGGCCTTGATGACTCCGATTCTGGAGTCATGGTCCAAGAATCCGATCAAGGATCTGCCTAACTATGCGGCGGGAACATGGGGTCCATCGACTGCGGATGCAATGTTGAAGGCAGACGGACGGCGCTGGCGGAAACTCTAGTACACGCCTGGTTGTGTCCTTCGTGCCCGCACAGGGCATCCTGCTTTTATCGAACTGCCTTTCAACTTTAAGCAGCCCGCGGAGCCAAGCCGTGCCGCACCGAGAGATTCATGCCCAGACCGGTTCAGTTGGATGTTCAGATTGCCGCGAGCACGGCCGAGGTGACCAACGCGGCGGCGCGCTTGTTCGCTGAGAGTGTTACAGAAGCAGTCGCGGCGCGCGGTTTGGCGCGGGTTGCCATCTCAGGTGGCAGTACGCCGAAAGCGATGCTTGGAATGCTGGGCGACCCGGCGCAGCCTTTCTGCACGTCTCTGCCCTGGGCTAAGCTGCACCTGTTCTGGGTGGACGAACGCTGCGTTGGACCGGCGGACCCAGAATCCAATTACGGTATGACGAAAGCGGCGCTGCTGGACAAAGTTCCTCTGCCTGCGGGGAACATCCACCGGATGGAAGGTGAGCTTGATCCGGAAGAGGCTGCGTCGCGTTATGAATCCGAGATTCGCAATACATTCCGTCTTGAAGGCGCGGAGACGCCAACCTTCGACCTGATCCTGCTGGGACTGGGCCCGGATGGACACACGGCGTCTCTGTTTCCGCATACAGAGGGCCTCAACGAGATGGCGCGAATCGTCATCGCAAACCATGTTCCGCAAAAAGACACCTGGCGGCTCACCCTGA
>JAABUJ010002105.1_pt1 | contig 25865 bp, 29 predicted proteins | sample 5559131 | NCBI WGS metagenome assembly JAABUJ01 (sample SAMN10711875, study PRJNA513366) | rock metagenome | isolation source: Antarctica rocks | place: Antarctica: Victoria Land, Mt New Zealand nord | collected 2016-01-07
GCTATTTGGATATCACCGAACTGCGTCAGTGGCAACGCGATCATGCGCCCGGGGAGGTGGTGCTGACGGCGATCTCCTAACCCCGATCGAGGTGGAGACTTTTACAGAAACTTCCGGACTTGATCTGCCGAGGTGGCTCCCCTATATTTGGCACCTCTATATCCTCTATGGAAGGAATGGCCGAAGGAGCGCTCTGAAGGTGCCCCGCAGAAGCCCGGGGGGCGCGCGCACCTCAAGCGAATCGTGACAGAGGCAGGGAAAGGGGTGGTCGAATCGCTACTAGAGCTCCTCGTCTTGGTTGCAGCTGAAGCGGCCAAGAGAGCGATCTGGAGGTAGGAGGGCTCGCAAACAGGCTGCAGCCCGAAGGTAGTGGCACGGCCACATGGCGTCCGCCTCCGCCGTCCGTCACCAGAAGGGATGGACGGACGCGAGATCAAACTCGTCAAATCACCGAGGGCGACGCCTGGTAGTCCGAGATAAGCTGCTGGTTCGTCCGTCTGCCAGGTTCAAGGTGACAAGGACCTGGCAGCCTACTACCGCCCACTTCCTCATGGCTATTGGTCGGCCCCGCTCCCTCGTGGCGGTATCAAGTCTTCCCCAAGATCCCACGTCGGGTAGCCGAAGACCGCGGAGGAGCATCCAGCCAGGATGTCAGGATCGAAGCTAGCCGAGCAGTGTGAACGGCAAGGCTTCTCGAACTATCTATACTATCTGGTCTTGCAGAAGTATGAACGGCAATGGGCACGCGACCATTCACGGCACAAGCGTAGTGACCCGTAACCTCAAGCTTCGAGCCTGGGATTACCAGGTCGACGGTTGCCACCAGATCGCGCGGAGCGAATCCGGTGGTCATCTTTGAATGGATCGCGGACAGAAGCGCCACTCGCACAGATTCTATCCCTATAGCTCAAAATGATTCTGGCCTGTGACTGGCGTGACATGTGTGCCACGAGTGCGCTTTTCCACCATTCACAGGCCTTTTTCATGTGTCATCCGTGATATCCACGACGATTGTGACTCAGTTCCGTCGTCACAATCGTCGTCAATCGATCCTTACTCGTGATAGAGATAGGGTCAGAGCGAGCGGTGCCGGGGACACGTATGGTGGAGATATGATCGCGAACATTCCCGCGACTGAGCTGGGTCGGGAACTCACGTCGGTCTTGAGTCGGGTCCGTCGCCAAGGCGAGTCGTTCCTTATAAAGCAGGACGGCGAGGCGGTTGCAACCCTGGAACCCGTGGGGGCATCACGCGGCGCTACCTGGCGCACACTGACTCAAGCGCTCCGTGGCTGACCACTCGGAGACGTCGACGTTGCAGCCGACCGGGAAGACGTCCAGCGTAACCAGCCGGAAATACAGATCGCCGTGTGGCCCAGCGAATCGACACGAGCGCCTTCATCGCGCGCGAGCGGCAACAGCTCAACCTCGATCTACTGCCACGTTCCTTTCCCGCTGAGCGGATCGCCCTGGCGGTGATCACCGGTAGAGGAGCGAGGCCCGAAAACCACGGCGGTGCCCATGGCAGTGAGCTGAGCGACATCATCGTTTGAGATAATGCCGCCAATAATGACCGCGATGTCCTGCCCCTCTTGCTCGGCGAACAAATTAAGCTCACGGCAGGATTGAGCCCCTACAGGGCGCCGACCACCTGGGCCAGGGCGCCCGTGAGCCCGCGTCGCACCATGACCCCAACAAGATTGCGCTTGTACGCCGCGGACCCATTGAGGTCCTCGGTGGCACCCGACGCTTCGGCGGCGGCTCGAGCCGCGGCCTCAACGATGGAGGGATCTGGATCATCAGCAGAGATGCCGGTAAGCAACCCTTCCGCTTCGGTGGCGCGAACCGGCACCGGGCCCACCGACCCGACGGCCACGCGCGCCTCTCGAACCGTTCCATCCTCGACCCGGACCATGCATGAGACTGTCGCCGCCGGTCGCTCGCGGAAGGAGAACTTGATGTGGGCCATCACTCCCCCGGCAGGCAACCAGGGCACGTGAACCTCGGTCAATAGCTCCCCGGGCTCCAGAGCCGGCTGAAAGGGTCCGAGGACAAAGTCCTGTACGGACACGTTGCGGGTTGCGGCGCCACGACAACACGTCACCGTGGCATCGGCGGCAAGCAAAAAAGTTCCCGGGTCGGAATGAGGGTCGGAGAAGCACAAATTGCCACCGATCGTCCCCGCATTGCGAACCCGCAGATTAGCAACCCCTTGCTCCATGCGGCTCAGGGCCGGGAAACGCTGACTCACGAGCGGAGATCGCTCCAGCGCTCGATGTGTGGTCGCCGCGCCGATGCGCAGCCCATCGTCCCCGCCCTCAATCCCGCGCAATTCGCTCAGTCCCTTGAGATCGATCAGATGCCCGTAATCGGCGAAGCCCAGCTTCATGAGCAGGATCATTTCGGTCCCACCGCAGTAAAACGCCGCGTCGTCGCCGTATTCGTCAAGTAATGCAGCGGCTTCGTCCATAGTTGTTGGACAATGCAGGGTAAACGGCGGCAGGGTCATGCCGCCACCGGTTGCTCGCTGGCTAAGGCATCCATGGCTGCTTCGATGCCCACGCCAATCTGAACCGGCACACCCAGGTCGGCGCACGTGCGACCCAACGCCAGAAGCCCGACAATGGGATAGAGCGATCGCGTGGAGGGGCCCATGTGTCCAATGCGGATCAGATTTCCAGCACCCTGACTGCCGGAGAGCATAACCCCGTAGCGCTCACGGGCATGCCTGCGCACCTCGACATCGGTGAGCCCATCAGGCAGAGCGATAGCCGTCACGGTGGGCGACGCGATGGCCTCTCTACATGCCCAGAGCTGCAATCCCATGGCCTTGATCCCTGTTCGGCAGATCCGCGCGGCCCGCTCGTGCCGCATGATGGAAGCGTCCAGACCCTCCTCGAGCAATTGATCGCATGCAGCCTCCACACCAAAAACGTCAGAGACAGATGGAGTAAATGGGAACCTGCCGTGAGCCAACCACTGCTCTTTGTAGTCCAGCATCGATAGGAAGGAGGATCGCGGCGCCTGCGGATTGTCACGGATCGCCGTCCAGGCGCGCTCACTTACACTCATCAGGGACATGCCGGCCGGTCCGGCCAGGCACTTCTGCGGACCCAACACACAGATGTCGAGCTGCCAGGCGTCTGCCTCAAAGGGCGTACCGCCTACAGACGCCACGCAATCCACGAGGGTCAAACACCCGTGGTCTCGAGCGATTGGACCAATCCGGGCCACGTCATTGAGCGTTCCGGAGGGAGTCTCACAGTGCACGACGGCAACCAGCTGAATCTCCGGATGCGCATCGAGATACTCGGCGACGACAGCAGGATCCACTGCATCGTTGTACGCTACTTCGATTTCGTGGACATCGGCACCTATGCTTCTCAGCCAAAATCCCATGCCCTTGCCGAACACACCGGAAACAAGGTTGAGCACTCCCATGCCCGGCTGCGCCAGGGAGCGAGCCGCTGCCTCCAGGCCAAGCACTGCTTCACCTTGCATCAGGATTACATCGCCCTCGGTTCGCAGGATTTGCTTCACCTTGCCCTCGAGGTGGTGGAACGTCGCCAGAAAGGCGGGATCATAGTGATACATAATCGGCGAACCGAGGGCAGCCAACGTGCGTGCCGATGCGAACGTGGGACCGGCGCTCAGCGTGAAGTCGGGATTACGCATACGGGGTTCCTTCTCTAACGAGCGCCGCGGCTGTACGGGAGCGCGAGTGATGGAGGCAGGTACGAGCGCCGGGCAAAGACAATCAGAGCCACAATCACGGCGACAAATGGCAACATGTTCACTACATCGATCGGGATATTAATGCCGGCAAGTTGGAGAGCTGTGGTCAACGAGAGCGACATTCCAAACAGGAAGGAGCCGATAACCACCCAAATCGGCCGGCCGCGAGCGAGCATGGCGAGGACAATGCCCATGAAGCCCTGACCGTGCGTCATAAAAGGAACAAAGACACCAGCCCCAATGATCGAAAGATAGGCCCCGCCGAGGCCGGCCAGGGCGCCAGCACTCAACGCCGCCCACGACCTGGTCACAACGACACTTACCCCGGCCGCGTCGAGTGCCTCGGGCTTCTCACCCGCTGCCCGCAGGTTGAGACCGACGTTCGTGGAATGGAAAATCCAAGTCACGAGCGCGATGAGCGCGAAGCCCAGGTAAACGAGCAGAGGCTGGCTAAACAGACTCGGCCCAAGCGCCGGAATGTGGGAGAGGCCAGGGATCGAGACGTTGGGGAAGGATCCCAGGCGCGGCCGGCTGCCGCTAAATTGGGCATTATCAAGGGTGCTGGTAGCGCCCTCGGCGGCAATGGTCAGGGCGATCCCGACAACGATCTGGTCGAGGCCCAACCACACGCAGAACACCACCATGAAAAGGGCAACGAACGTTCCACCCGCAATTCCGGTCAGGTACCCGATCCAACTCGAGTTGCCGTAGTAGGCGCCGACAAAGCCGGCATATGCGCCGAATAGCATCATCCCCTCGAGGCCAATGTTGAGCACGCCAGCACGTTCGGAGATCATCTCTCCGAGGGCTGTGAACATGAGCGGGACACCGGCGACCAGGCCGCCGGATATTAGAGCGATGATGACCGTCTGCTGCAGAAGTTCATGCATGGTAGCTGTCAGCGATTAGCCATCCAGTCGATCTGGTGATGGCTGGGTGTCGATGGCTGATACCTCCTTTCGCTTCAGGGCCCGCAAGAGACCGGGGGTCAGGTAACTGCCTCCCAGGGTGCGTCTCCTACCGATGTACTCGGTAATCGTCATGAAGAGCAGGATCAAACCGACGATCACGAGGAGAAAGTCGGTCGGCAGGTTCGCCTGTTGCGTTGCTTGCTCGCCACCAATATCAAGGATTGAGTAAAAGGCCACGAAGGGAATTACCGCTAGCACGTTGAGGCGCGCCAGAAACACAAACGGAATCACCGCGTCCCCAAAAGCCGGATTCCAGTCCGCTCGCACGTACCCCTGGACGCCCAGGATCTCCGGTGCAGATGCCATTCCGATCAGTGCTCCACTCGCCAAAAAGGCGATGATGATGAGCCGCTTCACCCCGAGTCCGGCATGAATCGCCGCCCGAGGACTAGCACCCAAGACCTGCAGCCGCAATCCGAAGGCGGTACGTGTCAGCACGTAGTGCACGACGAGAACAACTACAACAGCCACCAGGATGCCACAGTGGATCCTCGTGTGGGGGATGTTTGGCAGCATGCCGGCGAAGGGCAAGACGCTGGTCTGGGGCACGTTGACCGAGAAGTCTTGGAACGGGCCTTTGATGAGGATGTTTGCCAGGCTGATCCCAATGAACGACATCATAAGGGTGGTTATAATCTCGTTCACCCCGTAGTACGCCTTGAGGAGAGCTGGAATGATGGTCCAGAGAGCCCCCGCGACAGCTGCGATTACGAAGAGCAGCGCCAAGCTCAGCCAGTACGGCCAATGGTCCTCGAGTTTGGGTCCGATCCCAGCAATCATTGCGGCGCCCAGCAAAAACTGACCATCGTAACCCAGATTCCATATGTTGGCTCGAAATATGAAGATGAGTCCGGCTGCAATCAGTAGCAGCGGCGCCATTCGCATAATGCTGTCCTGCCAGGCATCATGAGTGATCCCCCCCTGGTAGATATTCTCGTAAAAGGTTGCTGGATTGCGTCCCAGGACGAGCAGCAAGATCGCACCGGCGAGGATCGCCAGCAACACTGGGCCGACACCGCGGACCAGTGCATAGACCGCCTGCGACAGCCAGTGCTGCCGCGCTGGCGCCTCTTCAAGGGCGGCTTCGACCTGGACAGGGCCCGTTAGATAGGTCTCGACGCTTTCAGTCATGTTGCCCGTCCTCCAATCATCAGTTCACCGATGCGCCCGCCCGCCTCTGGGCTGTTCTCCACGACACCAACCAGTTGTCCGCGATACAAGACTGTGATTCGGTCACAGAACTCGAGAAGTTCGTCGAGGTCGGTGGAAATCACAATGGCACTAACACCATCGCGAGCCTGGTCGCGAATGCGTTGCCGCACTCCGCGCGTGGTTTTGACGTCCAGACCCTGGGTTGGCTTGTGGTAAACGACGACTCGGGGATCGAACGAGAGTTCGCGTGCCAGCAAGACTTTCTGGATATTTCCACCGGAGAGTGTGCCAGCACGCGTGGCCACGGTGGGAGTTCGTACATCGTATTCATTCACGAGAGTCCGAGCCAGGCGATTAACCTCTCCTTGCTGTACAATACCGCGCTTCCAATACGGCTCCTGCCCTATTCGCTTGAGAACGAGGTTCATGCCCACACTCAGCGAGTGAACAATGCCCTCGCCCAATCGATCGTCGGTCACATAGCGGAGGCCGAGGCGTTGCCGCGCCGCTACGCTCAAGCGGGCAATGGAGCGTGCTTCCAGAAGAATGTCGCCGCTGGCGAGCGGTCGTTGGCCGGCGATCACCTCGGCCAGTTCGCGTTGCCCGTTTCCGTCGACGCCTGCCACGCCCAGAATTTCGCCACGCCTGAGTGTGAGAGAGAGCTCGCGAATGCCACCGGACTGACTGTCCCCGCGGGCGAACACGCCGACAAGTTGCAGCACTGAATCCGAGGGCAGTGCGCGTTGCGTCCACGCGCCCTCGAGTTCGCTTTGCAACTCGGCCGTTTGTCCAACCACGCGGGCCTCCTCGCCGAACATTGTCTCCACAATCAGGGCCTGGAGCGCTTCGGCGGTACGTGAGCGCAGTATCTCCGGAGAGAGCGTTGCGGCGATGCGTCCCTGCCGAAGTATCGAGACGCGGTCGCCGATCGCCAGGGCCTCGTGCAGCTTGTGGGTGATGAAGATGATCGCAAGGCCTTGCTGTCGCAATCGAATCAGAACCTGCTGCAGATCATTGACCCCTTGCGGCGTCAGCATCGATGTCGGCTCATCGAGAATCAGGACGCGCGATCCTCGCCAGAGTGCCTTGATGATTTCGATCTGCTGCTGCTCCCCCAACGAGAGCCGCTGTACCTCGACATCCGGATCGATTGCCACCCCGAGCATCTCCGCCCGATCTTGAAGGCGGAGGCGGGCACGGGAAATCGGCAATGTTACACTTCGGCTCTCCCCCAACATGAGATTCTGAAGGACCGTTAGAGCCGGAACAAGTGCGGAGTGTTGGTAGACCGTGCCGATTCCAAGATCGAGCGCACGCCGTGGCGAATCAATCGCCACCGCTTGCCCGTCCACCTGAATCTGTCCCGCATCTGGACTCTGCATTCCCGAAAGGATACTCATCAAGGTAGACTTACCAGCACCGTTTTCCCCGAGCAGACAGTGAACCTCGCCGCAACGAACGGGGAGATTCACGTTGTCGTTTGCCAGGACGCCAGGGAAGCGTTTCGTGATCCCCACCAGCGTGATCGCGATCTCGCCGTGAATCCCGAGTTCCGACCTCCTGGCTGAGGATATCGGAACTCGTGGGCTCTTACTCATGACTCACGGCCTCTTACGATTCCTCTTGGATCTAATCCCGAATCGGGAGGGTTAGCACTTGCACAGGCCGCGAACTGCGGACTCCGTAGGCGTCAGCGGAACATGTATCCTACCGGCGATGATACCCCGTCGGATGCTTTCCAGGTGATTCCATAGGGGGTTGCTAATATACCTCGACTTGAGCAGATGGATGCCGTTTGAGGCGTTCAGGTTGTAGTCGTGGGTGCCGAACTTGCCGTCGTTGATGTCGCGCACAGCGTGCATGAATGTGGGCTCAAAATTCCAGATCACCGATGACAGCAGAACATGATTCCGGTCGATTGGAGCCTTGTTGCCAATTACATCTATGAACCACACCTTGTGACCGACGTGCGCCGTCTCTACGGCGTTCAGATACCCGAAAGATGCGCCATCGCCCATGCCAAAGACAACGTCTGCGCCGGCGGCGATCACGGTCTTCGCCACCCGCTTACCACCGGCGGCATCATCGTACGCGGCCTGACCGATCTGCGCCCGTATGAACTTGATGTTTCGCCGGACACTGCGAGCGCCGACGATGTAGCCGCCGCTCTCTTTGTACCAATTGGTGTCGGCAGCCGAGATGACGATGCCAAGGATGCCTGTCTTCGTCGTGCGAGCAGCCAGTACTCCTGCTAGGTAAGCGCCCTGTTGGCTGGAGGTCTCAACATCGGCCACCAGACCCTTCTGCAAGTCCTTTGGGCTGTCGTAGGTGATGGTGGGAATTTTGTACTGCTGCGCGATGCGGGGCGCGATTGTGTTATAGCCACTTGCCTGGGCCACGATGAAGCTGGCGCCTCCAGTGGCAAGGCGGCGCAGCACCGACTCGGTGTTGTCGTACCCAACACCGTCGTTAATAACGACTTTGGCGCCAACGGTCTGTCCAACTTGCTTGACGGCCTGCACGCCTTGTTGGTTCCAGCCGTAGTCGGTAGCTTTTTCCGGAGTCGCGATCGAGATTTGGGTCACCCTGGAAGCCGAGCCAGTCGCGTGCGCCACGCCACTCGCTGGCGCTCCCGTGAGCAGTCCAACCGCTGCCAGGGCGGTAAGCCATTTGCCAGCCAAACGCTTTTTCATGTGAGAATCCTCCTGTGCCTTTCCCTTTCGGTTGTTGTGGTCATTAACGATTCTGGTAACGAATGCGGTCATCTTCGAGATATTTCTCTTCACGCGTCGGTCGTGTGCCAGTACTCCGCTCATCGTTCTTCGGAACCTGAAATAGAGCGCGGCCGTTAGCGCCAAGGACACGCTCGACGAGTTCAGGCAGGAGCCCACTAAGCCGCACCTTGAGGATCTCGACCTGCGGGTGGTGAAAGGGCGCATCGGAGCCATACAGCACGCGATCGGGACCCACCCGTCGCACAGCTTCCGCGATCTTGGTGTGCATGGGCATGCCGGATGTCTCAAGATAGACATTGGGGTGGCGAGCCGCGATATCAATCGCAGCGTTGATATAGATAATGTTGCCGTGACCCATATGCCCGAGGATGACCTTCGCCGTCGGGAAGTTCACAATAAGCTCCTCGATCGACCAAGGGAGCGTGAAGATGGGGTGTCCCGAGTGAATCAGCACCGGCAGGTCACGTTCGATCAGCGCTTCAATCAATGGATGTACTGCAGGATCGTTGGGATGATACGCGTCGAGGAGCGGGTGTAGCTTGACGCCAAGGAATAGGGGATCATCGAGGAAGCGCAGAGTTTCCTCGAGATAGTTCGGCAGGCGTGGATTGGCCCAAACAAGGCCGTAAACGCCGCGGACCGATGCCACTACCTGGCGGACGTACGCGTTGTCCGGATGAAACACGACTGCACCCTCGATTCCGTTCTCATGCAGCGTCTGCTCCAGACCTTCTCGGTGGAGCGAGACGTCGAAAAGCGGAAAGTCGCCGACATGCATATGAGAGTCGAAGATCATTACGCGTCTAGCCTACACGGTTTCTCGTTGACAGTCAACAGTTTACCTGCCTAGTATAGAACTGCGCACAACAAGTTCAAGGGTGATGGGAGTTCGAAGACATGGTGTTCGAAACAGTGGCAGGGCAGGGCGACCGGGGATCGTCGCCCCCCCTTGAGAACCGAACGCTCTGGGAGCGGGTTCATGAACATCTTAGAAACGAGATTCTGGCCTATCGGCTACGCCCCGGTACCGAATTACTGGAGGTCGCGCTGGCGGAGTCGCTCGGTGTAAGTCGTGGTCCTGTTCGCGAAGCCCTGGGACGACTTTCCTCCGAGGGGCTCGTCACCATTCGCCCACGAAACGGAGCGGTGGTGCGCTCCCTCTCCAAACAGGAGTTTATCGAGACCTACCAGGTGCGCGAGGCGCTGGAGACCTATGCTCTTCGTCTTGCCGTTCCCCTGGTCACCGCGGATGACCTGCGCGCCCTGGAAGGATTTACCGACGAGATGGCACTGCACTCGCAGCATGACGATGTCGAGTCGTATTTCGGCGCAAACCGAGCTTTCCACGATCGGCTCGTGGAGATCTGTGGAAACCAGCAACTCTGGAAGTTCTACCAGCAGGTCGCGGCACAAATCGGTCGCTACCAACTGCGCTCCGTCGCGCTGCGCGGTGACCTGGAAGTATCCATTGCCGAGCACCGAGAGATTCTGCGCGCGCTGGAGGCTCGGGATGCGGACCGTACAGTTCGTCTGCTGAGCGATCATATCCACGTTCCGCAGGTTCGACTTGAGTCGGCTCCCCATGATGAACTTGTTCACCTTGGTCTGACCGAGCGCGATTCTGCTGAGGAGGCGGATGCATGACCGAGAACCGCACCCTGCATTTCGGCGTGAACCTCAACAATCGCGAGCCCCTCATCGCCCCTGAGTATGATATTCACGCCTTGCTCGACCTGTCCGAGGCGGTAGAGCAGTTCGGCTTTGACTCTGTCTGGGTGGGCGACAGTCTGTTCTCTAAACCGCGCTATGAAGCCATAGCGCTTCTGTCCGCTATCTCGCAGCGCACCAAGCGAGTCAAACTGGGCACTGCCTGCCTGGTTTCATCAACCCGTAATCCCCTGTACCTCGCACTGGAATGGGCCACACTCGATGTCATCTCGAATGGACGCACCATCCTTGGGGCGTGCGCCGGTAATCCTGAACAGGGAGTCCGTCGTGAGTTCGAGGCCCTGGGACTCGATTACGGGAAGAAGGGAGCGATCTGGGAGGAGGGGATGCATATCCTCCGTCAGCTATGGACGGAGGGGAAGACCGACTTCCACGGCAAGTTCTTCCAGTACAATGACGTGGCCTTTTACTCAGGCACTGAGATGGCGCCGCTTCTTCCCGTCCAGAGACCCCCGCCCATCTGGGTCGTGTCCAATCCCCGCCTGGTGGGCGATGCTCCTACCGAGCAGATGCGGAAGCGTCTGGAGATTGCGTGCCGCCGAGTGATTGAGTGTGGCGACGGATGGATGACCTGCTGCCGGGCTGAGCATCCTGAAGAGTTGACCGAGCAACTGGTCTATTTACGCTCGGCAGCCGAGCAGTATGGACGCAATCTGAACGATTACGTGATCTCCTACCAAGTCACGATGAATATAGGTGAGTCCAAGGAAGCCGCTCGACGCGACTTTGGCGAGTATATCGCGAAGTACTACCCCGAACTCTCGCTATCGATGGATCTCTCCAATTGGGGACCTGTGGGGACACCGGACCAGATTGGCGCCTGGCTGCACGAATTCGCCGATCGCGGCGTTGACCACTTCATATGTAGGTTTGGAGCCCTCGACCAGTTGGGGCAGGTCGAGCGGTTTGCCCAGGAAGTTTTGCCCATGTTTGGCCCTCAACTCGTCCGGACGTAGCGTAGGTTCGCGGGAGGTTATTCGGATGGCAACCGTGGTAGACACCGACACCTTAACGGGGGATGCGACGCTGGTCGTCGACACCTGCATGTCGGTAGAGCGGGATGACGTAGTCACCATCATTACCGACGATGAGCATCTGCAGCAGGCCAACGCCATCGCCCAGGTCGTGGTTGAACGGGGTGGCTGGCCTGTGGTCATGAACAACGAACAGCAAGTACGGCGAGGCCGTGCCGATACTCACTTCCCCATGGCTCCGCCGCGCAACTTACATCAGGCCATGACCAGTTCAGACGAGGTGATTATCATCACCAACCTGGAGTGGGCGAATCGCTTTGCCCATGTCAACGCCGTGCAGGAAACGTGCGCCAACAACGGCAAGATCGCCTCCGTCGAGGAAGGGATGGGCGCCTGGAACCTTACCGGCGAGATGATCGAGCAGGCAACCCAACGCGCGCGCGACGCCATGCGGGCGCTTGAGGGCAAAAAGCTTTGCCGCGTTACCTCCCCGAACGGCACGGATATCACAGTCTCCATTGAGGGCCGCCCCTCTCTCGAGGTAACGCCGATCAAACGTCGTGGCCAGATGATGGGTCCCGTCCCTCTCTGGGCCGAGGTCGCCTTTGCTGCGGTCGAGGACAAGACGGCTGGCGTCTTCGTAGTCGATGGAGTCATGCTTGGCATCGGCTTACCTGGCCAGGTCGAGAACCCCATTACCATAACCGTCGAGCACGGACGCGTGACCAGTATCGAGGGGGGCGCCGAAGCAGAGCGTCTGCGAGACGTGATTCGTGATGTGCCAGGCGCCGAGGTCATTGGCGAATTTGCCTTTGGCACCAGCGAACGCTCGCCGTACGGTTCCCCATCTGAAAAGGGACGCCTGGGAACCGTCCACTTTGCCCTGGGTGATAACCACAACGCCTATCCCGGCGGGCAAAACGTCTCGAACCTACACCTTGACGGCGTCATTCTGAACGCCAGTTTACAGATCGTGGACGACGGGACGTGGATTCTGCGCGATGGGGCGTGGGCACTGTGAGTGGGATCACCGTGACTGCCCTCGACGATGTGGAGGCGATTCCGCTCCCGAACGGCAGTTGGAGCCGGATGCTCATCACGGACAAGAGGAGCACGGGCAACCGCAGTTCCCTGGGTTACTCGGTGTTTACAGCAAAAACCGAGTTGCAACCGGTAGCACACGAGACCGAAGAAGTGGCCTATGTGGTGGCCGGCGCAGGAGAGTTACGCCTGGACGATGAAATCGTACAGTTTCAGCGCGGTGACGCACTGCTGATCCCACCGCGGGTTTGGCACGCAGTTGTCAATACGGGCGACGAGGATGTGGTCATGGTCTTTGGGTTTCCCCACCCTGACTATCCGCCCACGGAACGCCGCTGATCATGATCGTGACCATGCAGTCGCTCCAGGAACAGGTCGCCTGGGCCTGCCGCATCCTCGCCGGCGAGGCAGGGTATGGCGACCTAACTCTTGGCCATGTAAGTGCCCGTCATCCAGGAGAGGACACGGCGTACATCAAACGTAAGGGTCTGGTGTTCGAAGAGGTCCAGCCGGCGGACGTCATCCCGCTCGACCTGCACGATAACGGCAGGTTCGACTCTCCCGAAATGCACCTGGAGGCCACGCTTCACACCGAGGTGTACAAGGTGCGCCCGGATGTGGGGGCGGTCATTCACGGTCATCCGCTATACGGCACGGCTTTCGGCGCCACTGATGCCGAGTTACAGTATCTGAGCCATGATGCAGTCCTGTTCGCCGACGGTCTTGCCTACTATGAAGACTCACCCGGATTGGTTCAGGCAGCAGACCAAGGCCGGGCAGTGGCGGCAAGTCTCGGCTCCTGTCCCGCGCTCATTCTTAGAAACCATGGAGTGCTGGTAGTGGGGAAAGATGTGCCGTGGGCGGTGCTCACCGCCCTGACCCTCGAGCGTGCGCTTCGGCTGCAGTCTATTGCCCGCAGTCTCGGCCAGTATCGGGCGATGTCACGCGCCTGGACGCGGCAGCTCTATCCCGACAAATATCACGATGAGCTGGTCCTTGATTACTGGGCTGCGTGGATTCGTCAGGTGCGTCGCGCGGGGCGGGACGTGGGGATGCCCCACGATGACTGAGATCGACGTACAACTCACCGTCAATGGCCAGGCTGTCATACTATCGATCCCATCGCAAGAGTTGTTACTCGACACGCTGCGCGACCGCCTACGGCTCACAGGCGCCAAGCGCTCCTGCGACATGGAGGTCTGCGGCGCGTGTACCGTCCTGCTTGATGGTGAGGCGGTCAGTTCTTGCTGCACGCTGACGGTCGATGCCGACAGACGCGACGTCATGACCATTGAGGGGCTCACTCAACTGCCCGAGTTTGCCGGGTTCGAGGACGCGTTTAGCCGGCAGGCAAGCTTCCAATGTGGTTTCTGCACGGCGGGGATGCTGCTCACCGTCAAATCGCTGCTGGACTCCGGCGAACTGACGTCGGACGAAGAGAACATCAAGCGCAATTTATCGGGCAACCTCTGCCGCTGCAGCGGCTATCGCGGCATTGTGGACGCGGTGCGCGATCTAGTGTCCGACCGGCGGGAGGCGACAACGCGATGAAGGTTGACGTCACTCGGAGTTCCCGGCAACAGGTGGGACGCTCGATGCGGCGTAGCGACGCCGCCGAGAAGCTACGCGGTCAGGCGCAGTTCGTCGGGGACATGCTCGTGCCCCGAATGCTTCACGGCAAGGTCTTGCGTAGTCCGATGCCGCACGCACGCATCCGGTCGATCGATACCTCTGCGGCAGAGGCCATGCCTAGAGTTGTGTGCGTTTTGACCGCCTCCGACCTGACCGATATCGACCCCTACTGGGGTCACGCTATCAAGGATCGTCCCATCGTCGCCGTTGACAAAGTTCGTTTTGCAGGCGAACCGGTGGCTGCCGTGGCGGCGGAAGACGAGGGAACGGCCACCGCAGCGCTGGCCGCCATCCAGGTTGAGTACGACGGTCTGCCCGTAATCGGCACCGTGGAGGAAGCGATGGCGACGGCGGCGCCGCTGGTTCACGAGGGAGAGCTGCGTCCCGGTCTCTTCCATGGCCTCGGGACGCTGCCGCCGCGCGACGGAAACATTTGCTACAGCTACCATATCGATCGAGGCGAGGTGGAAGCAGGCTTCGCGCACGCCGACTTCATTGTCGAGAACCAGTATACGTTTCCGGCGGTGTATCAGTATGCGATGGAGACCCACACCGTCATCGCCCAGGTGGAGGCCAACGAGATCACCGTGTGGGCCACCTGTCAGCACCCGTTTCTGGTCCGTGCCGAACTGGCGGCGCTGTTTGAGGTGCCTCTGAACTCCGTGCGTGTGATTGTTCCGTATCTTGGCGGCGGTTTCGGCTCGAAGTCATACACCAAGATGGAGCCAATCACCGTTGCCCTGGCGCGCAAGGCAGGCCGTCCCGTACGTATCCAGAACCGGGTGGATGAGTCCATGGCGACAACTCGCCGCCATGGCATGCGCTGCCGGATGCGCACTGCTATGTCGCGAGACGGCGTGCTCATGGGACGTGAGGTCGAGGCATGGCTCGACACTGGAGCGTACGCCGACAACGGACCGCGGGTGACCGCAACGGCTGGAGATGCCGCGCCGGGTCCGTATCGCTGGCCGGCCTACCGAATCGATGCCCGCTGCATGTATACCAATACCGCGCCTTCAGGCTCATACCGCGCATTTGGCGCCACGCATATGCAATGGATCGGCGAATCACAGATCGACGAACTCGCACGACGCGCGGATCTGGATCCTCTCGAGGTACGCCGGATTAATCTGCTGACTCCGGGTGAGGAAATTCGTCGCGGTGGTAAACCGCTCGATGCCGATCTCATCGGCGACGTCACCAAGGTCGCCGACCGCATCGGCTGGGGGCAGCTGAAGCGCCCGTGGACCGGTCGTGGCGTCTCTGTCGGCTTGTTGGCCGCCGGGGCGCATCCAGTCTCGACAGCGGTGGTTCGCATGGAATCCGATGGAGCGGTTGTTGTTCTGGTGGGTACGACTGAGCTGGGCCAGGGACCACGCACCGTGTTTGCTCAAATTGCGGCCGAGGAACTCGGCATGCCGGCCGAACTCGTGGTCGTTCGCGGTACGGACACCCGGTTCACACCATACGACCGCTCCACCGGCGCCAGCCGGTCGACCACACTTGCTGGCCTGGCGGTCCAGCGTGCGGCCGCCCAGGTGCGGGCTCAATTGGTCGAGATCGCCGGCTCTGAAGAAATCGATCCCGCTTCGTTTCCTCGCCTCATTGCCGAGCGCTTCGGTCTTGCCGGTGGTGAGCTTATCGGACACGGCGAGGTGCATCCGGAGGGATCCGGTTCGTATGCCGAGGGGCCGGTGTTTTGGGAAGTCTGTGTCGGCGGCGCCGAGATTGAGGTTGACCCGGAGACGGGCTTTATCACTTTGCTCAAGACGGCAACAGTCGCCGATGTCGGCACGGCCATCAATCCCTTATTGGTTGAACGGCAGGACGAGGGTGGGACTATGCAAGGCATCGGCAATGCTCTCTTCGAAGAGATGATCTTCAGCGACGGACATCTCGTCACCGACTCGTTGCTGGACTACCGGATTCCCAGCTTCCTGGACCTGCCCCGCGATATGGCCTGCATCCTGGTGGAGAATGGGGATGGACCGGGACCTTTTGGCGCCAAGGGCTGTGGTGAGGGCGCGTTGGCCGCCATCCCCGCTGCCATTGTGAACGCGCTGGCCGATGCCGGCGTCCACATGAACCAACTTCCCCTCACACCGGAACGGGTCTGGACCAGTATCAACGAGAGGAGACAGCAGGCATGACAAGCACGGACAGCGCAACTGAAGTGACCACCGATCACGCATCTGGGATCAAACGAGCAGCGGTCGTTGGCACCGGAATCATGGGACCAGGGATGGGCGCGGTACTGGCGCGCGCCGGCATCGAAGTGGCCATGTACGACATCAACGAAGAGGCTCTGGAGCGGGCCAGGGCGGCAGCACAACTGGCTGACGGGGTGCTGGATCGCCTGGACACCACCCGGGTAGAGGGCGGGTCCCTGCGCTTTACCGCCGATCTTGCCGATTCACTGCGGGACGCCGACCTCGTGGTGGAAGCCATCCCGGAAAGGATCGAACTGAAGCATGAGATCCTCAAGCAGATTGAAGATGCGGTCCGTCCCGGCACCATCATCGCCTCGAATACATCCGGCATTCCAATTACCAACATAGCCAGTGTGGCCCGCAATCCCGATCGGGTAATCGGCATGCACTGGTCGAATCCGCCGCACCTCATTCCCATGATCGAGGTTATTCCAGGCGATCAGACCTCCCAGCAGACAATCGACACCGCGGTGGGACTGGTAAAGCGCGTGGGCTATCACCCAGTGGTTGAGCGAGAGGTACCGGGCTTCGTCGAGAATCGCATTCTCTACGCGATTATGCGCGAAGCTCTGGATCTGGTGGATCGCGGCATCATCTCCCCCGAAGGCATGGATCTCAATGTACGTTGGGGCATTGGCTACAAGCTCGCTGTGATTGGCCCGATGGAATTGCTCGACATGGCGGGTCTCGATACCTATCAGAATGTGGGTTCGTACCTCAACCCGGATCTGTCCAAGTCGAGCGACGTCTCGAGCACGATCAAAGAACGGGCGGCACAGGGAAAACTCGGAATGAAGACCGGTAGCGGGCTATACGATTACACCCCGGAACGAATACAGGAACTGGGAGCCGCGCGGGCCCGCAAACTGGTAGCGGTGCGCAAGGCGCTCGAGAGCGCATAGGAGACGGCATCGTGAAAATCTACCTGCTCTCCAGCGGGACACTGGTTCTTGACCACTCGCACATCTACTGGAATATGGGGCCCGGTCAGGAGGTTCGGTTTCCGGTCTACAGCGTTCTGATCGATCACCCCGAGGGTCTTTTCCTCTTCGATACTGGCTATGATCTGGAGCATGTGAATCGCGTCTTGCCCTTTGAGAAGCCGGAGCAAGAGTCAAACGAAACGATTCCCGAGCAACTCAAGCTGGCCGGGTACTCGCCCGATGATGTCACCGTCCTGGTAAACTCTCATCTCCACTTCGATCATGTCGGTGGTAATCGACACCTAAGAAAAGCCAGGGTCGTCCTGCACCGCAGGGAACTGAACCAGGGCCAGAACTGCGAGCCATTTGAACGCCTGGGATACTCCGACCAGCAATGGAATCACGACGCGGCAAATTTCGAGACGATCGAGGGTGACCAGGAGATTGCCAGGGGACTGCAGCTCTTTGAGACACCGGGGCACACCATTGGACACTATTCGCTGCTCGTCAGCCCCGAGAACAGCAAGCCGATGCTCTTTATATTCGACGCGGCGTACACACCGCTCAGTCTGGAGAAGGAAATTAATTCCAGCTTCCACATCGATCCGGTCGCCGGCGTGCGATCGATTCGCCGGGTGAAGGAGATGGCGCGGGAGCACGATGCCGACCTTTTCTTCTCCCACGACCTTGACAGCTTCAAGACGTACCGTCTCGCGCCGAACTATTACGAGGTATAGCAACAATGCAACATATGCAAGACCGCGTGGCCATCGTGACCGGAGCCGCACAGGGCATCGGTAAGGCAATCACGCAGAAGCTCGACGAGGAGGGTGCGGCAATCGTCGCGGCTGACATCAACGGTGCAGGCGCGGAACAAACTGCGTCCGAGTTGCGCGATGCTATCGCCGTGACCGTCGATGTGTCCCAGCCAGACCAGGTTCAACACATGGTGGACGAAGCTCTGAGCAAGTATGACCGAGTCGACGCTCTGGTCAATGTGGCTGCACTGGTGCCGTTCACGCCGTGGGATGATGTGACCTTTGAGGAGTGGCGGCGAATCATGTCAGTCAACCTCGATGGGGTCTATCTGACCTGTCGTGCCGTCCAATTCCCCATGCGGGAGCGAAAGTATGGGCGGATCGTCAATATTGCCTCGAACGTGATTGATGCCGGCACGCCCAACCTGGCGCATTATGTTGCCTCCAAGGGCGGCGTCTACGGATTCACCCGCGCACTCGCCACGGAACTCGGCAAGTACGGCATCACGGTCAACGCCGTGGCCCCGGGATTGACCGCATCGGAGGGTGTACTGGCCAGTCCGCATGCGGAAGCGTTCGACTTCGTGCAGATGCTGCAGGCGATTCCGCGCCGTGGTATGCCGGAGGACATCGCACCCGCGGTTGCCTTTCTCGCCTCCGAGGAGTCTGGGTGGGTAACAGGACAGATGCTGGTGGCCGATGGCGGCCATACCCGGCACTAATGTCACACTTTGCCGTAACTCGAGCAGGCATTGTGCTCGCCGTGACCGATGTCAAGCGCTCCACGCACTTCTATGTGGAGAAACTGGGCTTCACAATTGACGCTGTCTACGACGACCCGCCGTACACCACACTCACGCGCCATGGGGTACGCTTCTCGTTGGCCGAGCAAGGCCACCATTCACCCGATCGGCTGGACACTTTGATGATGGTCCCTGCCGAACGGTCGGAGGCTCCGGTCATACTGGTCCTCGAAGTGAGGGACTGCCTGGCGGTGTACGAAGAGTTGCAGGCGGCGGGCATTGAATTTCTGGCCGAGCCGTTTTCACCTCCCTGGGGAGGACACCGGTTCTTCTGTGTCGATCCGGATGGCTACCTTGTCGAAATTGAGGAACTCGCATGAAAGCAGTTGTTCTGGCCGGTGTTGGCGATGTCCGTGTGGAGAATGTTCCTGAGCCGGCAATTATGCAACCCGGTGATGCTGTCGTCCGTGTGACGCGCACCGCCATCTGCGGCGCCGATCTGTTACCAGTCCGCGGCCTGACGCCGGGATTCGAGTACGGCACGACCCTGGGTCACGAGTTCGTGGGCACGGTTGAAGACGTGGGAGCGGGAGTGCATCGCACCGAGCGGGGACAGCGCGTGGTCTGCACCAGCACAGTTTCCGACGGAACCTGTTCCTACTGCCGAGCGGGCAGGATCACGCAGTGTCTAGATCGTTCGCTCTTTGGCTATTCGGGCGTCTACCCTCGCCTCGATGGTGGTCAAGCCGAGTATGTGCGTGTGCCCATGGCGGACCGCTGCCTCTGGCCCTTGCCTGACAATGTCAGCGACGAAGCCGGTATTTTCCTCGCCGACATTCTGCCCACTGGCTACGGCGCCATCGAGCGCGGGGAGATGCAGGTGGGTGATCTCGTAGCCGTTGTGGGCTGCGGACCGGTTGGCCTGATGGCAGTGATGGTCGCAGTGGGCGGTGCGGGTCACGTCATTGCCGTGGACGCAATACAGGCTCGCCGTGAGCTGGCCGAACGTCTGGGCGCAGAGAGTGTGTCTCCAGAGGAGGCACCCGACGTGGTGCGCGCCGCTGGGCAAGGGTTGGGCGCCGATCTGGTCATTGAGGCCGCGGGGTCTCCCGCGGCTCTTGATCTCGCCTTGCAATTGGCGCGGGGGCGGGGAATGGTGTCGGTGGTCGGCGCTCATTTTGAGCCTGACTATCCGCTGAACAACGCCTTGATGTTTGAGCGTGAGCTAACAATGCGTTTCACGATCGGTGATGCCGGCGGGGACCGAGAGCGCTTGCTCGGCCTGATCGCCGCCGGGAAGTACGATCCAACGCAAATCATCACGCACCGGCTACCGCTGGCTGATGCACCTGCCGCCTATGAGCTGTTCCTGAATCGGGAGGCGACAAAAGTCGTCCTCGAAGTGTGAGTAGAGTGCGAATTCTCCTAGCAGCCGCGTGCGTGGCGCTGTTGTTGGCCTTGGCGCTCAGAATTGTCGTCGCCCAGGGATCTCACTCCGCCAGCCGGCACGTTACGTCCGCCGCGAATCCTTACCAGCTGCAGTTGGCGTTGGGCCAGCAACTTCATCGCCAGTTCCTATCCTACCGGTGGATCATTTGTAGACCTACAAGGCACCACTATCAGGGTAGGCAGCTTGCCGCCTGCAATGTGAGCTTCGGAGACCCACACATCGAACCGTATTGTTCTGTCATGATCGACGGCAAGCTAGTTACGGATCACCAGAATCGCGCCCTCTGGTGTGGAGCGCGCCTACAGAGCGAGGAGGCAAGTAGGGGGAAGAAGCCGCTGTAAAGTCCGACAGGCGACAGCAGAGAGGTAACCCCGACCAACCGGTGAAGAGAAGGAAAGCTAATCACAGCGCATATCACATCATGCTTTTGTTGACAGTAGACTGTCTGCACACATACCATTGGGCAGATGATGAAGGGAGAAGGTGGCCTCATTGCAGCACAACGACCGCGAACTGGCGAAGCGACACCGTTTTGACTCGGAATTGAGATAGAGAAGGAATGCGAGGATAGGGATATGCAGCGAACCATGATCGTCACGGTTCTACTTCTGGCCACCCTCCTGCTCATAGGCTGTGGCGGTTCGAGCGGCAGCACCACAAGCACGTCAAGGGCCGCAGGAACACTAGCAGTCGGCGAGGTCAACCCGTTCACCGGTCCACAGTCAGCGGATGGCGGCGAGATGATTGCCGGCTGTCTTCCCGCGGTTCGGCTCATTAACCAGGCGGGCGGCGTCATGGGGCACAAACTCAGCTGTGTTGAGGCCGACACACACGGCGATCCGGTGGATGCTGTACCGGCGGTGCGGCAGTTGCTCGCCACCCACTCAAACCTGGCCGCCGTGCTTGGCCCCGGTTCGAGCGAGGCTGCTCCCGTGGTCCCGATTCTCAACAAGGCGAAAATGACGATGATCGCTGCCCCCGGGCAGTCGGCATACGACCGCAGCTCGTACACCTACTTCTGGCGCATCCTTCCGCCGGATGACACCGAGGGGTACGCCATGGCTCTCTGGGCACACCTAAAAGGATACAGCCGGGCCGCCTCGGTCTTCGCCAATAACGTCGCTGCACAGAACAACGTCCCCACTCTCCTGGCCGGAGCCAAGAAGCTTGGCCTCACGATCACCATTAACCAGAGTCTGGCCCAGGACCAGACCTCCTATCGCACGGAGATAGAGCAAATGCTGGCGACCAAGCCGCAGGTGATCTTCCAGGAGGCGGACCCGCAAACCAGCAGCACCTATCTGTCCGAGCTGCAGCAACTTCATGGTTCCATCCCTCTAATCGGCACAGCCGGCACGCTGCAGGCGCCCTGGCTTCAGGCCGTCAGCAAGTCGCTCGGCAAACAGTGGCTCAACCGAAACTGGGTAGGGATCCAGCCATATTCTGCCACCACGGGTCCTGCCTGGACGGTTTTCAACCAGGTTCTTATCGACCCCAAGACGGGCGTACCGGGTGCCAAGAACTACACGGGCGATCCCTGGTCGATGACCGATTACGACGGTGTCAATATCATGGCTCTGTCCATGATTCTCAGCAAAAGTACCACGCCTTTAACGTATAACAGCGCACTGATGACCGTCACAGAACCGGGACCTGGCAGAACGAAAGTGTATTCCTATGCACAGGGAATGCAGGCGCTGAAAGCCGGGAAAAAGATACAGTACATCGGCGCCGGAGGGCCAATCTTGTTTAATCGGTATCACAACTCATCCGGCGCATTTCAGGCAAACAACTACGGCAACGGACAGCTTCCGACCGCCGGAACGATGTTGATCGCGCAGCTCGCCGCCGTAACTCATTGAGCTACCGTGCAGCGGGGAAGAGCGGCCATCTCAGTGATCTACGTGTGCGGTAGGACGAGTCGATGAGCATCTTCATCTCTTCGATTGGTTTTGGGCTGGTTACAGCATCGATCATCGCGCTGGCGGCAGTGGGCTTTACCCTCCAGTTCGGAGCTACCAATATTCTCAACCTAGCCTTCGGCGATGTGATGATTGCCTCGGCGTTCGTCGCGTATCTGGCCAACAACCTGGGCCTAAACATCTGGCTGTGCGTGCTGGTCGGCGCCGTCTTTGGCGCCCTGGCGTCACTTTTGCTCAATCGCCTCCTGTTCACGCCCTTCCTTCGGCGAGGGACCAAACTCTTTGGCATGGTCATCGTGACCCTGGCCGCTGGGCTGGTCATTCAAAACATCCTGCTGGCCATCACCGGCTCGCAATTCGTGAGCTACTCGATGGACGTTGGGCGAACGGTGAACCTGGGATCAGTCGTGCTGACTACGGCACAGCTAGTGATCATGGCTGTGGCGGTCGTGGCCATGTTCGCCATCCGCTTTCTATTGGTCCGGACGCGGTTGGGCAAAGCGATGAGAGCCACGGCGTCCAACGCCTCCCTGGCACGGAGTTGTGGTATCAATACCGGTCGCATCGTTAATCTTGTCTGGCTGATCTCGGGAGCTCTGTGCGGCGTCGCCGGTGTGACTCTTGGGATCAACACCACGAGCTTCGACACCTCAACGGGTAGCGAGGTCTTCGTGGTGATCATTGCCGCGGCGGTGTTGGGCGGCATCGGAGACGCCTACGGCAGCATGCTCGGCGCGCTGGTTATTGGGCTGACTACAGAGGTCAGCGCGGTGGTGGTGAGCCCGGCCTATAAGAACGCAACAGCCTTTCTGATCCTGGTACTCGTCCTGCTGATTCGCCCGGAGGGTATCCGGACTGTCCTCTCCAGCCGGCGGGAAGCAGCGACATGAGCACCGCCGTGCAGTTCTACGTTGCAACCGTGCTGGTCTATCTGGGCGTCGACGTTCTCGCCTGCTGGGGACTCAATCTCGAGCTCGGGGTCGCCGGCGTGCTCAACTTCGCTTTCGTCGTCTTTCAGGCAGCGGGCGCCTACACCGCAGCCGTCCTGACGCTCGGCTCCGCCGCGAACAACGGCGGATTCCAGCAGTATCTTGGTGGCTTAGATTTGCCGTATCCGCTGCCCCTTCTGGCCGCCGGCCTGGTTGGCGCGCTGATTTCAGCGCCGGTGGGGATTATCGCTCTACGCCGGCTCCGCAGTGACTACCAGGCGGTCGCGATGCTGGTGGTCTCGGTCATTGCCACGACCGTCGCTACCAATGATGTCGGCCTGGTGAATGGACCGGCCGGCCTCACCCTGATTCCCGCGCCCTTCTCAGCGCAGTTTGGCCTGTCCGATAGCGAGTATCAATGGTTTTACGTTGGTCTCACTGCGGTCATCTGCCTGGTTGTCTACCTCTTCCTCCACCGTATCACCGTATCACCGTTGGGACGCACTCTCCGCGCGGTGCGTGACAATGAGGAAGCTGCCTCGGCACTGGGCAAGAACGTTCTCGGACTGCGCATCCTCGCCTTTGTGATCGGCAATGTGATCGCCGCCATCAGCGGCGCAGTACTGGTCCAGTTTATTGGTGCCTGGGCGCCGTCCGGTTGGCTCTTTCCCGAAACCTTTGTGTTTCTGGCCGCTATCATCATCGGGGGAATGGGAAACAATTTTGGAGCTATGGTAGGAGCGCTCGTCCTACCGGTTGGACTGAGCGAGGCGACGCGTCTCTTGCCTCCGATCGGCCGGCCAGGTCTCGTCGAGGCGCTCCAATGGGTTTTGATCGGCCTTCTCATTCTTGCTTTTCTCTGGTTCTGGCCGCAGGGGATCGTCCCGGAGCGCCGGCGTCGTTTCGCAAAGCCGGGGGAACACCGCCCGGTTCATGTGCTTCACCGCGGCAGGAGCCGATGAGGTGAGTGGGTCCGAAGGCCACTCCGTCCTGTCAGTCCAGGACATTCATCGCGATTTCGGTGGTGTGCAGGCGGTAAACGGTGCTTCGTTCGATCTACCTCCTCATTGCATCACAGGGCTGATTGGACCAAACGGCGCGGGGAAATCGACCATGCTTGGCATGATCGCTGGAGCGCTCAGGCCGACCGTCGGCACGATCCTCTTCGAAGGGCGGGACATCACGGCCGAACCGGCGTACCGCCGGGCGAGGCGAGGAATCGTTCGCACATTTCAGATGTCGAGCGAGTTCGCCAAACTCACTGTTCTGGAAAACCTCCTGGTGGCCGTTCCCAGTCCTAAAGGGGAGTCCTTCTGGGGCGCTATTTTGGGAAAACGGTACTGGGGTGCGGAGGAGCAGCGATCGATCCAGCAGGCTCGACATCTGCTCGACCGTTTCAACATGGCGGAAAAGGAATCAGAGTACGCCGGAACCCTGAGCGGTGGACAAAAGCGTCTGGTCGAAATAATGCGCGCTCTTATGGCTCGACCACGGTTACTTCTTCTCGATGAACCGATGGCCGGTGTCCACCCACACCTCGCCCAGAAGATCGCGGGGTATCTAGAGGAGCTGCGTCAAGAAGGGCTAACCATGCTCCTCATCGAGCATGAACTTGGCGTGGTCGAGCGGCTGTGCAATCCAATCGTCGTGATGGCCCAGGGCAAGGTAATTTCAAAGGGAACGATGCGTGAGATCCGGAGCCGGAGAGACGTCGTCGACGCGTATCTCGTTGGTTGAAGAATCGCCTCGTGTGGCGCCTTACCTGAGCATCGAAGGTCTCTCTGCTGGATACGGCGGCGAGCCGATTATCTCTGACGTGAGTGCCGCCGTGGGACATGGCGAGGTCGTATCCATCCTGGGTCCCAATGGAGCAGGGAAGAGCACCCTGCTCAAAGCGCTCGTCGGTATCGTGCGCGTCGAAGCGGGGACCGTGCTCCTTGGCACGGAGACGGTGACGAACCTGCGTACGGATGAGCTTGCACGCAAGGGGGTTGGATACGTACCCCAGCACGAGGATGTATTTGATGCTCTCACGGTCGCGGAGAACCTTGAAATGGGAGGCTATCTTCTGCCCTCCTCCGCCGTGTCCGACCGCATGGCCACGGTTATATCGATGTTTCCCCAACTCGGCACGATGCGCAAACGAAATGCAGGGAAGCTCAGTGGTGGAGAACGGAAAATGCTGGCCGTGGCGCGCGTCCTCATGCTCAACCCAGAGGTGCTGATCCTCGATGAGCCCACCGCCAACCTCTCGCCTCAGCTCTCGTTGCAACTTCTGACGCAGTACGTGCGGCGGCTCGCCGACGAAGGCATCGCCGTCCTCATGGTCGAGCAGCGAGCCTCGGCGGCGTTGGAGATATCCGATTGGGCATACGTTCTTGTATCGGGTAGGACGCGTCTGAGTGGTTCGGCAGAGTCATTGCTCGCTCGCGCTGACTTCGCCAATGTGTATTTGGGCCAGAGCAGTGATTCAGCGACTGACACTGCCAGCCACGAATAAGGACAGACCGATGGCACCCTCGCAAGCGGCTGTCACCACACCATCCAGTCGTACCTTTGACCCAGCCCTGCGAGTGCAGATCCAGGATCCGGGAACACGGCTTCCCGCGCTCTGGAGGAGCGGTCGGCTCGACCCCGAGCAGCAGAAGGAATTGCTGCTCAGCCTGATCCGGCGCGTGGTGCTCGCGCGCCCGGCACCAGAGACCGTGGAAGTGAGCATCGTCTGGGTGAGTGGCGCTGTCACCCGTCGTCCCGTCCAGGCGCCGGTCGGCTGCCGCATGTCGCCTAGACTTGCCGGATGCACCACTTAGGACTTGTTAAACAATAACTTCCCGCTTTAGAGCGTTTCGCGGAGTCATTGGACCGAGTAGCCGTAGTGGCGGAAGCAGTTACGAGCGACCTGTGGGGGGACCGTGTCCAGTGCGGCGGGGAGCGCCGCTTCCAGGGCGTCACGGGTCGTGGCC